>Ga0224528_1000302_pt1 | contig 40452 bp, 22 predicted proteins | sample CBST25metaG_2_FD_179888 | JGI IMG/M metagenome (GOLD analysis project Ga0224528, IMG submission 179888) | Peat soil microbial communities from Stordalen Mire, Sweden - C.B.S.T25 | ecosystem: Environmental > Terrestrial > Soil > Wetlands > Peat | place: Sweden: Norrbotten County, Stordalen Mire...
CCAGTTGTCCGTTCTGGTGGATCGACGATGCGTTGCCGAAGTTTTCCATCCAGTAGGGGCGCATGGCTTCGAAGACCTCGGGCAGCAGAGGCGTCGTGGCATTCGCGTCCATGTAGATGCGCGTCATCGTCTTTCTAAATTGTACGGGTCGGAGCTCTGTGGGGCCGATTTCTTCGTGACGATCGGCTTTTTTGCGGCTCGTGATGGGGCGGTGCCGGAGAGAAGAAACAGTCTGTAGGCAACGTCATCCTATTGTGAGACGCGCCTGTAGGCTTTTCCAGCTATAGATACAGGCAGTTACGGAGCCTCGCCATAAATAGTTCGCAATCTTTCCTGTATCGCTCTGCGGGCGGAGTGTAAATTTTATTTATGCATCCGGTGCTGCTCGCTCCCGTTCTCACTCCGCATGGACACCTGTCATTGGCACAAGAGGACGACGCTATTGCTCTTAACGCGGAGGTTACGGAGCGCCTGCAGGCAGCGTTTGCGCGCGGTGCGGGCCATGGACTTCTGCAACTCGGCGCCGGCGAAGTGGGTACGGTGCTGCCCGCCGTCTTCTCCTACTGGCGTGAGTTTGCCGCTCGCTATGTGACCGCGCTCTGCACTCGTCCAAATCTCTCCGGAGATGCGCCCGACACAAAGCCTGCGGAAGCAGTTGCGCCGCCACCGGATACGGAGTTGGAGTGGCTGGCCATGGCCGCGCCGCTCATGACCGGGGCTGAATACCTGACCAGTGCCGTGCTGCGCACCTTGTGGCAACAGACGGACAAGGCTCTCCGGCTTGAGTTGTCGGAACAGCAATGCGGGGTGCAGGAGTATCTCCGGCGCCGCAATCCGGCCTGGAATCTGGTCGGTCGCGTCTGCTTCAATCTGGCCGAAAACCGCGGCGATGCGGAGTCGCCCTTTGCCTTTCTGGCTACCTATACCGTGCGGCTCTCGGTCCACTCCAAAGCGCAGCATCTGCCTTTGGGACAGGCACTGCGCGAGTACGAAGGGCCGGCCAATCGGGACCGCCTGTTGTCGCTGCTGCTGCCGGTGCAAAGAGCGGCGCAAGGCTGCCCGTGGCTGAAGGAGATGGTCGATGGCGGGGATATCTTCCATCCGCTGCGCTGGACCCCCAGTGAAGCCTCGCAGTTCTTGCGCGATTGCCCGCAGTTGGAGCAGGCTGGCATCGTTGTCCGCATGCCGGCCACGTGGCCAGCGCATCGCCCGCCGCGGCCCCGCGTCACGGCCAGTGTGGGCAGCGCTGCTCCGTCGCTGGTTGGCCAGGACGCATTGCTCGACTTCCACATGGCCGTCACGCTCGATGGCGATTCGTTAACCGCCGCCGAGATTCGTACCCTGCTGGCCGGGACCGAAGGGCTGGCGCTGGTGCGCGGACGCTGGGTCGAGGTGGATCGCGAACAACTCAGTCGCATGATCGACCGCTTCAGCCAGGTCGAGCGCGCCGCGGCCAGCCACGGAATGAACTTCGGCGAAGCCATGCGCCTGTTGGCCGGAGCCAATCTCGATGTCGCGAATGCCGACGCCGAAGGGACCGAAGCCGATTGGGCGCAAGTGACCGCTGGCCCCTGGCTTGCCGAAACCCTGAAGGGGTTGCGCAGTCAGGAGGGGTTGGGCAGAATCGATCCCGGCAAAGCGCTGAAGGGAACGCTGCGGCCTTATCAGCAGGTGGGCATGCGCTGGCTCTACTTGCTGGCGAAGCTCGGCCTGGGAGCGTGTCTGGCCGACGACATGGGATTGGGCAAGACCATTCAAGTGCTTTCGCTGCTGCTGGTGCTCAAAAAGCAGGCCCTCAAGAAGCAGGACAAGGGCAAGCCCAGCCTGCTGATTGCTCCGGCCTCGCTGCTGGCCAACTGGGCCTCGGAACTGGAGCGCTTTGCGCCCAGCTTGCGGGTCCTTGTCGCGCATACTTCGGTGTTGTCCAACGAGGCAATCAAGAGCATCTCATCCGATTCCCTGGCGGACGTGGACGTGGTGATTGCCAGCTACGGTTCCCTGCTGCGCCTTCCCTGGCTGACGGCAACCTCCTGGAGGTTGGCGGTGTTGGATGAAGCGCAGGCCATCAAGAATCCCAACGCCAAGCAGACCCGCAGCGCCAAGATGCTGAAGGCGGATTCCCGCTTTGCGTTGACCGGTACTCCGGTCGAGAACCGGCTCGGGGATCTGTGGTCGATCTTTGACTTCATCAATCCAGGCTTACTCGGATCGGCAAAGGCGTTCACCAAATTCACCAAGCGTCTCTCCGACCGGCCTCGCAATCCCTATGGGCCACTGCGGGAACTGGTGCGTCCATACATTTTGCGGCGGTTGAAGACCGACAAGTCGGTGATCTCCGACCTGCCCGACAAGACCGAAGTGAAGGCCTTTTGCCAGCTCAGCCGCAAGCAGGCCGCGCTCTATCAACAGGCTGTCTACGACCTTGCCGAGCAGCTTGACACGGCCGAGGGCATTCGCCGCAAGGGGCTGGTTCTCTCGTTTCTGATGCGCTTCAAACAGATTTGCAATCATCCTTCGCAGTGGCTGGGCGACAGCGCGTGGAGCGAGGCCGATAGCGGCAAGTGGACCCGTCTGCGCGACATTGCCGAGGAGATTGCGGCCCGACAGGAGAAGGTGCTTGTCTTCACGCAATTCCGCGAAGTGACGGCCCCGCTGGCGTCGTTTCTGGGCTCGATCTTCGGGCGTCCCGGGCTGGTGCTCCATGGAGAAACCCCGGTGAAGAGCCGCAAGGATCTGGTGCGCCGCTTTCAGGAAGAGGAAGCCGTGGGCTTTTTTGTGCTTTCGTTGAAAGCAGGTGGCACGGGACTCAATCTGACCGCCGCCTCGCATGTGGTTCACTTCGATCGGTGGTGGAATCCGGCGGTGGAGAACCAGGCCACGGACCGCGCCTATCGCATTGGCCAGAACAAAAACGTGTTGGTGCACAAGTTCGTCTGCCAGGGGACGGTCGAGGAAAAAATCGATGCGATGATAGAGTCGAAACGTCAGATTGCGCAGGATATGCTGGAAGGCGGAGCCGACCTGCTGCTGACCGAAATGAAGGACGATGAACTGCTGAAATTGGTCGCGCTCGACCTCAATACCGCACTCAAGGAGAGATAGAGTATGTACGACGGCTGGGGATGGAAACCCTATGTGTCGGTGGCGGAACGGCGGCGCAAGGCACTGCTCAAGATGGATAAGCTGCGCAAGAAGGGCCGGACCATTTCTCCGGTGAGCGTCGAGGGCCGCACCATCGCGAAAACCTTCTGGGGCAAGGCCTGGTGCGAAAATCTGGAGTCGTACAGCGACTATGAGAATCGTCTGCCGCGCGGGCGAACCTACGTGCGCAACGGGTCGGTCGTCGATCTGCAAATTGCCGCAAACCAGATCACGGCGCAGGTCAGCGGCTCGGAGATTTACGAGGTCACAGTGGAGATTCTGCCGGTTGCCCAACCGCATTGGCAGGCGATTTGCGAAGATTGCGCGGGATCGATTGATTCGCTGGTCGAGTTGCTGCAAGGACGGCTCTCCAAAGGCGTGATGGAACGCATCAGCCAGCAACAGAGCGGGCTTTTCCCGTCGCCCCAGGAGATCAAGCTGTCGTGCAGTTGCCCGGACTGGGCGGAGATGTGCAAGCATGTCGCGGCTGTTCTCTATGGCGTTGGCGCTCGCCTGGACCAACAGCCAGAGCTGCTCTTCCGGCTTCGCGCCGTGGATGAAAAGGAACTGATCGCCAGTGCCGGAAAGTCTTTGCCTCGCGCGAAGAAGAGTCCCGCAAAAGAGCTCGGTGGAGAGGATCTCTCCAAGCTCTTTGGGCTTGACCTCGCCGACTCCGCGCCGCGCGCGAAATCCACGTCTTCAACGAAAGCCGCGCGGGCAACCAATGCCACCCGGGCCAAGAAAACGCGCATAACCAAAGCCAGACCTGCTGCCGCCAAAACCAAACCCGCGAAAAAGGCCGTAAAGGCCACGGCAAAGCCCTCCGCGCCATCAAAGCCGATGGCGAAGAAGAAACCGGTGGCCGTACCCACAAAGCCCAAGACGGTCAACAAGCGCTCTACCCTAAAGAAGGTGGAAATCGTCTCCCGCAAAAGTAGCCTTCCTGCGGCAAAGAAAAGCGCTGTCGCCAGGAAAGCGCCCGCCGCATCGCGCGCTTCGCAAACAAAACCCGTCTCGGGTTTTCGCAACGGCTCACGGCACTAGAGCGGTTCCAGAGTAACTACGCCCTTTCTGGAATCACACAAGGTGGCATTTACTTCCACCCTGGTGACGAAGATCTGTCACCAGGGGCCCGGTTTTCTTGAGGAAAATGTCACTCAAGGCCTGCGGCTCTGGATACAGTAACTCTGGAACCGCTCCAGTCTTCGGCGTACGGCTATGGGAGAACTGTTTTATGGTTTTCGGCAGCTGCCTTTTGCGGTTGCACGAAAAATACTTATATTGAAGCGTGGGACAAAAGCGTCGACTTATCGCCGGAGTTTGTCCATGCTTCAGGAGTAATTGATTAAAGTTACAAGAACAGAATATGAATAGAAGGTCAATGGAAAGGCAAGCAGCCTTCCGCAGAGCGCGAGTACGAGAATATAAAATCTGGAATCTTGCAGATGAAAAATAATAATTTCCTGAGGCCCGTACGCTAGGTCGCGTCAATCAATGCGCAATCTCTTGATGAACCTTTTGAAAATCATAGAAGAGTCATTTGACCCATTGCCAATCTGAAGCTTTGCCCGGAACTGCGCGGCGAAATCAGGCTGTGCGCGCGTTCTGAGCGCTCTGTTCGATTTACAGGGCGTTCACAGGCAGCGATTAGTAGTGGGTACGCAACCGGAGGCGCAATGAGCGAAGCATTTCATTCAATGGAAAAATCGGTATGCGGAAGATTCTCTTTCCTGATCTGGGGTGTTGTAACACTGACATTCCTGCTGCAATTTGCAGAGGAAAAACTTTATGCGCAATATGACACGGGCAGTGTGCTTGGTGAAATTCACGATGCCACGGGCGCGGTCTTGCCCGGCGTCACGGTGACGGTGGTGAACAAGGACACCGGCGCGGGCCATAGCGCTCTTACCAGTGCCGCGGGCCAGTACGAGGTTACTTCGCTGCGCACCGGCCTTTATAAGATCACCGCGACTCTGGCGGGCTTCAGCACTGCGGTGGCCGATAACATTACGGTTTCGGTCGGTTCTCGCCATCGCATCGACCTGACCGTGCAAGTGGGGCAAGCCAGTGCCACTACGGTTGAGGTGACCGACGTGGCTTTGCAGCTTGACACGGAATCGAGCGAGCGCGGCGAAACGGTCACCGGTTATCAGACGGCGGCGTTTCCGCTCGTCGGCCGCAACTACGCCGACCTTCTGGGTCTTGTTGTCGGCTCACGTCAGGCGCCGACGGCGGCGACTACCAGCGCCGTCAGCAGCCTTGTCCGCCAGGGTGCTTACAACGTCAACGGCCAGCGCAGCATGTTCAATAACTTCCTGCTCGACGGCATCGACAACAATGCGTATGGTGAAAGTAATCAAGGCTTCGACAACCAGATCATCTCCATCCCGCCGGACTCGGTGGCGCAGTGGAACGTGGTGACTAACAATGAAAGCGCCGAGTACGGCCGTTCTTCCGGCGCCATGGTGAACGTGGCCTCGGCTAGCGGCACCAATCGCTTCCACACCACACTCTATGAGTTTGTGCGCAACACCGATCTCAATGCCGCCGGATTCTTCAAACCGACGCTGGTCAGCAACACCGGCACCGCTGTTCCCTTCCAAAAGCCGGCCTTGCATCGCAACCAGTATGGTGCGAACTTCGGCGGACCGATCTCGAAAGACAGGCTTTTCTATTTCGTCGATTACGAGGGGTTGCGTGCGACGCTGAGTCCGCTCTACACCATGACACTGCCGACGCAGAACGAGTTGAACGGCGTGCTGGTCACGCCGGTGCGCAATCCACTGACAGGCACGGTCTATCAGGCCGGTTCGGCGATTCCGTCCTCTGCAATAAATTCTCTCTCTTCGCAGATCGTCAGTTACTTCAAGAATTTTTCAAGCCAGTTGCCGACCTCGGGTTTGACCTCTACCGGTTTGAACTCGAATGACTATGCCAAAGAGGTTCCGTTTACCGATAAGTTCGACAAGGGCGACTTGCGTCTCGACTATCATCAGAGTGCGAATGACAGTTGGTTCCTGCGCATCAGCGATCGCAAGGAAACCGGCGTCAATAACCCCGTCATTCCGCTGCCGCTCGACGGCCAGACCAACGGCACTATTCGCGTGCTCGATCAGCAGGTCGCGCTCGGCTATACGCGCTTGTTCGGCCAGAACAAGATTCTCGATGCGCGGCTCGGTCTTTCGCGTACCAAGGCTGGCAAGTGGACGCTGTCGATCGGCAACAATGCTTTTACGATTCCCGGCTTGCCGAACACCGCGGGTCTTTCTGGCGGTCTTCCCGCGATCGGTATCACCGGCTTTACGGGCTTCGGCCGCCAGACGACCAACCCACAGTGGCAGAATCCATCGCTGCTCGATCCGAAGGCGAACTTCACCTGGGTGCGCGGCAAGCACTCGTTCAAGTTCGGCTATGAGTACGAGCATGTCTGGATGGCAGTCAACGATAACAATCCGTTCTACGGTGCGTTCTCCTATGGCGGTGGTTATAGCCTGTGCACCGTCACGGGTTGCGGCAACACGGCCAGCGGCACGGTGCCGTCCTCGGCGGTATCGGATAACTATTGGGCAGACTTTCTCTTCGGCGAAACCAGCAGCTATCAACTTGCCAACTACTTTGTGGTGCATCTTCGGCAGTCGCTCGATAGCGCCTATGCGCAGGACGATTGGAGAGTGATGCCGAACCTGACGCTCAACCTCGGTCTGCGTTGGGAGTACGGCTCGCCCTATTCCGAGCAGCATAACAATATTTCTAACTTCGACCCGGTGACGCAAACCGTGTTGACGACAACGCTGGGCGCGACCTCGGGCAATGGCATCACGCCGGTTTCCTATGGTGGCGTCTACGGAAAGACGCTTATCCACCCGGACCTGAACGACTTTGCGCCGCGCATCGGTTTTGCCTGGGCGATGGACGACAAGACGGTTCTGCGTGGTGGCTTCGGTACGAGTTACATTCACTACACGCGTGCCGGTTCGGGTGACATCCTGGCCATCAATGCGCCGCAAGCGCAGTTTGCCGCGGTCACGCAGATCACGCCGACGACCTCGAATCACTGCTCGACGCCGCTGCCTGCGCAGATTATCGCCACCGGCAGCACGAAGCCGAGTTGCTATGCCACCTCCGATCAGGGATACCCATCAGGGTTGGTGACCACCTTTAACTCGGCGACCGATAACATTACCTGGATCAACAAAAATAGACGCGACAGTTATGTCGAAAATGCGTTCTTGAGCGTGCAGCGCGAACTCGCCAAAAACACCATCCTCGATGTGGCTTACATCTTCAATCACGGTCTCAAACTCGAAGGTTTCATCAATGGCAACCAGAAGAATCCTTCAAATGGTTTTGCGCGGCCTTACGGCAACTGGCCGAGCGACATTACCGAGGCGCTCAACGAGTACTTCTCCAACTTCAATGCTCTGCAGATCAAATACGAACAGCGCTTTGTGGCCGGTTTGACTCTGCTCAACTCCTTCACCTGGGAACATACTCTCGATAACGCCTCAGCCTCGCTCGAAGGCAATACACCTTCTTCGCAGGACGCCAACAACATCAAGGGAGACTACGGCCAGTCGGACTACAACCTGCCGTTGGCCAACGTCACCAGCCTCGTCTACGAGTTGCCCATCGGCCACGGCCGTCGCATTTCCTCCGATGCGCACGGCGTGCTGAACACGTTGATCGGCGATTGGCAGATCGGCGCCATCAACACCATTCAGGCTGGAACGCCGTTCAACATCACCTATTCGCCGAATACGGCGCAGGCGGTTTCGCCGCAGATCTCAGCCACCTATCGCGGTGCCAACGAGTATCGCCCGATGCGCGTGCCGGGCAAAAAGGTCACGCAAGGCCGCTCCTCGCGTGCGGCCAACACCGGCTATGTGAACTACGTCAACTACAACTCATTCGTGCTGCCGGCCATCAAGGATGCGGCCAGCAACGTGCTCAGCCCTTTCGGCAACGCCGCGCGCAACCCCGGCCGCACGCCTGCCTACTACAACCTCGACTGCAATCTGGTGAAGAAGTTCAACACGCACCTCGACAACGCCAAGATCGAGTTCCGCGCCGAGGCCTACAACCTCACCAATCACACCAACCTCTACCTGCCCGGCACCATCAGCGGCACGCAGGGCACAACCACGTCGACGCTTTCCACCGGCGCCACGCCCATGCTGGCGCAGATCACTGGCGGCGTGCCGACCAGCGGCGGCCAGATCACCAGCACCTTCCAACCGAGAACCATCCAGTTCGGTTTGAAGATCATCTACTAAAAAGAACCAGCCACCGCGCGCGCATCGGCCCTGTTTTCGAGAGCCGGTGCGCGCGCTTTTTTGCGTGCGCCGGGGCATGCCCGTTGTCCGAGGACGGCGCAGTGCAGGTTCTCTGTCGTCGATTGGCGTGGCAGGTGGCTACAATACAAGTTGCTCTTATGGACCCTCAAGATCAAAACGGAAAACCGCAGTTGCCGGTGAGTGCATTGCGCCAGCCGCAGCGCCAACCCTCCATCAAAGATATTGCGCGCATCGCGCGTGTCTCGCACCCGACGGTTTCGCGCGCATTGCAGAACAGCCCGCTGGTCAATCCCAAGACCGCGGAAAGAATTCGTCAGATTGCGCGTGAGGCTGGCTATAGGCCTAGCGCCGTCGCGCGCGGACTCGTCACCCGGCACACGCGCACCATCGGTCTCGCGGCCACTTCCATCGCCGACCCGTTCACCAGCGAGGTCGCCTCAGGCATTGAGCAGGCGGCGCGCGACCTGGGCTACAGCGTCTATTTCGCCGACTCGGGAGCCGACCCCGAGCGCGAAAAAAAAGTTGTGCAGGCCTTTGCCGAGCAGCGCGTCGACGGCATCATCGTTACCTCGTCGCGCGTGGGCGCGTTGCACTTGCCGCTGTTGGTCGAGATGATGGTGCCCGTCGTGTTGGTCAACGATCAGCATCCGGGCGTGGTCGCGCATTCGGTTCTGATCGACAACGAACAGGGAACGCGCGCGCTTACCGAGCACCTGATCGCTTTTGGCCACCGGCGCATCGCCTACATTGGCGACCAGTTTGGCTACCAGTCCGATACCGAGCGTTTCATGGGCTATTGCGGCGCGCTTGCGGCCGCCGGTCTTTCGCTCGCGGAGGAGCTTGTGGTGCGTGGTGATGGCAAGCCCGAGGCCGCCTTGCGGGCTATGACGGCTCTGCTGGCACTGCCGCAGCCGCCCACCGCTGTCTGCTGCTACAACGACATGTCGGCGCTCGGTGCTCTGCGTGCCATCCATGCCAAAGGTCTGCGCGTACCCCAGGATATTTCCGTCACCGGCTTCGACGATCTCTTCCTCACTGCTTACACCGAGCCGCCGTTGACCACCATGCGCCAGCCCATGCGTCACATGGGCCAGCTCGCCATGCAGAGCCTCTACGAACTGATGAACGGCGAGCATTCGGTGCCGCAGGTCCGCATCCATGCCGAGATGATCGTGCGCGACTCGACCGGCATTGCGCATGTCTGATCTCCGCTTTTTTACGATAAAACATCCGCAGCGAAAATTTACACGTTTGCATTTTTCAGAATTACCGAGGAACGGCCGCGCCGCTATCGACAAGCCTTTCCCCGCCATTTACGGTTAAAAACAGGCAGGAAATTGCGGACGATCCGACAAAGGCGCTGTGATCCATCGCGCTTTTTTTGCGAGCGCTGAGTCGCGGTGCGCTGCCTTCGGTGAAAATCGACAAGGACAATATGAAAAAAACAGCATGGATCATTCTGTGTGATGCGCACTTCTGGATTCCGGTGGGTGTGCTGGCGGGCGGCGTTTGTCTGCTGATGATATTGAGGTGAGCTGAGTGGGTGTCGTGCAGGAAGCGGAAGTAGAAGAAGCGGAAGTCGAAGCAGAAAAGAGCACGTTGTCGCTCCACTGGGTGGGTGTGGCCTGTGGCCTGGCCGCGGCGGCGTGGCTGGGCACGGCCGAGGCGCCCGTCAAGCTGGCCTCGGCCGATGTGCCGCCGTTTATCGTCACGCTCGGCATGGTGCTCGGCGTTTTTCTCGCGCGTTTGACGCTGCCTGTTCTGCTCAAGGGCGCTGGCTTCGTCGTCAAGGATCTGCGCCAGAACGCACATCTGATGGTCTGGGCCTTGCTGGCCGGTGCGCTCTGGGTTGTCGCCAACACGCTCACCGTCTTCGCGATTAAAAACGTTGGCCTCTCGATCGCCTTTCCCCTGTGGAATATGAACAGCCTCGTCGGTCTCTTTTGGGGATGGCTTCTTTTCCGCGAGTTGCGCGGCGCCGGCGCACGGTGTTGGGCGCAGGTTTTCGGCGGCGCGGCAGCGCTGGTGGCGGGCGCGGCAGTGCTGGCCTGGGCCACTACCAATCGTTCTCCAGGTGCTGGCGGTCATCCCTGGCTCGGCGTGCTGGCGGCGCTCGGCGCGGGTGCGCTCTGGGGCACGCAATACATCTGCTATCGCAAGGCCTACCTCAGCGGCATGAATCCGCTTTCCTTTGTCACGGTGATCGCCTTCAGCGAACTGGCTTCGACGCTGGTGCTCGGTGCGGTTTTTGCTGGCGGCATGGTCTCGCTCGGTCATCAGTGCGTGGCCGCCAAACCCTATATGTTCTGGCTCTTTCTGGGCGGCATCTGCTGGGTCTTTGGCGACCTCTTTCAGCAGTACGCAGCCAAATACGTTGGCATCGGTCGCGGTATGCCGCTGGCCAACACCAATCAACTCTGGGGATTGGCCTGGGGAGCGCTGGTCTTTGGCGAGCTGTCGGCCATCAGTGCGCAGGCGCGACTGCTCGTTCTACTCGGCTCCCTGGTGATGATCGTCGGCGTGGTGTTGATCGGCTCCGCTTCGGCGCCGGCCTCTGAGCAGGAGTCCTGGCGGCGCGCCGTGCGGCGTGAGTGCGACCGCTACGGCCTCGACCGCGTGCGCGTGGCCTCGCTGGTCAGTGGAGACGATCCCGAGGCACGGCAGTCCTCGCGGCGGCACTGGTGGGAGGCTCTGGTTCCGCTCTGCGCGCTCGGCGTTATGGCCTGGCTGGCCACCTTTGTCGAGTTGCCGCATATCGCCCTTCATCTCGGCTGGGCGATATGCCTGCTGGTTGCCACCTTCGGCTTCCTTTTGGCGAGCGGGCTTCTGCTCTGGAAGCGTACCCGCTTCTCATAAAAAAGATTCGGCGCCCTGCTTACAAAGCAGAGCGCCGCGGCCTCTCTTGAATCATCCAGGAAAACGGAATCACTTCCAAAGCAAAGAGCAGGGGGAAGCCCCAGCCTCAGTGTGATATCTCGATCAACTTTTTCTAAAGGAGATGGTGGACGCGGAAGGAATCGAACCTTCAACCTGTCGGTTAAGAGCCGAATGCTCTGCCAGTTGAGCTACGCGTCCAAACCAATTGGACAAGCTACATTGCAGGAAATTCCTGTAGCTTTTAGCACGGTAATGACCTCATCGCGCTAAAAAAAATATAACACAAAGTCGGCCAGGATTCCAAATTCGCGGGAAAGGGCCTCTCGTATGTTGCTGTCGCTGCATGTGTAAGTGGGCATAACACAGTGCTTCTCGCGAATCGTGTCGCCGGGGCACGCAGCGATTTTAAAAGCAAGGGGCAGAGGGGGAAGGAACGGGGAAATTCGTATTTTCTTTGTCGGGTGTGAGCTTGCGATGAAAAAACTTTGGCAATTTGTCTCTTTCTAGGGCAAAACTCATTTTCCCCTTAGGGGCTCAGCAAATATAATTTTTCTATTAAACCGGTCACTTGCGGAGCATTGCTGTTTTGCCAGGTCTGCTGCTATTCGCTGCCGGTCCAATTGATCCATGTGCCGAAAACGGCTGGAAGGATGATCAATTTCGCGCCATGAATACTCCCGCATCTTCAATCCAATTGACACGCGGCGCCGACTACGCGGTCCGTATCATGATGTATCTGGCCTCGTTGCCGGAAAAGGAGCGGGTCCTTTTACCCGTTCTTGCCGAGACGGCCAGCGCTCCGCCGAGTTTTCTTTCAAAGGTTTTGCAGGCGCTCACCCGCGCCGGTCTGGCCTCGTCGCGTCGTGGCCAACTGGGCGGCTTTGAGATTCTGCCACGCGGTCGCGCGGCCTCTGTCCTCGAAGTGGTCGAGGCCATCGACGGACCGATTCGCCTGAATGTTTGTCTGCTGCACGGGGGCAACTGTTCGCGCGAGTCGTGGTGCCCTTCGCACCCGGTTTGGCAACGCGCGCAGGAGGCCATGTCCGAGGTTCTTCGCAGTGCCAAGATTGCCGATCTGGCCAGGCAGTTACCGGTCAGCGAGGTTGTCCAGATTCGCGAGTCGCTGGTCGGCTAGATACTTTCTCCAATTGCTGTACTCCGAAAACTGGATGCCGAGAGCCTTTTCCCTCCAAGCTGAAATTCCACGGACAGGTCTTCGTCTATGGGATGGAAGAAAACCGGGTCCCTGGCGACAGATCTTCGTCGTCAGGGAGGGGAAGTAAAAGATCTCCACACTTCAAGAAAACACGCTTTTACACGCAGGCAAATCTCCACCTGGATTTCCCCACCTGAAATGGCTGGCCTTCCATTCACCAGCTTTGCACTTTCACAAACTGCTGATAGAATAAAAAAGTCGTGGGGCTGTAGCTCAGCTGGGAGAGCGCCTCGTTCGCAACGAGGAGGTCAGCGGTTCGATCCCGCTCAGCTCCACCAAAGATTTCCGCGGCCTCTCCGGCCGCGGTTTGTGTTTCCGCCTCTTTTCGTTTTTTGTTGCCCGATCAGGCTGTAGACTGTAGCTGCTTCTTCCCCCAGCAAATTCACGACATGCAATTGGTGCGCGTGCATTTTCGCGCCGGTAGGCATGGTAGAGGTTCAAAGAGGTAGGTTTTTTGTTGCAAGCCACCGTGAGTCCATCGGAAACAAGCGCCGCCACGCTGCGGCCTCTCTGTGTTGATCTTGACGGCACGCTGGTCAAGTCCGACACCTTGGTTGACTCATTGCTGCTGCTGGCGCGCAATCGTCCGGGGCAACTGCTCAAGCTGCCCGGCAAGCTTGCTCGCGGCAAGGCGGCCTTCAAGGCCTTTGTTACCGGCGCGGTCGAGCTCGATGTGGCGCATCTGCCGTACAACCGTCCTCTACTGACTTATCTGCGGGAGCAGCACAAGCAGGGACGCGCGATTTATCTGGCCACCGGCGCGGACCAGCGACTGGCCGAGCGTGTGGCCGAGCACCTGGGCATCTTCGCTGGAGTCCTTGGTTCCGATGGCGCAACCAACCTGACCGGAGCCAACAAGCTGGAACGGCTGCGTGCGCATCTGGGCACGCAGGGCTTCGACTACATCGGCAACGACACGCCCGATCTCATTCTTCTCAAGCACGCCACCGAACCGATGGTGGCCAATCCCACGCTGCGCCTGCGGCTGGCCATGCGCCTCCGCGGCCAGCATGCCGTGCAGAGTTTTGTGGAGCGGCGCACCTTCGCGCGCACCCTGCTCAAGGCCATGCGTCTGCATCAGTGGGCAAAAAATCTGCTGATCTTTGCGCCGCTGCTGTTGACGCACGCCATCACGCGAACAAAACTCTATGAGGCGCTGGCGGCTTTTCTCTGCTACTCGCTGACCGCCTCGTCGGCCTATCTGATCAATGATCTGCTCGACATTGAAGCTGACCGTCGCCATCCGCGCAAGCGCCTGCGTCCGATTGCCGCTGGCGATCTTCCCGGACTCGGCGGCGTGGCGCTGGCCGTTCTGCTTCTTGTGGTTGCCTTTGTCGGCGCGCATTGGCTCACCTTTGAGTTTCAAGGGTGGCTGTTGGTCTATCTCGTCACCACGCTTTCCTACTCGTCGATTCTCAAGCGATTCGCGCTGGTGGACGTGTTGATTCTCTCCGGCCTCTACATCCTGCGGCTTGTTGCCGGAGCGGCGGCCACCTCGACGGTGATCTCGCACTGGCTGGCCGGCTTCTCGTTGTTTCTGTTTCTCTCGCTGGCTATTGTCAAGCGCTTTGCCGAGCTGGAAAACCTGCGGGCTTCGAACTCCTCGCCGAAAAACGGGCGTGGCTATCTGCTGGCCGACCAGGAACAGTTGCGCTCCTTTGGCACCGCCAGCGCCTACGCCGCCGTGGTGGTCTTCGCCATCTACATCAACAGTACGGATGTGGTGAAGCTGTATCACAAGCCGAATCTGCTGTGGATGACGGTGCCGTTCATGCTGCTCTGGCTTAACCGTGTCTGGCTGCTGGCTTCGCGCGGCCGGCTCGATGAAGATCCCGTCGCCTTTGCCATCACCGACCGCGCCAGCATTCTCATCGGCGTCTGCGTCGCGGCGATTGTTCTGCTGGCTCTCTAGAGCATTTTTCCAATACACGTGTAGTGTTGAGTGGCGTGCAAGGTGGTTTTTTCTTAAGGAAAAAGCCACTCGGCATCCTGCTTTCGCTCTACACCAATTGGAAAAATGCTCTAATTGTTTTGTAAAAGGGCACGGCTTCAGCCGTGCCACAGCGATGCCTTAAAGTAGGCGGGCTTCAGCCCCTGAACAGGCTGCGAAAAAAAGGCTTGAACTGGTCTTTTCGAGAAGGAAGTTCAACAGGGGCTAGAGCATTTTTCCAATACACGTGCAGTGTTGAGTGGCGTGCAAGGTGGCTTTTTCTTAAGAAAAAAGCCACTCGGCATCCTGCTTTCGCTCTACACCAATTGGAAAAATGCTCTAAAGCCCGACCTTTTATTACTTGGCTTTTACGGCCCGGCTGAAGCCGTGCCTTTTTACAAAACCTGTTTGCCGCCGAGTTTTTCCGCAGCCTGTAAATCCAGAGCGTTTTGCAATCTTTGCGGCACGAGTAAACTCGTGTTCTTTCAAAGCATCCCAAATACAGAACTGATCAACGACAAAAAAAGGCCAGGATCGCGAGCCTGGCCTTTTTCGTTGCGAACCGCTACTTACAGCAGCGGTGGCTGTTCTTCCTCGATCGCTACTTCCTCGGGAGGAATGATGACGGCCGCGGCGACCTTGTCCCCATCCTCGAGATTCAGCAACCGGACGCCCTGGGTGGCGCGGCCGGCGGCGCGGACCTGCTTGGTGTCGAAGCGGATGATTTTGCCGAACTGGCTGATGGCCATCATCTCGCTGGTTTCGTCCACCAGAAGGATCTCCGTCGTCTTGCCGACCTTCGGCGTGGCCTTCAGGTTGATGACGCCTTGCGCGCCGCGCGAGGTCAGCCGGTAGGCATCCACGTCGGTGCGCTTGCCGAAGCCGTTCTCGGTCACCGTCAGAATCAGCTGTTGGCTTACGCCGAGCTTCTCATCGAGTGCCTTGAATGCCTTCTCGGCCTGATCGAGCGCCTTTTCGGCAGCGTTGACGGCTTCGACGTCCGCGGTCTTGTCGCGAACATCCTGCCGCTTCTGTGTCAGCGCTTCTTCGGCCTGCTTGTAGGCGGCGATCAACGCGTTCAGCTCGTCGGTCAACCCCTTCTGCTCGGCGCAGATTCGGCGTTCTTCCTCGCGCATGGCGTGCGAGTTGGTGATGGCCGCGCCGATCAGGTAGTCGTTCTTCTTGAGCGAGATGCCACGGTTGCCGGCGGCGTTGCGGCCCATCGGTCGCAGGCCCGCACCGGAGCGCTCTGGTGCGTACTGCTCGTCGAAGCGGATCGCCATGCCGTCGCGCGTCGCCAGGAAGATGGTCTGCTTGCCGTTGGTGATGCCGGCATAGACCAACTCGTCGTCCTTGTCGATGGAGATGGCGATGATGCCGCGTGCCATCACATTCGAGAAGTCCTTGAGCGGGGTCTTCTTCACCGTGCCCTGCTGGGTGGCGAAGAAGATGTACTTGCCCTCTTCTTCGAGGTCGCGCACCGGCAGAATGGTGCGCACGTTCTCGCCCGGCTGCAGGTTGAGCAAGCTCTGCATGCTCTTGCCCTTGCCCGCGGCGCCCACGTCGGGAACCTCGTAGACCTTCAGCCAGTACACGCGGCCCGTGTTGGTGAAGCACAGCAGGTAGGAGTGCGTCGAGTCGACGATCAACTGCGAAACGAAGTCCTCCTCGCGCGTTTTCATGCCCGTGCGGCCCGTGCCGCCGCGCCGCTGCTGCCGATAGATGCTGATCGGCGTGCGCTTCAAATAGCCCTGGTGGCTGACGGTGACCGCGACCTGTTCGTCGGCGATCAGGTCTTCCAGTTGCAGTTCGACCGACTCATCGACGATCTGCGTGCGGCGCGCGTCGCCGTACTTGTCGCGAACATCTTCGAGTTCCTTGACGATGACCGCGCGGAGCTTGACGTCGCTACCCAGAATCTCCTCGTACTCGGCGATTCTTTTCCTGATTTCGGCCATCTCGTGGAGGATTTCATCCACGGAAAGCTGCGTCAGGCGATAGAGCTGCAACTCGAGGATGGCGTCAACCTGACGCAGCGTGATGCCCTTTTCCTCGTGCGGCAGCCGCTCGCGGTCAAGGTTGATGATGACCTCGGCGCCCTTGCCCCATACGTACAGATTTTCGCGGGCTTCGGCGCGCGAACCCGATCCGCGGATGATTTTGATGACTGCGTCGAGGTTGTCGAGCGCGATCTTGTAGCCTTCCAGAATGTGCTCGCGTTCGCGGGCCTTGTGCAGCAGGAAGACGGTGCGGCGCTGCACCACGTCGATGCGGTGATCGATGAAGCAGCGGATCGCCTGATCCAGACCGAGTTCCCGAGGCTGGCCGTTGACCACGGCCAGGAAGATCATCGAGAAGCTCTCCTGCATCTGGGTGTTCTTGTAGAGCTGGTTGAGGACGATCTCCGGCTGCGCGGTGCGCTTCAGTTCGATGACGATGCGCATGCCGTCGCGATCACTCTCATCGCGTACGTCGCTGATGTCGTCGATGACCTTGTCGGTGACCAGTTGGGCGATGCGCTGGATCAGAACCGACTTGTTCACCTGATAAGGAATTTCGGTGACGATGATCGCCTGTTTTTCCTTGGTCAGGTTTTCGGTGGCCACCTTGGCGCGCATCATGAAGCGTCCACGGCCGGTTTTGTAGGCCTGGGCGATGCCGCTTGTGCCGTAGATGAAGCCGCCGGTGGGGAAGTCCGGTCCCTGAATGTGCTTGAGCACACCGGCCAGGCCGGCATCGGGATTGTGCACCAGCTCGATGGTCGCGTTCACCACCTCGGTCAGGTTATGCGGCGGAATGTTGGTGGCCATGCCGACCGCGATGCCGCTGGAACCGTTGACGATGAGGTTGGGAATGCGCGTCGGCAGAACCGACGGCTCGCTGGTTGATTCGTCATAATTGGGGACGAAGTCGACCGTCTCCATGTCGATGTCGGCAAGCAGTTCACCGGCAACGCGCAGCAGGCGGCATTCCGTGTAACGCATGGCCGCGGGCGGGTCGCCGTCCACCGAACCGAAGTTTCCCTGTCCGTCCACCATCGGGTAGCGCATGGAAAACGGCTGCGCCAGACGCACCAGGGTGTAGTAGATCGACGAATCGCCGTGAGGGTGATACACACCCATGCACTGGCCGACCACCTTGGCGCACTTGGTGTACTTCTTGTTGTACTCCAGGCCCATCTCGCTCATGGTGTAAAGCACACGGCGATGTACGGGCTTGAGGCCGTCGCGCACGTCGGGCAGCGCGCGACCGATGATCACCGACATCGAGTAGTCGAGATAGGAACGGCGCATCTCTTCCTCGATGTTGATCGGGATGAGATTGCCGCCCGGCGGAGTGCCGCCGTCGAGTGGAAGCTGTGGGTTTTTATCGTCTGCCATGATGTTGTTGAAGTCTGGCGGAGGGCGACAACAGGAATCCGGAAGAAGGGCCGGGTCCGCGTGGCTTCCCCTCTATTTTACGCGCCGGGGCCGGGGTTCTTCAAGGGAAAAGTCTGCGAATAAGTTATTGTTTTGCATGGGTTTATGAGGGAATTTTCGGGGCACACCGCAGGCCGGGACGAGGCCGGAGGCCCGGGACAGAACCGCAGGTTTTTTCAGAAGCTTTTCTCTCCGAAGCCGACCGCGCGCCATTCTTCGGATCGAAGGGAAGGCGTATCTTCTTATGTTACTGAAAATAATAGTCTTAAAAGATGGATGCGGCGCAGACTGCCAGTTGTGCGAGCACCAGCCCAGCGCCGACGGCCAGGGCCAGCCGGGGTCGCGCGCTTTCGTAGGCGTCGGCAAACACTCCGGCCAGGAAGGTCAGCAGAAAGGGAACGGCCCAGAGCCAGGGGGCCCCTGCCGCGCCGTTGATCCAGAGCGTGAGCACAAGGCAAATCAGGGCGCAGAGCAACGGCGTGGTGTTGCCGAAGTAGCGCGACCGGCGGAATCGGGCATAGAGCGCCAGCGCCACGACCATAGCCAGCGACAAACCCAACATTGAGCGAAGGAAGAAAAACTGCTGGAAGGGTTCGCGGGAGATGGTGAAAGAAAACGGGGAAGGCCGGAAGCATTCCCATGAAAATCCAGCCGCTACCCAGCGCAGAACCAGCGCGCCGCAGGTGGCTGCCGCGAGTACCGGTGCCACTGGTTTGCGACGGCCCTCGGCGACCCAGAGCATGAAGCCGAGAGCCAGCAGCAGGGTCAGCGCCAGCGCGACAAGGTGCGCCGAGGCGGCTATGGCAAACGAGAGGGTCAGCAGCACGATGCGCGGCCGCCACTTGCGGCGCGGTCCCTGCATGGCGTGGGCCACGCCGATGGCCGTATACACGCCGCCATAGAGGCCGAGCGCGGAGAGAATCTCCGGGTTGGGCATGGTCGATGCGGTGAGAATTGCCGGCGAAAAGCAGTAAAGCGCCAGCGCCGTATAGCCGCCCAGGTCGCCAAAAAGTCGACGCGTGACCCACCAGAGTCCGCCGCCCAGCAGGCAACCCGCGGCCAGAAAGGGAAGCCGCAGCAGCAGTTGCGCCAGCGTGGCGTTGTTCGTGAAGGAGAATCCGGCCAGAAGTTTGTCGAGTCGGCCGTCGCCGAGCACGTTGCAGACCTGGTCGGCTGTGGCGCCTGTCCAACTAACGCGGCCGCAGTGAATGTACTGCTGCTCATGTGCGGAGAGCGGCTGCCGCAGAATGAGCCAGAGTCCCTGCGCGAGGAACAGCGCCAGGAACGCGGCGGCGATGCGCTGGGGAAAGTTGAAGCGAAAGCGGCGGAAATCTCCGAAACAATGGGCCATTGCAGTCGAGTGAACCATCTTAGTGTAAATGCTGGTGAACCTTGCGCTTGATTGCGCGAAGAGAGAAATTGCGGCGGGGTTCCGGAATTGCGCCACAGCGTTGTCCCGCGCGGTTGAAAATGGGCGGTGCGCGGTTTGCTCCACGCGCCCCGAGCCGCTACACTTCTCGTCAGAGTGGCCATCAAGGACAATTCGCCGGAACGGCTCGTCAGCTCTGCGCGTGCCGACGAGGAACAGAACTTCGAACTCAAGCTGCGCCCGCGCTGGCTGGGCGAGTTTATTGGCCAGTCGAAGGCCAAGGAGCAGCTCGCCATCGCGCTTGAGGCGGCCAAGTCGCGCGGCGAGGCGCTCGATCACGTGTTGCTGTTCGGGCCTCCCGGGCTGGGAAAGACGACGCTGGCGACGATCATTGCCAATGAACTGGATGTCGGTTTTCAGCAAACCTCGGGACCGGCCCTGCAGATTCAGGGCGATCTGACGGCGATCCTGACCAATCTGCATGACCGGCAGGTGCTCTTCCTCGACGAGATTCACCGGATGCAGCCGGTGCTCGAAGAGAAGCTCTACACGGCGCTCGAGGATTATCAGCTCGACATTATCATCGGCCAGGGACCGGCGGCGCGTACGCACGTGATGGAGATCAAGCCCTTCACGTTTATCGGCGCGACGACGCGTCCCGGCCTGCTCAGCTCGCCCTTGCGCGCGCGCTTTGGCATCCTGCTGCGGCTGGAGTTCTATACCGAAGAGGAATTGCAGATTATTGTTGCGCGCTCGGCCGAGGTGCTCGATGTGCCCATCGATCATGAGGGCGCGGCCGAGATTGCGCGGCGTTCGCGCGGCACACCGCGTATCGCCAACCGCCTGCTGCGCCGCGTGCGCGATTATGCGCAGGTACGCGGCAATGGCTCCATCGACCAGCCGACGGCCAATGCCGCCTTGACCATGCTTGAGGTCGATGCCCACGGCTTCGACGAAATCGACCGCAAGTTGATGCGGATCATCATCGAAAAGTACGACGGCGGCCCGGTCGGCCTGAGCACGCTGGCGGCAACCCTTGCAGAAGAAGAAGATGCGCTGGAAGAGGTCTACGAGCCGTTTCTGATTCAGATCGGCTTTCTCGATCGCACGCCGCGCGGTCGCGTGGCCACCCGGCTGGCCTACGAGCACTTTGGTTTTCCCATGCCCGGACACCAGACGCAATTATTTTAGTCGCGCCGTGCCGCGCCCTCCTCGGTTCCGGGGTATTATTCATCTGCGAGTTCCTGTGCGGAGACATTTCCGAGGAGGCTGTTTCGATGGCGTTGACGGAATCAACGATGTTGGAGTTGGGTACACCGGCTCCGGACTTTTCTTTACTCGATGTCGTAAGCGGCAAGGTTGTGCACCGCGACAATTTTCGCGAAAAAAAAGGACTTTTGGTTCTTTTCATCAGTGCGCATTGCCCGTATGTGAAGCACATTGAACACAGCCTAGGCGAGTTGGGGCGCGAGTACGAGGAAGAGTCTCTGGGCATCGTGGCCATCTGTTCGAATGACGTGGCCTCTTTCCCCGATGACGACCCCGAGGAACTGAAAAAACAGGCCGAGGCGAACGGCTTTCATTTCCCCTATCTTTTTGACGAAAGACAAACAGTGGCCAGGGCATATAAGGCGGCCTGCACGCCGGATATTTATCTCTTCGATGGCGACTTCGAGCTGGTCTATCGCGGCCAGTACGATTCCAGCCGTCCCGGCAACAAGATTCCCGTCACGGGCGAAGACCTGCGCATGGCGATCAACATGCTGCTTGCCGGTCAGCAGATTCCCACCGAACAGTTCCCGTCGATTGGCTGCAATATCAAGTGGAAGAAATAAAACAAGGCTGCGGCGCATCTGCTCCGCAGCCTTGTCTTTCGCAGTCTTGCTTCTAGAGGCTTAAACCCTTCAGATATTCGCGAAACTTGGCACCGAACTCCGGCCGCTTCAGGGCAAACTCGACGGTGGCCTGCAACATGCCGAACTTGTCGCCGGCGTCGAAGCGCTTGCCTTCGAAGTTATACCCAAAGATTTTTTCCTCTTTGAGCAGGGCAAGAATTCCATCGGTTAATTGAATCTCGCCGCCTGCTCCTGGAGTGGTTTGCTCAAGCAGCGCGAAGATGCGCGGCGTGAGCACGTAGCGGCCGATGATGGCCTGCTTCGAGGGAGCCTCCTCGAACTTTGGCTTTTCCACCATTCCCGTGCAGTTGTAGAGGCGCGGATTGGCCGCGTCGGCCGAGCCGGCCAGCACGCCGTAGGCGCTGATTGCGGGGCCCTCGATGGTCATTGTCGCCAGCACCGACCCGTGTTTTTCTTCATAGACGTCGATCATCTGCTTCAAGCACGGGGTCTGTGCGTCGATCACGTCGTCGGGCAGAATCACGGCGAAGGGTTCGTCGCCAACTAACTCCTTGGCGCAGAGAACCGCATGGCCCAGGCCCTTCGGTTCCTTCTGACGCACGTAGCTGATGTGCGCCATTGAAGAGATGTCGCGCGAGATGCCAAGCAACTCCGTCTTGCCCTTGCGCTCGAGTGTCGCGTTGAGTTCATAGCTGATGTCGAAGTGATCTTCCATCGCGCCCTTGCCGCGGCCGGTTACGATGATGATGTGTTCGATGCCGCTGGCGATGGCCTCCTCGACGCCGTACTGAAGAATAGGCTTGTCGACGAGGGCAAGCATCTCTTTGGGAATCACTTTGGTCGCGGGAAGAAACCGGGTGCCGAGGCCTCCGGCGGGGAAGACTGCCTTGCGAACGCGTTGACTCATTCAGGCTCCTTAAGCGGGATAAGTGGGGATGGAGTGGATGTTAATCACAAAGATAACTACCTATGGCTTGAGCATAGCGCGTGGAGTCATAAAAAGCATCCGGGCGTTATGCGCCGCGGATGCTTTTTTATGGAATTGCAATTGTTTGTGCCGGGATGTGCCGATGGGTGAAATGGAATTGGTTTAAAGCGCCGGCGAGTTGTTGCCGAGCATGGCCTCGCGCACGATCTTGATCGGCGGAAATCCCTGCTGCAAGAACTCGTCGTGGAATTTTTGCAGGTTGAAGCTTTTTCCTTCCTTCTTTTCGAGATCAGCGCGTAGCTTGAGAATTTCCAGCTTGCCGAGCGTGTAGTAAAGATAGGTTGGATCGCCCGCGCCGCGCTTGGTCTCGACAATCGCCGACTGCTTCGACTGGTAACCTTCCTTTTGGAAGAACTCCTCGGCCTGCTCTAAGCTCATCGAGCCGGTGTGCATCTTGATGCCGACGATGAAGCGCGCGTTGCGCAGCAGCGCATCCTGCAGTTGGCCTAGGCGGATCAGCTTGGCTTCGCGCGCGTCCTTTGCGCCCAGTCCCGGTTGGCCGTAGCCTTCATCGAGCATCATCTGCTCACAGTAGTGCGCCCATCCCTCGGCGTTGCTATTGGCTCCGAGAATCTTGCGGATGCGGCTCGGCGCGCGTGGCACCCACAGAAACTGGATGTAGTGGCCGGGGTAGGTTTCATGCACCGCTGTCGAGATGATCGTGCCTACGTTGAAGCCGTGCATGTAGCCCTCGACCTCGTCCGGCGTCATCTTCGGGTCGGGCAGCGTCACGTTGAAGTAGGCCTCAGTGGCCTTGGTCTCGAAGGCTCCCGGTGTATCCATGCTGGCCGTGGTGGTGGCGCGCATGAACGGCGGCGTCTCTTCAAGCATCGGCCGCACGTCACTGGGAATCGTGACGATGTGATGCGACTGAATGAAGTCGATGATCGAGTCGAAGGTGGCGCGGAAGGTCGAGAGCAACTGATCGGGCGCGGGATGAATCGCACCTAACTCTTCGACGACCGCGCGTGGATCTTTGCCCGGCTCAACTTCGGCGGCAATCCTGTTGAAGTGCTGCTGATTTTTGCGCAGGTCCGCCCATCCGATTTCGAGCAGTTTGTCGAGCGGCAGATCGACCATCTCGTCGTAGACAAGCTTCTTGTGGAAGGTGTCTGCTCCGATGCGGAAGTCGCCCTTCGAGCGCGGAAGCAGATCGCTCTTGAGCCAAGCCGCATAGTCCTTGAGCGCTGCGACGACGGAGGCATTCGACTGCGCGAACTCGGCCTTGAGCTTTTCATCCTTTGCTTCGGTGAAGGCGAGAGGCACATCGTGTTCGAAGAAACTCTCGATGTCGGGCAACTGCTCGATGGCGATCTCGGTGAAGATGTGCGGCGGATTTTTAAGATTTTTCTTGGCGTCGGCGAAGAGCGCGGGCATCTGCTTTTCGCGCTCAATGAGCGAACGCAGCCGGTCGTCGGGCGAGGCAAATTTGCGCTCCATCAGCACGAAGGCCGCGTTGGCGCAGGTCGACGAATAGTTGTCGGCGTTTTTCTCCCACGGGCGAATCACTTCGAGGGTGAGCAACTGCGAACGGATGGTCCCGAGCACCAGTTCGCGGTCGCCGCGCGTTGTTTGATCGAGCGCCGAGGCGGGCACGGCCTCGATCTTTTTCTCGGCCTCGTGCAGCGCGGCGCGCTCAGCGTCAATGCTCTTCTGCGAATAGTCTTCAAGCTGGCCGTCGCGGTTGTGCAGGCCGGTCTGCGTGGCCGCGCTTGGCTGATAGCGAAAGTACACGTCGTTGAGATATTGGTTCGAAAGCTGCTCGAAATTTTGCTGCCAGCGACTGTCGGCAGCCTGCGCGGAAACGGTCATGGCGGCTCCTAAAATTGTCGTGGAAATTGCTGCGGAGAAGATTCTTTTCATCAGGGGTATCCTCTATTTTTTAGCGGGTTGTTCGGCCTCGGGCGCGAGCTGTTCAAGCAGCGCGCGAATCTCCAGCAGGGTCTCGTCAGGTCGCGTGGCCTCGAGCGGAAACTTGAGCACGCCCTGCGGCGTGAACTGCGCGCCCTGTTTGGCGTGGCGCGCCACCAGCTTCATCAGATGCTGCGGATCGACGTGCGCTTCTTCCATGAAGCGGATCTGCAGCACGCCGCGCTTGCGGTCGATCTGCGCAATGCCGAGCCGCTCGCTTTCGAGACGCAATTGCGCGGCTTCAAGCAGGTAGACGGTGGCGTCGGGTAGTTTGCCGTAGCGGTCTTCCATCTCGGCGCGAATCTCGTCGACGGCTTCGGTGCTTTCGGCTCCGGCAATCTTTTTGTAGAGTCGCAGCCGCTGGTTTTCTTCGGGAACAAAGCTCTCGTCGATGCGCAGCGCGATGCCCAGGTTGAGTTGCGTGGTGACGTGCTCTTCAATCTGTTCGCCCTTGAAGACTTTGACCGCTTCTTCGAGCATCGAGGTATAAAGTTCAAAGCCGACGGCCTCAATGTGCCCGCTCTGTTCGCCGCCGAGCATGTTGCCCGCGCCGCGCAATTCCAGATCGAGCGCAGCGATCTTGAAGCCCGCGCCGAGATCGGAAAATTCCTTGAGCGCCGCCAACCGGCGCCGTGCAATGTCGGTCAATTGCTTGTCCGGCGGGATCAGCAGATAGGAGTAGGCGCGGCGATTCGAGCGGCCCACGCGGCCGCGCAACTGATACAGCTCGCTCAATCCGTGCCGGTCGGCGTTGTTGATGAGGATGGTGTTCGCCAGCGGAATGTCGAGGCCGTTCTCGATGATCGTTGTTGCCACCAACACGTCGTATTCGTGATGCATGAAGGCCAGCATCACGCGCTCCAGTTCGGCCTCGCCCATCTGGCCGTGGCCGACGATCACGCGTGCGCCCGGCACCAGTTCCTGAATGCGCGCAGCATGTTCGTAGATGGATTCGACGCGATTGTGTACGAAGTAGGCCTGGCCGCCGCGTTCCATCTCCAACTCAATGGCCGAGCGGACGATCTTCTCGTCGAACTTGGCGACGACGGTTTGAATCGCCATGCGATCCTTCGGCGGCGTCTCGATCACGCTCATGTCGCGCAGGCCGACCAGCGACATGTGCAGTGTGCGCGGAATTGGCGTGGCGCTCATCGAGAGCACGTCGATCTGGCTGCGCATTTGCTTGAGTCGTTCCTTGTGGCGTACGCCGAAGCGCTGTTCCTCGTCGATGATCAGCAGACCGAGATCCTGAAACTGGATGTCCTTCGAGAGCAGGCGGTGCGTGCCGATCAGAATATCGATCTTGCCGGTCTCAACGCGCGCCAGAATCTCCTTCTGCTCTTTCGGCGTGCGGAAGCGCGAGATCATCTCGATGGTGATCGGAAATTGCGAGAAGCGTTTCTTGAAGGTCTCGAAGTGCTGAAAGCTGAGTACCGTGGTTGGCGTCAGCACGGCCACCTGCTTGCCGTCCTGGACGGCCTTGAAGGCGGCGCGCATGGCCACTTCCGTTTTGCCGTAACCGACGTCGCCGCACAGCAGTCTATCCATCGGCCGCGTCGATTCCATGTCGTACTTGATGGCGCGAATGGCCGAGAGCTGGTCGTCGGTCTCGTTGTAGTCGAACGAGTCCTCGAAGGCTTGTTGAAACTCGTTGTCCTTCGTGAAGGAGTAGCCTTCGGCTGCCTCGCGCGCGGCGTAGAGCTTGATCAACTCGCCGGCCATGTCCTGCATGGCTTTGCGTACGCGCGCCTTGGTTTTGGTCCACTGTTGCGTGCCGAGTTTGTTCAGCACTGGCGCCGGCCCGGTGTCGGTCGAGCGATATTTTTGGATCAGGTCAAGGCGCGTGAGAGGAACGTAGAGCTTTGCCTGTTCGGCAAACTCCAGAATCATGAACTCGACGGTGAGCCCGTCCTGCTCGATCTCCTTGAGTCCCTGATATTGCGCGATGCCGTGCTCGACGTGCACGACGTAATCGCCGATGGTCAGGTCGCGGAAGTCGGAGACGAAGGCCGCGGTCTTCGAGCGCTTGGGCACGGGCCGCGCGGTGACGTCGGCCTCGTCGGAAAGATCGTTGGCGCCGAAGATGATCAGGTTGGCGTCGGCAAAGCTGACGCCGGCGGCCAGCGGCGTGCGCACAATCGTCGGCACGTGCGCGTCGACGGTCGCGGAGTCAGCCTCCTCGGCGATGGTTTCGCCGGGCCGCGCGTTGCGGCTGCCGAGCCGGTAGGGAATCTGATAGTCGTGCAGCGTGGTGGCCAGCCGTTCCGCATCGCCCTGATTGGGCGCGGCCAGCACGATGCGTATCTCGGTGGCCATCAGTTTTTGTATCTGCTCGGCCAGCGCCGCTATCGAACCGTGAAAACGCAGCGTGGGCCGCGTGGCAATCTCGATCTCGCCCAGCGTCAGATCCTCTTCGAGCACGTCGACCGAACCAAGTTGATCGAGGTCGAGTCCCGTCTGCGCGTCGAGCAGCGTCTGCAGTTGATCGGGGGGAAGGTAGATGTCCTCGGGCGTAATGAGCGATCCCATGCCGGAGCGGTCGTGCCGCTGCTGCACCTTGTTCCACCAGCGGTCAATCTGGTTGCGCACCATGGCCGGTTCGTCGATGAACAGCGTGGTGCGCGGGGCGAGCCGGAGCAGCGAGCTTTCGGCTCCGGCCACCGGCGCGAAGAACTCCCAGCCAGGAAAGACACTGACGCCGCCCGCTGCCGCGGCTTCGATGGCCATCGAGCGCGCCGTGTCATCCTCGTTGTCGCCGGAGGCCTCGACCCGATCCTTGCTGAGCCGCGCGTTGACGCCGGCCAGCAGAGATTCGGCGATCGGCGTTTCGGTCAGCGGCATCAACAGTGCTTCGTCGAGCGTGGCCAGCGAGCGCTGCGTCTCTGGATCGAAGGTGCGGATGGTCTCGATTTCGTAGCCGAAAAACTCGATGCGCACGGGCCGGTCGGCATCCGGGGAATAGATGTCGAGAATGCCGCCGCGACGGGTGAACTGCCCCGGCATCTCCACCAGATCTACGTGCGTGTAGCCGACGCTGGCGAGGTGCGTGGTGAGCGTTTCCGCGTCGACCTCTTCGCCGCAGTGCAGCGTGACGGCGAGGCCCGCATAAAAGTCGCGCGGGAACAGCCGCATGGCCGCCGATTCCACGGGGGCGATCAGCAGATCGACCGCGCCGGTGGCCAGCTTCCAGAGCGCGGCGGCGCGCTGCTCCTGCACGTCGGGGTGCGGAGAGAGGTTTTCAAAGGGAAGAACATCGTGCGCGGGCAGGCGAACGATGCGGGCCGGGTCAAGCGCTCCGGTCAGCTCGCAACTGGCGCGGACCATGGCTTCGAGCGTTTCGGCGGCCTTGTTGTCGGCCACCAGCAGCAATACCGGCTTGCGTGCGGCGCGAGCGAAGAGAGGAATATAGAAGGCGCGAGCTGTTTGCGTCAGCCCAGAGACACGACACCGCCCCGTAGCAAGGCTCAGATGCCTGCGTACGCGTTCAAAGCCCGAGGCGTGCTCCAGCTCCGCAAAAAGTTTACGGACAAACGGGAGAATCATAAAAACTCAGTGTAGCAGCGTCGGGTGGCTCGTGTCTGAGTGCAACTTCTCCAACCCGGCGTCCATCCGCTCCAGAGTCCGGTCCACCAACACGCGAATCCGCCGCGCCAGATGGTCGACTGGAATCCTTTCTTGTCGCACAAAATCTTCTTGAAAAAACAGTCTCGCCTGCAACAGACCGCTTGGTATCGGAACAGAATACTGTTTCCATGCGTTTCTGCTCTTGCGGAAAATTGTTAAAAATTTCTATTCGTTTTCTAGGCAGAGTGGGAATGAGTCCGCCGCAGACACGAATTCAAAGCAAAACCATCCTGTATTCAGATACAATATGTTTTTGAAGACAGTTTCAGACGGTGCCCTTTTCGCCCCGTCGTTCGCCAGAGAAAGAGTATGACCGACTGATGCCGCGTATCGCCGCACCTCCGTGCCCGTCCAAACGCATGACCCGCGAGCAGAGTCAGGCGCAAACCCGCGCCCGCCTGCTTGTGGTCGCGCGCAAGCATTTTCTGTGCCACGGACTGGGGGGTGCGGTGGCAGAAAAGATCGCAGCCGAGGCCGGTTATTCCCGTGGTGCGCTGTATGCGAACTTCGAGGGCAAGGAAGGGCTTTTCAGGGCCATTATTCTGGAGCAGAAACAGCATCACTTCGCGGTCTTTCGCTCGATCCTCGACGAGAAGCATCTGCCGGCCGTTGCGCGGCTACAGAAATTTCGCAAGGCCTACGTCGACATTCTCACCGATCGCGACTGGATCGTTCTTTATACGGAATTCGAAGCCGAGGCATTGCGCAATGAGAGGGTGCGCCACTGCATTCTCGAATTGCACCGCAAGGCTCTCAGGGACGGAATTGAATTGGTTGAGGAACTCACCGCCTCCGCAGAGATCACGCTCAAGATGACGCCTAAAGAATTTCTGATCGCCATGCACAACTTTTCGACCGGCATGGCCATCAACCAGAAGCTCATGGGCGCAACGCTACCCAAGAAATGCGCGCGCCAGTTGATTCTGTCCCTTTTTGACAGTCTGATCTCGTTGGCCCAGTAGACCGCGCCCTGCGCAGTTCGCCCGCCGGTCATCTCACGGGAAGGAAGGCATGAAGAGTTTGAGCGATCTTGAGTTACTGGAAAGCAACCGCTACAGAACGCTTGTCGATGTTTCCTCGGCACTGGCCACGCAGCCCGACGTCCATGCTGTCTTGCACAGCATTGCCGCTCTGCTCTCGAAGACCGTCTCCTTCGATGCGATGATTCTGTTGCTGCGCAATCCGGACAATGACACCGTGCAGGTCTATGCGCTGGAATCAGGACATCTGCAGCCGCTTCTTCCCATCGGCGCGGCGGTTCCGTTCAAGGGCACGGCGATTGCCACGGTTTTCGAGACCCAGCAGCCGATCTTTCTGCCCGACGCCCGCGCGGAGATGCTCAAGATTCCAGAATTCGCCGAGCGCATTCAGAACGCCCGCGTGCGCAGTTCGTATATTTTTCCCGTCTCAAGTCCCAGAGCCAAGATGGGCGTGCTCATCTTCGGCTCGCTCGGTCGGCCGGAATATAGCCCGGAAGATCTTGAGTTAGTGGGGCTGGTGGCCTCGCATCTGTCGATCGCGCTCGAAAATGCGTTTGCTCTTGAGTCCGCCGAGGCTTTCCGGAACGAGCTTGAACGCGAACGCGACCGTCTGCGGCTGTTGCTGGAGATCAACAATCACACGGTCACCAAGCTGGAAGTCAATGAACTGTTTCGCGCCGCCTCCGGCTCGCTGCGCGAGTTCTTTCATAATGCCTACACCGGCTTCTGGCTCTACGATGACACGGTCAGCCAGTTGCAGTGCATCCTGCTCGATTTTCCTGAGAGTCAGGGCTGCATTGAAGATATGCCCTTGCCCAAGCTGACGCCGGAAGACTTCAAAAAATTCCGGAAGCGAGGACCGCATTTCCACAATCTCGATGACTTCGATGGCATGCCTGGGGTCATCGAGCAGGCCTTGCGCGCTGAATCGATCGTTTGCGTCGCCAGCGTGCCACTGATGGGCACCACGCATCCGCTCGGCATCATCTCGCTCGGCAGCCATGAAAAGGACGCCTTCACCGCTCCTGACATGGATATTCTGGGGCAGGTCGCCAACCAGATCGCGCTGGCGCTTGAAAACGCGCTGGCCTACGGGCGGTTGTGTGTTTCGCGCGAACGCCTTGAGGACGAACGCCAGTATCTGGTCTCCGAGATTCAGGCGCAGGACAACTTCGAAGACATCGTCGGCAAGAGCGAAGCGCTTAAGAAGGTTCTCGAACAGGTGGCCATTGTGGCACCCACCGATTCGACGGTGCTGCTGATTGGCGAAACCGGCACGGGCAAGGAACTGATCGCGCGCGCCATTCATAACCTGAGCACGCGCAACAAGCGCACCTTCGTTCGGCTGAACTGCGCGGCCATTCCGCAGGGCTTGATGGAGAGCGAACTCTTCGGCCACGAGAAGGGTGCCTTCACCGGAGCGCTCACGCAAAAGCGCGGCCGCGTGGAACTTGCGCATGAGGGATCGCTGTTTCTCGACGAGATTGGTGACCTCGATGGCGAGTTGCAGCCCAAAGTGCTGCGCGTGCTGCAGGAGCGGGAGTTCGAGCGGCTGGGCAGTAATCAGACCGTCAAGGTGGATCTGCGACTGATCGCGGCAAGCCATCGCGATCTGCCTGCCATGGTGCGCGAAGGAAAATTCCGCGAAGATCTTTTCTATCGCCTCAATGTCTTTCCCATCTGCATCCCCCCTCTGCGCGAACGCAAGGAGGATATTCCGCTGCTGGTGCATTATTTTGTCGCGCAAAACGCGCAGCGTATGCACAAAACCATCCGCGTGATTCCCTCCGCCATTCTCGAGGCCATGATGCGCTGGCCCTGGCCGGGCAATGTACGCGAGTTGCAGAACTTCGTCGAGCGCTCGGTGATTCTTTCTCCCGGCGAAACGCTGCGCGCACCGATCTCGGAACTGCGCGACCGCACGCCGAACGCCAGCGCGACGACGCTGCACGACGTTGAACGTGAGGCCATTCTCAACGCTCTGCGCACTGCGCATGGAAAGATCTCCGGGCCAGGTGGCGGAGCCGAACAGCTCGGATTGAAGCGCACCACGCTGCAACGCAAGATGGAGCGTCTCGGCATCTCCAAGTCGGAATACGCCTAGTGCACGGGTCCGCCGCAATGGTGGCACTTTGCCGCCATTGCGGCGGGCAATCCATATGCGTCGCAACGGGACAATAGACATATCTGATTGAAATAGAATTGCTTATTTGTGACGCAACGAATGGCGTGACACGTGCTATGTATAGGGCATGTTGCGCATTACCCAGCCAACAGATCGCGGCGATTCACGGCTTTTCGTCCTTGAAGGAAAGCTCGCCGGCGAGTGGGTCAACGAACTGATTCGCGTGATGCGCGGTCTCGAACCCGACGCGCCATGCACGATTGATCTCGAAGAGGTTTGTTATGTGGACGCTTCCGGCGAGGAGGCTCTGCGTACGCTGAAAAACGCTACGTATATCGCCGAAAATGCTTACGGAAAAGATCTCTGCAAGCGTCTGCACCTGCACCGGAGGCCAACGAAGTGCTGCGGCAAATCGTGCGCTGCGGCACTTCGCCGGCTTACCGAGGCAGCGAAACAAATCAAGAACGGTTGAGAACACGGAGGTTCTGCGATGAGAACAACGCTGCACGTACTTTCTGTCGGATCGTCACTGGAAAGTGATCGCGTGCGCGACGCCTTGTTGGAGAGACAAAAGTGTCATCTGATTGCCGCTACTGGCACATTAGAGTTGAATGCCGTCTCTGCCGATGAACAAATTGATGTCGCACTTCTTCATGCCTCTGGTGAGAAAAGCATATTGCGCCATTGTGCTGGCATGATTCGGCGTCAGTGGCCGTATGCCCGAATTCTTCTGCTCAGCACAAAGCCGGAGGCTCTCGACGATCAGTTGTACGAAGAATGTGTTTCCCCGCATTCTTCTTCGGAGGAGTTGCTTGCCGCCATCGAAATGCTGGCTGCCGTCAGCCGAAGAGCCCGACAACTTTCACCCGCATGGATCGAGACAAAACTTATTCACACCAAAAATCGACTCAGCACTTTGCGTGCTGACGTCAAGGAGGTCAGAACACAATCATGAACTCAAGGACCGCACAAAACGACTCTGTCGCTTCTCTTTCTGCGACGACGCTGTTGGTTCAGAAGGCGGCTTCTCCCCCTTCGCCGTTGCGCGCCGAGGATTGCTCCGACGACGAACTGGTTGCTGCCGCGCAGGCAGGAAACTCCTGCGCCATGGAAGAATTGCTGCGACGCCATCGGCCCATTGTCTATCGCTCTGTGCGCCGCTTCGCCGACACCCCGGAAGAGGCCGACGACTTGGCGCAGGAAACCATGATGCGCGCCTTTTTGAACATCAGTCGCTTCCGCCGCGAAGCTCGTTTTTCTTCCTGGCTGGTGGCCATTGCCATCAATGCTGGACTCTCGCTCAAGCGAAAGACAGGATCGACTCGCTGGTTCTATCTCGACGAATCGCGGGACACCGAAGAGGGAGAGATGAACTTCGTTCTTCCCGATCATCGTCCCAATCCGGAGCAGGTGTATATGCGCCGCGAATTGCGCACGCTTCTGCGCCGCGAGGTTTCCAAACAACACCCGAAATATCGTTCGATTTTGCGTGCCTGCGACCTGAACGACCGGCCGATCGACGAGGCTGCGCAGGAGTTGGGCATCTCGCGCACTGCGGCTAAGTCGCGCCTGCATCGTGCGCGCCACATGCTGGCCGAAACCTTCCAAAAGCATGTTCACCCGCACTTTTCAGAAAGTGCGCTGACGCTCTCTCCCGCGATTGAATAGCGCGTTTTCTCGGCTCGGAGGCGCTTGCCGCGCGATCAGGCGCTTCCGCAAAGTCCGTGATTCTTCCGATAGAACTGCTCTAGAGCATTTTCGATTCTGTTCTTTACAGAAAGCACACAGCCAAGTGGCTTTTTCCTTAAGAAAAAACCACCTTTGATGCTCTTCCGATGTCAACAGGTGAATCGAAAATGCTTTAATGCACGCTGTCCGCGCGCGCCACGCTGAACTGTGCGCCGGCGAAGAGAATCAGTCCCGAAACATAGGACCAGAACAATAGACCCACCGAGACATAAAACGGACCGTAGAGCGCCTTCAGATCCATGTGCGGCAGCACCAGTTCGAAGATGTACTTCGACAGAATCCAGAGAATGCCGGTGACGACGGCCGAGCGGAAGACCGGACCGGGCGCAATCGTTCGGTTGGGCAGCAGCCAGTAGATCGAAAAGAAAAATAGAATGGATGCGACGACCGTGGTGACGACCAGAAGAGAGAAACTGTACGTCGTGTAGGAGAGGCCGAACTGCCGCCTGACCCAGATGTAAAACAGAGGCTGACGGCAGAGCAGATTGACCCCGATGATCGTCATGCCCAGCACCAGCACCCAGGCGGCCAGCCCCAGCGAGACGATCTGATTCATGATGTAGTTGCGGCTCTTGCTGATGCCCCAGGCCTGATTGAGCGCCACCTCAAGGGGCAGAAAGATTCCCGTGCAGGAGATCAGAATCATCACCATCGAAATGAACTGAATGCCGCGCCGGGACGACAGCGCCGCGACATTCTCGATGCTGTTGGCGATCCACTTCGGATCCTGGGTGAGCGCAGGCAGCAGGAAGTTCACCATGTCGGTGACAATGCCGACCATGGCGCGCGAGTGAAAGACGCCGAGCGAAAACGTATAAAGCAGCACGGCAAAGGGGATGAAGGAAAGAATGGCGTTGGCCGCGACGCTGAAGGCGAAGGTGTGCACTTCGCTGGCCAGCATGTAGTTGACCAGCGCCTTGATTCTAAGACGCCGGGGAGCGGTCGGATGCGTGGGTTGGGTAAAAGCGGATTTTGTGTGTGGATCAGACAAGTAAAGTTCTCCCGTACAAAGGCGCGGTGGCAGAGAACCGGCTTTGCGCTCTTATTTTAAGAATAACGTCAGGCGCTCGAGTGCCCAGCGCGCGGCGGCGGCAAGCCCCGCGTCTTCGGCTCGTACCCAGGCTTCCAGTTGCGGCTGGAAGCGCGCCGCGCCGCTGTTGCCCATGGCCACGGCGACGTTGCGCAGCAGACCGAAATAGCCCGCGCGGCGTACGGGCGCGCCATTGAATTTTTGTTCAAACTCGGCTTCGGTGAGTGAGGCCAGTTCTTCAAGATCGGGATTCACTAGTTCTTCGCGCGGCGCAAGTTCATCATCGGCAGCAAGCACCGCCTTGCGGTTCCATGGGCAGACGTCCTGGCAGATGTCGCAGCCGAAAATCTGACGGCCCACGCCGCTGAGCAGCGCATCGTCGAGCGGACCTTTCTGCTCGATGGTGAGATAGGCGATGCAGCGCCGGGCATCCATCTGGTGCGGTGCGAGCAGCGCATTGGTTGGGCAGGCGTCGAGGCAGCGGCGACAGCTTCCGCAATGGTCGGGCGTGAGCGTCATCGTCGCCTCGCGCACCACCTCCAGCGAGGTCAGCAGCACCGAGAGAAAAACGAAGGAGCCGAGCTTGGGATGGATCAGACAGGTGTTTTTCCCGGTCCAGCCGAGCCCGGCGGCGCGGGCCATCGAGCGCTCGAGCACTGGGCCGGTGTCGACAAAACCACGTGCCTCAATCTCTTTTTCCGGATCTTCGGCGCGGAGCAGGGCTTCGAGTTTTTCCAGTCTCTTTTTGAGCACTTTGTGATAATCGCTCGGGCGGCGCTGGCCTTGTCCATCTACGCGGCTCGACCAGGCGTAACGCGCAATCCAGCCCGCGCCGTCGGGGTGGGCAGCGGTCGAGCGCGGTGGTGCGGAGTTGTAACTGGCCAGGCAGACGATGACCGACCGCGCCCATGGAAAGGGAATGTGCGTGGCGGCGCGCAGCAGTTTACCCTGCTCGTCGCGCCGTTCAAGATAGTGCATGGAACCGGCGTGGCCGGCGGCGATCCACTCCGCGAAGCGCTGGCCATCTTCCCCTTCGTTCGCGTGTGGCAGCGCGACCAGACCGGCTTCACTGAAGCCTGCCGCGCGTGCCAGCTTTCGCACGCGAGAGGGAGTGAGCGTGGCTGCAACGCTGTTGGCGCGGGAAGGCGGAAGCTCGTTCATGGAACCGGTGCACCTCGTTGTGCGTAGAAACTCTTGCGTGTTCCCCTGCGGACGCCCTCACGCAAAATCGCACACCGCGGCGGGCGCAAACGAAGAGCGGGTGGGCGTGATCCTACTGCATTTTCAGCATATTTCTCCTGAGCGGGTTTGGATACCCGCGTGCCGTTGCCGTAGGCAGATTGAGGCGCTCCAAAGGCGCTGCCGTTTTCTGCAAGGGAGGTGAGTCGAACGTCTTCCATTTTCCAAAAATCCGAGAAGCTGCCGGTGTTGCGTACGGTCGTTTGCACGTTGTCGGAGCTGGTGCTCGGCAGCGAACAGTGCTGGCTTGACGAGGGGATGCCACTGGCGTGCAGACGGGGCATTGCACTGGATCTTCATGCGGTGGTGCGTATTGATGCGGCGGGAATTGCGGCTCTAGTCCGACTTTATCTTGCGGCCCATCAGGCAAGACGATCGTTTCGCATTGTGAGAGCGTCTTGCCATGTGAAAGAAATAATTCACATCGTGGGCCTTGAGAGGCTCTTGCTGTATCGCAATGTGGTAGATTAGCCGCGATGCGGAAAGATTCAGGTGCGAAAGCAGGTCTGGTCAATACTAAAAATTATCCTTTAAGATACTGTATGTGAACGTGTTATTTGTGAAACACGCTGTCTGTCCTCTGCATAGTTCGTCTGTTTTTTTAAAATAGTTATCAGTCTGTGATGATGCGCACAGGCAACCGTCGTTTCGGAGCGTTAAAGGTACATCCGGTTGATGAAACCCGCGGCGTTTGTCGCCTGGCAAGGTGCCTTTACAGAAGCTTCGCCTGCTGACTTTTTGTGGGGAGCGCGAAGAGCTTTTGAAGCTATCCTGCACCGACAGTGGCTGCGGTATCCCAAACACGGAGGCTTTACCCATGACGCAGGGCGTGATGGAAATGCAGTCTGCCCACAAAGCAGATTTGACTTCAATCCCAACCAAGTACGTCTACTTCTTCGGTGGCGGCAAAGCCGACGGGAATGGGCGCATGAAGGACGTGCTGGGGGGCAAGGGCGCTGGACTGGCCGAGATGACCAACGCTGGATTGCCGGTTCCTCCCGGCTTCACCATTCAAACCGAGGCTTGTCGCGAGTACATGCGCGGCGCGCTCAGTCCGCAGATCGACGCCGAGATGCACACGGCGCTCGAACACCTTGAGCGGATGCAGGGCCAGAAGCTCGGCACCGGCGAAAATCCGTTGCTGGTCTCGGTCCGTTCCGGCGCAAAGTTTTCCATGCCGGGCATGATGGACACGATTTTGAATCTCGGCCTGAACGATCAGGCCGTTGAGGCGCTTGCCAAGCGCAGCAATAATCCTCGCTTTGCTTACGATTCCTATCGCCGCCTGATCCAGATGTTTGGCGACGTAGTGCTGGAGATTCCAAAGAAAAAATTTGAAGCGATCTTCGATGCGGCCAAGGCGCGCGAGGGCGTGAAGTTTGACTACGAACTCGTGCCCGACGCGCTCAAGAAGATCATCGTCGAGTACAAGAAGCTGGTGCGCAAGGAGACCGGCAAGGACTTTCCGCAGGGCCCGCTCGACCAACTCGTGCAGGCGCGCGACGCCGTTTTCCGCAGTTGGAACAACGATCGCGCCAAGACCTATCGCCGCATCAACCACATCGACGATTGGCTCGGGACTGCGGTCAACGTGCAGGCCATGGTTTTCGGCAACCTCGGCGAAAACTCCGGCACCGGTGTGGGCTTCACGCGCAATCCGGCTACCGGCGAGCATGTCTTCTTCGGCGAGTACCTGATGAATGCGCAGGGCGAGGACGTGGTCTCGGGCGTGCGCACGCCGCTGTCGATCTCGGAGCTTGAGCGTGCCATGCCCAAGGTCTACGATCACCTGCGCGACATCACGCGCAAGATGGAAAAACACTATCGCGACATGCAGGACTTCGAGTTCACCATCCAGGATGGCAAGCTCTACATGCTGCAGACGCGCAACGGCAAACGCACAGGCCTCGCCGCCGTGCGCATCGCCATCGACATGGTGCGCGAGGGCCTGATCACGCAGGAAGAGGCTATCTTCCGCGTCGAGCCAAATCAGCTCTATGACTTTCTGGTGCCGCGTCTCGTTGAAAAAGGCGAGAAGGTCGAGGTGCTAGCCACGGGCCTGCCTGCTTCGCCCGGTGCGGCTGTGGGCCAGATCGTCTTCACAGCAGAGGACGCGGTGAAGTTCCACTCGAACGGCGCCTATCGCACCATCATCCTGGTGCGCGGCGAGACCACGCCCGAGGACATTGCGGGCATGGAAGTCGCCTCCGGCATTCTCACCTCGCGCGGCGGCATGACCTCGCACGCGGCCGTGGTGACGCGCGGCATGGGCAAATGCTGCGTGGCCGGCGCTGGCGACTGCGTGGTTGACGAGGTGCGCAAGGAGCTCCGCGTCAAAGGCCACACCTACCACCAGGGCGACTGGATCTCGCTCGACGGCACCACCGGCCGCGTCATCGATGGCCAGTTGAAGACGCTCCCCGCGCAGCCCGACGATCCGGATCTGGTCAAGTTCATGAGCTGGGTCGATCCGGTTCGCCGTCTGAAGATTCGCGCCAACGCCGACATTCCGCGCGACGCCAAGCAGGCTCGCCTGTTCGGTGCCGAGGGCATCGGCCTCTGCCGCACCGAGCACATGTTCTTTGCCGAAGATCGCATCGAGCACATGCGCACGATGATTCTTGCCACCAACGAGAAGGACCGCCGCGAGGCGCTGAAGAAGCTTCTGCCGATGCAGCGCTCGGACTTTGTCGGCCTCTTTAAGTCGATGGACGGACTCTCGGTGACGATCCGTTTGCTCGATCCACCGCTGCATGAGTTTTTGCCCAAGCGCGAAGAACTGCTCGTCGAGATTCAGCACCTCGAAGACACCAAACCTCGCTCGCCGAAGCTCAAGGAACTGCGGCCGTTGCTGGCTCGCGTCGAAGAGCTGCACGAAATGAACCCCATGCTCGGCCTGCGTGGTTGTCGGCTCGGCATTGCCTTCCCGGAGATTACCGAGATGCAGTCGCGCGCCATCTTCGAGGCCGCTGTCTCGGTCAAGCAGAAGGGCGGTGATCCGCATCCGGAGATCATGATTCCGCTCATCGGCTCGATCGAGGAGATGCGCAATCAGACCGCGATCATTCGTCGCGTGGCCGCCGAGGTCTTCAAGGAGAAGGCCGAGTCGGTCGAGTACAAAGTGGGCACCATGATCGAGTTGCCGCGCGCCGCGTTGACCGCCGATCGCATTGCCGAGGAGGCCGAGTTCTTCAGCTTCGGCACCAACGATCTGACGCAGACCACCTTCGGCATCTCGCGCGACGACATCAACAACTTCCTGCCGGCCTACATGAAGTACGGCATCTTCAAACAGGATCCCTTCGCTACGCTTGATCAGGCGGGCGTCGGCCTGCTGGTGAAGATGGCTACGGCCAAGGGACGCAACACGCGCGCAGACCTGAAGGTGGGCATCTGCGGTGAGCATGGCGGCGATCCGGAGAGCGTCAAGTTCTGCCACAAGATCGGGCTGAACTACGTTTCCTGCTCGCCCTTCCGTCTGCTCACAGCGCGGCTAGCTGCGGCACAGGCTGCGGTCGAGGAGCGCAACGGCGTCGTGGGAGGCGGCAACAAATAACCGAACGGTTTCCCCTTGCACACAGAGGGGGGCGCGGCCAGCCAGCCGCGTCCCCTTTTGTGGGTTGCAATGGGTTTTCGAGAAAGAGCGAGATGAGGTTTGCGGAGGGAGAAGGAGTCTTCAGGCTCCTGAACGCTCGTTGATGGCACACGGGCCTTCAGGCCCGGAAGTTGCCTGAACCAGGCTATTTCTCTTCCGGAGCGTAGTAGCCTTCGCGCGTCTCGACGGTCAGTCCGTCCCTGTTGGCCTTCAGCGCTATCTTGTGGAACTGGCCGTCGCGGTCTACCTTGTCTGAGTTGTAGCCGAGCACGTACTGCGCATGCAGTTCCTCGGCGATCTGCTTGTAGATTTCTTCGAGATTCTCCGGCTTTCTGGCTTCAAAAAAATGTCCGCCGGTGCGCGTGGCGATTCTTTCGAGAATCTTTTTGCCGTCGATCTTCACTTCCTTGTCGTTGCCGCTGCGCCCGCCACTGCTGGGGGAACCGCCGCTGCTGCCCGAGCCGGGCCATCCGCCGTCCACCCCAGGAATGTTGCTGTGCCCACCTCCCTGGCTGCTGCCGAGTCCGGGGATGCTGCGCTTGCTGCCGCTTTTTCCTTCTTCGCCCTTGAAGTAGATGGTGTAGACCTCAAGTCCTGCGCGGTCGGCTGCGTCCATTGCATCGTTCAGCGTCTCCCTGCTGCTGCGGTCGACGCCATTCGAAAAGATGATGAGCGCCTTGCGCCCCGACTGCGATTTCATCAACTCATCGGAGGCGAGAAAGATCGCGTCGTAGAGTTGCGAGGAACGGTTGCCTGCGTGGGGCGCTCCGCCGGGTTCGCTTCCCGATTCATCGCCCGGTCCGCCACTGCGCGTGGGGCGAGTCTGCTCCATCGTGTCCAACTCGCGGTCGAGTTTGATGCGCACGCCGGTGAAGTCTTCGAGTAGCTCGACCTCGCGGTCGAAGTGGATAAGAAAGATCTGGTCGTGCGTTGGGAGCGCATCCTCGGGCAGCAGTCGGTCAACGAACTTTGTGGTGGCCTTGCGTTCGCTCTCCAGCGCGTGGCTCATCGCGGAGCCGGTGTCGACGAGCAGGCCAAGCCGGGAGGGGAGTGCGTTGCCGTGGGTGAGGCTGGAGATGGTCTGCGGGCGGCCGTCCTCGGTCAGCGTCAGGTCAGCGGCCTTGAGGTCTTTCACCGGCGCGCCGTGCTTGTCGCGAACGGTGACGGAGAGCTGCACCGCGCGCGCTGCGGCTTGCGTATCCACAGGCTTTTGCGCGGCGGGCGTTTGCGCCATCAGCGCGGCACCGAGGAAAAACACTGCGGAACAAGAAAAAGCACGCATCGGGTTCAAGGTTTGCCCCCTCGTTCTGTTTAGACGCGTTTCGGGGCTGCGTTGCTACGGGGAATTTCTGGTTGTGAACAATAGAATTTTGGGTGCGCACATATTGTTATAAAGATTTCTGCGGCAACTTTTGCATTGCCTGGGATGTATCGACATATACAGTAAAAGCTCAGTGCCCGGAATTGCAGTCAAAACGGAGATGGGAAGTTCTATGGGAGAAAGAACAGCCGCAGATCTCCAGACTCACCGCCCCCAAGCTGAAAAGCGCTTGGGGCCCCGTTCGCTCGGGAGGACAGCCACTGTTTTTATTGCGAATTTTGAAACAAGAAACTTGTGTATAACGAAAACTCCCGACGGATCAATCTGTCGGGAGTTTTCGTTTCATGCCTTGTTCTGAGGCCGCCGTCTACGGCAGCTTATAGCTCTTCACGGCAATGGCGGTCGGCGTCTTTCCTGCCGGGAGCACGGTGAAGAGCGAGCGGGTTGCGGTGCGGACTACGGCGACGTCGCCCGAGCGCTGGTCGGTGACGAACAGCAGATGTCCGGCGGTTGAGAAGGCCATGGCCGAGGGGCCGTCACCTACATGTACAGAGCCCTGCCGTTTGCCGTCGTCGATCGAGTAGATGGTCACGTACTGCGAGTTGCCGTTGGCCACGTAGAGCCGGCTGTTGTCGGCGGAAACAATGCTGCGCACTGGGCCGTCGCCGATGGTGAAGGTGTCGCCCACCTCGTCGGTCGAGTTATAGATCTCGGAGACGGTGTTGGCCAACTGATTCGAGGAGAAGACTTCGCCGCCGTCGGGCTTGATAGCCAAGTGCACCGGGGCC
>Ga0224528_1000304_pt1 | contig 40307 bp, 38 predicted proteins | sample CBST25metaG_2_FD_179888 | JGI IMG/M metagenome (GOLD analysis project Ga0224528, IMG submission 179888) | Peat soil microbial communities from Stordalen Mire, Sweden - C.B.S.T25 | ecosystem: Environmental > Terrestrial > Soil > Wetlands > Peat | place: Sweden: Norrbotten County, Stordalen Mire...
CACCAAGACAGTGCGCGAGACAGAAGCCGAAGCAGTGGCCTTTGTTATCGCAAAAGCCATCGGCTTGAGCGCAAATACCAGCGCCGCATACATCCAGCTTTACCACGGCAACGCAGAGTTACTGATGGAAAGCCTTGAAGTCGTTCAACAAACGGCCTCTGTGATTCTCGCGGCGATCCAGACAGAAGAATCCATTTCGCAGGACGTTCCGGAATCCCAGTTTTCAAACGCGGAAGTACAGACCGCCGCGTAACCGCCGTTGATCCACGCGGACAGGCGAGGTGTGTCTGTCCGCTCGGTTTCCACCTTCAACCGAAAGGAGACAATTGTCATGTCCACCGCAGTTCACAGCAACGACGAATATCGCAATCTGCCCGTTGAGCAGTTGCAGGAATCGCCCACCAATCCACGCCGCCGCTTCGATGAGCACAGCTTGGCGGAGCTGGCAGATAGTTTCAAATCGCAAGGTGTCTTGCAGCCCTTGCTTGTCCGCACCATCGAGGATGACAAATTCGAGGTCGTCGCAGGAGCGCGCAGATTGCGTGCCGCCAAACTCGCCGCACTCGAAGAAGTTCCAGCACGCGTCGTCGCACTCTCCGACATCGAGGTTCTCGAATGTCAGCTAATCGAGAATGGACAACGCGAAGGCGTGCATCCTTTAGAGGAGGCATCGGCCTATAAAGCAATGATCGAAGCCGATGGAGCGCACTACGATGTTGCGCGTATCTCAGCCAAAATTGGGCGGAACCAAGTGTATGTTGCAACTCGTCTTCGCTTGACGGAACTGATTCCGTCCATTGCCGAGGCGTTTCTTGCCGACCAGATCGGAATCGGTCATGCGCTGGAAATCGCCAAGTTACCGCCGTCCGAACAGCAACGGGCATTCGATGCCGCATTCCGCACCGTCTGGAATGGCGGCAAGGAGAGCCGCGTGTTGATGCCTGTACGAGAGGTGACGGCATGGATTGAGCAGAACATCCTGCTCTCGCTTGAGACCGTGCCGTTCGACAAGAACGATGAAACGCTTGTGCAGGAAGCCGGGAGTTGCGCCAACTGCACCAAGCGCACTGGATTCAATACTCTGCTCTTCGATGCAGCACTAAAGGATAGTTGCACCGACGGAAACTGCTATAACAACAAGCTCAGTAAATTTGTTGAGAAGCAGATTGCGGAGAAACCCAAGCTGGTACAGATTACAACCGCCTATGGAAATCGCGGCAGCGATGCCGTGCTCGGGCGCAACCGTTACGTCACTTTGAATCTTTCAGCAAAGAACGGCAAATCCAAAGCTCCGCTCTCGACCTATCAGAAGCCGTGCAAGCAGATGAGCGAGGCAATCGTAGTGGATGGAACGGAACGTGGGCACGTAGTCAAAGTGTGCGCCGATCCGAACTGCTCCATTCACTTTGCCGACCGTCACACCCCCAACCCTGAGCAAGTGGCAAAAGAGCGGGAACAACGCCGGAAGGAACTGGAGAAACAGAGACTCGAAGTTACGGCGCGACACCGTTTGCTTGCTGAGATACTCAAGCGAATCGGAGCACCGTTGGGCCGTGCCGACCTCGCGCTGGTTGCAAGCGCTCTACTGAATAAGCTTGAGCCATTGCGGAAAGAGGTGCTGGCGAGGCGTCACAGGTTGATTGAAAAAACTAACGACAAAGTCACCTATCCGCAGGTGCAGCAGGCCATCGCCAAACTGTTGCGGCAAGCCGATGAGGTGGCATTGTCTAAGTTGCTGATCGAAGTCACCCTATTGGAGGTTGTCGATCAAACCTCCCAGGGTGATACGGACGTATCGACGGCGACGGCCAAGCGGCTCCGCGTGGATGTGGCGAAGGTGCGTAAGGCGGTTGAAGATGAGTTTGCCGCCAAGCGAGCCAAGCAGGACGGTAAGCAGAACAGCGCGGCGAAAAAGAGCACCGCAAAAACCGCAGCGTAAGCAATTTCACTCAAGAATTCAGGCACTCGGAGAGTCTCCGGGTGCCTTTTTCTTTGCCCTCCAAGCCCGTGATCCCACCCGGCTAAGGACTCCTGCTATCGCAGGATGCGTCTTGATCCCACCCACGGGCTTGACGCGACAACCGCTGGATCGTGCGCCGTCTCGCCAGCCTCGTGACACCCTTTCTGTTTCAACCGGCGCAGCGACAATGGATTAAGCTTGATCATCATTGCAGGTGGGGTTCAGGAGCTGCGACCATGATGAAAGATCTGCCCCTGTCGAAAGTCTATCAATTGCTCGAACCGGGACCAGTGGTCCTGCTGACGACCGCATACAAAGGCCGAGCCAATGTTATGACAATGTCCTGGCATATGATGGTCGAGTTCGAGCCGCCGTTGATCGCCTGCGTCGTCAGCAGCGCCGACTACAGCTTTGCCGCTTTGCGGGCGACGAAAGAATGCGTGATCGCCATTCCATCGCTGGGACTTGCACCCAAAGTCGTGAAAGTTGGCAACTGCTCGGGCCGGGATGTGGACAAGTTCGAGAGATTCGGTCTAACGCCAGCCCCAGCCGAGCGTGTGGCAGCGCCACTGGTGGCCCAGTGTTTTGCCAATTTCGAATGCAAAGTGGCCGATACCCGTCTCGTCAACAAGTACAATCTCTTCGTCCTCGAAGTGCTCAAGGCGTGGTCCGATCCGGCGCAAAAGAATCCGAAAACCATCCATCATCATGGAAACGGCAGGTTCGCTGTGGACGGCGAAATGATCAAGCTGAAGTCGAGAATGCCATAATCGGAATACGCCAGGAACGTCGCACTTCGAATCCACGTGTGCATCGGCGCTGCAGCCCGGATCATGTTTCTCCTTCGTAGTGACCTCTCCGATTTATAACGTATCGAAATAAGTCGGCTCAAAAAGATATAAATCGCCTTCGCATTTCTGGCTTAGGGTCTTCCGAGTACGCAGCCCCCAACGGTTGCGAATCCAACGGAGGAGTTTCCACCCGATGCAGCCAGACCACACCTTTACAAGCAATCCCCGTTTCTCATGGACGCGCATACGAACGCTTGTCCCTCTCCTGCTACTGGATCTTCTGATCCCGTCCGCTGCCCATGCCCAGAGCACCGGCAGTTCGCCTTGGGAAAACGCGGTCAATGCTCTCAAGACCTCATTCACCGGCCCCATCGCCACGGGGCTGTCGCTTGTTGCCATCGTCGTTGGTGGCCTGATGTTCGCCTATGGCGAGGGCCAGTCGAAACGGATGCTCGCCGGAATCGTCTTCGGCGTCGGCATGGCCATCGGAGCCGTGAACTTCATGGCTTGGCTATTCCCATAAACCCCAGCAGAAAAGGAGGTGATGCGCGATGGCACAGGGCGGTTCGCAGCAAGAGTACCGGCACAACAAGGCGTTCAAAGCGATGAACCGCCCTTTGACCATCCTCGGGGCGGAACGGCGGCTATTCTTTGTCGCCCTAATCTCGGGCGGCGCGGTTTTCTCGCTCATGCACTCGCTGTTGGGAGGAATCCTGCTGTTCGTGGTGGGAGTGATCGCCGCGCAGCGGGCGACGAAATACGACGTGGAGATTCTGCGCGTGCTGATGAACTCGGCGAAGTTCTGCAGGAGGTATGACCCGATGAAATGGCAGCCAACAGAGGTTCGGATTGCGAGGCGCGATGTTCAAGGTTGAGCAAATTACAAAAGAATGGAAAGAAGCCGGATCGTTGCAGGCGCATATCAATCTGTACGGTTTCTGGGACGAGAATGCGTTCTTTACTAAATCCGGCGATCTTGGCGCGGTGCTCAGGATCGGAGGAATTGATTACGAGAGCCTCGACCGTGCCGGGCGCGATTATGCGGTGAAGCGTTTGGAGGCGGCCTTCCGGAGCTTGGACGACCGGACACGGCTGTACCAAATTCTGTTCAAGCACAACCGACCCGAGCTTGCGCACGAGGATTATGAAAACCCGTTGGTGAGTGCATCCGTGGAACAGCGCGCGACATTTCTCCAGTCGAAGGCCGACCGGCTATACGAGATCGAAATCTTCTGGGTGGTGATGGTCGATGGAAACTACACCAAGAGCGGCCTGCTCCATGCCCTGTCCCAGCTCGCCAAAGGCCCACGCCGCGCGGTCAGAGAACTGAATGCGATGCTTGCGGGAAATCGACAGCGGACACTGCTGTTCGAACAGATCAACCGTGATCGTATGCACTTGCAGCAAAAGATTCGGAGTTTGACTGGGCAGCTCAATGACCTCATGCAGGTCGAGCTGCTAGGGGCGGAGAAGACCTTCCGGCTTGTCCGGCGTCTCGTGAACTTCCGCCCCTTCAAAACTCAGGAGGCGCGGCTGCACGGGCCGCGCTTCCTCGATTGGCAGTTGTGCGATTCGGAGTTGGAGGCCCATCGAGGCTATCTCCGGATGGACGACGACTACCTGCGTGTCCTGACAATGAAGGAGATGCCAAGCACGACGCATCCGCTATTGCTGAATGGGCTGCTCGACATTCCTGCCAACTTCCACGTGGTGAGCGAATGGCATCCGGTCGATAGCGCGGCGGCTCGCAAGGAGATCAACAAGCGCCGCCGTCACTATCACAATTCGAAAACCAGTTTTCTTTCGAATCTGCAGGACCAGCAGCAGAATGCAGGGCCGCGCGACGAGTTGGTGGATGATTCGAAGGAAGCTGCTGTCGCCGAGTTGGGTGAGGCGCTCACAGCTCTTGGCATGGAGGGCAAGTCCTTCGGCGAGTTCACACTCTCGGTCGTGATCTACGACGAGGACCGGATGAAGGTGGAGCACGCCATTGCCGAATTCCAGAAACTCTTCACCACGCATGACGGTCTCCTGTATGAAGAGCGTTACAACCTGCTGAATGCTTTTTTTGCCACGGTTCCCGGCAATCGGCAGTTCAATCTGCGCAAGCAGTGGGCGTTGAACTCGAATTACGCCGACCTGTCTTTCCTGTTCACCGTCGATTCCGGTAAACAGTGGAATGCGCATCTGGAGAAGGAATCCCTCGCAGTATTGGAAACCGCGCATGCAACACCGTACTACCTGAACCTGCATTCGGGCGATGTGGCGCACACGCTGGTGTTGGGCGCGACTGGCTCTGGCAAGAGCTTCACATTGAACTTCCTGATCCAGTCGTTGCAGAAGTACGAGCCGCTGACCTTCATCTTCGATCTTGGCGGCAGCTACGAAACACTGACGCGCGGTTTCGGTGGCACGTATCTCAATGTTGGCCTGAAGAATCCCGGCTTCACCATCAACCCGTTTTCCTTGGAGCAGGCGCACGAGAACCTGAACTTCCTGTACCTGTTCACAAAAGTTCTCATCGAGGCCAATGGGCGATACGAGCTGACGCCGGAAGACGATAAGGCGCTGTTTGCCGCGATCGAGCGGATGTACAAGCTTCCGCTTGATATCCGCACGCTCTCTAATTTTGCGTCCATCCTCGGACCGCTCGGAGAGCGCCTCCATCGATGGACGCAGGCCGGACAGTTCGGATACCTGTTCGACAACGCCGAGGATACGCTCAGCTTCTCGCGCTTCCAGACCTTTAACTTCGATGGTTGGTCGGACTACCCCGACATCTTGGAACCTCTGCTGTTTTACGTCTTGCAACGCGCGTCCGCGGAGATTGAGAAGCCAGCGAGCGCAGCAACCTTCAAAGCCTTCGTCATTGATGAGGCTTGGATCTTCCTAAAGAACCGCACCATTCGCGACTGGATCACACGGGCAGAAAAAACGTGGCGCAAGAAGAATGCCGCGATGATTCTGGCTACGCAGTCGGTCGTCGAGTTGCAGACCTCAGAAATGCTGCACATCGTCAACGAGTCCTGCCCAACGAAGGTGTTTCTCGCTAACCCGAACATCGACCGCAAGCTATACGCGGAGATATTCCAATTCAACGACACGCAGCTTGAACTGCTGGAGAGCCTTGTTCCTAAACGCGACCTATTGCTGATTCAGCCCGGCAGCACCAAAAAGCTGGTGCTCGAAGTCGATGCCCTCAGCTACTGGGTTGCCACCAACAACGCCCGCGACAACCTTCGCAAACAGGAGTACTTTGCCCGATTCGGCGCAGAGGAAGGACTGCTGCGCCTTGCCCATGACTATCCCAACCCAATGAAAGGTGACAAATGAAGAACAAATTTGTTCTCCCGCTCTCGCTGTTGCTGGCCGCCAACTCCGGCTTTGCTCAGCAGACCGCCCGCGTGGTGAAGTACCACGCGAACGACATCATTACCGTGAAGGCCAAACTGCGTTACACGACTCTGATCCAGCTTCCGGCGACGGAGAAAATTCTGGAAGTTGCCACCGGCGACAAGGACTTCTGGATCATCGACGCCACGGGCAACTACTGCTTCCTGCATCCGGCCAAAACCGCAATCCATTCGAATCTGAATCTGATTACCGATAAGGGTAGCGTGTATTCATTCACGTTGGACGAGGTAGAGAACGCCGATCCCGACCTCAAGGTTGTAATCGAGGCGTCCGATGCATCGGCGTTGGCCTCTGCCAACTCGGCTCCCAAGCTGGTTCCGGCATCGGAGGTTGCATCGGCACAGGCCCAGGTGCTGGCAGCACAGAGCCGAGCCGCGCAGGCCATCGAGCAGTTCCGCACGGAGTTTCCGACGAAAGCGCTGAAGTTCGATTACGGCTACAAGGACCAAAAGCCCTTCAACGTTTTGGCAATCTACCATGATGCGCAATTCACTTACATTAAATCGTCGGCAACGGAGAAGTTCTCCATCTACGAGTTGAAGGACGGGAAGCCCGACCTCATCAACTTCCAGTTGCAGGACGGAACCTACGTGATTCCCAAAGTGGTCGATCACGGCTATCTCGAAATCGGCAAGCACCGGCTCGCTTTCGAGCGGGCGGGCCAGTAGGAGACGGCGATGCCAGAGCAGAAACAGACTCCCGAAATTCCATCCGATCCGCAGCCCTCTCCACCATCGGCGGAGTTGCGCGACCGCCGCCTGAATCCGGAGGGTGTAGTGCCGAAGCAGAGCCAGGCTTACGTCATGGCCGGATTGGCCGTAATGATTTTGCTAGCAGTGCTGTTCTCGAACAACCGCGCCAAACCCGCGGCGAAACCCAGTGCCGCAACTCCGGCGGCATTCTCGAATGACGCAAACCAGCGCAACATCGAGGAACTGAAGCACGATCTTTCGGAAGAGCAGCGGAAGAGTGAACAGCACGCACAAGCTCAGAAAACCTCCGGAGGCGGAGCTGTACAGCCGCCAGCCGGTGCGGCGCAGCCAAGCACGGCTCCAAACAATATTGTCCAGGCGCAGGCGGAGCCGCCGCGTGATCCGGTAAAAGACGCCGAGCGCGCACTGGCCTTCAAGGCGCGTTTTGCGTCGAACCTCGTTCTGCCGGGTGACACTGCTCCACACTCGGAAGGTACTCAATCGTACGGCGCGCCCGCACATTTTTCCGAAGATGAACCCGTTGCCAGTTCCACGGCTGCCGCGCAAAGTGCGCGCGCGGCATCGGCGGCTGGAACGGCAACCAAGCGAGCCCCTGAAGTTAACGTCAACTCCGCCTTTGGTCAGCCCTATGTGCTCTTCGAGGGAACGACCATCGATACCGCACTGGTAAACCGTCTGGATGGTGAGTTCTCAGGACCTCTCAAGGTCATGGTGACCAACCCGGTTTACAGCCAGGACCGCCAGCATGTGCTGATTCCGGAAGGTACATTCCTGCTGGGTGAAGTGCAGAAGGTCTCCGGCTTTGGCCAGAAGCGTTTGGCCGTCGTCTTTCACCGGATGCTCATGCCGGACGGTTACTCGGTGGACCTTGACCAGTTTCACGGCCTCGACCAGGTTGGCGAGACCGGACTGAAGGACAAGGTGAACAACCACTATGTAGCAATCTTCGGAGCCTCGATTGCGTTGGGCGTTATCTCCGGTGCGGCGGAGGCAACCACCACGAGTGGCTACAGCCAGAGCGGCACGGACATGTACCGGCAAGGGGTGGCGTCAAGCCTATCGCAGGAGAGCGCCCATGTTCTGGACCGCTTCATCAACTTGCCACCGACGATCACCATTCGCGAGGGCCACCGGATCAAGGTCTACATGACCCAAGACCTGCTTCTGCCAGCGTATGAGAACCACACGGTTCCGCCCAATATCTGAGCCGTGAACCGCAAACGCCAACGATAAGCGCGCCAGCCACAGCTGGCGAAAGAGAGGCTTCGATGAAACAAGGAAGGCTTTGCTTGCTCATTTTCACGATTGCCGCGCTGTTTGGCACTCATGCCGCGTACGCACAATTTGGTTCGGGAATTGTCTACGACCCGACCCAAGGCGCCCATGCCATCCAGCAAATTCAGCAGGGAGAGAGCCAGCTTGCGAAGTGGGGGACGGAACTCCAGAACTGGCAGCAGCACCTGTTGAAGGAGGGCCAGATCTATACGACTGCGGTGCAAACCCACAACCAAATTGTCACGATGTATAACCTTGCCTACCAGATGTCGCGGCTGCCGCAGAACCTTGCTGCCCGGTACAAGGCAGACTGGGCGCAGTGGAGCAGTCTGGCCGCACCGCCAAACGCCTATGGCACTAGCTCGGCGCTGGTGAATGCGCTCAACTTCGGCGGACTCCCCCAGGCGCAACAGGGTTATAACAGCGCCTTTGTACAGGCTCAGAGTTACCCCTCGGGAAACTACTCGTCTCTCGATTCCAGAACCCAGGCCACTATCGCCAATCAATACGCCACTTCGGAGTTAGCGCAGAGTACGACCACTACTACGCTGGCCACCCTCGGCACCATCCGTTCGGATTCGCAGGCATTTGCCGCTAAACTCGCAAATCTCGAATCGGACACCTTCTCCACCGACCCCACCCAGCAGACCTCGAACGCGCTGCTGGGCAAAATCAATTCAGCCACGCTGCTGCAGATTCATTCGCAGCAGGACACCAACCAACTCCTTGCTGCCTCGATTCAGCAACAGCTCGTCGCGCAGAAGCAGCAGATCGATGCGCAGAACCGCGCTATCAATCAGGCTGTCTACTTCCAGCAGAACTTTCCCAACACCATGCAGCAAGCGACGGGCGGGGTGAGCACTGCCATCCAGTCGATTTCACTGAGCACCTCCGGAAGGTAAAGCGATGGGACAGAATCCATTCACGTTTCTTAGTCAGGCCATCAGCCAGTTGCTCACCACCAAAAGTGGAGCCATTCAGTCGATGGGACTGAATATGTTTCGCGGCTTGGCGGTAATCCTGATTGTATGGTTTGGGGTGAAAGCCGCCTTGTCCGCCGCACATGGACATGGCGGCTTCAACTTCGCCCGTTTCGCCGATCTGATCCTGCTGATTGCCTTCGGTCTCGGAATGCTGACTTACTACTCGACGCCTCTTCCGGGTGTCGGATACAGCTTCAGCGACCTGATTACCCAGGAAGCGTTGCAGCTCTCCAATCAGATCGAATCGGACCAGACGCAGCAGATTGCTGATGCCGTTGTGACTGCCGAAGAACAGCTCGGTAGTCCGCCGGGCGTCTTCAGCTTGCACGAGTCGATGACGTTCATCGTCATGGCCATCGCGCTCGCGGCGATGCAGGCAACGGCGTTTGCCATCATCGCCTACGGTTATGTGGCATCCGCCGTCTGCGTGTTACTGGGGCCGATCTTCATTCCGTTCTTCATTCTGCCGAAGATGGATTGGCTCTTCTGGGGATGGTTCAAGGCGTTTATCGGCTTCAGCTTCTATCAGGTGGTCGCCGCCGCTTTCATCTTCGTTTTCTCGAAGGTGTTGCTCGGAATGCTGGCGGTCATCGGCCCACTCTCACTCTCGAATGCTTTTACCATTCTGCCCGCGCTGCTGGTCACGTTGTTCGTCTGCATTTACGGGCTGATCAAAATCCCGGAGCTGACGGCGTCGATCTTCGGAGGCCGCTCCGGTTCGTGGGTAAATCCACTCGGATAAATAGACATGACAAAGACAAAAAATGCACTTCCCGTTACCGAAGCTGGCCAGAAGTTTCTGGAACTCTATGCCGAACCGGTCGTGACCAACACGTACCTGAAGATTGCGATTCTCGTGCTGGCCGCCGTCGCCGCGGTTTCTCTCTATCTTTTATATAGGGCGCAGACGGCGGCGCTCCAACTCAAACCGCTTATCATCTCTGTCACCGATTCCGGACGCGGGCAGGTGATGCGCTATGACGACTTCCACTCGATTCCCATCGAGCGCGTCAGCAAGTATTACCTGTCCCGCTGGGCAGGGATGTACTACGGGCGCAATCACGCAACCCTGCATCGTGACTTCGCCGAGTCGTTGAACTTCTTTTCCAACGACCTGCAAGGGGCAACGCTCGCTCAGGTGCGCAAGGCCAACACGCTCGACGCATTTCTGCTCGACCCAAGCCAGCCAAACGTAGACATCGAGATCAAGGCTGTAGTGCTTGAGGACACACGGCAGTCGCCGTTCCGCGCTCATGTTGAGTTTGAGAAGGTCTTCCGCTCGATTGGCGATCAGCAGGAACAACGCCGCGAGCGCTGGACGGCCAATGTGGTTTATGGCTTCCGCGACGAGGTTCCCAACCAGATGCTGCTGTCGAATCCGCTTGGGCTTGTCATCAGCTACTGCCGCGAAGACCAGGCGTTCGAGAAATGACGATGGCTGGCAGAACCCATCTCGGACACAGTGTGCTTTCTTGGGATGGCCTCGGCCTCTCTGGTCTGATCGCTGACATTGCGGCTTCGTCTTTTTCTGAGAGCGTCGGCGCGAAGCTGGCTACCGAACGATGCAGGGTGTGCGGGACGCGGACGCTGACTTTCCTTGCTGGACAGCCGAACGAGAACGGACATGCCGTTAGCAAAAGGTCCGAGTTGCGCCCTTCATTAACACTTGGCTGGAGTGTTTCGCGTGCAGAGCGCCATTCCTCCAGGTATTGTCCTGCCACTCTCTCGGCCACCCGCTCGGTGCCGATCCCGCGCCCAGCGGACTGCGGTTCTTGCATTTGCCGGACTCCTCCCCCGAGGCGAGCTCGGGTCCCCGCTCCAGAAAATGCGCCCCTTGCCTTGGGAGCGGGGCACACTCCCGGCGCTTCGCGCAAAGGATGTCCCGAGTGAGATTCGGGCCAAACCAATTCGGAGGAAAAGACAATGGCACTTTACGAGAACAACATCCAGATCAAAGGCTTCGTCGGTAAGAACGCCGAAACCAAATCGACCGCAACGGGTAACACGTTCACCATCTTCTCGCTCGCCACCAAATCCAGCTACAAGGACAAGCAGTCGGGCGAGTGGGTTTCGCACACCGAATGGCACCGCATTGTTTGCTTCGGCAAACCCGCCGAGTTTGCAAAGTTGCTCAAGAAGGGCGACTACGCCGAGATTGCAGGCGAGTTGCGCAGCTCGGAGTACGAGGCCGAAGCCGCTACCGGGAGCAAGAGCGCGAAACGCCGCAGTTGGGAGATTCGCGCCAGCCGCGTTCGCAAGTTGGAACGCCCGGCGGATTCCGCCGAACCGGCCCCGGAAGCCGATGCCGCCTAAGCGGTCTCGCTCGACATCAGGCGGGGAGCCTCCGGACTCCTCGCCTTTATCATTGCCGCCCGTGCGGCGGCAGAAAGGAACATCGTGATTGCCAACGCCGTCTTTGTCGCAACGTTGATCTTCCTCGCACTAATCGTCTGGCTAAGCGGTCAGCTGCGCTTCCTCACGCCCTGGCGCGGCCTGCTCATTCATCACTACCGAGCGGAGATCACCACGTACTGTGCGCTGCTGTTCGCCAATATCCTCGGCACGGCCATCTGGATTGAACGCAAATTCTTCCTCCGTGACACGGGCCGCAAACTAAAACACCTCGACCAGGAGATTCACAGTGGGCACAACGAACTCTCCGAAGAAATTACCGAGCAATTCCATGAAGAGTGAAAGGAGCAAACCAAAAATGCCACGCTCGCATGACAACAATCTCGATCATGACTACGAACAGGAACATTCCTTCGATCTCGTCGCGAGAGTCCGCGCAGCCCGCGAGGCAGCCGAACGCGAGATGCGCAAATTCGGCAAGGTCTCGGAGTACGAGGTCCGCAAAGTATATGGTCAACGCTCAGACTTGAACTACGACGACGAATCCGTTCCGGGTCTGCCGGATCATCCGGCACAGGAGCGCGATCACAACAGGAGCGAGAATCGTCCGGAGCGTGGCCACTCCCCCGAGGGGAAAGCTGGGCGAGAGCCTGATAAGAAACAGGGGACGCTCGACTTCGAAAACCACGACGTTCAACAACCCTCACCGGATGAGGAGGGCTGATGCGTTTCGACCTTCCTCATGACCTTCCCCGTTCACGCCGAAACGAACCGGTGCCACTGACGCCTTCTCCGCTTGAACAGCGGCGCGAGCGGCTTATGGAACGCGCCACAGAGAATCGCGGTCCGAAGGCACCTCTGCCTCGTTCTCCAAAGTTGGAACATGATCGCCCTCGGATGGACCGGGAGCGCTCTGTTTCACCGAGTCGTCCCTTGGAACGTCGGTCGCAAAGACCAACCTTGCCCTTACAGACCATCGGCCTTGCGCTGCGTGCAGAGGAACAAAAAATTCTCTCTGAGGTTGGAAGGTTTCGGGTGATTGCCACGCGTGATCTCGCCGAATCTGTCTATGCCAATCGGCCCGCCCGCATGGAACGCGATCTTGCGTACCTGCGCCAGCAGGGGCTAGTGAGCATAAATTCCGTGAACGCTCGCCGCGATGGTCGCGGCGGACGCGTTGAGCATCTTGAAGTTGTCACCCTCACCAAGCAGGGCCGGGATCTGGCCCAACATTTTGCCGAACTCCCCACGGATCAGAAGCTCTATGCGGGGCTGGTCAAACCACGCGAGGTCGAGCATGACTCGCAAATCTATCGTGCCTATCGGAAGGAAGCTATAAAGATCGAGCAAGCCGGAGGCAGCAATCTTCGGGTGCGCCTCGACTTCGAGTTGAAGTCGCAGATTCAGAAAGCTATCTACGCCGCGCGCAAGGCCGACCCCGAGCGAGAGATGAATGAGATCAAGAAAGAGGTCGCCCAGCAGTTTGACTTTCCATTCGTCAACGGCGGGATTCAGATTCCCGACGCGCGTATCGAGTACGACCTCGACCAAGGCTCACGCACCGGACACGAGGACATTGAGGTACTTACTGCGGCGTACCGTCCTGGCCATCTTCGCAACAAAGCCCAAGCTGGATTTCATGTGTACGCATCCGCCTCCGACCGGGCCACGCTGACTGCTCGCGCCGAAAACGATCACCACCTGCTCGACCAGATTTTGGAGCTCTAGCCATGACCGTCGATCCCATCCTCGCACTCCAGTCACTGGGATACACCGAACGCGAAGCCTCGTTCCTGTATCTTGTCGGCGTACACTCCGGCTACTTTCTTCGCCGCCAGTTCAGTTACTTCACCGAGCGGCAGAGAGGATATCTCGTTCACCACTTCATCGAAAAGGCCCGCATTGCTGGCCACATCGAAGTGATCGACTACGGCCAGGGTCGATTTATCTATCACCTCATTGCCAAACCAATCTACCGGCTGCTCGGCAACGCGGAGTCGCAGAATCGCCGCCGTAAGGGCGACGGCTCGATTCGCGCCCGGCTGATGCTGCTCGACTACATTCTCGAAAACAACGATGACCACTATCTTGAAACATTCAGCGCCAAGGTTCATTTCTTTACCAAGGTTCGCAGCATCCCGGAAGTCTATCTTGCCGGTGAAGCGGGGCGGGTGTCGGAGTTCATTGAAGCGCTTCCTGTGGCATTGGATGACCGGGAGCATCCCGCCTCCTCTCTCGTTCGCTTCGTATTCCTTGACGAGGGGCTGCTCTCGACCGTCAAGTTCGCCCGCTATCTCGACGAACTGACGCCACTCTTCCATGCCGTCAGAGTCTTTGAGGTGGTCTACGTTGCGACCGCCGACCATAACTTCTCCGAAGCTGGCGCGATATTCCAGCGGCGATTTGTGCGGCCCCAGCCACAGCGACAGCAAGTCTTCGATGGTTTCCGTGCGAGTCCTCCAGGACAGCGCACAACGACAACAGCAGAAATCCATCCGAGTTTTGTGACATTGCTGTTCCATTACTGCTATCCCAAACTCCTGAGGAGTGAAGTTCAGGGGTCTGCACACCGGTCAGGGGGCGGGTCTGATCAGACAGTCTCACCCACTTACAAACAAAGGACTTCGCGAGATGGCTAAACCACTGTGGGGTGAATCGGGGGCGGGAGCGACCCGGCTTCACAGCCTGCCGCTAACGCTGGTCGCTCCCGCCCCCAGATTGGCTCTGGAGCAAATCAGTATCCACAACGGATACACAACCGATCCGGTTCGTATCGCTGACGGATATGCAATGGAACATCGCTGGATCGCTGAAGAGTCGGCGTCCGATCAATCAAGCAGCAGGACAAGGAGGAAATACAAAGTGAGCAAACTTAAAATCGAGCACGGCGTCAGCCGCATTAAGCGCGCGAAACTTCAAACGTACATCGACCAGACGGCCTCTGAGGACATTGAGTTGATGGCCGAGTGGTCGAATAACGAAACCCATTACATCGTCAACGAACTGCTGCGCTTCGCTCTGACTCAGAACGAGGACTTCCAGAAATATAAGGCAGAGCAGCATGCGAAGCCGAAGAACGCACCCAGCCCGAAGGCGGCACTGTCTCAGGTCAAGCCTTCGTCGGACGCAGCCGCCAATCCACCCACGCCATCGGTCGTTCCGGTGGCTCGCCAACAGTAAGGAGATGCAACAGTGAAATCACCCAACGCCATTCAGAAGCTCTTGCGTCATGCTATCGAAAACCGTTTGCCGATTTCGCTCGGTCTGAGCGCGGCCTGCGGAATCGTGCTGCGCAGCCTGTACCCCTCCCAGACTGCGAACTCGATGCTGAAAATGATCGCCATCGCCAGGCCCGGAATCGCTCACGGCTTCGTCTGGAGTTACACACTCTTTCTCTTCAGCACGCCTTTCCTTGTGCTCTCGATCCTGTTCTCTCTGGCCTATGTTCACTTCTATGTGCCGGAGCTCAATCGAACCGCGGGCGCACTCCCATGGTTTCCTGATCCGCGAACCCGTCGCGACCTTTATATGGTCATTGGCGAGGTCCATCAGCCGTTGAAGCCGGTACCATCTCCGGCTCCGCATTGGTTCTCGATTCCCGAGTCCGGTCTCTATACGGGCATCGCGGTCGTCGGCGCTATCGGTTCCGGCAAAACGCAGGCTCTGATCCTGCCCGCCATGCGCCAGCTCTTCGCCTACCGTGCCAACGATCCAGAACGAAAGCTGTCGGGAATTGTTCTGGAGGTCAAAGGCGATCTCTGTCGGCAACTGCGCAAGATTCTCAAGAGCTGCGGGCGCGAGGAAGATTACGTTGAAGTCTCGCTCGACGGAGACATTCGCTATAACCCGCTCAACAATGACCTTGATGCATATGCGCAGGCGTTCAACATTGCCTCGATAATCACCGCCATCTGGGGCAAGGGCAAAGAGCCATTCTGGCAGCAGTCGTACACGGACCTCGTCCGGTACGTGATTCTGCTACACCGAGTCAAGAACGGGTATGTAACCTTACTCGACGTCTTCCGTACCGTTATCAGTTCCGAAGCGCTGGAGAAGATGCTGATTGAAGTGGGCAGAAAGTTCTATGGTCCTGCGTTCGTTGGGATCAGCAACAAAGCCTTCCTTAAACTCCGGCCGGCATTGGTGGATTACCAGTTCGGGTGGTACGAGGAGTTAGGAGAATATCTCGCTCCATGGAGCAAGGAGCTTGAGGGTCTCCTCGTAACGAGTACTGGCATCGCATTCTCCATATATAAGGCTCCGGAGATCAATCCCGTTGCCCAGGAAAACTTCAGGAGTATCAGCTATTGGTACTGGGAACACTGGAAGTTCTTCCGTTCGGAGGTCAAGACATCGATCATTCAGGGGATCGCCGTTTTCCTCTCGCTCTTCGAGACCGACCCGAATGTGCGGCGAATCTTTTGTCCACCGAAAGAACTTTATGACGGTAAACAGTGCGCGGACGATCCCAATGGTCGTGTTCTTCCGCCGTTCGATGAACTCATCGAGTCCGGCAAGGTCGTAGGCCTGAATTTTCCCGTGGCCCTCAATCCGGCGCTGGCCAAGGTCATCGGCACCATGATGAAGGTCGACTATCAGCGGGCCGTACAGTTGCGCATCCCCAAAATGGATGCTGAGCCGGAGCGTTATTTCCGCTCAACGGTCTTTATCTGTGACGAGTATCAGAACTATGCAACGGTTGGCGGCGACAACCCCACGGGAGACGAGCGTTTCCTCTCCATCTCCCGCCAGCCTAAGTGCATTCCGATTGTGGCCACGCAGAGTATCTCGTCGTTGAAAGAGGCTTTACCAAACGAAGGCGTGAAGACCCTGTTACAAGCCTTCCGCACCAAGGTCTTCTTGTCCACTTCCGACCCCGACACGGCGCGCTTTGCGTCAGAGATTTGCGGTAAGACCGACCGCACCAGGATCAGCTATACCGTTTCCGAGTCCAGCTCGAATGCCAATGTTGGTTGGCTCAGCGGACGCACATCTTCCAACAAAGGATCTGTTTCCGCCTCTAAGCAGTACCAGAAACAAAAGGAGCCGCTGTTCGACGAGAAAGTGTTCTTTGAGTTGAAGAACGCCCAGGCCATCGTCTCCGCATTCGACGGTATCAGTCCGCAGACCGCGACTTATTGCTACTTGAAACCCGACTTCCTTCCCATCGACATGACTTGGTTCGAGCAGGAACGTATCGGCTTCGATCCCCGGAGGGTGCAGCGATGAGCTTCGATGTGATCCTGCCATTTCTCAAACCCATCCGGCATCTGCTCGAAGCCGACACCGTCTCGGAGATTATGGTCAACCCCGACGCATCCGTTTGGGTTGAGGAAGATGGGAGGATTCAGGCCTTACCGGGAATTCATTTCGAAGAAGGAGCACTGCTGACCAGTCTTGAGGTAATCGCCAACCGCTTTGGCAAAAAGCTCGATGCCGACTCTCCCATCATGAATCTGCGGCTGCCCGATGGTAGCCGCTTGGCGGCTCTGATTCCTCCGGTCGTCAATCCACGCCCGATGATGACCATCCGCCGGTTTACGTCGCGTGCTTTCACCATGCAGGACCTAATCCAGCACCGGATGTTGACCGGAGAGCAAGGACGGAGTTTGGCCGAAGCCGTCGGGCGCGGCGACAATGTTCTCATCTCAGGGGGCACCGGCTCCGGCAAAACAACGTTGCTCAATGTTCTCGCTCAGTTCATCCCGGAGGAAGACCGCATCCTGATTCTCGAAGACACTGCTGAGCTATCTATAAGAAAGCCACACGTGATTTCGGCCGAAGCGCAGCTCGATACTCACAAGAGCCAGGTCAACTTCGCCGACCTGCTCAAAGCCGCGCTACGGCACCGGCCTGACCGGATTATTGTTGGCGAGATTCGTGGGGCGGAAGCACGAGTGCTGCTGGATGCGCTGAACACGGGACACCGAGGATCATTGACAACCATTCATGCCAACGGTGCGGAAGACGCTATCCGGCGGCTGGCCCATCTTACGATGCGTGGCTCCGGCAACGTCCGACTCCGGGAGGTCGAAGATGAATGCCGGCGCTCGATTCAAGTCGTGGTACACATTGCGAGGGAGGGCGGTATCAGAGCTGTACGAACAGTATTGCGGCTTCACGTCTAAGACCTGCAAAGCTTCCGAGGACCCGACTGCGTTTCTCAGGACTGATCGATTCGGGCTGCCTGAATAAATGTGTCGATCATGTCGTCGACACACTTGTGTAGATACTCAAGCCGGTCCCCTAGGGCTTGGCTCAAATTCACGCCATTAAGGTTCTGGGGCCTCGGAAGCTCCTCGCCACCGCCCGCAAGGAAGAATCCTTGAGCGGTGAGATTCACGCAGCCTGCAGGAACGCATTCGTAGTGGGCGATCCGATTTCGCACTGACTTTCGGCCCTCGGCTAGAACGAAAGCAAGCTGGCTAACATGGCGTGCATGGGCCTGGGTTAGGGCAGTAGCAACTTCAGCTTCAGGTGATTTCGTATTAGCGATGGACTTGGGAAATGTTCTAAATGAATCGGCTTCCCGCTTGAAGTAGCAAGCGATGGCACGTGCCAGATAATCTAAACATCGGCGATAAGCGAGCACAAATGCTTGGTACTCTATGTCCATCTTGCGGGTGCAGCCAAGGCCCATCGTGGAGTTCGCAAGACGTTCTCTGGCACCATTGCTCGTTAGCACTGCATTTACGCTAGACTCGATTTCCTTCAGTCTGTCAGCGTGGTAATAAGCTGCTGCCATTGCACCTCGAACATCGCCGAGGATCGAGTCTCAGATAGAACCATGGTTGGCCAATCCCCACCACGCTGCTTGTATACGCCAAAGTGTATCGGCGGAAGCGACGCACGAAACATGAAACCGAAACCGTCAACGCTCCGGCATAACGTATCGCAGTTCCACACAGAGAGGCTGAATGTCAGAAAACTGCAGCCTTTCCTGCGAAAGGAGGAGTGTTTTTTCTTGACATTCCCTTTTATAGAACGCGGTCCTTCGGACCTGCCGCTGACGCTCGTCGCTCCCGCCCAACGCTCGTCTCCAGCACACCTACCTCTCTTGAGATGAAATGAACCGAAACTTCTTCACCAGCGGCAAAGGATGTCCGATCCGCGGGAAGGATGGCCAATGCATCGGAGTGAAGCATTGTCTTCAGGGAGCTTGTGTCCTGATTGCCTGCATTCCAAGCCAGAAACTTGCCATTTACACATTCCAGTTTGACTCGTGAAAAGAGGACTCTGCCGGACTTCTTGTGCATATGTTCCTTAAGTATCGCCGTCATCATGGGTCTGAGGACTTTTTTGTGGCCCATCATTTTCAAGAGTGCAGGACGAGCCATCTCTTCAAAGGTGATCATGGCGGAAACAGGATTTCCGGGTAGCGAAAAGACGGGCTTTCGACCGCTTTTACCAAAAGCCATCGACTTTCCCGGCTTTATATTCACCTTCCAGAACACCTCATTTACCCCGAGTTCGGCGAGCGCTTTGCGCACAAAATCACGGTCTCCCACCGATACACCAGCAGCCGTAATGAGTACGTCAGCCCGAAGTCCAGCCGTAATTTTTTCCAGCAGATCGCCACGGTCATCGCGCGCAATGCCCAATATCATGGGAATCGCTCCGGCTTCGCGCACGGCTGCTGCTAATGCCACGGAGTTGCTATTGAACAGCTTGCCTTTCGGAAGCGCCTGGCCTGGTTCTACGAGTTCATCTCCGGTGGCGAGAATGGCGACGACCGGTTTGCGGTAGACCCGCACCTGTGTCCTTCCGAGCGAGGCAAACACGCTGATGGCTGGCACACTGATTGGCGTGCCAGCAGTCAAAATGGTTTCACCTCGTTTCACGTCTTCGCCTTCAAGACGGATATGCTGGCCGGGCCGGGGTGCGGCCTTCAACACCCAGATCTCGCCTTCAATCTCCCCAGTCTCTTCCACTTCTTCAAGCGGCACAATCGCATTGCACGCCTGCGGGACGGGCGCTCCGGTCATGATGCGGATAGCATGGCCTGGAAGAACTCCGGCGACTGTGACTCCCCCTGCGGGAATAAAGCCTGAAACCGTGAGAGGCGAGAAGCGATTGCAGTCTGAGACGCGGACGGCGTAGCCATCCATGGCCGAGTTGTCGAAACAGGGTAGGTTCATTGAGGCGATCACGTCTTCCGCGGTAACCCGTCCCAGGGAGTCGGAAACTGCTACTTCCTCGGCCTCCACGGGAATCACATTGCTCAGGATCAAGTTGCGTGCTTCTTCAAAGCTCAGCATAGTACCTCATCGCTCCTGACAGCACAGCCTGTCGCTTACGGCTTGGGTGGATATTTCAGGATTCGGTTGTCCGTCCAACTCACGGCTCGGACGATGCTTATTCCTCATGGATGGCTCATTCGCCGTCTTGAAGAGTTCTTCTTGCGCCATGAGTTCTTGAGGGGTATTCACGTTCACCAAACCCCTGGTAGAGGTTGGAGCTATCAGCGTGCGCGGATGATGGAGTAACTCGGCAATGCGCACCTTCTCAGCCCCTCGGACGAGAAGTGAGCGCTCCAAAACCGTGAGCGCCTGTGGCTCATAGATCGCCAGGGTGGGGCACGGATGGTCATCAGCCTGACACGGAAGGACAGCCCAAGTGCCCGGACGGCGTTGGCGAATGAGCCATCCAATATCTGCAGCAGAAAGCCATGGATGATCGCAGGCAGCCAGGATCCAGGCAGCACGCGGCGCCCAGCGATGCGCAGCCAGAAGCCCTGCAATGGGTCCAGCCAGGCCCGGAGCATCGGGCATTTGCGGAAAACACCGCAACGGTTCGGGGACCGGTCCGTCACCGAGAATCGCCACTCTCTTACTCTTCAAATCACAATCGGAATCGGGCTCCGCTTCAGCGACCGCAGTGCTGAGCGCATGCGCAACGATCTCGCCCAGTGTGCTGCCGCCAAAACTTACCAACGGCTTCGGCCTTCCCATGCGCGAACTCGCGCCACCAACCAATAGGCCTGCAAATAGCGGACGCGAAGCCCACACCGTCGGCAGCCACCTGTCGGTGAACTTCAACAAGACTGCCAGGCGATCGCCATCCCAGGGAAGAATCGCTTGAACGCCCGTGACCTGCGCCGGAGGTACGGAAGTCTCTGCGTTGCCAAGCCAGAGTTTGGACAGCGGCGTGTCCTTGTGCCCTTCGACCAACAGAAGATCATGATCGTGCGCCAAGTCGGTGAGGGTCGCCTCCAAGGTGAGCACCGAAGAGACGCCACGCCGCAGAAACTGCTCGCCCGGTCCACGCAAGGCGACCGTGGCACCGACACGGAAGAACCGATCTGAGTCCTTGCCTTCCTTGTCCACAACGAAGCCGTGGGAGTCATGCTTGATGACGGCAACCGAAAGCCCTCGCACGATGAGGTGCGGGATCGCAGCCTCGAGGAGGGTCGTCTTTCCCGAGCCAGAGAAGCCACAAATGGCAAGCACAGGCGCTCCAAACTGCTGGATGCATTCCTCTCCTTTTGACATCAGCCAACCTCGGTGAGGGCTTCTACGAATGGTGCAGTGTCCAACGTGATCAAACGACCTTTATCTGTGCCCGGGTGTGCGGTTTCGTTGCGCAGCATCTTCACGGCATGCGGCAATGTGGGCAAGATGGCTTCAAGGTTTTCCGTTGCGCCTCTGAGACTGCCTGGCACATTCACAATCAATGTTTCGCGCCGGACTCCAGCCACTGCCCGGGAGAGCAGAGCATTCGGAGTCTTTCTTGCAGAAGCCATCCGCATAGCCTCAGTGAGTCCTGGCAGTTCGCGGTCGATCACCTTCCGCGTGGCTTCCGGAGTAACATCGCGTACAGCTATGCCGGTTCCGCCGACAGTGATCACGAGATCCACTCGGCGATCACAATAGTCTGTCGACGCTTCGGCGATCAGTTCAACTTCGTCTGGCACAGTCATTGTCCAGGCGATGTGCGCTTGCAACTCTTTCTGCAGCAGGTCCGCTACGGCTGGTCCCGCGGTGTCCAGTGTCTTGCCTTTCGCGCAGCGATCGGAGATGGTGATCACCGCGGCTTGTATCAGGGAACGTGGGACCACGCGCACAACCTCGACCGGCATGTCTGGATGCAGCGTGCCGCCTTCCAGCACGCGTGCAAACAACCCCGTCCTGGGCATGATACAGTCGCCTGTCGCGTAATAGATGGCGCACCGGGTATGGCACACCTTGCCGATCTGCGTCAGTTCCAACAGCACCGGTCCGACCCTAAGTTGCGAGCCAACACCGAGTTCATCCGTATCCACTTCGGCGATGACAAGGTTCTCCCCGAATGCACCGGGCTTCAGCGTGAGACCCTTGGCACGCATAAACTCGATATCGACGTGTGCCAGCAGGCTTACCTGGCGATGCCAGTCTCCCGCGTGCGCGTCGCGTTCCATACCGTGCTCGACCACAATGTTGGCCGAGGGGATTTCGTGCTTGGCAATGCCCTTCTTCGTCGAAATGCAAACGTGCAACAGCTTCCCATCAGCCACGGTAGACCTCCGCGCGATAATCACCGCCGCGCCCGCCGGACCTCGCCAACAGCCGCAATCCATCCGTCTCGCTCATTACTATCCTCCGATCTGGCTCATCGCAAAGGAACTGTCCATAGCATGCGGCGCAAACTTGCCCGCTATATAGGATTTGAGCTCCTGTCTAACCTCCAGGCCGCTCATCGTCGCCAATGCCAGAGGCAAATCAAATGTCTTTGGATCCATCAGGCAGCGCCGAAGCTGACCGCGCGCATCCATGCGCAGGCGCTCACATCGCGAGCAGAATGGATGGGAACGCGGCGTGATCCACCCTGTGCTTACGAGAGCTCCACGCCAGTTCAGCAACGTTCGCCGCGCGGGTGCGTGAGTTTGTTCCTTTTCAAGGACAACCTCCAAGTCCAGACCACAGCAAACTTCGTCAACGGATACAAACTCCGATTCGCACCAGGCACGCTCTGTTCCGGTCCGCATCAGTTCAATGAAGCGAATCTCAAAGCCGCTCTCGGCGGCGTAGTCTAGCAACCGTGGAACCTCCTGACGCCAAGTGGAACGCTGCAGCACAGTATTGAGCTTAATCGGAGTCAGTCCCGCGGCTTGCGCAGCCTTGATTCCTTCAAGAGTGCGGTCGAGGTTTCCTCCCCGCGTGATTTCTTTGAACCGTTCTTTGTCGAGTGAATCCAGCGAAATGTTGACTCGGCCCAGCCCCGCGGCCTTAAGGTCCCAAGCCATCTTGGAGAGCAGAGAGCCGTTCGTTGTCAACGAAACTTCCTGAATCGCCGGGAGTGAGGACAGCTCCTCAATCAAATGTTCCACTCCCGGACGCACTAAAGGCTCCCCTCCGGTCAGCCGAATCCGATTGATGCCCACTTGGCTTGACAGCCATATCACCAGACTCGCCAAACATTCCAGGGAAAGAAGACAGCAATCCGAACGCTTCGGCACGCCTTCCAGAGGCATGCAGTAACGACAGCGGAGATTACAAAGATCGGTCACCGAAAGCCGCAACAGCGTGGTTCTGGGAACTGGCAATACACAGTCAACCTGCGTATGCCTTGACTCAACTTGCAACAGTGTTTCCGACACCATGTCTCCTTTCCAAGCCGGGAGGCAACCCTGTTTACAGAGCAACCCTTGGACCTGTCTTGCATCACAAGACCGGTCACCGCCAGAGCACTCGTGAGCAAACTGCACTTTTAGAGTTAACTGGTCAGAGACTTCATCACCTGACTACCACCGCTTCCGCTTCATTACCGGACCGAATCCCTGCAACCGTTTGGGAACCTAGAATCACAGGAAATAAGTTCTGCCCGGTTTCACTGGCCTCTGTAAGCCCCGCACGAACTGGCTGCAAGTAACGTTTGACATTACTGTTGCATCAGAAAGATGCTCGATGTGAACAGGCGCCCGAAGCGGGATGCTTGTTTCTGCTCCTGACACACCAGCTTGATGATCAGGTCCGTCGAAGGTCCGGTACCTTTGAAGCGGGCACCGGCTGCAATAAGCGCTCGCATCAGCCGGCAACCGTGTTCGCCGGTGATCTCTGCGTTACTTAAATCCAAAACCAAGATCGCGCCTCCCATTCGGGAGCGCAGGCCAGACCATGCATGATCAAGCTCTTGTGCCCCATTCTCATCGATGGAGCCCCGCAATGTCAGAGTGAGAGTGCTGCGCTCACTGTCCTTCCCTTCTGATACGCTGATCTGCAGCATACAAACTCCCCTTGTGTCCGCAGCGCCATGGTCGTTTTATATTTCTAATTATTAGATACCTCAAACTATCATGGAAGTCAATATGTTATTCTACAAATGCACCGAAGGACCGCATTCGAGTCTCTCGTTTGTCTGAGGAGTGGACGGCCGGGAACTCACACTCGAATCGAAACCTGGCGTGGAGCATCGATTCCGTCATGAAAAACAACGAACTCGTCCATAAAGCGCGATGTATCTGGAAAACATCCGAACAAGTTGCTCAACTCCTGAGAAACGCTACCCGACTGGAACTCAAAGACCGACGCGGCAATATGCTGATCGACAAGCTCTCGGAAAAACAAAGTGTGATGGTTTTGACGGTCCGGGCGTTTTGTCAAGAACACCCCGAGGGAGTGTCACTTAAGCAAATCGCAAGTCAGCTCGGCATTACTCCCGCATCGGCATCTGTGATGGTTGACGCATTGCACGGAAATGGATTCTTGGTTCGTAAGACGTCTCCCGAAGACAGAAGAGCCGTGCAAATCACTCTCTCCCCAAAGGCAAATGCCTTTTATGAGAACGCCGACCAGACGATTCTCAAACACGTTCTTCAAATTGGCGACGAGCTCGGCCCCGACGTGATCATTCAGTGGCACGACGTCCTCAAGCGGGTCAAAGATTTCCTGACACAGAGCCTATAGGCAGACAACTCGCCGCCACCGCGCAAAAAGACATTTCGAAATACAGCAGTCCCCGATTGCTGATTCACAGCGAGAAACAGCGGCTATCGAGTACAACACTCCCGAGAGCCGCTGTGATGCATTTAGAAAAAGAACACAACGTCCATCAAGCCTGCCCATTGCGAGCTGCTCTTGCCGCCGTAGAAGGCGTACGGCTGGTCGCGTCTATAGTTACTCTGCCAGTCGTAGCGAACCCCGGGACGAAACTGAGTGTACTTATTGAGGTCATAGTGCATTCCTAGATCGAGATGGTTGACATTCGTCTTCGCTCCGTAGAAGAACGGTGAGTATCCGTCGGGATCAGAGAACTGTTCGGCGCGCAGACTGTACCAGAGGTTCTTTTTATATTTGTAAGTCAAATCTCCGTTTACGCCGTGCCAGTTCGCTCCTTTAAATCCGGGAGTTCCGGGAGCCGGGGGGCCGGGAACCGCGGAGAAGACGATTGTTTCTGCCTTTCCGTCGCCAGCCTGACTTCCAAACATCCCTTCAATCCGGCTCTCCCACTTCGGTCCAAAGTTATGAGATACCGTGATCGAGTGGCCCTGGTAGGCTTGGTAGCTGGGCGACACGACTTGATAGAAGTTGTAGTTCTGCTGGTAGTGTTGTCCGAACTTGCTCTGCGACATAGCACCATCCTGCACCCAGAAGGCGTAAGCCACGGTTGTTGCCATGTTGTTTGTGCGATAGAACACGGTCCCGGTAAAGGAACGATGCCCGTTCGGCGAGGTTACGGAGTCAAATCCGTTGCCTATGCCGAGTTGGGTTGCGACCATACCATGCTTGCTGCGATAGATATTGTTATCTACCAACACGCCTATGTAGCTATGCGGTTGCTGCATTCCCATAGCATAGGTATTGGTGAAGAATTTCACGGGAGATGGGCGCATGGCGGGCGGGGTTTCGCTGGAGGCATAGTCCGGCAACATGCCAGCGGAAATCATGGTTCCATGCAGAACCGGAAGGTATAGGAAGACCTCCGCCGTTGTCTGGCCGAGGTAATTCTGGCGGTATACGGGAGACACTCCGGGGTTATTGATTCCCCATCCCTGAGACCATCCGTGCATTGTGTTTACAAAGGGGTTTCTGCCGTACAAGATGTCAGTCCGGTAACCCCAATCAACTTTCTTCGGGGCTGGAAAGGGGAACGGCCCAGGCCCGGCATAGATGTTGGAAGCGGGATTCTTTGTAATCCAAGTATCGATATATCCAAACCCGAATCCGCAGTCATTCAGCTGTCCCGGGAACATGGAACATTGACTGCCCTCAGCGCGTTCTGCCTGGCTCAAATGATTGGTTTCCAGAAGATCCATTTCCATCGTACTGCCCACATCTATCCACTTGGTTACCTTGGCTCCGAACAGTGTACGGAAGAGGCTTCCTTCGGCCGGAAGCTCCGGCGCAGGCGCCACCGCCGCTGTGGTTTTCTCTACCGGTATTTCTGCGGCCACTTCAACTGTCGCGCTGCTTACGCCGCTGTCTTCAGATGCCTTTGCGGCTCCCTTCCCCCCGGCGGACGCCCAGCATGGCAGGGCGCACGCTCCGATTACCAGAAATACAAGTGTCCTAAGATTCATTAGAGATTCCTCTCGCATATTCGTGAAACTTCTCTTTGGTTGCTTAACTTGGCTAGCGTGTCTTCATCATGGAAGCGGTCACCGCTCCGATAAGGCATACCGGGATCATCGCGTAAGCTCCGACGGACCAACTTCCCGTCACGTCGAAGATCTTTCCAAACATGACTGGTCCAATGAACTGACCCAACTTCATGGTGAACATTAGGATCGCCATTCCAAATCCCATCAGTTCAGGGCGTTTGACCACATCGGGGAGGACTGACAGGATTACGGTGATTGTGGGCCCTGCTAACAATCCCCATAAGATGATGGTGGCTGGAACGTATCGCAGCGGAGCACTGAAACAGAAGAGCCAGAAGAAGCTGATCAGCGTAAGACCGATCGCGATGATCCACTTCTTCCGGTTCAGGCGATCTGAGAGGAAGCCGCCCAAGGGGCAAGAAACCAGCATCACGATACTGCCTATGCTGGAGAGCAAACCAGCTTTAGCAGAGTCTAAGCCGTGTACCTTCATTAGGAACGGCGGCAGGAAAGTACCCATCGCCATGACCAGGATGTTGAACATGACTAGAGAAATAGAGAGCAACCACATGTCCCTAAGCTTCAATGTTGCAAGTAGAGGACTCTCGTTGGATTTGGTGTGATGACCGACTGCGGCCAATCCGAGGCCACTGGATGGGTCACGATAGAACACAAGAAACAGGACAAGGGAAGCAGCGCATGCATATGTGCCAAACCACCAGACCTTCTGCCAGACACCGGAGACCAGTAGTTTAGGCGCAATGTTCATCATCAGAATGATTCCGACGCTGAACCACGTCGACCAGATGCCCATCGAAAGACCTCTCATCCTTGCCGGGAACCAGGCGGCGATCATCACCGGGGCGACGACACCGATAATCGCCATACCGGCGCCTTCAAGAGTCCGGCTCGCCAGCAACCCCCCATAACTGGTGCTGTAGGTGCCCCATACTGAACCTGCCATCACCAGCAGAAGCGCAATTGCACCGCTAACCTTTGCGCCTAACTTTTCAAAGAAGAAACCAGTAGGAAGAGATAGAACAAAACCAGCGATCGAAAACACTGACATCAATAGACCGACATTGGTCATGCTGAGGTGAAATTGGGATACTAGCTGAGGAACCGAAGGCGGAACCTTGAACTGGTTCAGTGGAGCAATTACACTTGCAACGAAAACTACGAAGAGAATGACCCAGGCGTACCCTGGAGTCGTTTCGATTTGAGGGGGAGCGGTTCTTGGCTCAAGAGGCCGCTCTGCCACGACTGTTGCACTGTTAAGGCTCATATTTGAGTCCTTCTTTTCTGGTTTGTAGCCGGCGCTAGGGGCGCCGGCTATTTTCCAACGAACATCTAGGACACGATTACTTTTCCGAGATAAACACTGTCCTCGAGTTTGACCATGAGTTTTGACGATCCGAATTCCTTGGATTCAACGGTGAGTCTATATTCGCCGCTGTTTTCAGGGAGTGAGTCAAACTTGAAATCTCCGTAGTTGTCAGTTGTTAGTTCTGCAACAGACTTTGAATCCTTGCTTAGCACAACCCTTGCTCCCTCAACGCAGTCTTCTATTCCGTTCTTGGCTGCGGTTACGCTTCCCGCGATGAAGGCTTTCGTAAATCGATCAAGGTTGCGATACAAGGCTCCCGGGCGGGTCCCAAATTCGGGATTGAGTGGCTGAAGCTTTTCTTGTCTTGCCAACGCATTCCACTCATCGTCTTCGAGGTACACCATCCTCAGCGCCTCGGTGGGGCATGCTTGTACGCACCGCGTCTGCTTCCACTTGCCGTCAAGCAGATGCGCACACATCGTGCATTTTTGCGCAACCTTTAGTTCCTCATTCCAGTGGATGGCGCCGTAGGGACACGTTCCTACCAGCTGCTTTTTGCCCTTGGCTTTCACCGGATCGATCAGAACAATGCCGTCTGACCGTTTCGTGATGGCACCGTCAGACTTCTTCACACAAGGAGCATCATCGCAGTGCTGGCAGGGCTTCGGAAGATAGAACACATCCATCAGTGAGCCTGCGCCGCGCTCCTTTCGTGTTATGTTGATCCACTTCTGTCCATGCCGTGGTTGGGGCACCGTATAGCCTGGAAAGGTATTGTCGTAGTGCTCGTCTTTGCACGATAGGAGACAGGCGTTGCAGTCTTCGCACCGTTCGACGTTGATAATCATGTGAAACTTCTTCATAGAGCTACCCCTGTGCGGTCCCACTTTTCGACCTGTACAAGACAGGTGTTTGAGGCCGTTGAATGAGATTTCTTGATCATGTCGCGACTGGACGTAAGAAGGTTGAGGCAGCCACCGCGATCGGTTGAGTGGCCCGGTTCTCCGATCGGATCATACGTTGCACTGCTCGCATACCCGTGGACAACACCAGAACGGATTCTCTTTGTTACCTGAAGCGCACAAATCACCGACCCTCGGTCATTGAACACTTTGACGAGCTCTCCGTTCCTGAGTCCTCTAGAGCTTGCATCTTCGGGACTCAATCGGATAATCCAGTAGTAATAGCCATCGACTAACGTCCGATGTTCTTCAATGTCATTGGTAAAGCTATCTTTGGCGTCCGCGTGTGTGTGGAATGAATAGCGAGGATGAGGAGTAATCATCTGGAGCGGAAACTTCCCGAAGAGTTCCGTCGTGTGCGGCCCCTCCCATGACGGGATGAACTTCGTGATGCTCGGGCGCTCGGGATCTTCTCCGAGGCGCTTTAGGCTCGTACAGTCAAATTCTATTTTGCCTGTCTGAGTTGCCATCCCCTCCATCCAGTTACCGGGATAGTCGGAAGGAAATGGTGGAGCTTCGGGAGAGTTCTTCTTTGTTCCTTCGTAGTACCACCGCACGCCGACTGGGTCGCGATGTGCCTCATTCGGAGCCGGGACGACGTAATACCCTTTCTTTACGAAGTCCTTCCATTTAATTACCGTCGGCAGGTCAGTACCTTCGAAGAGGCGCTGGCACCAATCGTATTGGCTCGAACCTTCCGAGAAGTAAGCTCCAAGATCAAGGCGTTTCGCTATTTCGTAGCAAATGTCGTAATCCGACTTGGATTCCCCGAGAGGCTCAATGCACTTCTGCTGCATGACCATGACGCGATGGTTGAGGCCGATGAAACTGTGCTGAACATACCCACCGCAATTTGCCCATTCTCCGATGTCCCAGCGTTCAAAGTTCGTGCAAGCCGGCAGGATGATATCCGCAAATTTTGCTTCGCCTTCCATCCAGATTGACTCGTTAACTACAAACTCTAACTTGTCTTGGCGGTAGGAATTAACAAATCGATTGGTATTGTTCATCGTGCCAATGAAGGATCCGCCATATTTGTAGTACAGCTTTACGGTCGAGTGTCCAGGCGAAGGATAGAAAATCGGGAAGAACTGACCGGTCTGCGTTATGAAACTTGTCATATACCCAGAGACAGGTTTCCCCTCGAGAGCTTCCGGAATTCTCAAACGCGGCACACCTTGTAGCACACTGTTGACGGTCGGCAGCTGGGGCATGCGTTGATACATGTTGACCGCCATACCGGTCATTTGGAGGTCGCCCGACATGCCACCTTCGGCGTAGCCTGGGAAGAAGAATTTCGTGTCTAGTGGCGTTCCCATTTGCATGTTTCCCATGTTGACGCCCGGCCGGCCAATGCCCTGCATTGCCATCAGGCAAACCATGGAACGCGCCCACTCGGCTCCTGTCGCGCTACGGCACGCACCACCGACCATATCTCCTGGGCCGCCTACGCCAAGATAGGTCCTCTTTGTTCCCCATTCCCTCGCCAGTGCGCGCAAGTCCTTTGCGGGAACATCCGTTTCCCTCTCCTGCCATTCCGGAGTCTTGGGAATGCCATCTTCCTTACCGAGAATGTAGTCGCGCCATTTGTCGAAGCCATAGGTCTTCTCTTCGACGAACTTCTTGTCATAAAGTCCTTCTGTGATCCATACGTACGCAATTCCAAGTGACATTGCATTGCCTGTATCCGGACGTGGCGCAAGCCACTTACCGCCCAAGAGTCCTGCTGTGTGGTTGAGATATGGGTCTATGTGAACAACCTTGATCCCAAGTTCTTTCAGCCACAGACGGCGAGCGGTCCCTTCCATACCACCGTAAATTCCCGAAGTTGACTCAGGATCACTCGACCAGAAGACCACCATCTCCGCATTCTTCATAAGGTCTTCGACGGTGCTATAGGATTCGGGACAACCCAGGCGGGCAGCGTATCCCCAGTGGTGTATCGCGCCCCAATGCCATCCTTCCCAGCTGTCTGGGTTGTTCATCACCATCGTCGATCCAATGGAATTCATAAGCCTGCGGAGAGCGCTGATCCAGTATCCGGTGCTTCCCCATAGGTGATGAGATCCCATGCTGTGCATGATCGCGCCCGGGCCGTATTCTTTCTTGACCCTTTTAATCTCATTGGCAACGATATCCAGCGCTTCATCCCAGCTGATGCGGACGTAGCCGGATTCCCCACGCTTCTCGGGATTGCGCGCTCCATTCGGATCGAAATCTACTCGCTTCATCGGATGGAGTATCCGGTCGCGTGAATAGATTTGCGACTTCATGTTCAATGTGTCGGCATTGATCATGCCTTTGCGAGGAGGGGTGAATTTCTTTCCGTGCGCTTCGATTGTCCAGGGCTTCGCATCGCTCTCTTCGTAATCGATCGGAGTGACGCGAAGGATCTTGCCATCCTTGACGTAGACAAACACTGGTCCACCATTATGGAGATTGGTAAACCGCCTCACTCCGTCCCCTACGTCGATACCGTATTCGTGTCCCAGCAGGACATCGGGGCTCTGCATCAGACTCAGGAGTTCACAGAACCAACAGTTCAGCCAATCCGGCCCAATCGCACCAAACTTGAAGTTCTTCATGGCGTTGATGCGGGCCAGGAAATCGCGCGGCTTGGTAAAGATCTCCAGTGCGGCTTTTTCGTCCTCCCAGAAGATCTCCACATCCGCAGCTGAAGCACCACTCTTTGAGGTGATGTTGCCTTTCCTGAAGGTGAATGATCTTCCCGCCGAGCCGTCCTTGGTGCGCAGCACAATTGTGCAATCATGCTCGGCAGCACGCTTCTTGAATTCCGGATATTTGCTTGCCGTGTGTTTTAAAATACGGTATATCCCGTACAAGACGGTGTTAAACAACACTTTATCTTTTCCCATAGATTAAGAGCTCCTTTACTTCCGCAGCGTTCTCGGTTTCATCGTGCTAAGAGACCAAACTCGTAGTCCTGATGCCTTTCGACAATGGCGCGCACCAACGGATGTCCCTGACAATCTCACAAGGTTAAATAATGATTAGCACGATCAAACTATTAGCAAGTTCAATGCATGTCAAGTAAAAAGAATAGGATTTTAACCGGAGATTGTAAGGGGCATAAACCGTCGCGAACGAAATATGTGTACTGCAATGGAGAGGCCTTGCACAGCTTGGGTGCTTCTGCGTCCTCCGACTCCCGAATGCGATGAGCGCGTTGACAGGAAGTCTCCTCCCCCATTTCATTGTCGGACTTTGAGCTTGAAGGGAGCATGTCATGAAAGCAGCAATCGTCGACAGCTTCGAGAAGGCCCTTCGTTATTGAGGGCTACCTGCCCCTGTAGCCGCCGAAGAAGAAGTCTTGATCCGCGCCACTGCCGTCGCTCTCAGCAATTTCACCAAGAGCCGCGCCTCGGGAGGACACCTATAGCATCGTCCTTAATTTCCGTTGGTGCCCGGGTACATTAATGGTGGACGCAGGGTTTACTTCGTCGTCCCTAGACAGCGCGTTGGCCATAGCGGAGTTTGCCACAGCAAAAAGGCAACTCTGTGTTCCGTTGCCCGATGAACTAGATGACATCACGGCTGCGATGCGGGAAATCCAGGGATGTCATCCTGGCTATCGCTCACGAAGCGCGCAAACCTGACGGACGGAGAGTCCGTTCCTATCAATGGCGTCACAGACATCCCGGGGCAGATTGCCGTTCAGATCGCAAAGTATCTTGGCGCCAAGACAATCATTGAAACAGGGAGGAATCCGGAGCTGCTCAAGACATTGCTGCACTGGGAGCTGACACGGCAATCTCGCTTATGCAGTCCAACGACGATTTGGTTAGCGTCTTGAAACAGAAGATTCCACAAAGTCAGCGTCGTGCTGGACTATCTGTGGGAAGCACACGCCAAGCAGATCATTCTTTCGGTCCTAGGACATGGTTCTCAGTCCAGTGAACCGCGCATTCGCTTCATACAAATAGTTTCTATGGCGGGGCCGACGCTGCCCGCTTCCGCCCTGCGCAGTTCCGGACTGGAGCTTATCGGTAGCGGAATAGGAAGTGCCTTCATTTCGCAGACTATTGCGTCGATCATCGACTTAGTGCAGGCGGTTGTGCCTGGCAAATTCTTAATTTCATCAAAACCTGTTCCCTTAAGTCAGGGTGAGTCTCTTTGGAAGAGGGGGCCAAGGAGAAGTCGTATCGTCTTTACGATTTAGACACCGAACCAGACCTTAGCGATTGCCTGTACACGACAATTTGCTCGGCGCTGAGGATCATGGGCCGGAACGCATTTGGTACAGAATCACAGGACGTAAGCAATAAGCAGAGTTGATAGCCGCGACTTACCCCCTTACTCGGCGCCTTGAATCCACTAGTCCGAAATGAGGTACCGGAATCGGGTGATTGCTGGGATGGCATAGAGAAAGACGAGGACGATGTGCATAGCCCTTTTGCGAGGGTCCGTCGAGGGTCCAGAAGACTGTCCATTCACGATTTTAGAGATCACGAGACTGCCTCTCGCGTCATCTAAGTTATTGATTTGTCGAGGCCATCGTACGTTGGCGGCTTCGGTCCCACAGAAGCCCGTCCAGCCGGATCAATGCATGCTTGACGTAGTGCGTCAAATGTAAGTGCTCCCTTGATCCAGCAGTAGCGCTCATCGACTGGCTGGCCCACAGTTGCTTGGTCGTGCGCATCGCTACCATGGAGACAAGGTTTGCATCCGTTGTAGCGCGTCCGCAGTTCGCTCACAGTGACCGTGCGCTTGCCAATCCAGAACTCCCGCTGCGCTTGGCTGCTGGCAAAGATGATATGAGAGAACCGTTCAATCTCCTGGCGTACAGTAGCATCGGCTGCTTGGCGTAAGCCGGAAGTCCCGTCGTCGGCCCCCCAGCCACAGCGATCAGAATGTTCCGCTTTGCCCAATCACTTTCTCCGATGACCTCGCGCAGCTGGGAAAAGCTGACCTTGAATTGTGTGGCCCCATGGGCAAGCGCTGCGCGATCATCTCGAATTGTCGGCTCAGCGCGCTTGCCAAGTCGAATTAGGTCTTCACGGGTGCAATCGAACCGGTCGCTGAATGCATTGAATTGCAGGCGAGTGAGAATTCGGTGAAGTTCGGCAAGATGATTCGGGTCCTCTGGGGACACCAGAAGATGGAGGTTGACGAAACCGGTTTTCGCCGCCACATCCAGCCTGACTTCAATATTCGGGAAAATGAGTTTAATGCTAGGCAGTCGTCCGGCAGCCCTTTGCCGAAGGATCTCTTCATACGAATCCGCAACGTAGTAGGCGGTGACTCCGATTGCTTCAATCTTTGGAGTGACTCCCTCCAGCGCCGTGAGATATGCCCACCACGGGTCGACGCCGGCAAACTGGTCATTAAGAACAGTCCCGGGTGCGTGAATGTGAGGCTCCCAGCGATGCCACTCTGATCCCCGATTGACCATAGGCCATTTCACCCTCTCCGCTTGTTAACTGCGTTGGTCGAGAAAACGGATTCGCCGCGTAGGATCATGGTATGTAACGACCTTGAAGTGAGCAATCAATAGTTTTACAGCCATGGCGAGAGCCGTTGACAGAATCGGTACCTGGAAGTCGGCTCAGATTTACTTAACTTCCGGAGCATCGGTCGTTCGTGCGCAACCGACAGGCAGCAGGAGAGTTATTTCTCATGCTCACTTCAGAATGCTGGAATGATCTTATTGACGGATCAACCTCAGACTCTGCAGTCGCGCTGCTAGGAAGAGTACAAAATCCTGGAGATTGCCACGCAGCAGATCTCGTCGAGAGAAAATCGCCGTCTCGATTTGCAGAAAGCGATCGGCGATCGGCTTAAATACGACTCCACTGCGGGATAGCCGTGCCGCGCCGCTTGGCAACAGAGCTAGACCGACGCCTCGGGCCACCGTGTCGATTGCGTGAATTGTAGAGGCCGTTTCACGGAGTGCCGGCTGCGCTCCTGTGCCGTGGATATATTCGACAGTTTGATCATAGAAAGAAGAATGCAGTTTTCGAGAAACCCAGTACAGCGGCTGACCGTCCAGATCGCGCGCCGGAATTGAGGCGCGTTGTGCGAATCCATGGTTCTTCGGAACACAAACGCAGAATCCCTCCCGTGCGACTGGCTGCACCCAAAGACTCGGGTCATGTATCGGCTGAATGCCCAACCCCACTTGGAGTTGTCCTCGCAGGACTTGGTCGATTAAATCTGGAGTGTTGCTGCTCACCAATTCTGGCAGAGGCTCAGGGAATCCCACCGTCTCAACTCGCTTCGCCTCAAGTTCTGAAACGTTCAATTCGTAGAGCGTTGGCAGGAGATCGCTACTGATGTATGGAGAATATCCAATGCAAATTGGCCTCGTTGCGACTCGCGCGGAATAACGGGCAAGGTCCCAACCCCGTTCAGCGTGACGTAACGAAAGCTGAATCTCTGGGAGGAAAAGGCGTCCCGCCGCAGTAAGTTCAAGCCGCCGGGTGGTGCGCTCGAAGATTCGTATGCCGAGCGTCTTCTCAAGAGCTGCAATTCTGTTCGTCACGATGGGCTGCGAGACTCGCAAGCGACGAGCCGCTTTGGAGAAGCTGCCTTCCTCGGCCACAATGGCAACATACACTTGGGCTTGCAGGAATGCATAGTCAACCATGACGAATGCTCCTTGCGGCTTTCGCAAGTTGTGCTTCAGCCGTTGAACAGCATCGTTCTCAACGAGGAGATGTTGGCGCTAGCCGTAAACTTCTGCGGAATGCCCACGTCCACCCCGAGGACATGAGGAGCAATATCCTGCCCTGAATTTGCAATGGGCTACAGCTCTCTCTTGGGAGTGGTCGGAATCCCGACCAGAGATATACGACGTAAAGAAGGCGGGAAGAGACTCGGACTGTCCACGACAGAGTCACTATGATATTGAGTCGCAGCATTCCATGCGAGTTACTCGCAATGGCGCAGGATCGCGACTGAGGCTTTCCGAGCTACAACGTCTGGGCTTCTCATCCGTCGAGAATCACGGAATAAAGGAAGCTCTGGACGGAAGTCCAACCACTGTAATAGCTCGGTGCTAATTGGCTGACTCTAGAAACTTAGTTGTACTGCTCTGGGGTGCGCACTGCAAGATCATCTGACACGACGAGGAGGCAGGACTGCCCATCTAGTTGAATGGTTTCCGCGGAGTATTGAGAGAGAATGGATTCGCCGGATTTGGTACGGAGCCGAGCCATGGCATTTCGGACTGAACTGCCTCCCCTCACCTTGGCGACCAACTCGTCACGCTCTGCCGGGTCCACCCAGATGCGAATCTCGCCAGCTGTGCGACCAAGAATTTCTGCTCTCGTGTAACCGAAACGGCGCTCGAATGCTTCATTGACTTCAACATACCGGCCTTCGGCCAGAGTGGTGACGGAGAATGCAATCGGGCTGGAACGGAACACCTTTTGAAATCGGTCTTCAGAGGCCAGGTTCTCTTCCTCTGCATCCTGAAGTGCTCGCTTTGTTCTTTCAATATCGGCAATTCGCCTCTCCAATTCTTCACCATAAATTGCAGCCCGCTCAAACAGCCGGGAGTTTTGAATTGCTACGGCGGCAGGAATCGCAAGGCTCTTGGCTAGGCGAAGGTGCTCCGTCGTGAATATCTCTGGAGAGGAGTGCACGAGCGACAAGAGCCCAAGCACTTCATCTCCGGCGAAGAGCGGCACGCACAGCCATGATCGCAATTCGCATTGACCATGGAAGGAACGCCATTCACCTTCATCTTTTGTGTCCCGCAGTAGAATTCCGGTCTGGGTGTGCATTGCTTTCCCAAGTAACGGATGCTCAGAAGTATTGAAGGTCATCTGGCACGAAAGAGATTCCTTCGCTATGCATGGTGCCAGCACCTCGCGTGCGAGAAAGAGTCGCGTTTCCGTTTCTGCCAACAGCACTTGTGCGGACTCGAATGGTACCAATTGCTGGAGCGAGAGCAGCAGCTTTTGAAGAACGAAGTCCATGCGAAGGTCTTGCGTAATTGCCAACGTCGCCTTGCGTAGCGCATCTGCCTCAGACCACGCAGACTGTGCCAAAGCCAGGTTCCCCCGAACTTCTTCCTCCGCGCGGCGCCGTTGCGTGATATCCCGAAGAATCATCAGGTGAAGCCCCGGCAAGAAACCAGCCCGCGCGCTAAATTCCACAAACACCGCAGAACCGTTGCCCAACAGAAACTCAGCGGTGCCGTGGTCCCGTGTCTGTTCCCGAATGCGGGACCACGTCGCGTCGAATTCCTCGGTGTGCCGGAAAAAGGCTGCCAGAGTCTGACCGATCAATTCGGTCCGGGACACATGTAGAAGCTGCAGTGCGGCGGGATTCACATCCCGGCAAACGCCGCTGTCGTCGAGGATCAAGATTGTGTCGAGAGCATTTTCGAAAACAGACTGAAACTCCCGTTCGGATCTCTGAAGCGCAGTTGTGACTTGGCGTTGTTGCTTATGAGCGGCCCTCAAGAAACGTGTGTGCAACAGAAAAACGGAGCCCAGTGTTGCTAGGACGAATAGAAATACGATTTCGGAAACGCGCGGAGTTTGAATTTTCTCCGTGTACGCCGCCACCAGCAACGCCAGCGCAGCGCAACAGGTGAGAGCAGAGCCAATTCTCCAGCTGAGGCCGGTCGATGTGCGGGACAAGGACACGCGGCGAGAAGAATCAATATGAGTCATCGGCCCCATGAAGCAAAGAAAGGCTCGTTGCTTTCCTTAACAAGAACCAGATAAACAAATGCTTGTGCGAACATAAGCATCGTTTGGGGCAGAATGGTACGCGAGCAGCCTTCGAGACGTCAAGGGAGTGGTTTCGGCAATCGAAACCGTGAACATGCAGACGGACCTGAGAATAAGGGATTGCAGAACGGCGGCAGGATTTCTGAAGAACCGAGAGAATTGAAGAACGTGCTTAAAACGCAGTGGGCCTGCTATTCGTCGGAAACCAGCATAAGGCGATAGTATCTGCGGAGCCGCTTGACGTCGGTTGTCTGGATGAAATGAATAATCTTCTCCCGAATCACCTCGGCGGTATCATCCGTCCCCTCAAAGAAAAAGAGATCACTCATTGAAACGCCCAATTCCTTGGCGATTTTAGCCATGACTTCAGGGGGAGGGGTGTCAATGCGACCAGTTTCGACCCGGGTAATGTAGTTTGTCTCGCGACCAATACGCTCTTCCAGTTGGCTTTGACTCAGCCCACGGGCTTCGCGCAATGCGCGAATTCGTTCTCGGAACAGCTTGGTTTCATCTGACCCCATCAACATTGACGTTAGAGAGACGAGTGGCTGAATGACAGTACGTAATGGGTATTTTGTGATTGATAAAACATACGTCTCGTGTATGATGTTTGAACTAATCGGCTCTGAGCCCGCCTGTTAGGGCGCGTACATGCGAGATTGCTCCATGCGGTGGATGAGTTCAGAGGGCGGAACGTCCAGACATTTAGCAAATCTGACGATCATTCTGATTGTTGGACTTTGAAGTCCGCGTTCTACGGCGCTTATGTACGTCCTGTCTATTCCACTCTCGGTGTACAAGTCCATCTGGGACATGCCCCGACTTTTGCGAACCGCTCGCAAGGCTTCTCCGAACGCCTTTTCTGGTCCGAATCGAGGTTGAACTTGTTTGCGCCGTTTATCCATCCCGGCATCAATGTTGGCAATCTGTTGGTTATAATCCAACGGATCATAACCAACATTTTTACATTTGTAATTGCGCCTGATTTGCGGGTGCAGCCGAGACCGGAGGCAGCATGAGTTCAGAGGCCGCCCGCTATTTCCCTCGGATTATTGGTGAAAGCAACGAGGAGAACAGTGCCCGGAGCGGCGAGGAACCAAATCCGCTATCCGAAGCTGAAAACGCGCAAAATCCTACCGATTCTCCATCAGTATCCAGCGAAGCCGGACGTACGGCTTGTACTGCTGAGCCTTCCGATGAAATCTTGCTGAGTCGGGTCTCCCTCGGCGACCGGGAAGCTCTTGCACTCCTGTTTCGGCGGTTTGCCAGAGTGGTGAGGTCCGTAGCTTTTCGTATCTTGCGTGATGAGGCGGAGGCAGACGATCTGTTGCAAGATTTGTTTTTGTTCATACACCGCAAGTGCGGAATTTTCGACAGCACAAAGGGGACTGCACGTTCCTGGATCGTCCAGATGACCTACCAGCGCGCGATTGACCGCCGCCGTTACCTGATCTCACGCCATTTCTACACCCGAGTGAACCTAGACGACTCCGCGATGGAAATATCCGACCCACAAGGGGAGATTCTCGCGTTCGACCAGTCTTTGGAGGCGGCGCTAGGCAGGACAAGGCTTGAGGAAATAGATGAACTGCTCACGGATGACCAGCGAAAGACGATCCGGCTTTTCTTCTTTGAAGGCTACACTTTGGAAGAGATCGCCGAAAACCTGGGGCAGCCAATCGGGAATGTCAGACACCATTACTACCGCGGACTGGAGAGAATGCGGAAGCACATCCTGAAGAAGAAATTGCGCAGCGATTGGGCAATATGATAAAAGGTAGCTCCGAACCAGGAGCAGAGGCAGTGCCGCAACCTGAATCGCATAACGAGTTTCTCGAACTCTGCGCCCTTGCCACCTCGGGCTCACTAACAGGGGAGGAGAGGGAGCGCCTAAAGGAACATCTGGCGATCTGTCCTTCCTGCCGGGAGTCCATGCGGCAGTATGAAGAGACGATCACTACAGTGATCCCCGCCCTAGCACCAAGAGATTTCCCTCAGAATCTTGAAACCAACCCAACCTGGTCGCAGGAGCGAGCGGAGGCTTTACTCTTTGCCCGCCTGGAAGAGGACGAGTCCGCGAACACATCAGCAGCGGAGCGTGCGAAGACGGCTTACGAGTCTGCCCCTCACAGTTCCTTCAATGCGCATTTGGGAGAGGATGTCTGGCGTCACGTGTGGCTCCAATACGCTGCGGGCATCCTGCTCGTCATCGCTCTTGGCCTGTGTGCCTATCAAATCGGAATGCGCCATGGCACCGAGAGTGCAAACATTGTAGCCGCCCCTTCTCCGAATCCCGGATCGTTTGCCCAAAGCCAAGTAAATAAGGCCGGACACGAATCTTCCCTTAGCGGCGACGACAGCCAACAACGTGATGCGACCATTGCCGCTCTCCGGCAGCAGCTTGCGCAACAAACCTCGGAGCTGACGCGGCTAAGAACGGCACAAGCCAAGCTGGAGGCTGAGTCGCAGAGCCGGGGAGCGGATCGTGACCGCTTGGCCCAGGAACGCGAGGCTCTAGCTCAGCAACTAAGCACCGCACAGGCAAGGACGCAGAGCATAGAGCAGCAGCTCGATGCTGCCACACGACAAACCTCCCAGGACGCCGCACGCGTAGCCAGCTTGACGGCAACGGTGAACGAACTGACGCACACAGCCCATGACCGTGAACAGGAGAACGAACAGCAACGCGAATTACTCGCTCATGACCGCGACATTCGGGAACTCATTGGAGCGCGGGACCTCTATATTGCGGAAGTGTATGACGTGGCCCGCACAGGCGCGACGCAGAAGCCGTATGGGCGTGTGTTTTATACGAAAGGAAAATCATTGATTTTCTACGCCTACGATCTGAACCAGCAAAACGGCATAAAGAATGCCAGCACCTTCCAGGCGTGGGGCCGACGCGGAACTGACCCTCAGCAATCGGTCAGCCTGGGGATGTTCTACGAAGACAACGCCACCAAGAAGCGCTGGATTATGCGCGCGAACGACCCGAAGACGCTTGCCCAAATCGATGCCGTTTTTGTGACCGTTGAACCAAACGGCGGAAGCCATCGGCCAAGTGGAAAGCCATTTCTGTTTGCCTATTTACGAATCGATCCGAACCATCAGTAACCTCGGCTGTTCACCTGCCTAGCCTCTCACTGGCAAAGTTGTGCAAGAATTATTGGTACTACTGCGAAGAGCCTTTCGTAAGCCGGATTGAAGAACATATATCCGTGCGTTAAAGGAGTCTTCCCGTGCGCCTGTCCACCCTTCTTCGATTGCTACTTCTGTTGCTCTCTGGGGCAATCATCGCGGTTGCGCAATC
>Ga0224528_1000314_pt1 | contig 39726 bp, 35 predicted proteins | sample CBST25metaG_2_FD_179888 | JGI IMG/M metagenome (GOLD analysis project Ga0224528, IMG submission 179888) | Peat soil microbial communities from Stordalen Mire, Sweden - C.B.S.T25 | ecosystem: Environmental > Terrestrial > Soil > Wetlands > Peat | place: Sweden: Norrbotten County, Stordalen Mire...
CGGCTGTAACTCCGACCGCAACGGCGAGCCAAGCCCCGGCCGGGCTCGGTCCGGTACTGAGTTTGGACCCGCCAATGGTGAATCAGGCAGCGGGCGGGACATTTGCGGTGAACGTAATATTAAATGGCGGGCAGAACGTGTTTAGCGTGCCAGTGCAGATCAACTACGATCCCAAGGTGATGCGTTTTGTGAACGTTTCCAACGCCGGGGCGCTGTCCAAGGACGGAGCAGCGGTGGCGCTGGTACATCGTGACGACGCGGCACAAGGGAAATTGCAGATATCATTGATGAGGCCGCCGGGGTCGAGTGGCATCACACCTTCAGGTCCGTTGTTCACGCTGATGTTTGTGGCGCAGGCGGCAGGGCAGGGGACCGTTTCGGTGGGGAAAACAGTGCTGCGGGATCCGAATATGGCTGCGATCGAAGCGAGCGGCTCGCAAGCAATTATCAATGTGCGGTAAGGGAAGATGAGCATTGTGAAGCAGAAGCGGCAATCCGGCATGACGCTGATCGAACTGGTCGTAGCAATCGCGATCATGGCGATACTCGCGACCGGGGTTCTGCCGATTTCGCGTACGGTAGTGAAGCGTGAGCGGGAAAAGGAGTTGCGCGCTGCTCTTTGGCAGATGCGCGATGCTATCGACCGCTACAAAGACGCGGCCGACCGCAATTTGTTCCAGGTGAAGCTGGGGAGCGAGGGATATCCTCCAGATTTGGACACGCTGGTAAAGGGAGTGGATGTGAACGGCAAGACGGTTCGCTTTTTACGCCATATCCCAGTAGATCCAATGACGCACAGCACGGAGTGGGGGATGCGTTCGATGCAGGACGATCCTACTTCCGACTCTTGGGGCGGGCAGTCGGTTTTTGATGTTTACACGAAATCTCCGGGCACAGCGCTGGACGGCACGAAGTATCAGGACTGGTAGAGGCGACCGAGGCGAATGAATCTGAAGCGATCAAAACGAAAATCCGCGGGGTTCACGCTGATCGAACTGATCATCGTGATCGCGATCATCAGCATTCTGGCATCGATTGCGGCGATGAACTATCAGCACTCGGTTGTGCGCGCACGTGAGGCTGTTCTGCGAAACGATCTGTTCACGATGCGAAGCAGCATTGATCAGTACACGTTGGACAAGCAGAAGGCTCCGCAGTCGCTGGACGACCTTGTGACGGCTGGCTATATCAAGTCTCTGCCGAAGGATCCGATCACGAATGAGACGGGGACTTGGGCTGTGGAGCAGGAAGACACACTACTAGCTATCGACCAGACAGAACCGGGGATTGTGGACGTGCATAGCGGGAGCGCCAATATCTCGTCGGAAGGTACTCCTTACAATACTTGGTGAGAATTTCAGGAGAATAGAACAGCAAAGAGGCGGGCCTTGCGGCCGGCCTCTTTGCTGTTTAGAACTGGGCGCGCTCGTACTGTTTGGGCCAAGTGATCGGCTGTTTTAGAACATGGGCGGCACGGAGTGGCCAGTGGGGATCGCGGAGGAGTTCGCGAGCCAACAGGACTACATCCGCCTGTCCGGTTGCGATGATGTGCTGGGCTTGTTCGGGCGAGGTAATCATGCCGACTGCTCCGGTGAGGATTCCTGAGTCACGGCGAATGCGCTCGGCAAATGTCGTCTGGTAGCCGGGACCAACGGGGATGTTTGCTTTGGGGACGATTCCACCCGAAGAGGCATCGATGAGGTCTACTCCGAGGGTTTTCACCTGTTTGGCAAGCGCGACGGAATCCTCAATGGTCCAACCGCCTTCTGTCCAGTCGGAGGCAGAGATACGCAGCCACAAGGGGAGGCGTTCGGGCCAGACACTGCGGACGGACGCGATGATCTCACGGAGGAGGCGTGTGCGGTTCTCAAATGTACCGCCATATTGGTCGGTACGCGTGTTTACCAGCGGCGAGAGGAACTGGTGGACGAGGTAGCCGTGAGCACCGTGGATTTCGACGAGTTCGAAGCCCGCTTCGAGGCTGCGTCGTGCTCCCTCGGCAAAGGCACTTACGACTCGTGCGATGCCTTCGGAGGTCAGAGCTTCGGGCTGAATGGATTCCGGCGTGAAGCCCTTGGATGTGGAGGAAAATGTCGGAAGCCAGCCGCCATCGGCAACGGGAACAGGTTTGCCGTGGTTGTGCCAGGGAACGTCGGTGGATGCTTTGAATCCGGCGTGGGCGAGCTGGGTGCCGGGGACGGCTCCGTGTTGGCGAAGGAAGTGGACGATGTGGGCGAGCTTCTCGATGTGTGCGTCTTTCCATATTCCGAGGTCAGCGGGACTGATTCGGCCTTCGGGAAGGACTGCAATGGCTTCGGTGATGACCGTGCCAGCTCCGCCGACAGCTCGGGAGCCGAGGTGGACGAGGTGCCAGTCATTGGCGAATCCATCTTCGCAGCAGTACTCGCACATGGGGGAGACTGCAACTCGATTACGGAACGAAATATCGCGGATTTTGAATGATTCGAACAGGTTCATAGGATTTGGATGACAGCAGGGGGAGTTCGGGTGCAGCGGAGCGGGGTTACTGAGGTAATACAATCGGCGCCGAGCGGAAATTCCGGGAACGGTGCCTCAGGACGAAGAACTATGCGCTTGGATTGCTCGTGAGGAATTGTCCCACAAGTTTCGCGGCGTATTCGCAGAGATGCTTATCAGAATCGCCGAATGCAGCCGGAAAGTGGCTGTCGATGTCCAGCTCGCCGACGACTTTGCCGGACGCGAAAATCGGGACGACGATTTCGGACTTGGTTTCCAGCGAACAGGCAAGATAGCGAGAATCGCTGTGTACGTCATCAACGATGACGGTTTTGCCGCTTGAGGCGGCAGCACCGCAGATACCTTGGTTGAGCGAAATGCGTGTGTGGGGTGTCATCGAGCCGCGATAAGGGCCGAGGATAAGGACGGGTTCGACGCCGGGAAGCTCCTCCAACATATAGAAGCCCACCCAGTTATAACGAAACATGTTCTCATGCAGCAACTGCACGACGCCTTCAAAGACATCAGTAGAGGTGTTGGCCGATGCTACGAGATTATCGAGTTTCCCAATGAGTTCTGTAGAGGAAGAAGCCATCGACATAATCGGAATTCGCTCCAGATTTAGGGTGGACTGATTGCACCATTATGCCGGAAGTAATTGGAGAGTGGGAGGAATTCACCTGGACAAGGCAAACTTCAGTCACTTTACGGGTTCGACTTCTAACTCTAATTGACTGATGGCTACGACTCGAATCTGGGTGCCGGAGTGAAGGGGGTGAGTGGAACGCGCATTCCATAGCTCACCGTGGACGAAAACTTTGCCGCTCGGAATGAGGTCCGTACGGGCGACGCCGAGTTCGCCGATGATTCCCTGGGAGCCGGTGACGATTTTGTTACGACGGGCATGCCAAGCGATTGACATCAGGAAGGCCGTGATGGCGCCGAAGGGAATGCTGACGGCTAGCGCGGTGAGTAGTTTCACGCGCATCTCGGGGATCGGGCCGTCGACTAGAAGGACGCCGCCCAGGGTGAGGGAAACGATGCCTCCGATTGTGAGGATTCCGTGGGACACAAACTTCGCCTCAAGAGCAAAGAGAACGAAGGCCAAAGCGATAAGAGCGAGCGACGCGTAACGCGTTGGCAAGAGGTTAAGCGCAAATAGCGTAAGGAGAATGAAGATTACTCCGACGACGCCGGGGATGATGGCTCCGGGATGGTTGAACTCGGCATAGAGCGCCAGGGCTCCGACGGCCAAGACCATGAAGGCAATGTTGGGATCCATCAGCCATCCGAGGATGCGTTGGCGCAGGGTGGCAGGAAGTTCTTCGACCGGCTGATTGGCAAGATGGAGAACTTGGGTTGAGCCATCAAAATGGTGGATGGTGCGGCCATCGAGTTGTTTGAGCAAATCGGCTTCGTCGGCAGCGGTCAGGTCGATGAGGTGCAGGTCGAGCGCTTCTTTCTCAGTCCACGAAATTGACTGGCGGACTGCCTTTTCAGCCTCGGAGGCGTTGCGTCCACGGCGTGACACGTAAGAACGCAGAAAGGCCGAAGTGTCATTTTCGATCTTGGCTTTCATCACCTCATCGGGCTGCGAGCCTCCGAGTGTGACCGGGTGGGCCGCTCCAGTGTTGGTGCCGTTGGCCATAGCGGCGACATCAGCGGATTCAAGAATGAAGAAACCGGCAGATGCGGCGCGGGCTCCACTGGGGCCTACGAAGATGATTACCGGGACAGTGGACGACTCGATTTTGGAGATTATCTCGCGGGTGGAGTCGAGAAGGCCACCGGGGGTATTGATCTCGATGAGGAGTGCGGCGGCGTGACGAGCTTGAGCGGCATCCACTGCGCGAGAGATCTGTTCGGCAGCGATGGGCTGGATGGTTCCATCAATGTGGATGCGCAGTATCTGCGCCGTGGCGGGGAGGGCTACGGTGAGCAACAGAAACGCAATGAGGAGCGGGAAAAGGCGCTTCATGGAAACCTCCAACCACGAATTATCTTAACGCGCGGGTGCATTGTCGCTGGCGCGCTTCTGTATCTCCTGCTCGACGGCTTTGGCGTCTTCATTGGCCGGCTCGAGAGCGAGGGCTTTCTGCAAGTTCACTTGGGCTGCGGCGCAGTCTTTGTCGTGAAGGTCGGCGCGAGCTAGGACCAGGAAGGCTTCGGCCGTCGGTTGCAGGCGGATCGCTGCGACGGCTTCATGGCGGGCCTGCGGGAACTTATTCTCCACAAGCAAAGCGTGGGCAAGTCCGGAGAGCGCTGCAGGATTCTGAGGTTCTTGAGCGAGAGCTTCGCGGAACTGGCTTTCAGCTTCAGTGGCGGCACCGCTGGCAAGGAATTCTTGAGCTCGCTCAAGATGGAGGGTTGCACGCTGAGCGGGTTTCGCTTTGCCGATGGACTCGTCGATAGCATTCTGCAATTCAACGGCGAGTTGGCGATAAGAACTCTCGTCATAGTTGCGCTTGATGCGGGTGAGAGGAACCGGGATCGGAGCGGTGTGGATGGCGGCACCCATGTTTGCAGAAAGCGATTCCTGAAACTGTTTGGCTTCGGCGTCGTTCGGGCGGCGGCTGAGGACTTCGCGAAGTTGGCGCTGCGCGGCTGTGAGGTCTCCTCGACGATAAAGGGCAATTGCGAGGTTGAAATGGTAGTCGGAGTCAGAGGGGTCGGCCTTTACCGCTTTCTCGAAATACTCAGCGGAATCGTGATGACCAAGGCGATTCTCGGTCACTCCGATGTTGTTGAGCACTTCGGTGAGCGGGACGCGGTCGGCAGTCGCTTTAAAGGCGACCGAGGCTTTTTCGAAGCGGCCCAGATTGTATTCGCAGAGGCCTAGAAGGAAACTGGCTTCCCCGGAAGCTGGGTCGTCGGAGGGAAGTTTCGCGAACCAGAGAGAGGCTTGCTGATAGTCGTGGGCAGCAAAGTAGGTCTTGGCCAGCAGCAGGATGGCTTGCGCGTACTGGGGATTGATGGCGACTGCAGACTTGAGATAACGAATCTTATCGGGGCTTCCGTTAGCCAGAACGCCGCGGATGAAGTTCTCGAAGGCATCCAGGCGAATGGCTGGGGCGCGCTGTAGGAAGGCTTGGCGCGGTTCGGCGAATTGAGGCCGCATGAGTCGCAGAACATCCCAGGAAAGCGCGGTTTGGATGCCGATTAGGTTGTTCAGAGGACCGCTCTCAACCTGATCCGGAGAGAGAGTCAGAGCTTTCATGTCGAGGACCTGGGCGCGAGCGGTGAATGTCTGTCCGTCAAACGAATAGCTGCCAAGGAGGATGTAATCGGCGTCCAACTGCTCCGCGATGCGGTAGAGAGTGGCACGCGAGGCATGGAGGTTGACGGGGATTCCCATGCGATCAAAAGCATACTGGCGATCATCGCGACTAATGAGAAACAGCGACTGATTGTTGAGGCGCTGACCGAGAACCTCGGGGAAGGCTTCGCTAATCCACTCCAGACCGGGCTGGTGTGTGGAGTTATCAAAGGGAAGCACGAGGACGGTTTGCGTGCCCGGTGCGGTCTGGCCAAGAGTACGGGCCGGAAGCATCGAGAGCAGAAGCAAAAGCGCGGTAAGTTGCGAATATCTATAGAAGTTCAAAGCTCCACCATTATAGCGAGTGAGACGATAGCCTGCTCGTTGCTGAGGTGCTCTGGAAAAGTGAACAGGGCAAACCTTCATGACCCAACCCCCGGTATCAAGGAGGTGTCTAAGTAAAAGGGATCAATTCGAGAGCATCTCGGAATCCGAACACATGGAGCGGGATCAACGAATCGAAGGATACCTGGAGAACACGCACAATGAAGAATCAAATTGTTTATCTGGCAAGCATCGCGCTGATGGCGAGCGGAATGGCTGTTGCCCAAAGCGGTAGTCAAGGAACCGGGACCATGGATTCTCAGACAGGCAGTTCCACAGCATCCGCACCGCAGACGGGAAGCCATACCGATTCTAAGGGTGACCTGCCTGCAGCAAAAGAAGGTGAACCGCAGAGCGGAAAGGCATCCCAGGCCGACCCGGATAGTGAGCGACCCGGCTCGATGGGGGCGCCGCAAACTCCAAACGCGGGACAAACTCCAAAGGGCGAGACCCCGGCTACCGGCTCACAGACTGAACAGCGGGGACAGTCGGCGGATACCAATGCACGTCCTGGAACTGAGCCAACACCCGCGACGGACAAGGGCGATTCGGCGAGCCCAACGACCAAGTAAGTGATTTCACGTGATGGAAATCCCCGGTCCCCTATGAGGCCGGGGCTTTTTCATGAGAAAACTAGCAGGCGTTCTCGATCTGCTGAGTAATGGATCGCGCAGCCTGTTGAGGATTGTCCGCTGCGGAGATCGGTCGGCCTACGACGAGGTAGTTGGCTCCGGCGCGAATCGCATCCTCGGGAGTGACTACGCGGGCTTGATCGGCGGCAATTCCTCCAGCGGGACGTATGCCGGGAGTTACGAGCGTGAAGCCGGCACCTAGGGACTGTCTCAGTCGTGCGGCCTCCTGAGCGGAAGCGACTATGCCTCCGCATCCGGCATTGATAGCCAAGGCCGCGAGGCGGAGCACCTGGGCTTCGACGCCACCGAGGACTCCAACTTCTTCCAGATCAGCGGAAGCTAGAGAAGTGAGTACGGTTACGGCAAGGACGATTGGCTTAGAGGAAGACTGGGCGGCAGCTTCGGCGGCAGCTTTCAACATTTTCGAACCGCCTCCAGCGTGCACTGTGAGGAACGAGACTCCAAGGGATGACGCAGTGCGGACGGCTGCGGCCACGGTATTTGGAATATCGTGAAACTTGAGATCGAGAAACACCTTCTTGCCACCAGCTACTAGATCGCGGACGACGGAGGGGCCTTCGGCGGTGAAAAGCTCCTTGCCTACTTTATAGAAGCTGACGGTGTCACCAAGTCCAAGGACAAGCGCGCGAGCCTTCTCTGCGTTGGCCACATCTAGCGCTACGATCAATCTATCTTTGCCATTGTGCATATAAACAGGATAACTGAAGGGGTGGGGCAACACATTAAAGGTTGGAGTGGAAAAGTAAAAGCCCTACGACGGGGGTATGTCGCAGGGCCGAGTTCAAAATGAGTGAAGTTTGTTTCTAGCGCTGCGCGGATGGCTGTCTTGCCATTGCCATCTCTGCATCCCGGGGTTCAACTACGTCGATCTGAACCTTCTGTAAGCCCTTTTGGTGCATATCTAAGGCTCGGGCTGCGCTATACGATAAATCGATGATGCGTCCTGGAGTTACCGGTCCACGATCATTAATGCGGACAAACACGGACTTCAGGTTCTTTAGATTTGTAACCTTCACGAACGTCCCAAGGGGCAGTTCGCGATGAGCAGCGGTGAAGTTGAACATGTTGTAATCTTCGCCGCTTGCCGTGGCTTTACCCTGAAAGAAGCCGCCGTACCAAGATGCCTTGCCCACCTGATATGGCTTGGCGGTAGGCTCCAGCTCCCTCGGTTTCTGCTGCGGTAGCGGCAGAAATGATGGCGCGCTCGGGGAAGCCGATGTTATGTGGCCGGGTGCCGCTCCCATGGTGCCGCCTAGCAAAAGCAAAGCATAGACGGAATGGGTCAGTACTCGTCGCAATCAAACACCTCGCTATTTGGTTTTCCCCCTACACTGCAACGCCCAGGTCCGAACCCCAGGCGATGACTAATTGTATGAACCCTGAGCATCAAGGTCAACCCTAAGGAAAATAAACCTACTTTTCCACTTGCAAGAACCAACGCTGCGTGCTTATTGGTTGCTTGTCTCGTCAGGTTAAACCTGCTTTAAGCAAAACTTTGCCCCGGACGTTCAGAGGGGGATTTCGGGGCATGGGTCAGCTTGTTGGAGACCGTATTGCCACCGTTGAGTTGGCCAGACAAGAGAATATGTTCCTATTCCTTCCCGGCATGCTCTAGGCCCATGGGGCCCTTGCCCTGTCCGAGACCGGGAGCGCGCTCGATGGCTCGGCTTACGAATGCCTTGGCCGAGGTGACGGCAGTCGGGACGTTCTGTCCTCGGGCGAGTCCGCACGCGATTGCAGTTGAGAAGGCGCAGCCGGTTCCGTGGGTCTCTTGAGAGTGGATTCTGGGCGCGGACAGGGTTTCGATGAACTCCATTCCTCCGATGGAATACGCGAGGACATCGTGGGAGAAGCCTGGCTTGCCCTCGATGTGTCCGGGGATGACATCTCCCCCTGTGACCACGGCGGCTTTGGCTCCTAGCTGGAGCAGGGCTTGGGCCATGGCCTCGGAATCGGTGGAGGGTAATCCAGTGAGGAGCGCAGCTTCGGAGCGGTTAGGGGTAACGACCGTGGAGAGAGGAAGCAGTTGCTCACGAAGTACCCGCTCTCCCTCGTCAGAGAGGAGCTGGGTTCCGGATGACGAACGGAGGATCGGATCTAGAACGACTGGACAGGTAGAAAGCTTCGGAGTGGAAAGAAAATCAGCAACGATGATGGCAATATCTTCGGTGGCAAGCATCCCAATTTTTATCGCGTTAAGATGGAAATCATCAAGTAAGGCATTAAGTGTTTCACGGATGGTCTGAGGCGAAATGGGATCGACCCGGAGGACGCCCATTGTGTTCTGAACCGTCAGGGCAGTGATGCAGGCAATTCCGTAACCGCCAAGACTCGTGATGGTCTTTAGGTCGGCGGAAATGCCCGCGCCGGAGGAGGGGTCGAAGCCGGCGATTGTGCATATAACCGGTGGCTTGCTCATGGGAGAAAGTTAGCACAATCGGAGCACTCGGTTTATGCGAGTGCTCCGATTGTGCTTGACCGAGAAACTACTTAGAAGGAACCTCATCGGGAATCACGGGAAGCAAAGGGGCTTCGTCCTGCGGACTTTGTACGGTGGGGACAGGTTCAGGAGCTGGTGTTGGGTGCACTGCGAGTGGACTATTCGTCGCGGGCACCGGAACGGGGTGAGCCGAATTGCTTGCCGACGGTCGGCTGGGGTTCGGAACTGGTGCCGAGGAAGCCATGGCTTTTGGGGCGACTTCGGGAGGGGGATTGTCTTCGGCTAGGATTCTTACCGGAGCTTCAGGTTCTGGATGCGGGGCTGTGGCAGGTTCGTGGACGACGGCTTGATCGCGTGTACGCAAAGGAAGCGGTGGGGCACCTTGGGCGCGGAGGGCCGCGAGTTGCTTTGTCTGCGCTGTTTCTACGAATTGCTCATTCTGTTCAGCTACCGATCCGAGCCGCATGCCCTGAAGGTTTTTGCGAGTGGCAAGGGCGATACGAGCAGAACTACGGTTGGCTTCGCGCGCCTTCGCATAGTAGAAGTCTGCTGTTTCTCTGTCTCCCTGAATCTCTGAGACATATCCCATGTTGTTCAGGGAGAACGCGTTATTCGGGTCGATTTGGTAAGCCTGCTCGAAGAGTTTTCGAGCGTTTGCGGGCTGATTACGGTTAAGAGCAGAGACTCCTCGAAGGTTGAGGCGGGCCACTTTGGCTTCGGGCGAGCTACCGGAGGCCAGTTCGCGACTTGCGGCAGCTTCGTTGATAGTTGCTACTTCAGAAATGGTGCGTCCTCGCCAGCTACGGTTGAGGGCTACTACAACTTTCTCGTGCGAACCGCTGTTTGCGGCAAGCGTGTAGTAGTGGGTCGCCTCTTCTAGCTCGCCTTCTTTTTCTAGAGCATAGCCAAGATTGTTGAGGGTAAAGGGATTGTTCGGATTTAGGCGCAGGGCTTTGCGTAATGCGAGTTCGGCCTCGGGTGCACGATCCTTCGTCATTAATCCCATGGCGGCTACGTTCAGACGATTGATCTGCATGGGAGCGCTGACGGCGCTTCCCGCGACTTGGGAGGCCTCCTTACCTTTCAACTCGGGATCGCTGGAGAGCGCTACGACGGCATTTGATCCGTTGGCTGCGGACAAGTCGTAGAATTTCTGTGCCTTATCGATTTCGCCGTCAAGCTCAGCTACATATCCAAGGTTATTGAGAGTGAAGGGGTCGTCGGGGTCCAATAGATATGCCCGGTAGAAGGCTCTTTTGGCCCGCGCAATATCCTTCTTTCCGAGCGCCTTGACACCCTCCTGATTCAACTGCTGAACTGGCGTGGCCTTGCTGCGTTTGGGAACTTTGAGATGGACATCGGCTGCCATGGCAGTCGATACAGACATGGTCAGAGCGAGCAGGAGGCTCGCAGGTCGGATTGCAGGTCGAAGAAATTTTAGTACTGAGATCATTGCTGCAGACACCCCGCTCTGGGTATTTGGATGGGAGCGACTCAGATTCCGTTGCAGCGGCAGTTCAAGTTTCTGAATTGTGGGCGATGCTGGGGTCGGGGACTCGCCTTCTGGAGCAGTTCTGCATCTAAAAATAGACAAGAACTCTGCTATTCCGGGGAGACTATGAAATACATTTTGATTGCCGCGATTCTGTTGTTGGGTGCAAGTGTGAGCGTTGGACAGAGCGCGGCACAAGCTACAGATACATCTTCTAAACCCGCTGCTGCTACGGCCCATCCTGATGTTCCGACCCCGGCACCGTTGGAGCCTGTGGCTACGGGAGAACCTCACACTGAGATGCTGGATACGGCTAACAGTGCGGCGGACTACGATCCGCTGTTGGAACCGAAACCGCTGCCCAAGGCTGGCTTGTCTTTGGTAGGCGGCATTGCTCGGAAGGTGGATATGGTTCACAACCGGGTGACAGTGCAGCCGTTTGGCGGAGGACAGAGGTATGTCATTTATTTCGACGAGCGGACCCGCATTCTGAGTGGAGGGCGTGAGACAACCGTGTTGGCGATTCACCCGGGAGATCGCGTCTACGCGGACACGCAGGCGCTGGGGGCACAGGTGTTTGCTCGCACGATTCAGGTACGCAGCGTGGGGGGCGAGGCCAGGGCGAGCGGACAAGTGATTGAGGTATTGGGCGGGCAGGTGCGTTTGCAGGACAGACTGAGCGGGCAGATGATTCGGTTTGTCATTTCTGACAGAACGAAGGTCGAGGCGCGAGGTGGAAAGCCATCATCTGCGGACGAACTGCACTCGGGGTCGCTGATCGACGTGACATTTATTCCGGGAAGACGCAGCAGTGAGGCTCAGAAAATTACGATTTGCGCTTCGCCAGGTCAAGCTTATGTGTTTGCCGGAGTTCTCACCCATGTCGATATTCGAGACGGAGTGCTGGCGCTCGATAACGATGTGGACGGCAATAACTATGAGCTCTTTTTCGATCCTCTTAGTGAAAAGAACGTTGGTCGGCTCGTCGTAGGGGCTCCTGTTTCAGTTACTGCCAGCTTCGACGGAAAGCGTTATCGGGCAACTTCGATCACACTGACGGAAGCTGCGACGACGAGCAATCAGTAGGTGCATAGTTTCTAGAGCGGCGGCGTTCTAGAAACTATGCTTGAATTATTGGTGACGGATGTCTGGAATTGGGACCTGTTTGTAACCGGTAGGTGGGAGAAAGTACGACGCCTCAACGGGCGCTTTCGAAAATCCACCCATTTCGGTAGTGCTCTCCATTAAAACTACGTTGGTGGGCTGAGTCTGAGTGGCGTCATCGCTGGCAGGTGGCGCTGGATCGGCTTTCTTCTTGTGGCCAAATCCGCCCATCATGCTGCCGAAGCCTCCGAGTTTGCTGGCAATGGCGGATGTTGCTGCGTTGCTTGCTCCCTCTTTTGCCATATCGCCCTTCGAGGGCACGGCTGCATTTTGATCTTCCGGGGGGAGCGGCGCCTCAGAGGCGGCAGGTAGGGGTTTGCCATCGGCAGTGCTACCCATCCGCATGACCGTATAGAGGGGGACGCCTTTGAGCTTGGAGACTTCTTTTGCCATTTCACCCATGCCCTGCGTTGATCCAGGCTTCATTTGCGATTGCATTGAGGCGATCATTGGAGCCATTGCTGAACCGTAGATACTGCCGAGCTTTTCGGCATAACGAACATCGAAGTCGCGCACTTCCTGGTATCCCGGAATTTCTGGAGTTAACCAGATGTCGTTGGTCATAGCCAAGTTGCCGGACTGTCCTGTCTTCTGATCCGTGGCCTGCAGGATGAGGGTCAAGATGGATTCTTTCGTTGCGAGCCCGCTGAAGTCTTTTTGCGCACCTGTGTTGCGAACGGCCACGTTGAACTTCATGTCCGTGGTATTCGGTGCTTCTGCCTTGGGCGCGGGTTCGGCTTTTTCCTGAGGACGCTTGGCAGCTTCCTTTTGGGCTGCCTCCAACTGCTCCTTCATTTGCTGAAAGGTGATGGTGTAGTACTGCTTTTTGGCGTGATCAATGTGCGTTACAGTTTCTTTGTCGAGGTCCACAATTTCGGATTGGGTTTGGTCAATGCGGGCCATGCGATTTCCGCGGACGTAGACACTGTGAACAATAGGTTGATCAATCTGGCGGGCCTGCTTACTAAATGTGCCAGCGAGTTTCATCATGCCGAGCACGGAGCCACCCGTGACTTTAGTCGTTTCGGTGTACCGGAAATCGGCAAAGGCGCTAGCGGGCAGCGCAAGGGAAAGAACGAGTAAACATGCGATTCTACTGCGCAAAGGGAACCTCCACTCACAAGGCGGGGAGTTTAGTACGAGGGCAACGACTGAATCTATTGTCCTGTGACAGGAAGTTGGCGAGTCCTTGCGTGTCCCAAAAAGAGTAGATCCACGTTCCAACTCGGAAGGTATTCAGTGCATCTCACAATAGCTTCCGCTGGTAAGCTGCGCCTTTCCGTTGTTAAGATAATGATGTGCGATGGAGTTCGCCGTTAACCGTTGTGCTCCCTGCCGAGCGCGACTGATGACTCCTACATCTGATCTCAGGGAGAACTCCATTCGTGCTCGCATATCTATGGATATCTGTTGGCGCTGTTTTCGGCGCTAGTGCGCGCTACTTTGTCAGCCGCTTTGTTGCCAAGACAGTTTCAGCTTCCTTTCCGTATGGAACACTGCTGATCAATGTCACCGGGAGCTTCATCCTAGGATTGTTTTTGGTATGGAGTACCGAGCGCGCGTTGCCCGACCCGCGCTGGCGCCTGCTCATAGCCATTGGATTCTGTGGCTCCTACACTACGTTTTCAAGTTATGCGTTTGAGAGTTTCTCGCTCTTTGAACAGGGGCACTACCTTCTATTCGCGACTAACGTGCTTGCGAGCAACCTATTGTGTCTGGCGGGAGTTCTTGCAGGAGCTATGCTGGCGAGGAGCATATAATGGCTGGCGGAGAAAAGACGATGGCTGTACAAGTCACCATGTACCTGCATGAGGATGATCAATGGCAGCATCGCTCCTTACATCTGGAAGTGCTCAGATATCTACGCGAGCAGAATGTCTTCGGAGCCGTGGCCTATCACACGGTTGCGGGTTTCATGGGGCGCATGCGCCTCAAGACTGCGACCCTGGTTGAAGGCGGAGGGAAACTCCCCGTGGTTGTTAGCTTTGTTGATACCGACGAACACATACAACGTGTCCTTCCAAAGTTGAAAGAGATGGCTGCCCAACGCTTGATCGTTCGCGAGAACGTGGTAGTGGAGCAGGGAAGTCTCGAATAAGTTCTAGCCGATGAGTGCGCGACCGCTTCTACGCTCTTCGAGTTTGAGTCCGATGGCTTCCAACTTGGAGCAGGTTGACGCGTAGTCGATGTGGTGTATGCCTCGAATGCCGAGATTTTCGGCTACCTGAACGAACATAAGCCGGTCGTCTAGGTAGCCGACTTGTTCGGGCGGAACATGGGCAATGTCGAGAGCGATTCGGTAGATATCCTGATCCGGTTTGCGCACGTGGACAAAACAGGACGAAATAAAGAAGTCCACGAAGGTATCGAGATTGAAGGTCTGGATGCGACGCTCGTTGAGTTCCCGACCCTCATTATTTACAACAGCGATCTTTAGTTTGTATTGGGCCTTGAGAGTGCGCACCAAGTCGATCATCTCGGGAAAGCCCGTTGATTGCGCGAACATGAAATCACGAAAGTCCTGCTCGGAAAAATCCCTCTTTGCGTAGAATACGACTCGGCTGAGGTACTCATCGAGTGTGAGTTTTCCAGCTTCATACGTGTCGAAGGTCAGGTGATGACGCTCGTCCATCTCCTTACGGTCGAGGCCGAAGGTTTGTGCCGCAAGCTCGCGCGAGTGGCGGTCCCATCCATTGGTGAGTAAAACTCCACCGAGATCGAGAAATAGAGTTGTAATCGCCATGAATGAAAGCTCCCTTGAAACCAGAATAAACCTCTGAGACGTTGGATGCGTGTCTGAGGTGTGAGTTTGATGTCTTTCCAGATTCTCAATTACATCTGTTCTGAAGGATGAGAGAGCGAGCTTGAGGCAATTCGTCTTCTTTTGGGGCAGGGACAGGAAGACGCGAAGCGCACATGTGCGTGGAAGTCGCTGAGTGTTTGTGCTACTGCGGTCAGTAAACCGGAAATTCGATAGCACCGCTCACAGTTGCGGGAGAAATAGTTCACATATAAAGAAACGCCCAGGAGGGTCTCTTCTCGACGGGTATTCGCATCACGGAAATGTATTAAAAATAGCAAAAAGATACCTTTGGTATCGATAACATTGGAATTCTTAAAGAATCTATGAGATCGTTATCATTCGCAAGGGTTGAAGCTTAATCTGCCAATAGCGCCCAGGGAATTTTGGGGCAAGAAAGGAGCTCCTTGTACGTACTAGCTTTTGATATTGGCGGGGCACACGTGACAGCCGCACTGTGTTTCTTGAATGCTCTGGTTCCAGAATCGCGGTTCTCATTTCAAACGGACGATGCGGCGACTCAGGAACAGTTTCTGAGTGAGCTAGAGCATTTGGGGCGGCGGGCTATGGCCGCACGCCAGCTGGATTCTGATTCTCTCGCGGGTATCGCGGTTGCTGTTCCGGGGCCGTTTGATGAGGAAAAAGGGATCAGTTATGTGTCCCACAAAATCCGATCTCTATATGGAGTGAGTGTGCGGAATGCGCTGGCCGAGCGATTCTGCATAGAGCCACTTCAGGTGCAGTTCCTTAATGACGCGGAGGCGTTTTTGCTGGGGGAACTGAGCCAGCCACGAAGCTACTTCCCTCGGAGAACGGTTGGAATCACTCTGGGGACGGGCCTTGGATCGTCCTTCGCGGTGGAGGGAGTCATTGTGCGTTCTGGTGCGGGGGTTCCCGACTCTGGGGCTATATGGAACCTGCCATGGGGTGCAGGGATCGTAGAGGAGATGGTTTCAACGGAAGCGCTTGAATCGGCGTATGAGAGAGACACGGGGCACCGAATTTCTGTTCGGGAGATGGCCCTGCTATGTCCGGGCGACGCTGTAGCGGTGAGAGGGTTTAAGAATTTCGGAACAAATCTCGGCCTCGTGCTCGATGAAGTTTGTGGCGAATTCGTGCCGGAATTACTGATCGTCGGAGGCGGTATCTCTAAAAGTTCGAACCTCTTTCTACCTGAGGTATACGGCGCTATCGGTTGGCCTCTTAAGATTGAAGTTTCCGTTTTGTTGGAAGACGCTGCGCTGGTAGGCGCAGCCTTAAGTTGGAGTCCGCTCGATTCGGCGGTCGATACGAGGACTCGGTTGATGGACGCCGAGCAGAGATAGTTTGTAGATGAGTTTATGTGTGCGGAATGCGTCAGCCTGATTAAGAGAGTGATGACGATGAATGGTCGGACATTTGCCACGATATTGTTACTTGCAAGCCTTTCGTATTCTATTCCGTTGTTAGTTGGGCAAACGCGTCAGACTGAAGTTGAATCCGCACCTGTAAATCCGAATGCCTCACCCGAGGCACGTGCACTGCTGCACTATCTTTATTCCATTTCAGGGAAACACACCATAACGGGGCAGAACAATTTTCCTAATCATGTGGCCCGCTGGACAGATCGCGCTTATGACTTTACTGCCAAGTATCCCGGACTGTATGGGCAGGATTTTGGTTTTGCGGGTGGCGACAATAAGGATTCTGTCGAAGCGCGTCCAGCAATGATTGAAGAGGTAAAACGGCAATACGAGCGCGGTGCAGTTATAGCTCTAACTTGGCATGCTGTGAGGCCGAGTGACGACGAACCCGTAACGTTTCAGGATAGCGTGCAGGGCCGCCTTTCGGATTTTGAATGGAACGAGCTGATTACACCCGGTACTCATTTGAACGACAGGTGGTGCGCACAGGTAGATGTGATTGCAGGGTACTTGAAGCAGTTGCGCGATGCGCATATTCCAGTTCTGTTTCGTCCTTATCACGAGGTGAATGGTAGCTGGTTTTGGTGGGGCGGACGGTCTGGCAAGAATGGATCGGAGGCGCTCTATCGACAGCTATTCGATAGGTTCGTAAATCACCATCATCTCGATAACCTCGTTTGGGTGTGGAACGCAAGCGGGAGTCCCTATGTGCCTCCGATGGCGGATTTTTATCCCGGTTCGCAATATGTTGATATTTTGAGCTCCGATGTGTATGTAGATTTCGATCAATCCTACTATAACGACACGCTCGCGCTGGCTTCAGGGAAACCGATTGCCTTGGGTGAAGTAGGCGCTGTTCCCAGTCCGGATGTGCTCAGAAAGCAGCCTAGATGGACCTACTTCATGATATGGAGCGAGTTCGTTGAATTCGGAAACACACCTGAGCAGCTTCAGGCTGTGTTCCACGACTCTCGGCAACTTAATCGCGACGACAGTGAATTAGCTCTGCCGATGACGGCCATTCGGCAAGTACCGACTGGCAGAGTGGTTGGGGGCGTTGCTGTAACGCCGGGGGCGACGGCCGAAGCGCAGGCGTTGCTGTCGAGACTCTACAGTATTGCAGGGAAGAGCACGCTGAGTGGACAGAAGAATTTGCCGGGGGCGTTGAACGCTTCTACCAAGAACGTCATTCAGTACGCGGCCAAACAACCAGCGATCTACGGGGCAGAACTGGAAGTGCCGAAAGCATCAGGGCAAAGCGCGTTCGAGGCTCGCCAGCAGATTGTGGAGGAAGCAAAGCGCCAAGCAAAGGCTCACGCGATTGTTAGTATCTCATGGCATGCCCCACGTCCCACAGGCACAGAGTCTAGCGCAGCGAAAGGAAGCAGTTCACAGTTGAGCGACTTTGAGTGGAGCGAATTGTTGACGCCTGGAACGCGGCTTCATGAGCGGTGGCTCGCGCAGGTTGACGATGTGGCGAAGCCGCTTAAGCAGTTGCAGGAGGCTGGTGTCCCGGTGCTCTGGCAGCCGTATCCGCTGGCAAACAGCAAGGATTCTTGGTGGGCAGGGAGAAAAGGGAATCGCGGGACAGCAGCGCTGTACCGCCAACTCTTTAACCGATTGGTGAATCAAGATGGGTTGCATAACCTGATATGGGTTTGGAACGCAGCAGCCGACGTTGATTCGGAGGCTGGGGATGCGTATGAGAACTATTTTCCCGGACTGCTTTATGTTGACGCTCTGTCGGTGAGTCTGGGTCACAGCCCTCGAGGCCCCGTTGACTCGCAATTGGCTTGGATCGGAGCGGGGAAGGTGATTGGCATCGAGTTTGCCGCCGGGAAGATTCCTCCACCGGAAACATTCGAAAGCAATGCGAAGTGGGCTTGGTTCCTTATTGCCCCTGACGATACTGGTAACGCGCCAGATCGCTCAAAGGCATTGAGCAAGCTTTATGGAAGTCCGCGAGTGGTGTCACTGCCCTTGACGGGAGCGAATTAGTGTTGGCTTGTGCAGCAGAAAGTAATTCGATGGGAGTTCATCGAATCGAAAACAAAATCTACTCGAGGCTATGCTTTAATCTTCCAGAGGTTAATAGTCATGCACCCGAACGGAATAAGACCACTATGAGACGGAAGTCAGTTATTTCAGTCGCAATCATGTTCCTTTTTGTAGCTCTTGGAGCCTCGGCTCAACAGTCGCCGGGCCCGGAGCATTGGCCTTGGATGGACAAGACCCTCACAGCGGATGCGAGAGCAAAACTCGTTCTGCAGCAGTTGACGCTGGACGAGAAAATCGGACTGCTGCATGGCACGGGGCAGCCTGGATTTGGACCGCCGAGTCCGCAGAGTAAAGACTCGAATGGTGGTGCCGGGTACGTTGTAGGAGTTCCGCGACTTGGAATCCCTGGAATACAGATGGCTGACGCTGCCTATGGCGTGACGAAGAGCGCAGATGGTGGACGTTATTCAACGGCGATGCCGAGCAACATTGCACTGGCAGCATCGTGGAGCACGGATGCCGCCGCTCAGTACGGCGAATTGATTGGTCGGGAGCTTCGGGCGCAGGGATACAACATGACGCTCGGGGGCGGAGTCGATCTGGCTCGCGAGCTGAGAAATGGGCGCAATTTCGAGTACGGCGGAGAAGACGCGCTTCTCGCAGGAACAATGGTCGGCGAGACAGTGCGATCATTGCAGGCACAGCACGTGATAGGCGATCTGAAGCATTACGCATTCAATGATCAGGAAAGCGGTCGCAATTCGGTGAACGTGAACATTGATGAGCGCTCAATGCGTGAGACCGATCTATTCGCTTTTCAAATTGCGTTGGAGCGTTCGCAGGCTGGAGCTTTTATGTGCTCCTACAATCGCGTGAACGGCGACTTTGCATGCGAAAACAAACATCTTCTTACCGATGTGCTAAAGAAGGAGTGGAACTACCAGGGCTTTGTGCTCTCTGACTGGGGAGGCACGCACAGTACGGTAAAGGCCTCGGCTGCGGGCTTGGATAATGAGGAGCCCAACGGCAACTTCTTTGGTGATCCGCTGAAGGCTGCAGTGACCTCTGGCGCGGTATCGCAGACTGAATTAGACGACCATGTCTTGCGGGTTCTGCGTTCAGAATTTGCCGCGGGGCTTGTGGACTATCCTGTAGCCAAAAGCGTTCCAGACGTTGAATCAGGACTCAAAGCCGCACAGCGCGTTGAAGAGCAGAGTATTGTGCTGTTAAAGAATGATCGCGACCAACTCCCGCTGCGGGCTGATGGACTGCATCGCATAGCGGTGATTGGGAGCCACTCAGATGTGGGCATGATTTCTGGAGGTGGCTCGGCGCAGGTTGATCCGCCGGTGGGTAATGCAATCAAGCCAGCCGGAGAAGGTCGCACGACCTGGATGGCGGAGATTTGGTTCCCAGCTTCACCACTGAAAGTGCTGCGCGAAAAACTGTCGAATGTGGACGTGGTGTTTGATGCCGGGACAGATCTGGAGAAGGCTGCTGCGACTGCACAAAACGCCGACGTTGCAATCGTGTTTGCTTACCAGTGGGAAAGCGAGGCAATGGATTTGCCATCCCTTGAACTAGCAGGACGACAGAATGAATTGATTGCGAAGGTGGCTGCTGCGAACCCGCATACAGTCGTGGTGCTGGAGACAGGATCCGCGATTACTATGCCTTGGGTTGATCAGGTCTCCAGCATTGTGGAGGTGTGGTACGGAGGCAGCAGGGGCGCAGAGGCTGCGGTCAATGTACTCCTTGGTGCGGTGAATCCCAGCGGCAAACTGCCGATCACTTTTCCGTTGAAGGAGTCGGATCTTCCCCATGCAACTGTGGTGCAACCGCCACCTGCATCCACTGAAGCCTACTACGGCAAGGATGCCGACAAGCAGAACGAGAAGGGACTACCGGCCTTTCAGGTTCAGTATGACGAAGGGCTCAAGGTTGGGTACAAGTGGTATGACTCTCAAAAGCTGAAGGTTCAGTTCCCGTTCGGATACGGGCTGTCTTATACAACTTTCAAATACAGTGCGATGAAGGTCGAGGCTGGGCAGAAAGACACCTCGGTACGTTTTCTGGTGAGTAATACAGGGAAGCGCTCGGGCGAGGAAATAGCGGAAGTCTATGCGGCTCTTCCCAAGTCAACAGGCGAACCTCCAAAGCGGCTCGTGGGCTGGAGCAAGGTATTGTTGCAGCCGGGCGAGAGCCGAGAAGTGACCGTGCAGGTGGATAAACAGATTTTGTCTGTTTATGACGTTCAACAAGGTCGCTGGCAATTGGTCCCAGGAGAATATGGAATCATGGTTGGCGGTTCGTCATTGGACCTGCCTCTTACCAAAAGTGTCACATTGCAATAGAGCTCCCCTCGGGGGAGGAGTCGGATCGATTCTGTCTTCTCCCCTTTTCAGTCGTTTGCTTCGAAGTTCCACTTCGGCGTCCTTGGTTCATGTGATGTACAGAACTGCATTTTAATCACGAGACAATAATGGCTTCCTCCTCTACGCCCGGTCCGATCCGTACGCCAGAACGCTTAGGTTACGCAGCCGGCGATTTGGCTTCATGTCTTTACTACAACACCTTCAGTTTGTTCCTCATGTATTTCTACACTGACGTGTTCGGTATTGGGCCGGCCGCGGTCGGGACCATGTTGCTGGTTACGCGTACGTGGGATAACTTCGTTGATCCGGTGATGGGGATGGTTGCGGATCGGACTAAAACGCGTTGGGGAAGATTTCGGCCATGGCTACTTATCATGGCGGTACCATTTGCGATAACCGGCGTCCTGACTTTCACGACACCGAACTTTGGGTACACGGGCAAACTGATTTATGCCTATGTTACTTACACGCTTGTCATGGTGGTTTACACGGCCATTAATATTCCATACGGCGCATTGCTGGGCGTCATCACGCCTGATAGCGACGAGCGTACCAAACTGTCCTCATATCGATTCCTTGGCGCATTTTCAGGAAACTTCGTAGTGCAAGGAACTCTGTTGTGGTTGGTTAAGCATCTTGGACGAGGCAATGATCGCTTGGGGTTTCCGCTTGCAATGGGCATCTATGGAATCACGGCGATGTTGTTGTTCCTCAGTACATTTCTTACTACGCGGGAGCGCGTACAGAGCGTTACTGATAAGCACTCGTCTGTTCTGGACGACGTGCGCGATCTGTTAAGGAACCGTCCATGGCTGGTTTTGGGATTGGTCAGTATTCTCTGCCTCACGTGGATCTCGGTTCGTAATGCTTGCTTGATCTACTACTTTAAGTATTATGTGGGTCGGGAAGGCATGACTGCGTCTTTCCTTGTGATCGGCACCGCGTTCACCCTGTTGGGGGTAAGCCTGACGGCACACATTGTGAAAGTGATGGGCGGAAAAAAGCGCGCCTACATTGGACTCACTCTCATCAATGCCACGAGTATGGTCGCGATGTACTTTGCCGGGCCGCAGAGCTACGCGCTCATGTTCGCGAGTCAGATTATCGGATCATTCTTTACCGGCCCCTTGTTCCCAATGATCTGGGCGATGTATGCAGACACGGCAGACTATGCTGAGTGGAAGTTCGGAAGTCGCACAACTGGACTTATTTTTTCAGCAGGAACCTTTTCGCAGAAACTGGGATGGACCGTCGGCGCAGCTTTTGCCGGATGGTTGCTGGCACTTTATGGCTTCAGGGCCCACGTATTGCAGAATGGCGGAACTCTATTCGGCATTCGCTTGATGGTGAGTTTGCTTCCTGCTGCTGCCTGCGTGGCGACCGCGCTGGCAGCATTGTTTTACAACATCGATCCTCAACTTGAAAAGCGCATTGGCGTGGAGCTCTCGGATCGACGCGCCGTGAGCATCGCACAATAGGAGATAGCAATGTCCACAATACCCGCAAAGAGCGAGACCGTAATCGGTGCCGCCCTCCCGAACATTCCATGGCAGGAGCGGCATGCAGGATCTAGCGACATACTCTGGCGCTATGACAACAACCCTATCATTGGATGGAATCCTGTGGGTCGAGCTGCGCGCATCTTCAACAGCGCTGCATGGCCACACGAAGGGGCGTTCGTTGGGGTCTTCCGCGCAGACCATCGAAACGCCATGCCGGATTTACATTTCGGCCGCAGCAAAGATGGTATTAAGTGGGATATCGATGCGGACCTGATCCCGTGGCAGAGCGAGGCTGGGGAGCGCGTCTACAACAAGAATTACGCGTACGATCCTCGACTAGTGAAGATTGACGATACGTTCTATATCATCTGGTGCGACGACTTTCCTGGGCCTTCTATCGCACTGGGACGGACGAAGGACTTCAAGACTTGGATTAAGATGGAACGGCCTCTCATGCCTTTCAATCGCAATGGTGTATTGTTCCCGCGCAAAATTGGGGGAGAGTACATTCTGCTGAGCCGTCCGAGCGATTCTGGGCACACGCCTTTCGGCGATATCATTCTGTCCAAGAGTCCTGATCTGGTCTACTGGGGTAAGCATCGTCTTGTAATGCAGCGCGATCCGAATAACTGGTGGGAGAGCACAAAGATCGGCGCGGGACCGATCCCGATTGAGACGCGCGAAGGCTGGTTGCTCTTCTATCATGGCGTGATTACGAACTGTAACGGATATGTGTACAGCATGGGGGCAGCGCTGCTGGATTTGGACGATCCCAGCAAGGTGATCTATCGGACGCATGACTACCTCCTCTCGCCAGAAACGTCTTACGAGACAGTAGGCTTTGTGCCGAATGTGACCTTTCCTTGTGCTGCGCTGTGTGATGCGCCGAGCGGAAGGATATGTCTCTATTATGGCGCTGCGGATTCTTATACGGCATTGGCATTTTGTAACGTAGATGATGTACTGGACCACCTTAAGGGAGAGAAGTAAGAAGGAAGCGGAACCTTGGTTCGCTGACCGAACTCAGGTAATCTGCGATGGCCTGCAAAGAGCGAAGCACGTTAGGCGAGGTCTATCGGACATCTCTTTGTGGGGTTATATTGTGCGCCTTGATCGATTGTTGGTTAGGAGTGAATGATGACGAAACAGATCATGCTTTATGGGTTGGTATCTCTCTTGATGGTCTGCACAAGGGCAGTCGGTGCGGATGAGTCGGTGCATTCGAAACCGACAAAGACAGTTGTGCCACTGAACGCCGGGTGGGAGTTTCGTCAACGCGTGACTGGCGCGGCGGTCGTTCCAGTTGAATGGCGTCCTGCGCAGGTTCCCGGCGTTGTGCACACGGATTTGTTGCGCAACAAGCTGATTCCTGATCCGTTCTATCGCGACAACGAAGAGAAACTGCAATGGATCGAAAACGCCGACTGGGAATATCGTTTGAAGTTGGCGGCCTCGCCAGAACTGCTGAGCCGCGAACATGTTGATTTGGTATTTGAGGGATTGGACACCTTGGCGGATGTGTACGTCAACGGAAGTCTAGTACTGAAGGCTGACAACATGTTCCGCGAGTGGCGCGTAGACGTGAAGCCCCTATTGAAACCATCCGATAACGAAATACTGGTTGTGTTTCCGTCGATCATCACTGGAGCAGCAAAGGTTGCGGAAGCCGATAAATGGCACCAGGTGACCCATCCACAACCGCCAGAGAAAGCCTACATCCGAAAGGCTGCCTATGAGTATGGGTGGGACTGGGGACCGCGTTTTGTGACCAGCGGAATATGGCGTCCGGCGCGGCTCGAAGGGTGGGGCGCTGCACGTATTTCAAACCTGTACATTCGGCAGAAGGACATTACAAAGGTGGTAGCGCGGATCAATGTCGAAGTTGAGATAACTTCATCCGCGGAGGGCAAGGCAGCCATCACGATTGATAGTTCTCGCGGCAACAAGTTGAAGAAGGTGGCTCAGGATGTTGAACTGCACAAGGGATTGAATCACATTGTTGTACCGATCGAGATCTCCAATCCAGAACTCTGGTATCCGGCTGGATATGGGGACCATCCGATCTACGATTTCAATGTGGCGCTGAAGATGGGATCGAGGGTGGAGGATAGAAAAAGCGCGCGAGCCGGTTTGCGTTCTCTTGTGTTGAGGCGAGACGTCGATCAGTGGGGGCGCTCATTTGAATTCGTCGTGAATGGAATTCCGGTGTTCGGAAAGGGAGCTGATGTTATTCCATTTGATAGCTTTCCGACCCGTGTGACCACGCAACAATATCGCAGAGTATTGCAATCGGCAATTGATGCCAACATGAACATGATTCGCAACTGGGGCGGAGGTTACTACGAAACCGACGAGTTCTACGACATGTGCGATGAACTCGGAATCATGGTGTGGCAGGATTTCATGTTTGGGAATGACTGGCAGCCGGGAACCTATGAGTTCAAGCTGAATGTCGAAAGGGAAGTCGAGCATCAGGTTCGGCGATTGCGTAATCATCCGAGCATCGTGCTGTGGTGTGGTAATAACGAAACGGAAGCTTCATGGGAATGGGCGCGCGTGTCGGATGTGGTGAAGAATCTACCCCCCGATACACAGCGTCACATGTGGCAGGATTACCTCACGCTCTTCTCGGGTGTGATCGCCAATGCTGTGCAGCGGTTAAACCCTGAAGTTCCTTATTGGCCGAGTTCTCCGAGCGCCGATTACGAGGATATCTCTGACAAATATCAGTCAGGCGATATGCATAACTGGAGTGTCTGGCACGGGATGATTCCACTGCGCGATTACGAAAAGTCGTTCCCGCGCTTTATGACAGAATACGGCTTCCAATCATTTCCGGAACTCCGGTCTGTTGAGACGTTTACCATTCCTGAGGACCGCACCGGAATCACCACGCCGGTAATGCTGGCGCATCAGAAGAACGCGGCTGGAAACCAGAAGATACACGAGTACATGCTGCGTGATTATCCAGAACCGAAGGACTTTCCGTCTTTTCTCTATGTGAGTCAGGTCTTGCAGGCAGAGGCAATCAAGATTGGGGCCGAGCATCTCAGGCGCATTCGGCCACGTTCGATGGGGTCGCTCTACTGGCAGTTGAATGACTGCTGGCCGGTCGCCTCGTGGTCGAGTCTGGATTATTACGGGCGCTGGAAGGCTCTGCATTACTACGCGCGCCGTTTCTACAATGACGTCCTGGTATTACCGCGAGAAGAGAATGGCGTTGTCGAAGTTTACGCTGTGTCGGATCGCACGACCGCAGTGGAGGGCAGTCTCCGTCTGCGTCTGATGACCTTCGATGGAAAGGTGTTAAAGGAAACGGTAAACAAAGTAACCATCGAATCCCTTGCGAGTAAGGTGTATTTACAGTTGCCACGTTCGGAGTATTTGAGCGCAATTAACGCGGATCCAACGAAGGTGTTTGCAGTGGCGGAGGTTACCTCTCAGGGAAAGACGCTTTCGAGCAACTTGCTGTTCTTTGTTCCGACCAAAGATGTGAGCCTGCCGCAGGTGAAGATCGCCACTGAGCTGAGAAAGGTTGGGGACTCCTATCGATTGCGCTTGTCGTCCGACATACTGGCTCGCGACGTTTATGTGCAGACGGGTTCGGTGGACGCCGATGTGTCTGACAACTACTTCGATTTGATTCCTGGAACTCCGGTGGAGGTCGACATCAAGTCGCCCGGGAGCGAGGAGCAGTTGAAGGCAGCATTGAAGGTAATCTCTCTCGTAGATGCATTTGCACCATTGGCGAGTAAGTGAGCTGCGGCGTGGAAGAAGCATCGCCAATCCCGACCCATGGCTGCTTAGGAAACGTCCATAGGCGGGGATGCGGCGCAGTAGCCGATCTCGGGGTCGAGGAAGGTCTGAATGCGTAAAGTACTTAAATGGGGATTTGCAGTTCTGTTGGTATTGGCTCCATGTATTCTCGTGGCGCAAGTTTCTCTGCCGGGAATTCTAGGCGACGGCATGGTGCTCCAGCGAGATATCCCGATCCATTTTTGGGGAACGGCCAAGCCTGCGGAGGAGGTCACTGTAACTTTTCGGGGTGAGAGGAAATCTGCTGAGGCGGATGGCTTTGGATATTGGCATGTGAACATGTCGCCATCGAACGCGGGTGGACCTTTCGACGTTGTAATTGAGGCAAGCAATAAGATCGTTCTCCACGATGTGTTGGTGGGCGATGTGTGGGTTGCATCGGGCCAGTCGAATATGGAGTTCCCGATGAGTAGATTGAAGGATTCTGCAATCGAGATCTACGCTGCGAACCATCGACAGGTTCGGTTTCTAAAAGTAAAGAGAGCTTACTCGGAGTACCCGCTAAGCAACATCAGTGGACACTGGGAATTGTGTACGACTGAATCGTCCAGGGATTCGTCCGCGGTAGCGTATTACTTCGCACGGGAGATCCAAGAGAGAGAAAAGATCCCTGTCGGCATAATTGAGTCCTACTGGGGAGGAACCGTATTAGAGGCGTGGACGAGTGGTCGTGCACTTACCTCCGACGCATCCTTAATGCCGGTCCTTGCGGTTCGTTCCAAGATGATGGATGACATCCCGCGCACAGCACTGGTCGTGAAAGAAGAGGCGTCGCTCAGAGAACAGGCGAAAGTAAAAGGTCTGCCGGAACCGCTGTTCCCCTGGCGTCCGGAGCCTTATATGTGGCAACCCGCTGCGCTCTTCAATGCGATGATTTCACCTTTGACGCCTTATGGCATTAAGGGTGTGATCTGGTACCAGGGTGAGAGTAATACCATGATTGAGCGTTCACCTTTTTACGAGCGTTTGTTTCCGGTACTCATCCGTGATTGGCGTGATCACTGGGGACAAGGAGATTTTCCATTTCTCTACGTCCAAATTCCTAACTTCAACTCGTCGTCTTCTGAAGACTGGGCGACTGTGAGGGAAGCGCAACGAAAGACATTGTCCATTCGAAACACTGCAATGGCCGTGACGATTGACGTTGGAGATCCAAACGACATTCATCCAACAAACAAGCGAGATGTGGGAAGCCGGCTGGCACTGTTAGCTAGAGCGACTGTTTACGGCGAGCACATCGAATACTCAGGGCCACTATTCCGACAAGTGACTCGTGAGTCAAAAGGACTGAGAGTGTCGTTCGATCACGCGGAGGGTTTACGCGCGACTGGCGAGGTTGTAAAGGGCTTTGAAATTGCAGGAGAAGATGGCAAATATCAAGTTGCGAACGCTGTGATACAGGGCAGCACAATTGTCCTATCCAACACGATCGTTGTGGCTCCTGTAAGTGTTCGATATGGATGGTCAAATAATCCGGACTGCAATTTGTTCAATCGGGATCAGTTACCCGCATCTCCATTTCAAGCAACGCTTCCGGCGTTGGATTAGGCTTTGCGAGAATTCGGAAGCGCGTTGTAGTGAGTTGATATCGCGATGTTCGTGAATATTAGTGTGAAGATGCGCACGAAAGGTGAAGAGTCATGAATTCTAGACGCTCCGTGATTGCAGGAATCATATTCCTATTAACCATTGTCGGAGGTGCAACCGGCCAACAGACGCTGGCTCCGACTCCTCCAATGGGCTGGAATACATGGAACAAGTTCGCATGCAATGTTAGTGAGACGCTGATCCGGCAGGCAGCGGACAATATGGTGACGAGCGGCATGAAGGACGCAGGTTACCAGTACATCGTGATCGACGATTGCTGGCAGATGTCTCGTGACAAGGACGGATTCATTCAGGCGGATCCCAAGACGTTTCCGAATGGCATTAAGCCGGTAGCCGATTACGTTCACTCGAAGGGATTAAGGTTCGGCATCTACACTGACGTGGGGACAAAGACCTGTGGGGGGCGTCCGGGCAGTCGAGGCCATGAATATCAGGATGCGAATGCCTATGCTTCATGGGGCGTCGACTACGTGAAGGCAGACTGGTGCAGCACTGTGAGTCAGCAGAATGCGGAGGCGAGCTACACGACGTTGCGCGATGCACTGACCCAGACCGGTCGCCCAATTGTATTGAGCATCTGTGAGTGGGGTAGCAATAAACCCTGGCTTTGGGGCGCAAAGGCTGGAGGGAATCTCTGGCGCACTACCGGCGATATTCGCGATCAATGGTCGGGACGGGTCAAGTGGCCTGCTGGCGACTGTTGTTCCTACGGATTCACTGACATAGTTGATCAACAGGAAGGTATCGAGAGCTTCTCGGGGCCTGGACATTGGAATGACCCCGATATGCTAGAAGTTGGCAATGGTGGCATGAGCAACACGGAGTACCGTTCGCACTTTAGCCTTTGGGCAGAGCTCGCCGCACCGCTGATCGCGGGCAATGATCTTGCCAATATGTCAGCTGAGACGAGAGAAATTCTGACCAACAAGGAAGTCATCGCTGTTGACCAAGACGCGATGGGCATTCAGGGCCGGCGCGTTGAGCGCAACGGTGAGCTAGAAGTGTACTCACGACCTCTTTCGGATGGCAGTAGAGCAGTTGTGCTTCTCAATCGAAGCGGCAAAGAGTCTGCGATTTCCATCAAGTGGGAACAAATCGGCTATCCTGCGCACTTGGCCGCCTCTGTTCGCGACCTTTGGGCACACAAGGATTTGGGTACTTTCAAGGAGAGCTTCTCTACCCCCGTGACCTCGCATGGGGTAGTGATGATAAAAATCAAGCCGTAGCAACGAGATGAAAACTGTAAGTATGCTGATGGAGCCGACGGGTGGCATCTTCCCCGACTTTGTCCATTCATTTCATCTCACAGGGCATCGAATTCGGTTGTTGTCGCCGCGTGGAGGCGGTTCGGCGAGGTATGACTTGGCGAGAATCCGCCGAGAATCTCACGGTCGCCATGTCCGAAGCCGCTTCGCGGTGACTTTCCCTGTTAACAAGGCACAATGATCTGGTTTCTTCGTCCCGTATCGTACCGTACCTCATCACGTCCATGTTGCTGGGCGACAAAGGAGAGAAGCTAATTCGGTATTCCCAATCATGATGGCTATCCACCATGACTTGACAGATCGTTTCCGTTACGAGTATTAAATTCACAGGCGGGTGAAGGAGTTCACCCTTAACCGCTGTCCCACCAATAGCCGGGACAGATGATGACTCCTGACAAGGATTCTTGTCGCGGAGTCATGTCCCCGGCGATGATCCCTAAATTCTGAAGAAGAGAAGTCTGACGCCGTAGCTGTGCGCGTTTCTTTGTGACCGAAGGAGTCTCGGGGCACCACTGGTGCAGATTGATCTATGAAGATTGTCGTCATTTCTGACTTGCACAGCAACTTCGATGCGCTAGCGGCTCTGCCGGAACTTGGAGATGAACTCTGGGTTCTCGGGGATCTGGTGAATTACGGTCCAATGCCAGCAGAGGTAGTCAGTTTTGTTCGCTCTCACACGGAGATCGTGATTCGCGGCAATCATGATCATGCGGTCGGCTTCAACGTTGATCCAAGATGCACGCCGCGATACGCAGACATGGCGGACGCCACGATGCAGTACTCGAAGGTACACCTAGACGATGATGCGCTCACCTTTCTGCATGATCTGCCGCTAACACGACTAATAGAGCGAGACAACTACAGGTTCCAACTTTGTCACGCAATTCCCTCCAATCCACTTTACGGATACTGCCCCGAAGATTCGGAGCTCTGGCAGGAGGAACTCGAACAAGTCGACGCTAATTTCTTATTGGTTGGGCATACGCACACCCCTTTTATTCGGAAGGTTGGAGAAAGGACGATTGTGAATCCCGGAAGCCTTGGACAGCCTAAGACCGGAAGAGCAGAGGCGTGCTATGCCGTGTGGGAGAACGAGAAGTTTCAACTGAAGCAGTTTGCCTACCCAGTCGAGCGGGTGGTGCAGCGGATCGAACAGTTGCCTGTGCCTCCGGGAATTAGAGGAGATCTTGCAACGGTGCTGCGGACTGGTTCTGTGTGATCACGATAGAGAAACAACATTAAAAAGAGAGGCCATTTATGACGAGCATCAAAAAACTGCAAGCACTGGAGATTTTGGACTCCCGCGGGAATCCGACGGTGCAGGTGACACTCACGCTGGAGAGCGGAGTGTCGGGAACGGCGAAGGTTCCTTCGGGTGCGTCTACCGGCAAACGCGAAGCGGTCGAGTTGCGCGATGGTGATGAGAAGCGCTACGGGGGAAAAGGCGTTCTCAAGGCCGTGTCTAACGTGCTGAACATCATTCAACCTGTTGTCGTCGGACACGATGCTGCTGACCAAGCCGGGCTCGACGAAAAGATGATCAAGCTGGATGGAACGCCGAACAAGGAGCGGCTCGGCGCAAACGCTATTCTCGGCGTTTCGATTGCGGCCGCGAGAGCGGTCGCCAATGAGCGAGGCATTCCGCTGTACCGCTATTTAGCAGATCAAAACGAGTATGTCCTTCCCGTTCCCATGTTGAACGTTCTGAACGGCGGCAAGCACGCGGACAACAACGTCGATTTCCAGGAGTTCATGATTGCGCCGGTTGGCGCGCCGAGCTTTGGAGAAGCTATGCGTGCGGCATCAGAGACATTTCACGCATTGAAAGGACTTTTGCATCGCAAAGGCTATGCGACCAGCGTAGGCGATGAAGGAGGGTTTGCTCCGCAACTGCGTTCCAACGAGGAAGCGATGGAGTTGCTCGATTTCGCAGTGGACAAGGCCGGATACAAGATTGGTAAAGACATTGCCATCAATCTTGATCCCGCGGCCAGTGAGTTCTTCGAGGATGGCTATTATGTGTTCGGCAAGTCAGACAAATCACGCCGTACACCCGCAGAGATGGTGAAGCTGTGGATGGAGTGGCTCAAGAAATATCCGGAGATCTATTCGCTGGAGGATGGTTTAGCCGAGGACGATTGGGATGGATGGCGTGAGCTGACCGAGCTTGCTGGAAAGAACGTGCAACTGGTCGGGGACGACATCTTCGTGACAAACCCAGAGATTCTGGAGAGAGGCATTCGCGAGGGGATCGCCAACTCCGTTCTCATCAAGTTGAACCAGATAGGCACTCTCACCGAAACACTGCGCTGTATCGAACTCGCCCGCAAGCACGATTACACGTGCGTGGTTTCCCATCGCTCTGGAGAAACCGACGACACGACAATCGCGGATCTCACGGTTGCGTTGGGACTTGGTCAGCTCAAGACTGGATCAGTCTCTCGTGGAGAGCGGATTGCGAAATATAACCGACTGCTCGAAATCGAGCAAGAACTCGGCACCAAGGCAAAGTACGCCGGACACTCTGCGTATGCGAGATGGGAACAGCCAGTGACGAGGTAAACAACGGTGGATGGTATCAGCAGACTCAACCTGATTTGCGGAAGAATACTGGGCATTGGTATGCCCGTCGTGACTGGCGGGCATGCCGATGCAAAGCTACAACGCCTCCGCCATTACCTGCGCTGCTCACTCGTTTGCACGGGAGAACTTGTATGAGCGCAAATCAGCAGAGTCATCCAATCTCCTCGCTGAACGAACCGCAAAAACGGAACCTACGGAATGCGTGCAAACATATTGACGGGCTATTGAAAGATGTTGAAGAGGCGCTGGACCCAAACCGCAACTCTGTGTTTCCGAAATACATCGAGGACGTTACACCTGTTCAGCAGAAGGTTATTGGGGATCAGATCACTTACCTTCGGGCGCAACTCCTGCGTGTTTTGGCAAGTCAGGCCATCGAAGTTGAGAAGCCCAGGCTCAGAACCTCGCACGCAATCCATACATCGCTCACTTTCGTCGAGATCGCCATTGAAGAACTCAGTCCCGGGAGGATGCAGGGCTACGGCCCAGTTTCTGAGGCAGGTGCAGCCGATCTGAACGACATCATGCAGTCGCTCCAATCGATTGCTCTGCAGTTGCATTGCTTTGTGTTACTGATCGCCCTCGCAAACGTGGGCCTGAGCGTTTTCGCAGGCTTTACCGCCGTGTGGCAGGGCGTTGTGGCGGGACGGGCTCTGTAATGAGGCAAACACATCTACTCTCACATCTGAGAACACGATTCTCGACGCGCTGGCAAAAGGCGTGTGCCCCATCTGCTCCCTTGTCCGTTTGTTCCAGAACAGTTTACCCAATGTTTAGAGCAATATGGTACGCTTTGCCGGTTCCATGGAGCGACTCCTCAATCCATGGTCCAGGAGGAACATGCACGGCTTATCGCAAAGGTTCTGGGGAACAACCAGCAGCAACTGGAAGAGCTGCTCGAATCGTTTGCTACTAAGGCACGCAGCGGTGAGCATGCTGGCGGTGGAATTCTTGGCCGCTCCGTCGAGTTTCTGGTTGCTCAACGCGGACTTACAAGATAGGAGGATTTCTTGCTAACGACAGGACCAGCTAAGAAGGTCGCGGTCTACGTAATCGAGGGCGAGATGTACCACGGGTCGCCCGTGTACTCAGCCATTCTGGAATATCTCTTTTACCGTGGCATATCCGATGCAACGGTGTCACGTGGCATCGCCGGATTTGGCGCGGACCACAAACTCTACACTAGCCGACTGGTGGATCTTGCTGACAAGATGCCCATCAAGATTGAATTCATCGAGAGTCCCGAAAAGGTCGAGGAAGTCCTTCCGAAACTTGCCGATATGGTGGGAAGCGGTTTCTTCGAAATCCACCACACCCAGATTGTCATGCCGCAAAGCGTCAAGCGCGCCCATGCTGTGGAGTCGCCCGCCATTAAGAACGAAAGCAAAGCCAAGATGATGCGGATACTAATTGGCGAGCAAGACAAATGGAATGGACGCCCATTGCACGAAGCGTTGGTAGAAAGTCTTCGGGCCAATAATATCGCGGGAGTGACCGTCTATCGCGGCATTTTGGGCTACGGAGCCAACCGCCGGATGCATAAAGGCAGCGCCCTGAATTTGTCACACGACGCGCCCATTCTGCTCTCCGTGGTGGATACGGAAGAGAAGCTTCGGAGTTACTTTCCAGTACTGGATCAGATGATCAAGCAGGGACTTGTAGCGCTATCAGATGTCGAAGTCATCAAGTACACCCACGATCCCACAGCAAACGAGCGTCGCAATGAGGTGCGGAAATGAAACTTCAAGGCCAGGCGAAAATGCTCCGCCTTCATTTTGGCGAAGACGATAAGTGGGAAGGCCGTCCACTCTACGAAGCAATCGTGGAGAAGTGCCGTCAATTGGATATTGCGGGAGCGACCGTCTTCCGCGGAATTGAAGGTTACGGAGCGAGTGCGTTGATTCGGCGCTCACATGCCCTCCGCTTTTCTGCGGACTCTCCGATTCTGGTGCAGGTTATTGACACGGAAGAACAGATCCAGAAACTTCTACCGGTATTGGACTCGATGGTTTCCGAAGGGCTGATTGCCATGTCAGATGTCGAAGTCATCAAGTACACGCACCAAAAAGACGAGCCTGCGAAATAGGCATCGAGGCTGGTATGAGTATCTTCGGAAGAAAGGACGAATTGGAACTGCTACGGAAGCGTCTGGAGAGCCGCAGGTCTACGCTACTCTACGGTCCATCAGGGGTGGGCAAGACGCAATTGCTGCAGCAGCTCCTTCCCGAGTTCAGCAAAGTTCTCTATTGCTCCGTTTCGTCGAGTCCGCAGTCCATTTTTCGATGCCTTGCCGAATTGCTCGTTGCCAGGAACGACGCGACGTTAATGCGCATCAGCAAAGGGAGGACTGATTCTCTTCTGGGCAAATCGTCTATCTCCTTGAAGGGGATCATTATGGATGCACTGCGCGCAACCGACTACCTTGTTGTCTTGGACCACTTGGACCGGCCATCCTCGGCATTGGCGGCAATGGTCGGCGAGCTGATGGTGTCCTGCTCCACCCCAGTGATAGCAGTGGCTCGCTCGGCGCACATGGAAGACGCTGGCTATGTGTTGCAGTTGCTTCCTGACCGCAGCGAAAGGATGGCCATAAAGAATTTCGATTCTGATAGAGCGAAGGCATTCGCAGTTGAAGTTTCTTCGCAGCAAAGTTTGGAAGCAGCAAATCTGCAGGGTGTTCTCGAAAGTATGGTCAGGTCCAGCGAGGGCAATCCGGGCGCGATTCTTCGGATGGTAGCCATGGCAAAGCACTCTAAGTATCGTAGTGACGATCACATTAAGTGGTCACCCCTCTACATCGACTTTCTAATGGAATGGGCGGCAGCGAACGCAGTCTGAGGTCTAGGCTTTGGGGAGATTTGTGCCCGATATATTTCAACCCAACGTGATTTCAGCCGGCGATGGAGCGAGTCGCTTGCTGGAGTTGTCGGCTGTGGCAGCGGAACTCGGCAGTGAACGCGTTGCCAGCGAGGCAAGTGAACTTGCTACGCGGCTCGTGGAAGGTCGATTCTTCGTGGCGTGTGTCGGTCAGTTCAAGCGTGGAAAATCTACTCTGATTGGAGCTTTGATCGGAGAGTCGATCTTGCCAACGGGCTTTGTTCCCGTGACTGCCGTGCCCACGATCATTCGTTTTGGCAGTACAAAGCGAGCTCGAATTCGCACCACGGAAGGAGTCTGGCTAGATATCGACTTGCACGAGCTAGAGCATTACGTCTCTGAAGAACACAACCCGGAGAACGTTAAAGGCGTCGCCGGAGCTGAAGTGTTTGTGCCTAGTCCACTGTTGGCCTCCGGTATGTGCCTGGTGGATACGCCGGGTCTCGGATCGGTCTTTTCTGGCAATACGGCAACCACTCAGGCATTCATTCCTCACATCGATGCGGTGCTCGTTGTAACGGGCTCGGATCCTCCGCTCGCAGGTGAAGAACTGGCGCTCGTAGAAGCTGTTGCCAAACAGGTGGACCATCTGATCGTCGTTCTCAACAAGGCGGACAAGGCGGCAGAGGCAGAGAAAGCCGCTGCCGTCGCATTCGCTCAGCAGCAACTACAGAAGCGGCTGCAACGTTCACCCGCTCTGGTCTTCCAAGTGAGCGCCACGGAGCAGCTTGCAGCTCGTGGCCCTGAACGCGACTGGGGAAAACTGGTCCACGCGCTCGAAGAGCTGGCGCAGGACTCTGGACGCGACCTCGTGCGAGCTGCTGGCGAGCGTAGCATTCTGCGGCTCGGGGAAGAGCTGTTGGCAATTACCTGTGAAGATCGTGATGCATTGTTACGCCCTGTCGAGGAATCCGAGAAGCGCATCGCGAGATTGAAACAGACCCTTTCAGAAGCCCAGCGGTCCATGCATGAACTCCGTTATCTGCTCATGGGAGAACAGCATCGGCTCTCTGATTTCTTCTCGAACCGGCGCAAGTCATTTCTCGCGAAATCAATGCCGGAGGTCAAAGAGGTTTTCGAGAATGTTCTATGTTCAGCTCCCCGGGCACTTGGGTCCACCCATCGTCGCTATGTTATGCGCGAAGCGCAAGCGATCGCACGCCGTACGGTGGTCCCGTGGTTGCAAAGCGAGCAGGATGAAGGAGAGCGACAGTACCGGGAGGTCGGGAGTCGCTTCGCGACCATGGGTAATGATTTCTTGATGAAGCTTTCAGAAGCCGGAGTCCCAGAGCTTCGGCGGATGCTTCACGCCCTCGACCCTGAAGCGGGATTTCGAGTGCGCTCCGAGTTCCGCTTCAGGGAGTTCATTGAGATCGCCCAGCCTTCCTCGCCGTTGCGGCTAGTTGCCGATGTGTGCCTCGGTTTTCTCGGACTTCGCAAGTGGATCGACCGCGACGCGCGGTGGTTTATCGAATGGTTATTCGAGGTCAACAGCTCTCGGGTGCAGAATGACGTCCTCAATAGAATTGAAGAGAGTCGTAGTTTCCTTGAAGCTGAGATTCGACGATTAGTCCACGAGGTGAGCCGCACTGCCGAGCAAGCGTTGGTTCGCGCCCGGAAGGCTCAGGAAGAGGGCGCATTCGCGGTTGAAGCTGCTTTACAACGGCTTGATCAATTGGAGCAGAGTATTGCCGCAGCGGTTTCAGTCAGATCGCAATGACCTCTAAAACAAAGACCGTTCGCGAGGTTGCACTGGAATAGACATCCTCGATTGGAGTGTCACTACTGTTGCGGTGGCCGCAAACTGCGCGGATTCTCACGCGTCTGGCAGAGCAATTTGATTCCGAGAGTATTCTTCGCCTGATTAGGGGGGGCGCAGAAATCAGTAATCTCTGAGCCAGTTGGCATCAATACGCAGCCCCTAGCTGACTTCTAGGGGAATCTGCAAAGCTCGTTGGTCGTGCAATCAAGTTTGCATTGGCTTCTCCGGAGATATTCCGGGGAAGGGTGCCAAGCGAACACAAACTGGAAACAATCTTAGGCCTTCCAGATCACGGCGGGCTGATCTCTCAGCTCGCCGTGATAGTTCTTCTTCTTCCACGGTGCTAGCCTTACGTTGACTTGTTCCTTCTGAACCGCCTGCAGTTGGTAAGGGTTGAAACCCAGGGCACGTATGATGGTCGGAGCTACCTGCTGATTGGAAACCACAGTGTGGACGGTTTTTCTCTGCAGGTCTGCCCGCGAAACCAGCAAAGCCACATGCGTGTCGTCTTCGTTCAGCCCCCCATGTTCGGCGATCTTTGATTCTCCAGTAAAGATCACGCCGGTGTTGACCTTCAACACGATGTCTGGAGTGCGGGGATCGACGCGGGGATCATTAAACTTATTGCTGAGCGACTGGAGCGCAAAGATCTCTTGTATCCCCAGCGCCTGTTGATTTGCCGGTTCGCTTAATGTGGCGACTACGCTGGAAGTAAGCGACTGGTCGGTCAGCCAGATGAGCGAACCATCGTCAGAGATGTCAAAGGCATCCGCTGAGCCGATCGTGGCCGCTGGTTGACCTCCGCCGATTCCGACACGCTTGCTGACGTCGATTGGCGATTGCCCATGCTTGGCACCGATGATGATGAGTGTGGATTCGTAAATGCCTTCTTTCTTCAGTTCTGCGACTATCTTTCCGAGAGATTGGTCTATGAATTCGAGTTGGCTTTCCAATCCTTCGGAGGGTGTGCCTCGCACATCGGTGTAGCCGTTGCCCTTCAGCTTCTCACCCACGCTCACAGCTTGAAAATTGGTTCCGAAAAGCGTTGGCACCCCAACGTGGATGCTGCGGTCATGGGAGTAGCCATCAATCTGGTTGAGGACTGCTTGCACGTGCAGCGAGTCGTAGCACCTGATGTTACGGAGATCGGTAGTCCAGCCGTCGTCCGGGGTGGTATCGGGAAAAGGTACTGGACTGCACCCTGCGAACTGCGGCAGCGGCACGGGAATCGAATTGATCTCCGGTCCGTAAAAATCATCAACGCCTCTGCCGCTAGGTCCGTTGGTCCATTCATACGAAGGGTGCTTATCCGTCCACGCAGTGGTGCCCCCGTTCGCCTTTACTACTTCGAAGATGGTGTTCACGCGCAGATACTGATGAGGTAGTACGACCGAGCAATTGTGATTTGGGTCTCGTGTTAAATACTTTGGATTAATTCCGCCACCGCCGTTGAGTTTCGTCAGGTCGATGTCGATTGCTTCGTCCCACGCTACGTTAGTCCCAATCTTTCCTGGACAGGCTCCTCCCGGATTTCCTAGCCCATCGGTCTGCATGGGAGGCGATAGCGCACGATTGTACGTGTCGTCGTACCACAGGCCTGTCGTAATCGGCGATCCTCCGGTGACCAGGGACGCCAACCCGGGAAAAGAATCAGAAGGTTGAGAGGTGGAGGTGTTGCTGTAGGTGACGCCATGATCACTGAGATAGGCGAGGGTGGAATTACTGTGACTGGCTACGTAGGTGGAGAGATCGAGAGCGTGCAGACCATCCACGCTGATTAAGAGCACATGCTTCACTTTGTGAGCGTCCGCCGTGTCTTGTGCATACGCGGAGATGGACAAGGCGAGCATTACGCTGCCTAAAAAGAATGGCACTAACTTGCGCATGAGTTTCCTCCTGAATAACGCTGCGCTGACCAAACAGCGTGCCAACCACTAAATCATTGGGAGAAGGAATAAAGGTCAACGTAGTATTAAATCTGAGGACCAGCTCTGGAATTGTCATTGAGCAGAGATGCTCGACCGAGCGATAACAAGATTTCGTGCTCGAACTCGATGATCTTGAAACAAGGCTGAACATGGCGAACCAGAACATCGCCGAATCAGCTCAGCTCCAGATATGGAAGCAACTTGGTTTGGATTGTGGAAGTCCGGGTCATTAACCGAGTCTGTTTTGGTAGAACAGCGTGCTATCAAAGAGAGTGGCCCGCGCAACGAATTATTGATGTGAGTTTACGTTTATTGCTGCGGCTTGCACTTACTCGGCGTCGCTGATTTTGGCGAAAGGGATCGCGATTGCCCTTGCTGATCTGGTTGGGTTGAACTCACGACTGTTCTTCGCTATTGATGATGCGGAGGAAGGGGCCCAAACGCCGCCCCTTCCCCCATCCTGGCTGAACCAATCTCCTACGCAGTTATTTACAAAAGCACAGGTGGTGCATTCTAGAATGGGATGTCGTCGTCCGTGATTTCGGTGGCACGAGCGGGAGAGTCAAACTCACCGGGACCGCTCTGATCGAAATCGCTGCCGCGCGACGAGCCAGGGCCGCCACTGCCTTCACCGCGTCCGCCACCCAGGAGAACCAGATCGCTGGCGTTTACATAGGTCTGGTAGCGCTTCTGGCCGGATTGTTTATCGTCCCAGCTATCCGTGCGAAGGCTGCCCTCGATATACACCGTGCGGCCTTTCTTTAGGTACTCACTGGCGATTTCGGCGAGACGCGCCCAGCATGTGATGTTGTGCCATTCAGTGCGATCTTGCCAATTGCCATCTTTGTCTTTGAATCGATCGTTCGTAGCCAGAGTGAATTTTGCCACGGCGGTACCACCACTCGTATGCTTCAGCTCTGGATCTTTGCCAAGATTGCCGACCAGAATAACCTTGTTTACACTCTTCGCCATGTTTCTCTTCTCTCTCTCTTGTCGGATGCCAATCGCCGTGGGGAAATGCCAATTCTCTTTGGCAAGGATTCCTGAACAGGAATTTATCGCATCCGACATTCCTTTCTTTTAAGAATCCATTCGTCGCCCCGTAAGTATAAAGCCTGCAGACGGATCGGCACGAGGACATTTGGGTGCAACGCACGGTTGGTGAGATTGATTCACTGAAGACCGCTATTCCAGAATCAGCCGTGAGCCAGTTCAGCGCGACAGGTGGTCGCAGTCGGAAGGAAGTTCGACATACAGACCTACTTGGAAATCGGCGAGTGAGGGGCGCACTAGGAGCGGCATAGACTCATTCGGCGGATATGGGAGGGGGCGGTCTCCCGTCCGCTCAGCCTCAGAACTGCATGCAAGTAATTGAAACTACAATGGCAGCACTGTGAGACAAGTCATGATGTCACACAGATGCTGCGCCTAATTCCATCCCTGAGTCTCATGCGATACCCGTTCGCATGAGACTCACCAACGCATCGTCATGGGTTGCCGGACTGAGGACATCCTTCAGCAGAGCTCGCGACGCGTCGTTTACTAACTCGTGATCGATCACTTCCTAGAGCATTTCGCGTGCACGAAGTGGAAGCGCAGGAACAATTGAAGTGATGTCCAGGCGGAAGTTGAGGTCGCCCCCTCCCGGCGCGACACATGCTAGCCAGAAATCAGTTGCTAGCGTATCCAGTCCGGAACGAAGAAGCTCAGCGCTGGAGAAACCTGCATTCATCTCTGCGCTCTGGATGAGAAGGTTGTGCGATTTTGCTGATTGGTAGGCATTATTCCTCTTTGCGTCCGTATCGCAAGAATTCTCCTAGAGCGGTTCCTAAGTAGTTATATCCGGAGCGGCGGGAATGGAGTAAGTTTTGGTTGGCGATTTCTCCGTGAAGACATAAAGCGATGCCACGAGCATATTCGGATGATTTGCGGTGCAAGCTTC
>Ga0224528_1000315_pt1 | contig 39655 bp, 41 predicted proteins | sample CBST25metaG_2_FD_179888 | JGI IMG/M metagenome (GOLD analysis project Ga0224528, IMG submission 179888) | Peat soil microbial communities from Stordalen Mire, Sweden - C.B.S.T25 | ecosystem: Environmental > Terrestrial > Soil > Wetlands > Peat | place: Sweden: Norrbotten County, Stordalen Mire...
GGCGCACACGGAGCCTGTCGCCGACTTGGACTTGGTCGAGCGGCACATCGGCTTCGCCCCCCTTGTCGTCAAGCCGCCTGGCGGATTTTGGAGCGAGGCCGAGCAATGCTCGAATCGCACTGCTGGTCTGGCTGCGCGCGCGCAGTTCCATCACCTGGCCTAAAAGAACGAGCGCGACGATCACCGCCGCAGGCTCGAAGTACACATCGATCTGTCCTCCGCTCCCGCGAAGCGATGAAGGAAATATCTGCGGAACGATGGTCGCTAAGACGCTGTAGATATATGCCGAGCCGGTACCAAGCGCGATCAGGGTGAACATGTTCAGACTGCGATGCACCACCGATTGCCAGCCTCGGACGAAGAAGGGTAGCCCGCACCACAGGACTACCGGCGTTGCGAGCCCGAACTCGACCCAGGCCCATATTCTTGGCGAGAACAGCTGCTGCATGGGCATCGAAGGCATGAACGCTGAAACCATCAGCGCCAGCATGGGTGCGGCGAGCGCGATGCTGATCCAAAGCCGCCTCGTCATATCGGCGAGTTCTGGATTTGCGTGTTCAGCGGTCACTTCTCGAGGTTCGAGCGCCATGCCGCAAATCGGGCATGAGCCAGGCCCATCGCGCACGATCTGCGGATGCATTGGGCATGTGTATCCGCCTTGCTGTGCGGACTTCGCCTGCATTGGTGATGGTGGTGCGTTCGAATTATTCTGTGTGTATTTCTCCGGTGCAGTCCCGAACTTTGCAGCGCAGCCTTGGCTGCAGAAGTGAAAAGTGGCGCCCTTATATGCAACGCTGGCCGCCGCCTTGGATGGATCAACCTTCATTCCGCAAACGGGATCGAACTCTTGAACCGGTTGCGCTGCGTGGCTGGGGCCACGTTCACTCATATGACTACACCTCGATTGTGAAGCCTTGCTTTTCGGCGACAGACCTGATCAACCGCGAAAACCTGCCGTAGTGCTGCGCCATATTTGCCGACCATGACAGCCCGTCGGCGCGCCCAATGTCCTGCCAATACTCCTGAAGGGTCCGGTCGTAGGCGTCAATCGCCGGCTTCAGCGCTTCTGGATGATATGTTTCTTCGTGACGGAAGCTCTCGATGGCCATGCGGGGCTTTTGTGGAGACTCTTCGGCAACGTAGCCAAGCACGACTCCGTCCACCGGAAAAGTGTTTGGCGGCAGCCGAAGCAGATCGATCATGGCCTGCGGGTCGCGGCGAATTCCGCCAATGGGAACGACGCCGAGACCCAATGCGCGTGCTGCAGTCATGAGCGTCGCCATTGCGATGCCTGCATCGCTGACAGCGGCCAAGATCCCTTCAAGGCTACGCTGAAATACCTGTTCGCCCCCGGCTTTCTCGACGCCCAAGCCCGTCTTATAGAGGTCCACGACTACCGCGATGAACACCGGTGCCTGCGCTATCCATGGCTGGCCGCCTGCGATTTCAGCTATGCGAGCGCGGCTGGCTGCATTGCGCACAACCACGAGCGATATCTCGTGGCTGTTGGTGGACGTCGGAGCACGACGTGCGCACTCGATAATGGCCTCAAGGTTTTCCGCCGAGATCGGGTCGGTCTTGTAGCTGCGGCTGCTGTGATGCGCCTGCAATAGGCGGACGGTCTCGTTCATCGGGACTCCTCGTTTGCGCCGACCGACTCTTGTCAAGAATCCCGGCAGACCCACTTGACCATGAATGCTTTGATTCCTCCGCTACACACTCAGAGCAGGGTAGTCGGTATAGCCATGCGGCCCCGGTGTGAAAAATGTGCTTGGGTCAGGCACATTGAGCGATGCATTGCTGCTAAACCGCGCCGGCAGGTCGGGGTTGGCGATAAAGAGCTGGCCGAAAGCTACCGCATCCGCCTCACCTGCCTCGATGACCTGATTCGCTTGTGCCAGCGTGTATCTTTCATTCGCGATGTATACTCCGCCGAATTGCCTTTTGAGTTGTGGACCCAGTCGGTCGGGTCCGAAGTACTCCCGCGAAAACAGGAAGCCGAGCCCTCGCCTGCCTAGCTCGCGCGCCACATAGCCGAATGTTGCCGGCGGGTTTGAATCGTGCATGTCCTGCGAATCGCCTCGCGGCGCCAGATGCATACCGACGCGCTTGGCGCCCCAGACGGAGACCACCGCATCGGCTACTTCAAGCATGAGTCGGGCACGGTTTTCAATCGATCCACCGTATGCGTCCGTACGATGATTGGATCCGTCCTGCAAGAACTGATCGATCAGGTAGCCATTGGCTCCATGAATCTCCACACCGTCAAAGCCAGCCAGCTTTGCGTTCTCTGCTCCCTTGCGGAAGGCCTCAACGATGCCCGGGATTTCGGAGGTCTCAAGTGCGCGTGGCGTCACATAATCGATAGCAGGACGCAACAGGCTCACATGGCCTGCGGGGCGGATCGCGCTGGGTGCAACCGGCAGTTTGCTATCAAGAAAACGTGGGTCCGAGATGCGCCCCACATGCCAGAGTTGTGCAAAGATGCGACCGTCGGCATGGTGCACCGACTGGGTCACTAGCTTCCAGGCCTCGATTTGCTGCGGCAACCAGATCCCCGTCACATTTGCGTAGCCAACGCCCTGCGGTACAACCGGTATGCCTTCGGAGATGATTAGGCCCGCATTGGCCCGCTGGGTATAGTACTCGACCATGAGCTGCGTCGGAATGTGCTCTGGTGTGCCGCGCAAGCGAGTTAGCGGAGCCATAATAACCCGATTTGGCAGATGAAGGTCGCCGATCTGGATTGGGTCTAACAGAGAAATCATGGGAGGAGTCCTTGTGGAAATTAGCTGGTTTGACGAGTTGTATGCTTGAGAGTTCTTAGGGAGTGAGCACAATCTTCCCGATGCCCCCATGTTCCGCCAGTTGCTGCGCTTCCCGGATCTGCGCAAGCTTTAGTCTCTTGCTGATAGGAATCGAAAACAGTTCTCGCGCTATCTCACCGCCCAGCTCTTCCAATCTTGCAGAATCAGGTTGAGCAAACACGCTCACAACGCGAAGATCGCGTCCCACCGCGGATGCTGGGGGGCCGAGCACACTCGCCAAAACACCGTTCTTGCGGATGTGCGGCAGAAGACGGTCGATGGTCTCATGTCCCACCATGTCCGCGATTGCATCGAGTTCCGGCAAGGCGGCAATCTCCTTCATATCGTCCAATGCAATCACACGATCGGCGCCAAGGTTTTCTGCCTCGATCCTCTGCTCAGAACGCACGCCAGCGATCACGTATGCACCGTGCTGTTTGGCCACGTGGACAGCAGTTCGTCCGACGCCACCGATTGCGCCAGTAATGAGTATGATTTCACCGGGCCGTGGCCGAACGCCGACTTCAATCACCTGGGAGCCGGTCAGCAAAACGAGAGGCAATGCCGCCGCGTCGATGCCGTCAAGATTTTCAGGAGTGCGCGCCAGATCCACAGGCTTGCAAACCACATACTCGGCATAGGAGCGATTCACCAGGCCGAATACTCGTTCGCCCACCTTCAAGCCCTCCACCCCTTCTCCGAGGACAACCACCTCACCCGAAAGGTCGCGGCCAAGAATCGTCGGAAATTCGAGCGGCATCATCTCCTTGAGATCACCGCGACGCAGTTTCCAGTCGATTGGATTGATGCTCACCGCGATCGTCTTTACGAGCACTTCACCGGCCGCCGCCAGAGGTTCAGGCACATCTTCGTACGAAAGTTGGCTGACGTCGCCATAACCGCGCAGCAGGACCGCCTTCATCAACACTTGTGCCATATGGATCCTCTTCTTCGTGCGGGTAATTGGGATTCAGAAAACAGCATCCTACGTCGAGCGTCGAATACAAGACGCTGTTGCGGAAGATCCGGTTAGCGCACTGACCGCTCCCATACTTTTGAAACTCATCACAAGCTGCGGACCGTCCTTCGTGCCTAGACGCCAATCTCATGCAAAGCCCTGAACGCTTCAAGCAACACGCGGGGATTGAATTGGCCTTTGTACACAGCGGGAATCTGTTTGTTCAGGTTTAAGAGAGAGTAGACTGCCGTCTGCGCGGAGCGAATGGAGTACTCAACCGTGAACACCACATCGTCGGGAAGTTCACAGTACTGCCCGACGAAGGCCAGATTCTTTGAACCGTCCGGCCTGACCATAGCTCGATCGTCCTTGCTCCGGGGAAGAAACTGGCTGGTGATGAAGGGCATCATGCACGGGATGCAAATGCAGGTTTCAAGAATCCTGGCCCCACGCTCTTGGAGGCGCAAATGGCCGATGATCTCCGTCATGATTTCGCGCCCGGTACATGCCGACATGGGCTTCTTCACGAAATTGCCGGGCACATCGACGAACAGTCCGTAACCCCAGAAGACCTCGACTCCCTCTGGCTGCCCAATGAAATGCGGCTGATGGGGCAACACTATTGAAGCAAGCCAACTGGACTCCGGGAAGGTAATGAGCCCGCCTTCTCCGGGTACGTTGCCCGTCAAATCCCGGATCAATTGGAAGAACGTGAAGTCGCGAAGTGTGGTTGTAAAGGACATCCACTTGGATTGCTCAATGTGATCGGCGAAGTTCGAAGGATGCCCGAACTGCGTTTGGCCAGCCGCGATCTTCTCCCATAGAGCCCAGGAACCACCGTCGGTCTTCCCCAGTAAAACGGCTGCAGAGTCCATTGAACCCAGACTCGATCCTTCGGTCATGGACCCGACAGTCACGATGACTTTGTCGTCTTCGGTAACACGAATGCTTCTGAGAACGCCGTTTTCTTGGACCACGATCTTATCCACGGCGAAGCCGGCCCTGTCAGTAAGAAGTCCGAGATCGATGACGGTTGTGTTCAGCATGAACCTAACACCACGGTCCTCAAGCCACTCGTAAAGTGGTCGCACCATCGATTCGTACTGGTTGTACACAGTTCGCATAATGCCGGTAAGCGTATTGAAACCGGACACCATATGAGTGAAGCGCACCAGATAGCGTTTGAACTCGACTGCGCTATGCCAGGGCTGGAAAGCGAAGGTGGTGCACCACATGTGCCAGAAGTCCGTCTCAAAGAATCCCGGGGCAAACTGGTCGGAGATCGTAGTTCGTCCAAGAAACTCCTCCGGTTCGATCGCCAGGCGCTCAAGGTCGAGAATATCCTTCTCGCTCAAACCAAACCTCGGCGCATCAACCCTGCGTCCATCTCTAAAGAGGCGGGACTTGGATGATGTCTTCATCGTCTCGTTCCAGTCAAATATCTCCTGCTTCACTGTCTTGGTTCCATCGAGAGTCGGAATCGATGAAAAGAGGTCGTAGGTGCACAGATATTTGCTCTCAATCATGCGGCCGCCGCGCATCACGTAGCCGTCTGTCGCGTTTCCGGCCGCGTCAAGGCTGCCGCCGATCCGGGATGACTCCTCCAGGATCGTGATTGTGTGCCCTTTCACATCCCCGTCGCGGATGAGGAAAACTGCAGCGGCAAGAGAAGCGATGCCGCCGCCTACAAGATATGTTGCCGCTTCATCATCAGGTCGTTTCACAGGGATCACTTCACACTTTCTCTTTGCCCGGTCAATCTAGTTGTGGTTGCGCTAAGGGACTCTATCCGTTAGTGCTACGAGCGCACAATGCGATTGTCAATCGGTAACGCGGGAATGACTGTATCGAATTGAACAGATGGTCAGCCGCCCCAGATCGCAGAATCATTCTGAGCGCATGGGGTCGGCCTCTACAGTCGGGGCAGACTTTCAACGATCGCCCACGGGCTGCACAGAGAAAGCCATGGTCATCGTTCTTGCTCCTCACTTGTCGCAATCCGTACCCAGCCTCATTATTGATGCGAAGAAACCGGGAGAATGCAATGTCAGCAACAAACTCAGTTGTCGCCGTATACGACTCTCACGAGCAGGCGGAACGCGCCGTTAAGGCTCTCCAACTGGCCGGTGTCGATATGAAGAGCCTCTCGATCGCGGGCAGAGGCGTACATACCGATGAACATGTGGTTGGCTATTACACGGCTGGCGATCGGATGAAGCACTGGGGCAAGATTGGAGCATTTTGGGGTGGATTCTGGGGGCTGCTCTTTGGGTCCGCATTCTTTGCAATACCGGGCATTGGGCCAGTTCTTGTCGCAGGTCCACTGGTTAGCTGGATTATCGCAGGCCTTGAGGGGGCGGTTGTTGTCGGCGGGGTCAGCGCTCTCGGAGCAGGCCTTGTGAGTATTGGCATTCCGAAGGACAGCGTCATTAAGTATGAAGCGGCATTGAAAACCGACAAGTTCCTGTTAATTGTCCATGGCTCATCCGACGCTGTGTATGGCGCACGATTCATCCTCGATGGTTCCGGATCGGGCAGCTACTGTGTTCATGGCCAGCCGATGCTGACCAGTTGACATTGTCTTGCACAGCGGTTTCGGCGGCCACGCTGGATCAGAACCCGTTCGGCCAATTTAGAGAACCGATCGATTTTATGCACGCAATTCTGCCAACTGATCCTCTATAGGCGATTCCGGATCGGAATAGGACGAAATCAACATGTATTCAGAATTCAAAGCGCAAAACTCTTCGACCTTCGCGGTGCGCAAAGAGCTAAATGACCAACACAATATTCCGAATCCAAGTCTTGCCGCCGACGGGTTCAATATCTGGTGGCAGAAGACCATCGCACAGAACATAGCAATGGTCTCAGAAGCGTCTGACCTCATGCGTGCGCACCGTCTCGTCGGTTCGGCACATCAGCCTCGCGCCCGGCAAGCCCATTGATCACCATTTCTGTTAAGAGGCGCTCCGCACATCAATCATCGCCCAAAGCGCCACAGATGCACCAAGACAGCCGAAATGCCTACAAGGCAAGGCCCAAGCGCCTTCCAGTCTCTTCAATAATCCCGCGATTGATGCTGATGTGCGGCCCTCAGATGGCCAAAAGAGCACAGCCTTTGCACTCACAACAAAGGAGACTTGAATCTAAGTCACTCTAATGAATCACCGAGGGCAATCATGCCGGACGATCATCCCTTCTCTTCTATCCCGACAAGCATTCTTGTGCCCATCGACTTTAGCCCGTCGTCTCAGGCGGCTTTGGACGCAGCGAGCGATCTCGCGGAACATTTTCAGGCCAGCCTTGTCATGGTCAACGTCGTCCCCTGCCTTTCATTTTTTGCTCTTACGTATGCCATTCCCGACGATGCTCTCCGGCAGAAGATGGGGGCGCACGCTGAGCGCCTCCTGGCCAAGTGTCAGTTAGCTCTTAAGGCGAGAGGTATCAACTCGAGTTTTAGCGTCGAATTCGGCAATGACGTTGCCGGAGCAATCATTGATATTGCAGAACGTGAACATGTGGACATGGTTGTGATTTCCACTCACGGCATCTCCGGTTGGCATCCTCTCGTCTTTGGCTCAATCGCCGAGAAGGTCGTGAAGCTTGTGCAATGTCCACTTTTGCTTCTCCACTCAGCCAATCCAGAAACGCATCTGAAAAGCGCTTCTAACCGCTCGATAGAATGGTGGTAGCGAGATCAACGGTACAGTTGGCCAATCGTGAGCTCGACGACTTTTGTCGCCCCGACATCCGACAGGCAGGTCGCACGACCGGCTCAGGATAGCGCACCAACTGGCCTCACAAGCGAAGAAGCGCGCGCTCGTCTTGAAAAGGACGGGCCCAATGCAATGCCGGACACGTCTGCTCATTCACTGCGCGACGCTTTGGCCAAATTCTGGGCTCCCGTGCCATGGCTGCTTGAAGCGTCCATCGTGCTTGAGTCCGTCCTGCATAAGTATTACGAAGCTGGTGTCATAGCAGCGCTGCTCGTTTTCAACGCGGCTCTGGCTTACTTCCAGGAAAGCCGCGCCCAGGCAACTCTCACCGCTCTCAAATCTCGTCTGGCACTCAACGCCTCGGTCGAGCGGGACGGCAAATGGAAGACAATACCAGCGGCGGAACTGGTGTGCGGCGACCAAGTGAAGCTGTCGCTTGGCGGAGTCGTGGCCGCGGATGTGCACCTGACCGGCGGGTCGGTTGAGCTCGACCAGTCGATGCTTACGGGCGAATCCCTCCCCATTGACGCAGGTTCCGGCACTGACACGTTTGCAGGGGCTCTGGTGCGGCGCGGCGAGGCCACCGCTATCGTAACGGCTACGGGGACCCGCACCAAGTTTGGCCGCACGGCGGAACTCGTTCAATCCGCACACGTAGTGAGTACACAGCAGACGGCCGTCCTCAGGATCATCCGCAACCTGGCGGTCTTCAATTGCCTAATCATCGTTGCAATGGGCGCTTATGCGTATTACCATGCGATGCCCTCAACCGAGATGATTCCGCTTTTGCTGACATCGGTCCTCGCCATCATCCCAGTCGCATTGCCGGCGACATTTACCCTCGCTGCCGCGATTGGCGCTCGTGCTCTCGCCAAGCAGGGCGTGTTGCCAACACGGCTTTCAGCCGTGGACGAAGCCGCATCGATCGATGTGTTGTGTTCAGACAAAACCGGAACTCTGACCCGCAATGAACTCACTGTCGCAAGCGTGCGCCCATTACCAGGATTCGACGAGGCCCACGTTCTCGGAATGGCGGCGCTGGCGAGTTCCGAAGGGGGCCAGGATCCAGTTGATGCGGCCATTCGACTTGCCGCGTCGCAGAAGACGGCCACCGGCTTGCCAAAGCTTGCCGTTTTTGTTCCGTTCGATCCGGTCAAGAAAACCTCGGAAGCAACCGCGACAGATCCAGCCGGTAGTTCCGAACGAATCATCAAGGGCGCATTCACTGCGGTTGTGGCCCTCACTGCGCCCTCTCCCGCCGCGGCCGCTATCGCCGACGAACTTGAGAAGCAAGGTTTTCGAGTTTTAGCAGTTGCAGCAGGACCAGCGGCATCCAACCAGATCATTGGATTGATTGCCCTCAGCGATCCGCCGCGTACGGACTCGATCTCTCTAATCTCAGAGTTGAATGGGCTCGGCGTGCGCACAGTCATGGTGACCGGCGACGCTCCGGCCACAGCCGCAATCGTCGCGCAAGCGGTTGGATTGAAGGGGGCAGTCTGTCCGCCCGGCAAGCTGCCAGCCGACATTCAACCGGAAGACTTCTCGGTCTTTGCAGGTGTTCTTCCGGAAGGCAAGTTTGACCTCGTCAAGGCTTTCCAGAAGGGCGGACATACAGTTGGGATGTGTGGCGACGGCGCCAATGACGCGCCTGCGCTTCGCCAGGCACAGATAGGCATTGCGGTCTCGACCGCAACCGACGTAGCCAAATCGGCCGCGGGCGTTGTTCTAACCGAGGCTGGGCTAGGCGGCATTGTGGCTGCTGTCAAAGAAGGCAGGGTCACTTTTCAACGCATTCTCACCTACACGCTCAACTCGGTTCAGAAGAAGGTACTTCAGGCACTCTTGCTGGCGGTTGGCCTGGTGATGACGGGACACGCAGTACTTACTCCGATGCTGATGGTCATCGTGATGATCACCGGCGACTTCCTCGCCATGTCGCTCACCACTGACCGAGTGCGGCCATCAAAGATGCCAAACTCCTGGCAGATCGGCCGAATCACAACTGCAGGAGTGATGCTCGGACTTTGCTTCCTTGCATTCTCAACTTCGATTCTGGCAGTGGGCAAGTTTCAGCTGCATCTCGGCATCGAAGCGCTTCAAACGCTGACCGTGGTGAGCATTGTGTTTGGCAGCCAGGCCACCACATATGTAATTCGCGGGCGCCAGCATCTCTGGGGCCTGCGACCCAGCATTTGGCTCGTACTCTCTTCGATAGCTGATGTCCTTATCATTTCAGTTCTCGCAACCTTTGGAATCGCAATGTCGCCATTGCCCATCGCGATCATAGCCACCGAGTTTGGCGCCGCTGTTGTCTTCGGCGCGGTCCTGGATGTAGTTAAGATTCCAGTCCTTGCTCGCCTCGGTATTTCCTGAACGACCAAGGTATTTTGGCCATCTATCTCCATTTGGTAAGCAAATTTGAAGGGATGAACATGAAGATTGCATTTCTCCATACCCCGAACTTCTTTACATCGGAGCTTCTGAAAAGGTTTCGTACGGCACTGGCACACCATGAAGTAGTTGAGTGGATTGGTGGCAAGGACGCACCTGCATTCGATTTCGATGTGCTTCTCGCCATGGGATATGTCGGTCGCGCGTTGCTTCAAAGCCAGCCCAAACTCAAGTTCATCCAGACGGCCAGCGACGGGTATGAGGAGGTCGACATCGAGGCTGCCAGCGAACTCGGCATTTGGGTTTCGTATGCCCCAGCCGATCTCACCGGGAATGCCACTTCTGTTGCGGAATTCGCGGTCTTGCTTTTGCTCGGCGCGGCGCGACATCTAGGAGAGGCTCTCACTTCCCTTCGAGGAGACTCTGTCAGGCCGCCCACGCTCAGCCTCGCACTCAGCGGGAAAACGGTATGCATCGTTGGCCTGGGGACCATCGGACAACAGTTCGTAGATCGTTTGCGTCCTTTTGGTGTGAAGATGGTTGCCACAGATGAGCACCCGGAGAATGCCCCTGCCGATGTTACTGCCTATCCCGCTGATCAACTAGACACCGCGGTCGCCCATGCGGATTTTGTTGTCATTTGCGTTCGAGCCAGCAAGGAAAACGAGAACCTTGTCAGCGTTGCTCAACTTGCCGCAATGAAGCGCGGGGCCATCCTTGTCAACATCGCTCGCGGCATGCTCATCGATGAGACAGCACTTGTTGATGCGGTTACACATGGGCAGATTTCGGCTGCGGGGCTCGACGTATTGAAGAATGAACCACCTAATCGCATGGATCCTTTGCTTCAACTTCCTCAGGTCCTGGTCACTCCACACATTGCAGGGTTAACGGATCTAATGCAGGCCGGGACGGCGAACTACATCTGTCAGGTAATTGAGGAATTCGCCGCGGGCAAGAAACCCAAGTCGATCCTAAACTCGCCCGCCAAGCCTCGGTGCCTGCTGCGAGATTGAAAGGCCTTTAGCGAGATCACCATGGCAGAGCCGAGATAATCCCGCTAAAGCGTTATCTCTCTATTCAGCGGCCAATCGCACTTTCCGCCACAACCGGTTTGGCGCCAATCTTCAGTTGACTTAAGATGGCCTGCACGAAATTGCTCAAATCTTGAGACGCTTGCATTTGTAAGGAATCCGTGTCGGATGTTCGCTGCGGCACGGATTGCAGATCTCCACTGGTCTTGGCTCCGTATTCGATCTGCGTACGTGTTCCGAAAGACGCGGATTTCATGCGAGTTTCAGTCGGGATCTTGCTGACGTCGCCGATCGTGTTGAGGAGCCGCCGCAACGTTGCTGTATCGATTGTCCCGGGAGGGAAAGCCAGACGTTCGCCACCCATCTGCCCTGTTGCACTGCCGTCGTTGTGTATCGCTACATTGTATGCACGCGAATTCGTGGAACGCGATTGAAGAATGTTGGCAAGGAATCCTTCCCCGACCATGTTTGTTTGTCGTTGTGCTTCTGGTGTGGCTTCGTGAGCCAAGTCATTTTCTAGATCGTGGACCAGCGCGCACTCTTCGCTCTTGTCGCATCCTGTCTTCACCCTGGTATCCTCCAGTATTCCGCCTCTACATTTCACACTGAACAACTAAACCCAGATGTGATGCGCTTGCGGGGTACGCCCCTTGGCCGGGAACGAGGTGAAATGGCGACTCGGACTCGCGGGATGACTCGTGCCAAATAGTGAAGCTGTCCATTTGACGATCCATCGGATTGGACGCACCCAAGGACTCGGCGTGCCGCAGCTCTCGCAGCCAAAAATTGGACGCACGTCTGCCAAGATGGCATAGGCCAGGTTGAGGATCGCCTGGAATGGTCGAACCCCGAAGACACTGATTGCGAACGTCCATGTGAACCATCTGGTACTGGGTAGATTTCGCAGAACCTCAGCAACGGCTTCCCCTCCGAGTTTCATTGAGCCATCCGGCATCAGCAGGTGAATTGTCGCGTAGGCGTCCCAGATGTTCAGGTCTTGATTGAGAGCCCGCAACTCCTCGGGATTCTGGCCTATGGGCCGTACCACAATCGAAGGGGTACTCGAACCAGCCTGCACCTGTTTCTTCACCCAACCGGCAATGCTTCTACATACCCCACACTCGTCATTGAACAGTAGGACCGGCGCGGTTTGATTTTTGCTCTGCATAGTCCAAACTCCTTTCATGACACGTATGGTTGGCTCACCACAGCCAGCAGATTCGATACGTCTGGACTAGGACCCTCTTCGCGCACGACGACCGCTCCGTTGAGAAACATGATCAGGGTGGGTGTTCCCTGTACCTCGTAAACATCAGCGAGTTCCCGGTCGAGAGCAATGTTGACCCTGAAGATCTTCTCCGCGGACTCCACCATCTCCGCAACCTGCTGAAGATCCGGCTCGATCACACCGCAATGTGCACATCCGTAAGACATAAACTCGACTACGATTGGCCCTTCACCTTTCAAAACCAGCCGGTCAAATGTCTTGGCGGTGACGGTTCCAATCCTGTCGATCGACTTCTATCCAGGCATTGAAGTCCTCATTGTTTGGTCTGCGCCTATAGGTGACCCGATATGCTCTTGCCCAGACATGCGTCGAGATGAATTCGGGCCTCGTGCACCATGTTCCTACACGTGTTCTTTGCGAAGACCGACCCAATCAGTCCTCAAGGGGATAGACGGCGGGGCGCCAAGGTGCCTCTTCGCGATCGCCTCGATCTCCGGCTCGGTCAACGCGGATAGATCAGCTGTCTCGGTGGCGATGATTCGCTTGAATGTCTCAGGATGATGGCTCTTCAGGTATTCGCTCAGGAACTCCATCGCGCTGCTCTTTCCCGTTGCATGGCCAATTAAGATGATTGCCTCGGCGTGGACAAGATCCGTGGCTATCTCCTCGTAGTAGGAATCCTCCTCGGGAACATGGTCGCCCTTGTAATGCGCCTCCTTGCGGTGGATCAAATGATGTTGGAATCCAAAAGGGTCATGTGGCTTAACGGTGAGTTCATCTTCCGGCCGCTTACCGCCGAGATCGTGGTAAATATGGGCGACTTGATGGTCGATGACCACAACCATTCGCCCGATTTGGTGCGCTTTTGCGGGTTTCCCAAGGGCTCCAGCCTCTTTTAGAAACTGACGCAGCCTCGAAATCTCTTCTACTTCGAGATTATGGGTGCTGGGTTTCTTGAAGAAACCCCTCTGGGGACCTACCACGAACGCAAATTCGTCGTTCCCGCGCGGCTCGACCTCGCCAATCTGTCCAATGAGGTCAACTACAGCACTCCAACTTAGATTGCGCGGCAGCTTGCCGCCAACGAGACTCTCAAGAAGGTCTTCATGGTCGTTGCGAATATGATCATTCATCCTCTGAGCATTTCACCCGTAAAAAAGAAATGTTGTTCCAGTTTGCTCATCGCATTCGGACATTCAGAAAGGAATCTTCCGATCAAGGTCCATAGTTGGGTTTACAAAGAGTCTCGGCTTTGGGCGCAGGGAGGGTCGTCAGCCTTCGTGCAGAGCAATCCGGCACAGTTCCAGGACCTCGACCCTGCAATGATTTAGCCACGATCCCGTGTAGGATCACAAAGTTGAATTGATAGTCTAACCAGAAGAAAAGGTGTCCGAGTGAAAACAGCAGAAACGATCAAGAACAATGTGGAGCAGGAATTGCGTTGGGAACCAAGCGTTTGCGCAACCAAGATTGGCGTCTCGGTCAACGAAGGAGTTGTCGAGCTTGATGGGCATGTTGGTAGTTTGTATGAGAAGTGGGCAGCCGAGCGTGCAGCCCTCCGGGTCGTCGACGTCACCTCGGTCGCAAGTGAGATCAAAGTCGATCTGCCATTCGAGAGTGAGCGAACAGACGAAGACATTGCGTCTGCAGCAGCTAATCATCTGAACTGGAACTCCCAGGTGCCTGACACGATTAAGTTAAAGGTCTCAAATGGCTGGATCACGCTTCAAGGGACCGCCGAGTGGCAATATCAAAAAGAAGAAGCTGCAAGAGCTGTTCGGTCCCTGCGCGGAGTGAAAGCAGTATCGAACGAAATCGAGCTCAAGCCGACCGTGCACACCACGGACATCAAGGTCAAGATCGAGGATGCACTGAAGCGCGATGCCCAGATTGAGGCGAAGGACATTACCGTCGAGACCTCTGGCGCCCTGGTGACTTTGCGCGGGCGAGTGCATTCATGGAGAGAACACGATGACGCCGAACACGCCGCTTTCTCCGCACCTGGCGTTGGTAGCGTTTCAAATCTCCTCACTGTTTCCTATTGAGCCCTGGCCGTCGCTCAAATTCGCGGAATCGGAGCGACACTTGGTTTGGTGTTGCTTCGACCACGAAAGGAAACCTGGGAGGTCAGCAAGTCCGCATGACTCAATTCACGACTCTCCGGGCCTCCCATTCGCCAACCTGCAAAATGGGAGAGACACATGGCCAATGATGCGTTGACCGGCGGCAAGCTTGAGAAAGTCCTCGCGGCACTTGATGCCAACTGGCAAGCCGAGATGGAGGGGCACCGGACCTATCAGACTTTGGCTGAGCGCGACAGCGACCCTGTACGGGCGCTTGTGCTACGCCACTTGGCTGGCGCCGAATGGGAACACGCGGCGCTATGGGCCGGGCGCATCCGTGAGTTGAATGGTCCAGAACCGGTGTACAAAGGTAGTGAGCATGGGGATGCGGACTCATTAGCCAACCGCGCCGGCGGCATCCAAATGGCCCTGCGTCGTTTGGAGATCGACGAAAGCCGCGACATTGCGAAATACGGCGAGCAACTCAAGGAATTGGGCGATGCGGGCTCCATCGCTATCCTCAATCACGTTATTGAAGACGAGAAAGATCACTACCAGGAACTCGGATCTCTGTTACGTGGCCACTATCCCGCCTCCGTCAGTTCGCCCAAACCCGACATTAAAGCGGCTCTCAAAGAGTTGCTGGCAAAGAGCGATCAAGGTCGCAAGCGGCCTGGAGCCTGGATCGGTGATGCCATCTATGGCGTGAATGATGGTCTCGGCGCTATCTTCGGCATCGTCTCCGGTGTCTCAGGAGCAACTGCCGGCGACAGCAAATATGTTCTCCTCGCGGGACTCTCGGGCATGATCGCGAGCGCCCTCTCGATGGGCTCAGGCGCATATCTCGCCGCCAAAAGCGAGCGCGAGATCTACCACGCCGAGGTTGCGCGCGAACGCGAAGCCATCCAGATGAATGGCCCTGAAGCTCGAGAACTGCTCTCCCTCTACTACCAGGTCAAGGGCCTGCCAGAGGATGACGCCCAACATATGGTCAACCACATTGCCGACGATCCCGATCAGTTGCTGCGTGCTCTGGCCAGCGAGCGCCTTGGCTCCTCTGAGGAAGCACTCTCCAACCCGCTTGTCTCGGCCAGTTCCGGTGCTCTCTCTACCGCTATTGGGGCCAGTATTCCGGTCATCCCCTTCTTCTTCATGCATGGGATCGAGGCGGTCATCGCCGCGGCAATCATCTCGCTAGCCGCGCACTTTGCAGTCGGTGCCGCAAAATCCTTGATTACAGTGCGCTCCTGGTGGTCCTCCGGTGTTGAGATGACCCTTGTCGGTGCAGCTGAAGGCGTGGTGACCTACGGTATCGGCATACTGCTTGGTAAAGGCGGCATCTAGGGGAATTTGAAACTGAAACCCACCTGTTCAAATCCGTCTCACATTTGGATCGGGGTGGCACGGGCAATGCAAGGTAAGCCACAGACCCAAGCAGGAGCAGGAGTCTGTGGCCTATTCTTCTACCGGGCGCATTCAATACGGAGCTACTGAAGCAACATGTTGAATTGCATTCAGACCGCTGCGAGTTCCTCGACCCAATATCCCTCACGATTGTAGTGCCCATACAAGCCTGTTTCGTAATCCCGTGTGAGCAGAGATTCGTCGGTATATTCCGGTGCAGCCTTGATAGTCTCGCGAGACAGGCCGATTGCAACCTCCCTCTCTTCCCAACTCACGTTCTCGATCCACTTTGGCGAGATCAGCACTTTTTTACCTGGCCACCAATTCTTTGTCGCCACAACAAGGTAGCGAATTGCCCAGGTCTCGTCATCGATGATGAAGTCATCTACATGACCAATCTCGCCGTCAAGAGCCGCGAGATGGTAGCCCGTTACTTCGTCGGTACTGCGAAGGTGTCGGTCCCATCCCATTGCTTGAGAGGCGGCCAATCCCCATCTGCTGCGATCCCGCAGAATATATGGATTGCCTCCCCACATGTATGGACCACCCCAATAGTTGGGGAATCCATAGTATCCGTTGTATAGGTCCTCATACTGGCGGGAAACTGGCTCGTCCATGTCGACGGACGGGCTGTCCTCGATCTGCTTCCTGTTTAAGAGAACGAAGACCTTCTCTTCAGCAGTATTGACGCCGTCAAGTGAATAGGGTGAGATCAATACCTTCCTGCCGCTAAGCCAGGTTCCGGTATTTGCGACGAGGTAACGAATTGCCCAATAGTGGTCGTCGAAGAAGAACTCACTGGCCGACCCTATGTCTCCATCGAGACTCTTGAGTGAGTAACCCTTCAGAGCCTTTGCTTTGATTAACATTGCATCTCCTTTTGTATGTACTCTTTCGATGAATTGTCTCTTCCAGCCTGCACATGCTGCGCTGTAAAAGAGCAGGCCCCATACGATACGTTTGGAGCCCGCCACAGTCGCAGCGCAGTCTGGCTGCTTCTTAGACGAGAACGGCCTGGCCGTAAACCGCGTAATGACTTTGTTCCGTGCCGGCAATGATGTCCTTGGCTTTCTCCACCTCGTCAGGTGTTCCGTGAACGATAAGCACGTACTTGTCGGTCTTCAAGGCGACATCGTACTTTAGTACGCTGTCCTTCGGGATGCCGATACTAACCAGGCCCGCACCGATGGCGCTCACGCCCCCAAGAACAACTGCGCCTTCAAGGCCAGCTACAATCCAGGCTACGATCGGACCGGCGGCAAGAATCGGTCCGAGTCCCGGTATGAAGAACAGACCCGATCCGAACAGCAACCCCCAGAAGCCGCCCCAGAATGCTCCCACCCCGCCCCAATACTTCATACGATCACCGGCAGTGTAATAGCCGACGACATGTTCCTCCGTGTGCGTATCCCGTCCTACAATCGACAGGCTTTTCATATTGACGCCTGCCTCTTGGAGTTCCTTGATCGCATGTTCTGCTTGTTCGTGAGTGTCATAGATTGCCGCTACAGAGTTTTTCGAGCTCATTTAGATCCCCTTTTCCATGGTTGATTTGATTTAGGTTCGTGAGACTGCTCCCCGTGCACTCAGGCAACTACTGCCTTGAGTGCCGCGCTCTTCGACTCGATGCAATCCAGAAGATCGTTCCATGATTTGGCGAACGATTCGACGCCCTCCTCGAGTAACTGGGCAGCAACAGCCTCCGTGTCAATACCAGCGATTGCAAATTCAGTGAGCGTTTTGTCGCTCGTTTTGCGTGGAGCCTCGCCGATTTCCGGATGAGCGGCAAGTGCATTCAAGGTTGCCTCAGGCATCGTGTTGACAGTGGCTGGTAAGGCGAGGGCCTGAACGTACAGGATTTTCGAGGCGTTGGGATCCTTGGTTCCTGTGCTCGCCCAAAGAAGGCGTTGAGGGCGGGCTCCAGCATTCTGGATGCGTTGCCACCGCGGCGAATCCAGCAGCGTGCGATACATCTCATAAGCATCCCTGGCGATGGCGATGCCAAACTGGTTGCGCAGAATTTCCGGCACCTTCTGTGCTACAGCCACGTCCCAACGGCTGACGAAGAGTGACGCCACGGAACCAACATCGGGATGGAGTCCGGCGGCTATGCGCCGCTCGACGCCGCGCATGTAAGCTTCGGCGGCGGCGACATATTGCGCGCCCGAGAACAGAAGAGTCACATTGACAGGCACACCTCGGAAGATGGCTTCCTCAATGGCTGGAAGGCCCTCACTGGTGCCCGGAATCTTGATGAAGAGATTGGGCCGCGCCGCGCGGTTGTGAAGAGCGCTGGCTGCGGCGAGAGTACCGGTCGTGTTATGCGCCAGCAGGGGCGATACCTCCAGGGAGACCCAGCCATCCACGCCGCCGGTTCGGTCGTAGACAGGCCGGAAGAGATCGGCCGCCTGCCTTAGATCCTCTAGAGCCAACTCGAAGAACAGTTCCTCGCCTGACTTGCCTTCATCCAACTTCCTGCGAATGACGTCGTCATAATCGGCGCTGTTCTTGATGGCGTGATCGAAGATGGTTGGATTCGAAGTGAGACCAGTAACCGAAAGTTCTTGAATATAGCTCAACAGTGTGCCGCTGGCGAGCAAACGATGTGTGATGTTATCGAGCCAGATGCTCTGACCAATTCCTTGTAGTTTCTCGGTCGTTCGATTCATTTCATTCCTCTTGGAAAACACATCACTCTGTTACTGGTTGGATTTCAAGTGCACTCACTTTATCGACTCTGCGCTGGTGGCGAATCGCACCGCTGAAGCGAGCCTTCAGAAACATCTGAATTAATTCCCAGGCCAGTGCCGGACCGATTACCTGGCCGCCCAGCGTGAAAACATTCATGTCGTCGTCTTCAACGCCCTGGTGAGCGGAGAACACATCGTGGATGAGCCCGGCGCGCACGCCAGCTACTTTGTTGGCGCAAATGGATGCCCCCACTCCACTGCCGCAGAGCGCTATTCCGCGATCCACTTTGCCTGTGGCTACAGCTCTGGCCAGCGGAATCACGTAATCCGGATAATCGTCCCCTGGGCTCGGATGAGGCGCACCAAAGTCGACGACTTCATAGGCAGCATCGCGCAGCAAAGTCGCGATCTGCTCTTTCAGAACGAACCCTCCATGGTCTGAGGCGATTCCGACACGCATGGTGCTCCCTCCTTGTTCTTGCCAAGTACTCGATGAGCCTGCCTGCAGACGTTCTCAGCGGTGAAACCGTAGTGCTCCATGACCACCGGTCCGGGCGCCGACGAGCCGAACGTGTCTATCCCAATGACGGCGATCCGCGGACCGACAAAGGACTGCCATCCTACCGGGGAACCCGCCTCAATGACCAGGATTGGCACGCCCGTGGGCAGAATCCTCTCCCTGTAATCGTCCGATTGCGCTGCGAACAGGCTTGTGCTCGGCATGCTCACCACTCTCGCTTGAACGCCTCCCGCCGCGAGCCGTTCGCGACCGTCCAGCGCCAGTTGGACTTCCGATCCTGTAGCGATGAGGACGATGTCTGGTCGCCCACTTGTCGGAGAATCAGCGAGGATATAGCCACCTAACGGAACCCCCGTCGGAATAGCGGGATAGGAATTCAAGTCGAGCACCGGAAGACTCTGTCTTGTGAGCACCAATGCGACAGGCCCCTGCTTTCTGCCGATCGCAACTCGCCAGGCGGCTACCGTCTCGTTGGCATCTGCAGGGCGAAGAACAACCATGCCTGGAATCGATCGCAATCCGATGAGTTGTTCAACAGGCTGGTGAGTCGGACCGTCTTCACCCATGCCAATACTGTCGTGCGTGAAGATATAGATCACCGGGAGGGCATTCATGGCTGCAAGGCGCATAGGCGGCCGCATGTAATCACAGAAGACGAGGAAGGTGCCACCGTATGGAATCAGGCCGCTGTGCAGGGCCATTCCATTGAGGATGGCGCCCATGGCATTCTCGCGAATGCCGAAGTGCATATTGCGTCCAGCCCAGTCTTCCGGTTCGAAGTTGCCGGCCCCGTCAATATTGGTATGGGTGCTTGGTCCAAGGTCTGCCGAGCCTCCCATCATCTCCGGCAGACGAGAGCCGAGGATCTCGATCACTTTGCCCGAAGCGACGCGGGTGGCCATCGGTCCATCCGCTGGAGTAAACGCCGGCAGATCGGTGTCCCAACCTTTCGGTAGCTGTCTGTCTATGACTCTCAGGAACTCAGCGGCAAGGTCAGGATTTTCATACGCGAAGGTTTGGAATCGCGCCTCCCATTCCGCCTGTGCAACGCTTCCGCGAGCGACAGCTCTTCGGAAATGCTCAAGCGCCTCTTCGGGGACGTGGAAGGGAGGCGAAGCAGGCCAGTCCATTGCCTCCTTGGTAAGCCGCACCTCCTCCACACCGAGAGCTTCTCCGTGAGCCGCGGCGGTGTCCTGCTTGTGCGGGCTGCCAAAGCCAATGTGCGTGCGTACGGCAATCAGCGATGGCCGGTCCGTCTCTTCGCGGGCATTTGCCAGTGCGAGCGCAACGGCATCGACATCATTGCTTTGCTCCACTCTCTGCACGTGCCAGCCGAACGCGGCGAACCGGGCCATACGATCCTCGGTGAACGTCAGCTCTGTGCTTCCCTCGATCGTGATGTGGTTGTCTGCATATAAAACGATCAGCTTTCCGAGATGCTGGTGCCCTGCCACCGATCCAGCCTCCGACGAGATTCCTTCCTCCAGATCGCCATCGCTAACAAGCACGTATGTGTAGTGGTCCACGATTTTATGACCGGGGCGATTGAAATGCGCTGCCAACGCCACTTCGGCAATGGCCATCCCCACGCCGTTCGCAAGGCCCTGGCCCAAAGGTCCAGTGGTCGCTTCCACGCCTGGAGTCTTTCCAAACTCCGGATGACCCGGAGTATGACTACCCCATTGCCGAAACCTCTTCAGTTCATCAAGGGGCAGATCGAACCCGGTAACGTGGAGAAGTGCATAGAGCAAAGCGCACCCGTGGCCAGCCGACAAAATAAACCGGTCGCGGTCTGGCCAGTGCGGATCGCGCGGGTTGTACTTGAGCGATCTGTCCCATAAGGTATATGCCATGGCCGCCGACCCCATGGGCAGCCCAGGATGGCCCGAGTTGGCCTTCTGCACCATGTCCACTGCCAGGAAGCGAAGCGTGTTGATGCACAACTCATCCAGTGCGGGCGGAGCGATTGTTGTTGCGAATGTTGCAGAAGTTACCATGGCGCGTTTTGCCTCTCAGGGTTGAAATGCGCTGAATACCGCACGTGAACTCTCGAATCACAACAGAGTCCGGTTGAAGCCAAGCTACATTTTGAGTCCCGTATGGCTGCATTCCGGGTGCTTGCACTCGCACGCTGTCTTTGGACTATGTTTTGCCCCTGCACACGTAGTGCTGCAATGCTTCTTGCCAACGGTAGCCTGACAGTTACAGCCTGGATGTTCGCATTTTTGTGTTGCGGTCATAAAGTCTCCTTGTACCCAGACATGCCTTCGCTCGTTTGGAGGCTATGCAATTCACAACTTGATTCGCGCACAATGCAATTCTGTTGCTTGAGCCATGGAGTCGAATGTACCCAATTGACCAGATGTTCTGCCGTCCACGATGGAAGGATGATTTCAACTATGCGAGTGCGCGATTGGAGTAAATCCCAATGGATTCGAACCGCCCCATACGACGGTCGAGCACAACAAGCGCACGACGTCTTCAGGCGGGAGTCGCTATGTCCGCCTTTGGAGTGACGAATTATGCAGGGGAGACATGGGGAGGTAGTTAGTGGCGAACCAATTGGCGACTTCAGAAATCACCCAAGCGGACTGGGCAACTGGTCCCAAAGGCGAAATCATAAGTATCTACACGCTTAAAAGCAGGTGGACCGAGGTGCGTCTCACCGAGTATGGCGCGAGACTGGTGAGCGTCAAGACGGCCGATCGCGGCGGCAAGTTCGCCGATGTGGTCCTGGGCTACGACTCGCTCAACGATTACCTGCGCGACAAGAAGACCTTCCTGGGTGGCGTTGTGGGACGCTATGGAAATCGTATCGCTCATGGAACACTGTGGATTGGTGAGCAGCAATATCAACTCCCGGTGAACGATCATGGGAACACACTCCATGGAGGGCCGGTGGGCTTCGACAAGCTCTTCTGGCGGGGGCAAATCGCGCAAGATTCCATCGAGTTCACACTCTTGAGCAAAGATGGGGACATGGGCTTCCCTGGCAGTCTGGCCGCGAAGGTGGTCTATACCTTGGAAGACTGTGCTCTGCGGCTCGACTATTCCGCGACAACCGATCGTGCGACTGTAGTAAACCTCACGAACCATAGCTACTTCAACTTGAATGGGGACGACGCTGGGGACATTATCGACCATCAGCTCACGCTGAACGCAGATCGATACACGCCGACCAATGCAGAGTTGATCCCGACTGGAGAATTGGCTGCGGTTGCGGGGACACCGCTGGACTTTCGCGAAGCGATGCCAGTTGGCCTTCGCATTAACGATGCGCACGAACAACTGATATTCGCAGGCGGTTACGACCATAATTTCGTTGTCGATGGAAACAATGGCGAACTCAAGCTGGCCGCGAGACTTTACGATCCTGCAAGCGGACGCGTGTTGACGGTAGCCACGACGGAACCGGGCATCCAGTTTTATTCAGGCAACTTTCTCGACGGAACCTATACGGGACGGCACGGTTCCGGCTATACAAGGCACAAGGGGTTGTGCCTGGAAACACAGCACTTTCCGGACTCACCGAATCACCCGCGATTTCCGACCACATCGTTGAAGCCGGGAGAGACGATGCATTCCACTACGATCTTCACCTTCGATTGTGAATCTCGAACTGCGTGAGCGCGTGGGAAGAGCAACTTTCCACTTTCACACCGAAGGAAGTGCCGGTCATCCCCGCCGACCTCGGGCGCACGAGACTTCCGCGGCAACCTTCCGCAGTTCCGGGAGAACCTCGCCTACCCGCGACGGCTCCGCATTTGGCTCGCCAAGTGCGAAATAGAGCAACCGAAACAGCGGATATAGCCTTTCATAGATCGCTACGGCCTCAGGGTTGGGAACATAGGTTCTATTCGCGAGGCACATCTTCTTTTGAGCGTCTTCCAGCGAAGAGAAGGCGCCGGCGGCCAGAAGCGCGAAAATGCCAGAACCGAGACTTGTCGGGACCCCGCCCGGCACCAGCACGGGCTTGTTCAATACGTTTGCGTAAATCTGGTTGAGAACATGATTATTCTGCGGAACGCCCCCGGCATTAATGACCCGGTCCACAGGAACGTTGTGCTGTGCCATGCGTTCCAGGATGATGCGGGTGTGGAGGGCAGTGCCTTCAATGGATGCAAACAATTCATCCTGTGCGGTCGAGACCAGGTTCCAGCCAAAGGTCACGCCGCCGAGTTCGGCATTCACCAGCACAGTGCGATCGCCATTGTCCCAGGGAATGCGTAATAGCCCGGTCTGGCCAGCACGATAGTCTTCCAGACCCTTTGACAGGCCAGCGACCTTCGTTCCGGCGCGCTCCGCAATTGCCTCAAAGATATTGCCGGTTCCAGACAGGCCCGCTTCAATGCCGGTATAATGCGGATTCACGCTGCCGGGGACCTCGCCGCAAACGCCTGGCACCAGTTCAGGATGCTTGGCCATGGCGATGATGCAGGTGGATGTGCCGATGACGTTGACCACGTCCCCTTCACGGCAGCCTGCGCCGATCGCATCCCAATGCGCATCGAAGGCGCCCACGGGGATCGGAATGCCGGCGCGCAGTCCCAGTTCCGCTGCCCAGTGTTCGCACAGATGGCCGGCAAGAGCGTCGGAGGTATGGTAGTCGCCTGCCAGCTTCTCCACGATACCGTCAAGCAGGGGATCGAGCTTTGAAAAGAATGCCTGTGGCGGAAAGCCGCCCCAGCGCGGGTTCCACAGCCACTTATGCCCCATCGCGCAAATACTGCGCTTCACTTCACGGGGTGCGGCGATGCCACAAAGTGTTGCAGCCACCATATCGCAGTTTTCGAGCGCGGTGCCAAGCCGGTCGCGCTTGTCGGGGTTATGGCGCAGCCAGTGGAGCAGTTTCGCGAACCCCCACTCGCTCGAATACACGCCGCCGCACCAATCGATCGCTTCCAGTTTGTCCCGATGTGCTGCCTCGGTAATCTCCTGCGCCTCATGCTTGGCGCGATGATCGCACCACAAATAGTATTCATTCAGTGGCTGAAGGTGGCCATCTACTGGAATCACGCTCGATCCTGTTGTATCAAGGGCAATCGCATCCAAAGTTGAGCCCTCAATCTCCGCGTCCTTGCATGCTCCCCGAAAGGCCAGCGCAAGAGCGCTCATTTGGTCGGCGTGGGACTGGGTCGCAAAGTCCGGATCATCTCGCTTTCGATGCAGCGGGTATCCGGACGTTGCCGCACCAAGCCGCTTGCCGTCGCTATTTAGGATCGAAACGCGCACGCTCAAGGTACCGAAATCGACACCTGCAATAATCGTCATCCACCTTCTCGTTTCTCCTGCTCACTGGGCCGTTGTAGCAAAGCACCCGATTGTGGGTGCAATCTCAAAAGGGGGTCCAGAGCCGGGTGCATCGGACGCACATCGGCGAGCGCACGAATCGTCGGAGTAGCCGACCTAGTCATCGAGCTCGGGATGGTAATGACTTTCGAATCCGAGGTAGCGAATGGCAGCCTCGTGAATCGCCGGCGCTGTCTCTGAGAAGCTGGCCGCCACATGGTGCTCAAATCCTTCACGGCAGATGAATTTCAACAACTTCTGCAGTTTCGGAATCTCCACTACCCCAGTAGCCCCGAAGGTTTCGAGGCGGTCATCGATGAACCGCCCGTGACCGGTATATCCGCGGATGACGCCGCGACGGTCGTCGGTGGAATAGCGCGCATAACTCATGGCTCCTGCCTTCACATGTCCCACGCAGGTTCCAAAGGTGTTTTCCTTGCCAACTGTCCCGGCAATGATTTGCTGAAAGTCCATCTTCAAGTCAACCGGGTTGAAAAAGTGCTTGGGCAGGTTGGAGCAATGGAAACAGACCGCCCGGTCAGGATTGTCGCCGTAGTTGTTATTCCAGTCCATGATCGCCGAAGGGGTTCCGGAGGCTAGTGCCAGCATATACATACTGAGTGCGCCAGACACATCCAGTTCACAGGCACTGGAAACCAAGTTCTCACTCATCATGCTCATGATGGTGCATGGCACCACGCCGAAGTTCTCTTCCAGAGAGGTCCAACACTGTATGGCGCTGAAATCGATGTGTTCCTGATTCATCCATGTATCGATGACCGTGCCGAGCTTCGCCATCTTCAACAGGGCTGCATCCGGTATGCCGGCTGTCGGAACGTATTCCTTGATGGCTGTCAGCTTTGCTTGAGCTGCGTCATCGTTGTCACTGAGTCTGGCGATTCGCCCGAAGATTTCGGACAGGTCTACTGGGGCGACGGTAATTCCGTTGGATTCCAAGATACGTTCGCTGTAGCGGACCGTATTGAATGCGGCCGGGCGAGCGCCGATTGCACCGACGCGTACATTCTTCAGCCCACGAACAATACGGCAGACAGCGGAAAACCATGCCAGATCCTTTTGAAATTGCTCCGAGGCCGGGTCTTGTGTGTGCATCTTTGTCAAAGAGTAGGCAGCTTTGTACTGCATCAGGTTATTGCAGAGCGACATCTTGCCGCAGAAGCTGTCCCTCCGGTCGGCGATCTCCATCTTCGAGGTCTTGTCCGGGGTTGCCTGCACCAGGATCGGGACGTGTAACTCTGCGAGCCGAATCGCGTCGACGATGCCGCGTTCCTCGCCGAAGTTTGGCAATGTCACTACGATGCCGACGATCTCGCCGGCATGGCATTTGAAGAGTTCAGCGCAACGCTGCGCTTCGTCATACGTCTCGACCGCACCATACCGGCTCTCGTCCGGACTGAGCACGATCGGTGTAATGCCTGCTAGTTTAAACGCGGCGATTATCTCTTCGCGGCCACTCTTGGCAAGATGGCCGGGAAAGAAGCCCCGATTGCCAACGATGATACCCATGGTGATTGCTTTACTTGAAGCCATTCCGCCACCTCTCCTACGCTTTCTCAGTTCGTTTGCTTCTTGCCCGGCACAAAGCGAATACAGTAAAACGAGCCAAGCGCAAGCATCATTCCGCCCCACCAGACAGGAGCATGCAGTTTGGCGAGGACTACTGGAGCCAGAACCCCGCTGATCAGTTCAAAGATTCCGTATCCGAAGATCAACGCCCCGTAAAACGCCAGCAGAACGCCTATAAAAAACCAGATTGAAATCTTGGCTGAGATTTGCATTTGTCTGCTCCTGTCCGCGCGCTAATAAAAGACGATGTTGAGGATGAAGAACACGGTGATCACGATTGCAGCCCAGAACCAGTGGTTCTTGATCAGTGGGACGGGTTCCGCATGTGGAAGTTCCGAAGCGCCATACACCAGCCCGGCCAACTCAGAGAGAGGCTTGGGCTTGGTGCAGTAGCTGACAAGGATGGTGACAACAGCACATGACGAAAAGGCCCAAAGCGCACGATAGAGATCCGCTGCCATTGCCTTTGCCTCGGAAGAGAACGCCACGTAGCGAATCGCGCTTGGATCCACCCTGACCCACGCGTAAAGAGCGACAGAAGTCACAGTGCCCGCAAGCAATCCCCAGAAGCCGCCCGCCTTGGTCGCCCGCTTCCAAAACATTCCCGCGAGCACCGTACCCAGCAGCGGCGCGATAAAAAAGCTGAATAGCGCCTGGACATAATCCATGATGGCGGCAGCCTGCATCACTAGGTACGCTGTCCCGATACTGACCACGATGCCGAGGACCGTGGCCCAGCGGCCCACCGATACATAGTGCGAGTCGGAGCCATTTTTTTTGATCAGTGGCTTGTAAATGTCGTAGGTCCATACCGTGGAGAATGCGCTCACGTTGCCCGCCATGCCGGACATGAACCCAGCGATCAGGGCCGTGATTCCAAGACCGAGAAGGCCAGGGCAAAGATATCGCTCCATCATCAGAGGGAGAACCTCATTGTAACTATTAGGGTTTGCAGCACTGACAGAATCCTGGCCCACCAGGTGCATGAGCGTTCCATCGTTGTTGTGCAGCACGACCAGGCCGAGCAGGCCGGGAAGAATCACAAAGAATGGAATTGCCATCTTGAATGCCGCCGCTATGATGGGCGCCATTTGAGCTGCGCGCAGGTTCTTTGCGGCCATGGCGCGCTGCACAACCAGGAAGTCGGTCGTCCAATATCCAAAGGAGATCACAAAGCCGAGGCCAAAAACAATTCCGGTCCATTGCACTCCCATAGCGTTGGTGGAGAAGTGCCCCAATCCCTTCCAAAGATGCGTGTATTCCGAAGTGTGATAGTTCATCAGGATCTTGGCTTGCAGGTTGTGCCAGCCGCCGGCTTCTATCAATCCGAGAATGGGAACCAGCAGCGCGCCGCACCAGATGAGCGCGAACTGCAACACCTCGTTGAAGATTGCCGAACGCAAGCCTCCCAACCCCACATAGAGAGCGACGACGACCGAGGACATCAGAATACTGAAGGAGATGTTCCATCCGAGAACGACCTTCATCACCAGCGCCATGGCGAACATATTGACGCCGCTCATCAGGATCGTCATGAAGGCAAAACAGACACCCGACAACACTCGGCTGGATTCCCCGAAACGCAGATTCAGGTAGCCTGGGACTGAATTCGTCTTGCATATGTAATAAAACGGCATCATCACCAGGCCCATGAAAAGCATGGCTGGGATGGCGCCGATCCAATACCAGTGAGCTGCCAGGATACCGTACTGATACGCCGATCCGGCCCAGCCCATTAGCTCTAAAGATCCGAGATTCGCTGAAAGAAAGCTGAGTCCTGCAATCCAGGCCGTCATCTGCCGTCCGGCCATGAAGAAGTCCACACTGGTATTGGACTGGCCCTTGAGGTAGATGCCAATCCATACAACCATTACAAAGTAACTGGCGATGATAACAATGTCGATAATCGAGAGATGGGCTAACACGCTCGACGGGAGGAGGACAGCCAAAACAGATTGGGCGATGTGATTACCAATAAAAAGCCGTGCCATGATTCAGGCCCTCGATTTTCAATTTGCTTGCAACTCCGCTGATACAGACAACTTCTTCAATCGTGTTTTTGGCCGTAATATGCTTTTGGCCCGTGCTTGCGCTCGTAGTGCTTGCGCAAGAGAGCAGCGGACACCTGATGGCTCTTTGGATTGATCAATTCCGTGCGGTACGCCAGGCGCGCGATGTACTCGACGATCGTTGCATTGAATGCCGCTTCGGTGGCCGTTTTGCCCCAGACAAACGGGCCATGATTTGCCACCAATACGCCGGGCTGAGCCATGGGGTCCAGATCCTGAAAGCGTCTCAGGATTACTTCTCCCGTGTTCCGTTCATAGGCGGAATCGATTTCCTTGTCAGTTAGCGGGTCCGTTACAGGAACCTCCCCGCGAAAGTAGTCTGCCTGGGTGGTGCCATAACAAGGAATCGATTGGCCGGACTGCGCCCATGAAGTCGCAAATTCGGAATGCGTGTGAACCACGCCACCGATAGATGTAAACGCCTGATAAAGAAGAATGTGTGTTGGCAGATCGGAAGACGGATTCAGGTCACCTTCAACTCGGGTTCCGTCCAGGCCGACGATGACCAGGTCTTCTGCCTTGAGCTTCTCGTAAGGTACGCCGCTAGGTTTGATGACCACGAGCCCACGTTCTCGATCGATCCCGCTCGCGTTCCCGAATGTAAAGAGAACCAGTCCACGCCTTTGAAGCTCAAGATTTGCCTCAAGAACCTCAGTCCGCAATGCGTCTAGCATTTTGTCGATCCGCTTTCTTCAGGGATGAATCTTCCTGGAATCACATATGAAGCATGACAATTAGCCGAATGGATATGGCGCCGCAGAGGCGGAACCACCTCCGATGAATGCCCGCGTGATCACGTTAATGGATCGAAGTGCACCAGTATGTGCAATTCTGACCACGATTGGCGGGTGAATATTGCAGGATTCTGGTGTTGTGGCGCGGTCAGAGCCGGATTCGCTCATTCCACCAGAGCCTTCACCGGCCTCGCAGCGGAGGAATTCCGTCGCTCCACGCGAGTTCATGGCGAAGCTCGTGCAGCTTTGTGTCCTCATCGATGCGCACCAGTTCGATCTGTGCTATTTCCGCAAAGTCCTCCAGGTGCTCCATCGTGATTGGGTAGCTGAAAGCCGTGTGATGCGCGCCACCCGCAAAAATCCACGCGGCTGCAGCCACCTTCAGGCTAGGCCTTGCAATCCAGACTGCACGTGCGACGGGAAGCTTCGGCAGAGGCTCACTCGGGGCGACAACATCAATCGCATTTGCAATCATTCGGAAACGAGTGCCCATGTCCACAATGCAAGCAACTACTGCCGGACCGGCCGATGCAGTGAACACCAGGCGGACAGGATCGGCTTTACCGCCGATGCCGAGGGGATGCACCTCAAGTGTTGGTTTGCCGGAGGCAATCGACGGACAGACCTCGAGCATATGTGCTGCGAGTTCCCTCGGAGTTCCGGAAAAATCGTAGGTATAATCTTCCATGAACGAGGTGCCTCCCGGCAGCCCCTCGGCCATCACCTTCAAAATGCGGAGCAATGCCGCACTCTTCCAGTCGCCCTCCGCGCCAAAGCCATAGCCATCCGCCATGAGTCGCTGGGCGGCAATACCCGGTAGTTGCGTGATTCCATGCAGATCCTCGAAATTATCTGAAAAAGCGCCGAAGCCGCCTTCCACAAGAAATGCGCGGAGACCAAGCTCTATCCTCGCCGCTTCCATAAGCGAGTCTGGACGATCGTATTTCGATTCGATGGTGTAAGTATCGCGATACTCCTTAACCAATGTATTGGCCTCTGCGTCAGTGAACTGATTGATCCGGTCGGTAAGATCTCCGATACCATATGCGGAAACGCTGAAGCCAAAGACTCTCTGCGCCTCCACCTTGTCCGCCTCGGTCACGGCAACATCTCGCATATTGTCCCCGAAGCGGGCGACTTTGAGGTGCTGGGACTCGTTCCAACCGGCGGCGGCGCGCATCCACGTGGAGATTTCACCGAGTACATCCGGATCTTGCCAGAAACCTACAACCACCTTGCGTGCCAGGCGCAAGCGAGCGGTGATAAACCCGAACTCGCGATCGCCATGAGCAGACTGATTCAGATTCATGAAGTCCATGTCTATGGTCGACCATGGCAGATCGCGATTGAACTGCGTGTGCAGGTGCAAAAATGGCTTGCTCAATAAGTTGAGCCCTGCAATCCACATTTTGGCCGGTGAAAAGGTGTGCATCCAGAACACCAGGCCCACGCACGCGTCCGCGCTACTTGCTTCGAGGCAAAGCCGGCGGATGGCATCTGCCGTCGTGAGGACAGGCTTCCAGACTACGCTGAGCGGGATTACACTCGCTCCATCGAGCGAACCAGCGATCTGCTTTGAATGCTCTGCCACTTTGTCCAGAGCCTCTTTGCCATAGAGATGCTGACTTCCGGTGATAAACCACACTTCCAAACGCTTCAAACTCATTTTGTACCCCTCAGTTTTGTTGTGGGACGGTCATGAACGCTTCTCTTGCCCGAGCATGCCTTTGCAACCCTGCAACTCTGTTGTTCAGAAAATGATCCGCATTCTCATTCCCAACAGCGCGGTGGTATAGGCTTTGCTTGCATACGTGGGGTGGTTTGAAATCTCCAGGTCCGGGCCAAGGTCAACACTTTTCGTCAAGCGAAGCCGGTAAAAGGTCTCTATTACGCTCTCGTGATGTTTGGCGCCCCGAGTCGGCTCAGAGTGAGTTATGGCAATGCCAAACAAGTCTCCCCGTCTTCCGAATGGCTTAACCTCGTCCAGCCCAAGCTCTTCCACTTGCTTGATTGAAGTGCCAGTGTTCGATGCGAACCCAAACCTTCCGAAGGGGGTCCAGCCACTTGCCAATTCATGTTCGAAGCCGATTCCCCCACCCACTCCACTGCCGAGAGTCGCAGTATCGTCTCGCCAGAAATCCATCCGATAGTTCCGGAACTTCCTGCCGGGCGAACCGCTCAGCCAGCCAAGTTCGATCGACTCCATATACTTGCGGTCGGCGAGTGTTTTGAGGTTTGATTGCGGCGACCCTTCCGTATCCACGGCCAGAGCGTGCATGTAAGTATGCTTGGTTATTTCCAGTTCAACCGCCGCTCCACCCGCATACCCCCCATCGGAGGTAAATGTCAGATTGGCGTCATCGCTCCCGTTTAGAAACTGCGCAGTCTCGTCATTATTGAACATGCTCAGGCTGATGTATTCGTTGGGATGTATTTTTCCGGCATAGAGTGAAAGCCTCTTGTTGAAGAGATCCTGACGCCAATAGAGAACATCCACCGTGATCGGTTCTTGCGGACCCCCTGCCTGTAGACAATTGAGGTACAGTCCCGACCCCAGGCTATCGCTCAGATTGAAGTGTTGGCTGATGCCGATGTTAGTCTTCGAACGTACCAGCAAACTGATCATCCCCGATGTGCTTTCACGGTCGTATACCTTCCAGGCAGCCGTGAAATCGGCGCGGCCGCTGGTTTGATCGTGCCGTACACCGCCCGGTGTGGCTGTCGCATATTGGCTCAAGAAGGTGTAAGTTGCGCCGATTTTCAGCTTGGCGGACTCGTTGATCCGATCAGTCAGCCTCTCAAATGGCCCAATGAACACCGCGAAGGGATCAGTTTTAAGAATCGGGTCCGCTGGTATCTTCGATAGTGCGACGGCATCCCGGTCGAGTTCCTGGCGAAGACCGTCAGGCTCGTCCGCCAGGCTTGCGTCCTTTGCAGGCTCCCCGGCCTGCGTGCTTTGCTGGGCGGAGCCAGAACCGGAGTCATTGTTCTGGGCGGCAGCAGCAAGGCCAAATGCAACAAACACCAACAGCGGCAGCGTTCTCATTGCGATTCCCACAGGTTCCGATCGATCCAACTGCTGAATTGCGTGAATGACACCAATGCCGACCAGGCCGCGGCCCGAAGCATTGGCCGAACTGAGATGGCTTCTTCCTGGCTTCTTATGCCAAAGAGTTTCGATCTCCTCAAGCGAGCGCCCCTTCTGAATCCTGCGGGACAACGTTCACTCCCTCGGCGAAGATCTCCTCCTCTTCAGGAGAGCGCAAGGGAACATGCAGAACTGCCCGCTTCTCCGTGACGTTGATCTTTTCTCCACGAAACATGGCGTCGATGCGAGAATGCAAGCTAGACTCAACGGCAAGTTGCAACAGCAGTGCGACGGTCTCGTCGATGATTCGGTTTTTTGAATAGTCGAGGTAAATGCCCACCGCCTCAACCTTTAGGCGAACCCCTCGTTTTGGATCCTGAGCGAAGATATCTCTCAGATGCAGATTGCGGTTCACCGCGGCATGGACCTCAAGGGCCTTCCATGCCCGGCTTTCAATGAGTGATGCAATCGCTTCTACCATGTTCAGTCCACTATCGATCGATCGTTATACTGAGGCCCCGAGTCGAATCTGTTCTGGCCAGCTTGGCGGCTAATCCGCAATCGTACATACTTACCAACTTCCGGAGAATGAAGAATCGCATTAGCCGTCACCATCAGCTCATTACATTCACGTGGTCTTGGAGACTTCACGTCATCTGAGAAACCAGCATTTCATCCGCACAAATCCATATCTGCCCCGTATTGCTCATGCATCTTGAGTGCCTGCGCCAGAGCGTTCCCTATTTGCTGACCGCTTCGCGAACGATAGCCACGGAGCATCCGGCTCGACGAGCGACCGACTCCGCCACACTGCCCAGTAAGAAGTCGTGGATGCTCCTTTGCCCGTGTGAACCGACAGCTATCAGATCGGCACGCCATTCGACTGCTCTGTCGAGAATGGTGTCTGTTACGTCTCCAACCCGCACACTCGTCTGTGCCGCAAATCCAGTTCTGCGCAGATCGGCAGCAATCCGCTCAACGAAGGCATAAGCCGGCTGCTTGTCATCTTCCAACTCTGGAGCATACCCCGGGGCCATCTCAGGCGGAGGCACGGTGTCTACTGGCTGTAGCACGTGCAAGACCATGACCTCAGTATTCTCATGCCGAATCCCGCTAACAACACCACGAAGCAGTTCCTCAGCAGACCCCGAATCGTCAACTGCCATTAGGATTCTCATTACCACTCTTCCTTCATCCGCAATTGGCCGCGCGACGATGCGCTGGCAGACAACACTTGCAGTATGTTTTGCGGGATCGATTGTCGACGTGCGCCCTTGCAGACCAAGGCAAATGCTCTCGCATAGCGTCCCAAGTATCGAGCAGGTCGGCTCAGGCATACAGGTCACAATTGCTCACGAGAGAGGTCTGTTATCTGAGACCGAAGATTGTGCGAGGATTCAAGATGCCGGCCAGAATGCGGCATCCCATAACCCTCTATCGAAACCGTGCAAAAGAGCACATTCTTTGCCCTTATTAGAGAGAACAATGGCTACTTGCCGTGACTATGGTCCGGCGAGGAGCACGTCATGTCTGTTCGTCACGCTTTTGAGTCCACCCCAACAAAGATCCTGTTGCCTATCGACTTCAGCCCGTCGTCCCAAGCGGCCTTAGAAACGGCAGCCGACCTCGCATCGCACTTCCATGCTGAGCTCTTCCTTGTAAACGTCCTTCCGATCTTCTCGACCTTCACGCCTGAATATGCCGTTCCCCAGGTGCAGTTTCAACAGGAAGAGAAGACACGTTCAGAGAACCATCTGGCGAAGGCACGAGCAGTTCTCACGGCCAGAGGAGTAAAGGCAGGCTCCAGTGTCGAACTTGCGAATGACATTGCGGGGTGCATCGTAGAGGTGGTGGAACGCGAGCATGTCGACTTGGTAGTGATCTCCACGCACGGAATATCCGGCTGGCATCCACTTGTGTTTGGATCGATCGCCGAGAAAGTCATTAAACTCGTGCAGTGTCCACTCTTGCTTCTTCACTCAGCCAAACCAGAGACCGACGTGAAAACTCCATCGGATCGCTCCATGGAATGGTGGTAGTGAGCCTAGCACTAAGGACCTAATCGACAACATGAGGTGGGGAGGGCAGATTAGGTGTCAACGCATTTGAATGACGCTGCTCCACAAGGACCAAGATCCCCTTGATTTCACATTGTGCGCTTCCTGTTGCTGGCCGCATTGGTAATTGCTCTTTTTCTGCTCGGCCAAAACATGGTGCAGCACCGCTTCTTCCGCGGCGGCCGCATCGACCGCTACGGCCACCTACAGTAAGGCAGAATTAGCTGACGGAATGACTCTTGCTTACGGTCCACAGGGATGTCATGCTGAGCGTTCCGTGATCTTCCGATCGCGTGCATTCGGTTCATTGTGAGAGCGTGTCCTGGTTCTCGGACGGCGGCTTCGGCGTAGAGATTCGGCAGGCCGAATCAGCAGTTCCTAAATCCGGCTCCCTAATTGGCCGGTTCAAGAGTGCCCAAAGTATAGGATACTCCGTAGCCTTCCCCACCGACATTCGTTGACAATGCAATGTGATGCCGGTCGAGAAGCGTCCCGGTTGCCTCTTCATACTGGATCAATGCCTTGGCATACGTGGCCCTGGCTCTGACAACATGACCTTCCGCTATAGACAAGTTCTGCTGCTCGGCGATGACATCTTCGGCGGTTGCCGAGCCTTGAGTGACTTTGTTCTGCCGTAGTTCCAGAACCCGGTGAGCAAGCTCGTCTAGTTTGAGCGAAGCGACTAGGCTATCAGTGGCCTGTGTGATGGCACTCACTGCCTTGTTGACATCCCACACATCCTGGTTCTTCACATCCTGCATCTTGAGCTGGTATGGCCTTCGCGCGAGCCACGCACGTACAGCGTCCGCCTGAGCGGAGCGATTGCGGAAAGGGATATCGAGTGTGACCCCGTAGGACAAGTTGTGAAAGTGGTTTTCGAAGACTGATGGAGAAGTCGGCTGCATGGCGCTATCTGGACCGGCGAGGCTATAGGAGGCATAGACGTCGAGCGCGGGGAGCAGCGCATTGGGGGTGTCCTCGGAACTGCGCAGTGCTTCGATATCAGTTTGTTATTTCTCGCCCGCGAAATGCCCGCCAAAACGAACCACTTCTCCATAAACAAGCCTCGAATGACATTGCGGAGTTGAAGGGCGAGCAAAACTGACCAGAAGTTGATGGGGATACGGTTCATCGTGATGAAAGGAGAGATCAACCATGTCGGAACAATTTGAGAGTCCGGAAGTTACAAAGCTCGAAAACGAGACCGTCTCGGATGCAGCAGCACGGAAGCGGATAGATCGTGTTGCCGAAAAGGCAGCGGAGAAGCCCTTGCACACGGAGCAGGATTACGACCAGGGTCACAAGATCATCTCCAAATAGGGAATATTAAGGGATCCTCGATATCCGACGAAACCACAGGTCCGAGCAAAAGTCCCCGGCCCCAACATCTAATGCCGTCGATCCGATTGAGCATTAGGGCATCGATGTTCCATCAGGTTTCCCAGCCCCATACCCTTCTTACCGATCAAAGGCTTCCTCACCAAAGTTTGAAGTCCTGAATTGAGGTTACCGTGGCAGTCGGGCTTCAGAATGAAGCGGATTCTCCGAATCTCGGGTCGATCGTCTCGGTGCGCGGGGGCGTTGTCGACGTGAGATTTGATCGCCGCCTGCCTCCGATCTTCTCCGTCTTACATGCTGGTGCAGAAGGCAAGATCATCGTCGAAGTCATGGCCCAGCTCGACGCTAGCCGGGTTCGGGGCATTGCTCTCACGCCGACTGAGGGCCTCTCCAGAGGAATGCAGGTTGAAGATTCTGGCAGGCCGCTCGAGGTACCGGTAGGCCATGAGATCATGTCGCGGATGTTCGATGTATTCGGCTCCGCCATCGACCGCAAGGCAGCGCCGCAGAATGTCCAATGGCGGACCATCCATCGGACTCCACCGCCCTTGTCGGAGCGTTCGACAAAGTCAGAGATCTTCGAAACAGGTATCAAGGCGATCGACGTGCTTGTGCCACTGGAGCGCGGAGGCAAGGCTGGATTGTTCGGTGGCGCGGGTGTGGGCAAAACGGTGCTTCTCACCGAGATGATCCACAACATGATCGGCCATCAGCAGGGCATGAGCATTTTCTGTGGAATCGGCGAGCGTTGCCGAGAAGGCGAAGAACTCTATCGCGGAATGAAAGACGCTGGGGTTTTGAACAACATGGTGATGGTTTACGGCCAAATGAACGAACCGCCCGGCAGCCGGTTTCGTGTCGGCGCCGCAGCCCTTACCATGGCCGAGTATTTTCGGGACGACGAGCATCGCGACGTTCTTTTATTGATCGACAACATCTTCCGCTTTATTCAAGCCGGAATGGAAGTCTCCGGCCTTCTGGGCGAGATGCCTTCAAGGCTCGGCTACCAGTCGACCATGGGTACCGATCTATCGGGCCTCGAAGAACGCATTGCCAATACCCATGCAGGAGCCATCACTTCGATCCAGGCTGTCTACGTGCCGGCTGACGATCTGACTGACCCTGCCGCGGTACATGTCTTCTCTCACCTTTCCGCATCCATTGTGCTTTCGCGCAAACGGGCGAGCGAAGGACTTTATCCCGCGATCGATCTTCTCCAGTCCAGCTCGAAAATGGCCACGCCTGGCATCGTTGGCGACCGGCATTACAACCTCGCGCAGGAGATTCGCCGCACTCTGGCACAGTACGAATCCCTCAAGGACATTGTGGCCATGCTGGGAATGGAGCAGCTTTCCCTCGAAGATCGAAACGCCGTTGCAAGGGCACGCCGGCTGGAACGCTTCCTGACGCAGCCCTTCTTCACTACCGAGCAATTCAGCGGAATGAAAGGAAAGCTTGTAAGCCTGAAGGACTCGCTGGATGGCTGCGAACGCATTCTCCACGACGAGTTCAAGGACTACCCGGAGAGCGCACTCTATATGATCGGCGCGATTGGGGAGGCCAAGAAGCCGGAGGCAGATCAGCCAGAAGCGAAGAAGCCCGATATGAAACAGCCAGAAGCAAAGAAGGCAACTGAAAAGACGCCGGAAGGCCAGAAGACCAATTCACAGCCAAAGGCTGCGACTGCGAGTATGCATGAATCTTAGAATCCTGCTCCCCTTCGGTGTCTTCGCAGAAAAATCCGACGTAATGCGTGTCGTCGCCGACACGACCGATGGATCTTACGGTTTGCTGCCAAATCGGCTTGACTGCGTTGCCGCCCTTGTTCCCGGGATTCTCACTTACGAGACGAAAGATAGTGGCACGGTCTATGTCGGGATTGATCAAGGCGTCTTGGTAAAGGCGGGGTCTATGGTGACCGTATCAGTGCGCCGTGCAATCGGCGGATCGGACCTGGAACAGCTCAAAGACGCCGTTGAGCGCGACTTCCTGAAACTGGACGAACAGGAGCGCAACGTTCGGAACGCGGTCGCGAAGATGGAGAGTGGTTTGATCGGACGTATGGCGGAGTTCGAAAATGACCGATGAGAGACCGGATCACTCCTATCCTGCAAACAGAGACTTTGTCCGGCAAGTCACTGCAAAAGCTGCCCGCAAACTCCGCGTGCAGAAGGATGGCGAACAGACTGTCTGGTTCGGTCTTGGCATGTCGGGACTGATCGGTTGGTCGGTTGCAGTGCCAACCGTCGTTGGCGCCATGATAGGCCTTTGGTGGGACAACCATCATCCCGGAGCCCATTCATGGACACTCATTTTGTTGACGATTGGGCTCTGCGTGGGTTGCGCAAATGCGTGGCATTGGGTGGATCAGGAGAACAAAGCCATCCAAGAGGAGCAGGGGGACAATCATGAATGAGGCGTTGATACTGGCTGGGAGTCTGCTCGCCGGAGTTCTGCTCGGAGCCTTCTTCTTTGGCGGGCTTTGGTGGACGATTCGATCCAGTGCTCCATCGCAATGGTCCGGCCTGTTGTTTTCAGCAAGCCTTCTGCTCCGAATGGCCGTCGCTGTCACCGGGTTCTATCTCGTGTCTCATGGCGAATGGCGGAAACTGGTGGCCTGCCTGGCTGGTTTCTTACTAGCGCGCATTGCCGTGACCCGGCTCATACGCATACCTGCCGCGAAGAGCACCCGCATCCTCGAAGAAGGTGCGCAATGATGATCCCCAGCGTACATATCACGTCCGACCAGCAGATCCTATGGCAACACGGCTTTATAAAGCTTAACGGAACCATCGTGACGACCTGGGCCATGATGATCACGATGACATTGGGTTCCATGCTGATCACCCGAAAGCTCGCTACCGAGCGAACCATTTCACGCTGGCAGAGTGCACTTGAGATGATTGTGACCGGCATTGAGGGGCAAATCAAAGAGGTTGGCCTTGCCGAGCCAAGGAAGTATCTCGCATTCCTGGGCACGCTGTTTCTGTTCATTGGAACCTGCAGCGTGTGCATCGTCATTCCAGGTTTCACGCCGCCGACAGGTTCACTCTCAACGACGGCGGCCCTTGCTCTCTGCGTATTCATTGCAGTCCCGTTGTTCGGCATCCGTGAGCAAGGGATCGCCGGCTATCTCAAGACATACATCAAGCCAACCCCGATCATGCTGCCGTTCAATATCATCAGCGAGCTCTCGCGCACGCTCGCGCTGGCAATCCGTCTTTTCGGCAACATGATGAGCGGAGTGATGATTGTCGGGATTCTTCTTACTATCACGCCCTTTATCTTCCCCATCGTCATGACGATGCTTGGCCTGCTGACCGGTTCAGTACAGGCCTATATCTTCAGCATCCTCGCGGCAGTCTACATTTCCGCCGCCACAAGTGCAACCAAACCCAAGCCTGACGCAGAGGCGCAGCCGGAGCCAAGTCCCGCATAGCGACTCCAACAACAAGAAGGATCTCAAATGGATAGCGCCACCATCGTCGCAGTAGTTTCCATCGCCACCGCAGGCATCACCACAGGTTTCGGCTGCATGGGGCCGGCGCTTGGAGAAGGCCGTTCCGTGGCCTCCGCCATGACCTCTCTGGCGCAGCAACCGGATGCCGCACCCACAATCACGCGCACACTGTTTGTAGGCCTCGCAATGATCGAGTCCACTGCGATTTACACCTTCGTCGTCTCCATGATTCTCATCTTCGCCAATCCCTTCTGGAACCACTTTTTGTCGCAAGCCGGGGGGAAGTGAGCCATGCTCATCGACTGGTTCACTGTCGGAGCTCAGATTGTCAACTTCCTCATCCTGGTGTGGTTGTTACAGCACTTTTTGTACAAGCCCATTCTCAATGCAATCGACGCGCGGGAGAAACGAATTGCCGCAGAACTTGCAGACGCCGATACGAAGAGGGCTGAGGCCCAAAAGGAGCGTACCGATTTCGAAGGTAAGAATAGAACATTCGATGAACAGCGGGGCGCGCTGCTCTTGAAAGCCACGGATGAAGCGAAAGCCGAACGCGAGCGCCTCATCGATCAAGCCAAAAAGGATGCAGAAAGCTTGCGCGTAACCCAAGCGGATGCGCTGCGCGGAGATCAAATTCGCATGGCAAGTGAAATCACCCTTCTGGCCGAGAAAGAGGTCTTTGCAATCGCGCGAAAGGCACTCACGGATCTCGCCACCGTCAGTCTTGAAGAGCGGGTTGGGGAGGTATTCACGCGCCGTCTGCGGGAATTGGACCCGAAGACAAAAGGATTACTAGGGGACGCTCTCAAGAAGTCGCCACAACCAGCTCTCGTGCGCAGCGCATTCGATCTGCCCGCCGACCAGAAGGCTGCAATTCAAAACGCTTTCAACGAGACATTCTCAGCAGTGGTCCGGATCAAATTCGAAGATTCGCAGGACGTAGTCTGCGGCATCGAATTAACCGCTAATGGCCAGAAGGTTGCGTGGAGCATCGCGAGCTATCTCACTGAGTTGAGCAAGAAAGTCAGTGACCTCGTAGACGCACAATCGCTCGCGGCCATCAAATCCACACCAAAGTCGGAGGCTGCGAAGGCGCCCGAGCCGGACATTGCGAAAGTGCCCGAGCCCAAACCTGCTGCTCTCGTTGGGGCCAAATGACTGCATCGGCCGGAATCCTGCAACCCGCAATCGAGAGCGCCTTCGCGAGCCTACATCAGGG
>Ga0224528_1000316_pt1 | contig 39652 bp, 34 predicted proteins | sample CBST25metaG_2_FD_179888 | JGI IMG/M metagenome (GOLD analysis project Ga0224528, IMG submission 179888) | Peat soil microbial communities from Stordalen Mire, Sweden - C.B.S.T25 | ecosystem: Environmental > Terrestrial > Soil > Wetlands > Peat | place: Sweden: Norrbotten County, Stordalen Mire...
CCTGTTACTTGATGATTTCCGAAACGGTGCCTGCACCAACCGTGCGGCCGCCTTCGCGGATTGCAAACCGGAGACCCTTTTCCAGAGCCACCGGCGTGATCAACTCGATCGTCAACTGAATGTTGTCGCCCGGCATCACCATTTCAACGCCTTCGGGCAACTCCGCGACTCCCGTCACATCCGTCGTGCGGAAGTAGAACTGCGGACGGTATCCCTTGAAGAACGGCGTGTGACGGCCGCCTTCTTCCTTGCTCAGAATGTAGACTTCGCCCTTGAAATTCGTGTGCGGCGTAATCGATCCCGGCTTGGCCAGTACCATGCCCCGCTCCACGTCTTCCTTGGCAATGCCGCGCAGAAGAATGCCGGCATTATCGCCTGCCATGCCTTCATCCAACTGCTTCTTGAACATTTCAACGCCCGTACAAACCGTCTGGCGCGTCTCGCGGAATCCTACGATCTCGCAGGCTTCGCCCACCTTCACCTTGCCGCGCTCGATACGACCGGTCACCACGGTACCGCGGCCGGAAATCGAGAAGATATCTTCGATCGGCATCAGGAAGGGAAGGTCAACCGCGCGATCAGGACGCGGAACATACTTGTCCACCGCTTCCATCAGCTCGTCGATCTTGGCTTCCCACTTCGGCTCGCCATTCAAGGCGCCCAGAGCAGAACCGCGAATCACCGGTACGTCGTCGCCGGGGAACTGGTACTTGGTCAGAAGTTCGCGAACTTCCATCTCCACCAGGTCCGTCAGCTCTTCGTCTTCCACCGCATCGCACTTGTTCAGGAAGACCACGATGCAGGGAACACCCACCTGACGGGCCAGCAGAACGTGCTCTTTGGTCTGAGGCATCGGGCCGTCGGTCGCCGCCACCACCAGAATCGCGCCGTCCATCTGCGCTGCGCCGGTGATCATGTTCTTGATGTAGTCGGCGTGGCCGGGGCAATCCACGTGCGCGTAATGCCGGTTCGCCGTCTCGTATTCCACGTGCGCGGTCGCAATCGTAATGCCGCGCTCCCGCTCTTCCGGCGCGTTGTCGATCGAGTCGAACGAACGGAAAGAGTTCTTCGGGTTGTGCTTTGAAAGTACCTTGGTGATCGCCGCCGTCAACGTCGTCTTGCCGTGATCGATGTGTCCGATCGTCCCCACGTTCACGTGCGGCTTCGAACGGTCAAACTTTTCCTTCGCCATGCCCCTCAAGTCCCTTCCGTTAGACTTTATCTGTTGCGTCCCTTGCTACTAAAGACACACAAACCGCGCAAACGCCTCAATAGTAGGCGTAAACCTTCAAATATCGCTGCCGAAGTTCCGGCGTCACCGCTTCCACCAGTTGCAGATAGCGCTCGCGGGTCAAGGCCTGATCGGAAACCGGCAGCGCTTCATAAACCCCCGCAGCTTCCTTGCCCAGCAGTCCACGCTTCAAAACGACCTCGAAGTTCCGAATCCGGAGTCCCGACCGGCGTACCCGGTTCAAAAAGACTTCCACGTCCCGCACATCGAAGGCCGCGTCCATTAGCGCGTAAAACTGCGAAAAACCCGGCTCGTCTGCGACGGCGATTGCTGCCTGCTCAAACTTCATTCTCTGCCCTCGCTCAGCCCTTCAACCGGTTTCAAACAATGGAGCGGGAGACGGGGATCGAACCCGCGACCAACAGCTTGGAAGGCTGTGACTCTACCACTGAGTTACTCCCGCAAAAACAGCTGCTAGCTTTTAGCCTCTAGCTCTTAGCTCGCCTGTGGCAGCCTCACGCGCTCAACCGACCGCTACGCAGGCTAGCGGCTAGAAGCTAGCGGCTAGAAGCTGAAATTCTGGAGCTGATGACCGGGCTTGAACCGGTGACCTCTCCCTTACCAAGGGAGTGCTCTACCAACTGAGCTACATCAGCCCTACTACTACAATTCTACGGGTTCGAACTGCCACTTCCGTCCCCACTGCGGCGAATCTTTTCCGCCTGGTGGGCCAACACGGTGCGTAAAGCCAATCCCCCGAGAACAATCAGCGGTACCACTCTCAACTCCACCGGCTTGCCACTGACGAAAACCTTGCCCTCGCCAAGGGTAAACCAAGCCAATGCCGCCAATACAACATATAACGCCAGAGCTACCCAGTACTTCCGGTTCAAATCCGAACCCGTACTCTTCAGGCTCTCCATCCGACCGGCCCGCGCAACCTGAGACAAATTCGTTCCCGGCTCTTGCCTCTCGCGCATGACCGCCCTCAATCCATGGTGCACAGGGGAGGGTTCGAACCTCCGTAGGTCCAAAGACCGGCAGATTTACAGTCTGCTGCCATTAACCACTCGGCCACCTGTGCCCAACCCACTCCCGCCTCCGCTTTTTACCTCAACGTCCCTGATTCAGCACATCAAGCCCCGTCCGGAGAATCTCCGGTATCTCGGAGGATGCACCTCAGTGGGATCGCCGCGGAGGACAGGCCCGGCGCCAAGATAAACCTTGCGTCGAGTCAAATTCATCTGCCGCTTCAGCCCCGTTGCAGGCTTCCTTAAGTGGAGCTGGCGAAGGGATTTGAACCCCCGACCCTCTGATTACAAATCAGATGCTCTACCAGCTGAGCTACGCCAGCCCATTCCACCCGGAAAACCTCCCGGAGACCGAAAAACCGCACGGGCACACTGCCACTCCGCACGTTCTACGGCACAGAAATAAAGGTTAGCACACCGCCGCTACAGGAGCAAACCGGGGGCGTGGAAAACCGGGAAAGCCGCAGAAATCGAGGATTGGCAACCGGTACCCCGGCACCAGAAACCACGGACGCGGTACCGGGTGAATTTCCTCCCTCCCTGGGGAGATACGCTGCTCATGCCGTGGCGTCCAATCCTCCCGCAGGGCCAACATGAACCTTCCTCGCCCCATAATTCATTTGCAAAATCCAGGTGTTGGGTAGATGATTTTGCTTCTCACCCGAGATAGAGTTATCTGTTCTGAAAGACAAGGTGAAGCTCTGTGCGCAAAGGTCTTCTCGCCCTCGTGTTTCTGGCATTTTGCCCCTTACTCGTAGCTCAGCAGTCGCTCAACAATGACTCCATCATCAAGCTCGTCAAAGCGGGATTGTCTGAGGATTTGCTTGTCTCCACGATCAATGCTTCGCCAGGGACCTACGACACCTCCGCGAATGGCCTGATCGCTCTAAAGACAGCCGGCGCTAGCGATAAGGTGGTTGCGGCGATAGTCATAAAAGGCACAGCCCCGGCGACTAGCGCAGCGGCCGTCGCCGCGCCGCCGATTCCTGCCACTGTCCCTATCACCGAGCACAAGCAGTATCGCGGCCAAATCCAACCAGGAGCGCGGATCGTCATCGCTCCGATGGGCGGATTTGAGATCTATTTTGCCGCAGCCATTCGCGAAAAGGGCGTTCCAATAACGCTTACTTTGGATAGAGATTCCGCGCAGTATTTTATTGTGTCGACAGAATCAGAATGGCGAGGTTTCGTCGCCGGTTCAAGCGCAAACGCAGACTGGAATCAGGCCGGCGGTCACTATGGGAGTGCCTCTTCGGCAAGTTCCACACGGGGCCTTGAATCGAGCATCATGCTCATTGATGCAAAGAGCAAAGATGTAATTTGGGCATATGAAGTGCATAAGAGCAGCCACGGCGCATTGCTTTTCGGCACACTTGCCGCGCGCGGCCAACAGTCTCTTGCAGAAGCCTGCGCCAAGCACCTGAAAGAGTTCATGGAGAAGGGGAAGTAACTACTGCTTCTGCGTGCGCCAGCGCAAGGGCCAATACGGGTCGGCACGAAGTGTCAGGGCACGACTTCAGTCGTGCCAGAGCAACCGCTATAAGATGGAGGGCTTTAGCCCCTGCAATGTCGAAACCTTCCCGGCCATCGGACCCAGCAAACGCCACCGGATCTGCTCGAACGTTTTTTGCAACTACCCGGACAGCCGGCGGAAAATCGCTCTTCCAGACCGAACGCATGGCCGACCTCTTCGTAGATGTTCTGCGCACCTATATGCGTGCTGGAAAAATGACGGTTCACGACTTTGTCGTCATGCCCAATCATGTTCATATTCTGATGACAGTTCCGGGTGCAGTGAGCACCGAGCAGGCGATGCAGTTGATCAAAGGGGGATTTTCGTTTCGAGCGAACAAAGAACTTGGATATCGTGGCGAGGTTTGGCAGCGTGGATTCTCCGATGTGCGTATCTCCGATGAGCGGAGCTTTCAGCAGCACAGAGAGTACATCGAAAACAATCCTGTAAGAGCGGGTCTTGCAAACTCACCGGAAGAGTACCCATCGGGATCGGCATACCTGAAAAGGCAGAAGCACGCGGGGACTTAACGGGCTTGGGGGCAAACCTCTTGCCCGAACATAACTTCCAAAGGAGTTATTCAGGGGCTAAAGCCCCCGCATTTATCCCGCTGCATTTCGGCACGACTAAAGTCGTGCCCTGACACGACGCGCCCCGAATGATACCTTGGTTTCTGACGGCCTTTCATGACCAAACGCACCCGCAGAACGCTTCTTATCGTCGCCGGAGTCCTGCTCCTGCTGGCCTTGGCTGTCTTTCTGCGCTCCAAGGCCCCGCCGGAAGCGGCGCGCCTGCTCCCTGAGTCCGACGGCATCGTCTACTTCAACCTGAAGCCGGTGCGCGCCTTCCTCCACAAGGACCTGAAACCGCCCAGCCGCGTGCCCGAATACCAGCAGTTCGTCGACGCCACCGGCATCGACTGGGAGCGGGACCTCGACCAGGCGGCCATTGCCCTGCACCGCATGAGTGACCCCAACGGTCCCAACGGCCCCGTCGCCTATTCCATGGTCCTGGTCGGCAAAATCACCGGCCAAAAGCTGAATTCCTGGCTCGACGGTCATGCCGCCTCCCGCGAATCCTACGCCGGCCACACCGTCTACAACATTCCCTCCGAAGGCCGCACCGTCCGTGTGGCGCAGATCGGCTACGACATGGTGGCCGTCTCCAACTACCCCGAGCCGGAGATGATTCACTCCATCATCGACCGCCACGGTACCGCCGCCTGGCCCTTTGCCGGCTCCACGCTGCTTCGCCACCACTACCACGAGGTGCCGCTGCTCTCCCTGGCCTGGGGCGTGGGCCAAATCGGGCTGCCCTTCTCCGAGAGCGGAGCCATCAAGATCTTCGGCTTCTCCCTGCCCCTGCAGGCCGACGCGACCATCATCGCCAGCGTGCGCTGGGCCGGCACGTTCCGTCTCAAGGTCGAAGAGATCGCCCCCACCGACGACGCGGCCGCCCATCAGTCCGCCGCGCTGGCCACTCTTGTGACCATGGCCCGCGTCTTTACCTCTCCTCTGCCGGACAACTCTGCAAACAGCGGCCTCAAGGAGATCCTGAAGACCGCTGAGGTCACTCAGAAGCGCAATCGGGTGGTTGTCACTGCCTCGTTCGCGCCCTCCCTGATCGGCAAGGTGGCTTCCGAGCAGAATTCCTCACCTGCGACTTCTCTCAATCCGCCAGCATCCAAATAGCAGTTCTTGCATTTTCCCTGGGCGGGAAATGCGCACCCTGCCCATTTCCATCATTTTTGGAAGATACAACCGCATTCCCCGCGGAGGTTCCATGAAGCGTCCTGCCAGATCTTCAAGGGCTGTAGCCCTCATTTGCACACTTGCGTTTCTGTCTTACCTTGCCCTGCAGATCGGCGGACGGTCAGCAAAGGCTGTGCCTCCCCAAGCTGTTCTCACCGGCCAGGCAGCCTTCACCGACGCCGCGCACGAGTCGCCCGGCATCCGCCGCCATCTCACGGTATCTGACCTGCCCGCTCCCGCGCCGGAGCAGTCTGTGGACAACGGACCCAAGCTGGTTCCACGCCCCGACAGCGCCTGGCCGATTGCCCCCAAGGGCTTCAAAGTCACTCTCTACGCCACCGGCCTCGACAATCCCCGCCTGTTGCGCACCGCACCCAACGGCGACCTCTTTCTGGCGGAAAGCGAAACCGGCAAGATCAAGGTCTTTCGTGGCGTGGGCGCGGACGGCAAGGCAGCCCAGGTCTCGGTCTTCGCCGAGGGGCTGCACCAGCCCTTCGGCATCGCTTTCTACCCCGCCGGAGCCCATCCCGCCTGGCTCTACGTCGGCAACACCGACGGCATCGTCCGCTTTCCTTACCAGGATGGCGACCTCCAGGCCCGCGGTCCCGCGGTGAGTCTGGCTGAGTTGCCCGGCGGCGGACGCCTGCGCGGCGGCGGCCACTGGACCCGCGACCTGGTTTTTTCCAAGGACGGAGCCCGGCTCTTCGCCTCTGTCGGCTCCCACTCCAACGTGGACGACACCGATACCCACCCCGAAGAACTCCACCGCGCCGATGTGCTCGAATTCACCCCCGAGGGCAAATTCGTGAAGGTTTACGCCTGGGGACTGCGCAACTGCGTCGGCGAGGCCATCAACCCCATCACCGGCGAGCTCTGGTGCTCCACCAACGAGCGGGACGGCCTGGGCAACAACCTCGTCCCCGACTACGTGACCCACGTGCAGGAGGGCGGCTTCTACGGCTGGCCGTGGTTCTACTTCAATGGTTCCTCGGGCGGCCTCCAGGACCCGCGCCACCCCGGCAAGCACCCTGAGCTGCAGGCCAAGGTCCTCACCCCGGACATTCTGGTGAATCCACACTTCGCTTCGCTGGAAATGCTCTTCTACGAGGGCTCCCAGTTCCCGGCCGAGTTCAAAGGCGACGGATTCGCCGCCGAGCACGGCTCCTGGAACCGCGCCCAGCGTACCGGCTACGAGGTGATCCGCCTGCCCATGAAGAACGGCCACGCCACCGGCGAGTACGAGGACTTCCTCACTGGTTTCGTCCTGCCCAACGGAACAGTCTGGGGCCGGCCGGTCGGCGTCACCGAAGCCAAAGACGGCTCGCTCTTCGTCTCCGACGACGGCTCCCGCTCCATTTGGCACGTGGTTTACACCGGCAAGTAACCGGTAGAGCCAAAGTGAGCAAAGATACCCTCCAAACGGCAACGGCTCCCGGTGTTGCCGGGAGCCGCGTTGGTCTTCGGGTGATTCGACAAAATTATTTCTTCGGAGCCACTGCCGCAGGGTCGCTGAGTGCAAGCTGCTCATAGTTGGTGCGCAGATACTTGTGCGGATTCACGGGAACGTTATGCACACGCACCTCATAGTGCAGGTGCGGCCCGGTAGCGCGTCCCGACTGGCCCACGTAGCCAATCACCTGGCCGCGGATCACATGCTGGCCGGGAACCACAGCCATCGCCGACAGGTGCCCGTAAACGGTCAGCACGTCGTGGCCATGATCCAGCACCACTTCGCGTCCGTAGCCGGCGCCCATGTTGGCCCCGGTCACGTAGCCGTCGGCCGCAGCCCGTACCGGCGAACCGTAGGACGCCTCGATGTCGATGCCCGAGTGGAACTTGCCTTCTCCGTTGAAGGGATCTTCGCGTTGGCCAAAGCTGGAGCCTACGCGTCCCTCAACCGGCCAAATCGAAGGAGCGTCCGCCAAGGTCGCCCAATCGCCGACAAAAGCGGGCGACAGTCCCCCCTCCAGCGCACGAGAGACCCGGCCGGAAAGCGCTTGCGAACGCAGCGCATAAAACTGGTCGATGGAAAGCTTCACCTGCTGCTGGTCCGCAACGTCAGTCAGGGCCAGACTGTTGGGCGTGGCTGCTGCTGCCGCACTGGCTGCTGTCCCCGCCTTTGCCGAAGCCATCTTGTTCTGCCGTAGTCCGTAGAGAGCGGTTACTTCATTCGCCAAGGCTCCCAGCGAGGCCACCTGCACATCGCGATCATGCGCGATCTGCGCCATCTGCTTGTAGTCCTTGCGCAGCGTCTCCCGCTCCTGCCGCACCTGGTTGTAGCTCTCGGTCTTGAGCAACATGCGGGTGTAGGATCCGGCCAGCCCGACAATCGTGAAAGCTCCCACCACTGCTGCGGCAACAAATCCGTACACATATTGGATGGGTAGGGAGATCTTCCGAACCCGACCGTCGTCATCTCTGGCGACAAAAAGAATGTAATAGCGCTTGCGTAGCATTTTCGCCTTTCATCCCTGTGTTTGCAGGGCCGCAATTCGCCAAGTACTCATAAAAGCGCAAGGCATTTAGAATCTGTATACGCCCGAACGGGCGCTCTTTGTGGAACGCCTGTCAAGGCTAACAGCCCCCCGGAGCCAGGTCAAGCAATTAATCCAGTCAATACTGGTTCATTGGAGACAGATTCGGCGATCATTTCGCGTTCGCGAGCCCGAACGGGCAGAATTCTGCGGCATTGTCCTATTCTGGTTCAATGCGCAGTAAAAAGACCGATTCCGGAGCCCTCACCGGACTGGGCGAACTCGCCCTCCTGCAACAGATTCGCCACCGCGCCGCCCGCACCACCCGCGGCGGCCTTCGCCTCGGCATCGGCGACGACTGCGCCCTCCTGGCCCCCCGCACGGGAGAAGAATGGGCCGTTACCACCGATCTTTCGATTGCGGGTCGCCACTTTCGCCTCGACTGGCACTCCCCGGAATCCGTCGGCCATCGCGCCCTGGCACGCGGCCTCAGCGACCTGGCCGCCATGGGAGCGCGTCCCGTAGCCGCCTTTCTCTCTTTGGGATTGCCGCGACCGCTCACCGTCGCCCACGGTCGCCAACCCGCCTGGGTGGACCGCTTCTTCGACGGCCTTCTGGCCCTGGCCGCAGCCCACAAGACGCCCCTGGCAGGCGGCGACCTGGCAGAATCCCCCCTCGCCGTCGCCGACATTGTTCTGGTCGGTGCCGTGCCGCGCGCCCGAGCCCTGCTCCGCTCCGGCGCCCGCCTCGGCCACATGCTCTACGTTACCGGCACTCTTGGCGGAGCCGCCGCTGGCCTCGCCCTCTTGGCGGAGTTGACTGGCTCGTTGGATCATGTCCAGAACCAACCGGATCTCCCTCGGCCTCCGCGCGTCCCCAAAAAACTCGAAGCGCTGCTTGCCCCCCACCTCTATCCCCAGCCACGCCTCGCCCAGGGCCTCTGGCTCCAGCGCCGCGGCCTGGCCTCCGCCGCCCTCGACCTGAGCGACGGCCTCTCCACCGATCTCGCCCACCTCTGCCATGAGTCGGGCGTCTGCGCTGAAGTGGACTCAGGCGCCTTGCCTCTTCATCCCGGTGCAACCCTCGCCCAGGCCCTCCACGGCGGCGAGGACTACGAACTGCTCTTCACCGCCCCCGCCTCAGTTCGCTTGCCCCACTCCATCGCCGGGGTCAGAATCACCAAAATCGGCCGCATCCTCAAGCCCCGCTCCGGCCAGCCGCAAATCACCCTGCTCACGCCGCAGGGTCCGCAGCCCCTTCAACCCCACGGCTGGGAGCACTTCTCCTGATTTCGATTTTCCTGTGGCCTCTAGATCGGCATGGCGGCGGATGCAAGCCGTCCAGCCCTGAGCTCGATTCGCTCAGAATGGGCAAAACACTGCTATGCGGCCCCCCTACAGCAGCGGAACTTCCGGGAAATCCTGGCGATAGCGGCTTGGATCGAGCGTCATCAGCCGGTCTGCCTGCACCAGTGCGTGCGCGCCAATCAGAAAATCGGCAAGCAACCGCTTGGGGGAGCTTCCCGACGACTGTCTCCGCCGGGCCGCATAACTGGCGAAACGCTTGCCCGTCTCTGCCCAGACCTGTTCTTTCAGTTGATAGTCGATAAAAACCCCTGTCGACTCAGCAAATTTACGGATGAAATCCTCGGTCGCCCCTGGGTAAGCATGAAGCTCGGCAAAGACAAACGGCGAGATGAGAAGCGCCCCCTCCTGCCTTGCCTCCCCCAATTGTGCAATCAGCCCCGGCGCGGAAGGTTCGCCCGACCAGATCGCAGAAATGACATTTGAATCAATGGCAGTTCTCATTTCCGGTCCTCGTCTCGGAGGTCACCGATCCAGGCATTGATCTGTTCGCGAGTGGAAAACGCGGGAAGGACCCCGGCATAGGCTTCAAAAGGATTCTTCGCTGTCCGCGCAGGCCGCAGCACCGTGCGGCCGTCCTCAAAGACGAACTCCACGCGGTCCCCTTCTTTCAGGCCAAGCCGGTGCCGTACCTCAATCGGAACGGTCACCTGGCCCTTGCTACTGATTGTGCTGGTTGGAGCCATCTTTACTCCAATTCTTTACGTAAGAATATCATTCTTTACTTCTCGCCACGATCGAACACCGCACAATTCGCCCTGTTCCCACCGTCTATCATCAGTAGTGTCATGACCACCATACCCCGCGTCCGGTTTGCCCCTTCCCCCACCGGCCTTCTCCATGTCGGCAATGCACGCACAGCCCTCTACAACTGGCTCTTCGCCCGCCGCACCGGCGGCCAATTCCTACTCCGCATTGAGGACACCGATCTGGAGCGTTCTGAAGTCCGCTACGAGACCCAGCTCATCGAAGACCTCCGCTGGATGGGCATGGACTGGGACGAAGGTCCCGCCGCCGAGCCCGGCGCTCCAGAAAGAGGCGCATTTGGCCCCTACCGCCAGTCCGAGCGCCTGGAAATCTACGCCGCGCACACAGAGCGCCTGCTCGCCGAGGGCAAGGCTTATCGCTGTTTCTGCACCACAGAAGAACTGGAAGCCGAGCGCAAGCAGGCCGTCGCCGAGCACCGCCCCCAGGTCTACTCCGGCCGCTGCCGCGGATTGCATCCAGCGGAGATTGAGAAGTTTCTAGCCGAGGGGAAGCCCTTCGCCGTACGCCTCAAAATCGAGAACCACCCCCTGCGCTTCCACGATCTGGTCCGTGGCCCGGTCGAGTTCGCTCCCGAGTCGGTCAGCGACCCCATTCTGGTGCGATCGGCCAGCAGCATCTCGGCCGGCGTCCCGGTCTACAACTACGTGGTAACCGTCGACGACGCGCTCATGCAGATCACCCACGTCATTCGCGGCGACGACCACATCTCCAACACCCCCAAGCAGGTGGCCATCTACGAGGCCTTCGGCTGGCCTGTGCCCGAGTTCGCCCACCTCTCTACCATCCTCGGTGCGGACCGCGAGCGCCTCTCCAAGCGCCACGGCGCCACCTCGATCTCGACCTTTCGCGAGATGGGCTACCTGCCGGAAGCGCTGGTCAACTACCTGGCCCTGCTCGGCTGGGGCGCGGAAGACGGCAAAACCGAGACCTTCACCCTGGCCGAGTTGACCCGCGCCTTTTCTCTGGAGCGCGTCACACCTAGCCCGGCCATCTTCGACTTCGACAAGCTCAACTGGCTCAACCGCCATTACCTCAAGCAAGCCGAACCGGAACGGATCGCGGCCTTGGCCTGGCGCTACTTTGCTGATCAGTTGCCCCCGCACGACTCCGCTCCGGAGCCCGTCAAAGAGTGGTTCGCGCGTCTGCTTGCGCTCCTGGTTCCTTCCGTCGACCACCTTGACCAGCTTCCGTCCAAGGCCGCTTCTTTCTTCGCCTTCGACCCGGAAGCTGCCCACGCCAACGAGGAGAACGCCGCCATTCTGGCTGCCGACTCGGCCCGCACCGTTCTGACGGAAATGGCCGCCCGCATCCGCGCCCACTCCGGCCCGGTTACCCCAGAGGCTTTCAAGGCCTGGATGAACGAAGTCAAGGCGGCGACCGGCATCAAGGGCAAGGAACTCTTCCACCCCGTTCGCGTCGCCCTCACCGGTTCTCACTCCGGCCCTGAGTTCGACAAGCTGATCCCCCTCATCGAAGACGGCGCCGCTCTCAGCCTCGCCATCCCCAGCGTCCGCCAGCGGATCGAGCGCTTTGTCGGAGTCTAACCGGCAGTGAACCCTTCTGCGTCCACCATCGATCTCAGCTTCCCCCACAACTGGGAAGCTGAGGTTTTGTCCGCGCGCCCCCTCATCCTGCCACCGCGTCACTTCGTCTATCCCGTTCAGGCGGAAGAAGTGGAACGCGGCGCGCTCGAAGCGCTGGTCCGCTCCGGCGCTCAGCCCTTCCTGGCCACCTGCGCGCTCGGCTTCCGCGATCCTGCGGTTCCCACCGGCTTGTGGTCTTGTCCAAAGCCGGAAGAAATATGCGCCGTCTCCGGCGGCTACGCCTACTTCATCGACACCACCGCTCCAGAGCGCTTTACCATGGTCCCTTTACGGCCGGTTTTGGAAGTTCACCCTTTGGTCGAGGAAAAATTGCTCCTCTTCGTCGGTCACCACGGCATCCTCGCCTGGAGCAGGCAGGGCGAAGCTTGGCAGTCGGAAAAACTCTCGGATGAGGGCATCACCCTCAACGCCGTCGCGTCTGGCGTCCTTCACGGCCTGGGCTGGGAGATGCGAACCGACAAAGAGACGCCCTTCGCCCTCGAACTGCGCACCGGTCGTCTTCTCCCGCAGTCCCAGCGCTGACCGAATTTGGCATATTTTTCAGATTCCGAAAAAACCTCTTCGGGACTATCATGGTTCGCGGAGAATGACCATGTGCCAATACGTTTTTCTCTGTCAGGATTGCAACAAGGAATTCACCAAAGATCTCCACATGGCGGAGCTTGAAAAGGGCGGTATCGAGTGCCCTCTCTGCGGCAGCAAGCGCGTCACGCAAAAGGTAACGGAGTTCATGGCCGTGACCTCGAAGAAGAGTTAGCTTGGTGAATCTGAGGTTTGCAACATAACTTGTAACTTGGTTGCTGTGCGAAAAGCGCTGGAAATGCAGATCCTTCGCTACGCCCAGGATGACAAATAGTTATGGAACGAACTTAGGGGCGGAACACCAAACTGCGCACTCCTCGATCACTTCGAGGTTCTAGGAGCAGGGCGTTTTCTTTTGCACACTGGTCCTTGATCGAGAACCACTCGGGAAAGGTCTGCCGCTTCAATGCACCAAGTCGCCGTTCCCTATCCTACCTTGGCGGTTTCCTTGCTCACCGGCAGAATCGTTCGATACCCCGCATATACCCCTTCAAACACCGAGTCCCAACTTGCCGTGAGCGCATAACTCCGTGCCGCCAACCGCATCTCCGCATGTCGCACAGGGTCGCCCAGCACTTCGGCTACTGCGGCTGCAAAACCCTCGTCCGGCACAATCCGCCCTGTCTCGCCGTTCCGCACAATCGTGCATGGCCCGCCATCCGGAGTCACAATGGCCGGAACGCCCGAGGCCAGCGCCTCCAGCACCACGTTTCCAAACGTGTCGGTATGCGACGGGAAAACCAGCAGGTCCATATTCGCGTACGCCGCTGAAAGCTCTTCCCCGCGCAGGACCCCCGTAAACTCCGCCCGCGGCAATCGCTCCCGCAGCCACTCTTCTTCGGCGCCGTGGCCCACAATCAGAAACCGGAAGCTCTTGTGTCCCATCGCTTCCAACTCTTCCTGCACTTTGGCCAGCAGGGCGACATTCTTCTCCACCGACAGCCTTCCCACGAACCCCAGCACCTGGTCGCGGTCCTCGGGACTCCGGTTGCGCTTCGACGGATGGAAGAGCTCCGCATCCACACCGCGCGGCATCAGGTGGCAGGGCTTGCCGGTGGTCCGCTCCAGCAAGGCACAGAGCTCCGGGTTGGGCGCAAACAGAACCTGCGCAATGGAATAGAACTTGGCTGCCAAGGCCATGGTCAGGTCTTCGATCTTTTGCCCTGTTGCGAGCGACTGGCGCTGTGGCAAGAAGCGCAGAAACCACCCCGACCGCCGCGCCAGATACTCATGCACATTGGTGTGCCAACTGGCAGCCAGCGGCAGGCCCAGGTGGTGCGCCAATCCCGCGCCCAGCATTCCCACTTCGCTGGGGCCTGTAATGTGAATCAGGTCCGGCTTGAACCGCTCCAGCACTTCGCCGATCAGCGGGATGTGGCGCAGGAACGCAGGGTCGAAACGCAGATCTTTTTCGAGGGCAAAGGAAAGAAAGCCGCGCGGCAGCTCCAGCGTCCACACGTTGCCGTCTTCGGTGATGGCTTGCGTTCGATCACCAGCGCGTACACAGAGGAAGGGAAGATTTCGCCGTCGCGCAAAGGCTTCGAAGTGGCGACTGGTGTGCGCAACGCCATTTACCTCGTGAAACGAGTCGGGGAAGTAGGCCACGCGCGGCATTTGTTCGTTCATATCTATCGCTGGAATCTCAAACCAAATTCATTCTACTGTGGTGATTTTGAAGTTCGCAGCATAAACAGGGCTTGGTTGCTGCACGAGACGCGTTGAAGATGTAGATCCTTCGCTCCGCTCAGGATGATCATGGCCATGGAGCGAACTTACGAGACGGAACATCAGGTACAACCGAGCATTGTTAGCGAGGTCTGCGGAGTTAGCAAAGAGCAGCGCCGCTAACTCCGCTTTCCCCTACCCGTCATGTTCTCCCAGTGCCAGACGCATCTGCTGCGAGTCGCTCCACGCGATGCGCAGGCCGCCGGAAACCAGGCTGTTGCCCATCATCTGCACCATCCTGATCGCCCAGCTCATTGCCATCGGTGGGCGTCCATGGGGCCACAATTCGCTGAGCGGTCGGATCACGCCGTTGGCGTCCGGATGATAGACGCGTTCGTCCCAGGTCCGCGAACCCTGCGGGAACTCCGGGTAGTGCCGGATGGCGTCGATGGTCGATTGCAGAATCCGGTGCTTCCACGGCTCCGCGTACTGCGGCATAAAGAGCACCGCGCTCTTCTTTTCCCGCCGTACCTCGTGGACAAACTCGGTGAAGCTGGTGGCGTTGCTCAGGTTGATGTTGGCATTCGGTTCCACACCGTGCCGGTCGCCGCCGGAAATCAAGAGCATGTTCCACTTCTCGGCCAAATGCCGCACGGCCCGGTTCTCCTCCCAGGTGCGCAGACCGTTCAATTCCAGCGCGTGCAGGTAGTTCCCGTTCTTCAGCAGAAACTCATTGACCAGAAACTCGTGCTTTTCCCTGCCGATCAGGTAAAGATCCCAAAGCGGGTGGTTGAAGATCACCAACACGTTCGGTTCGTCATGCAACGCGGCTAGAATCTCGGTGAACCGCGCATCGCTGGGATTGGCCGTGTACTTCTCCAGCGTCTCCATCCATTCCGTGGCCCGCGCACTGGGCAGGTTGTGCACGCCCAAGTGAAAGGATTGTTCGCCGTAAGGCGCGCTCCACTCCAGCGAAACCGGAATCTGCCGCGCGCTCGGAACCGTGCGCAGCAGCATCGGCGCTTTGATGTTGTCGTGGTCGGTGATGGAGACCATCGAAGCCAGATCCAGCTTCTCGATCTGCTTGCTCTCCAGGTCAAACGCCAGTTTTGGAGTCATCGGCGGCGTCCAGTAGCTGGCCGCGTAATTTACGCGCACCCCGTGCATCTGCTCCGACCTGCGTTCCAGCCGAGCGAGCAATGGGCGCATGATCGGGTACTGGTTGCCGAAGTTCGCCAGAAAGTCCAGAGTTTCCTGTGACTGGTTGGTGTGACTATGCAACGAAACACCCGTGCGAAAATCCTTGGGCGCCGTTTTGTCGCGCCACAAGTACGAGATGGTCGAATTGGCCATTCTGCTCCTCGATTCCGCGGTCTGACTGGAAATCTCGAAGACAGTATCGGTCGCTTCCCATCAATGGAGGGTTAACAGGGTGCGAATGCGGGTTCAATTAAGAAGAGAATCGGTAAATAAACTGTGAAACTGCCAAATATATCCGTAATTTCCCTGGAAATCCCCAAGAAATTCCCATGACGTGACACTTGAGCTACTTGCTGGTCTTGGCCAACTCCGGACCCAGAAAATCCTCCACCGTCCAGCCAGCCATCAAATCCTCGCCAACTGTGATCTCTTCGCTCTCGGCAAGTGTGCCCGCAGCCAACTCGGCCTTCAGGTAATTCTCCGTCAGCCCATGCCGCAGGAGTTCGAAGGCCTGCTCGGGGGTATCGGCAAACTGGAACAGCTCGATATCCTTGGGCGAGATGGCCCCGGTGTCCACCAGCGTGTCCAGGTTGAAGACCCGCTTCCAATAATCCGAGCCGTAGATCACCACCGTCATCTTTTTGGCCAGTTTGTGGGTCTGGGCCAGGGTGAGAATCTCGAACATCTCGTCCAGCGTGCCAAAACCACCGGGGAAAACCACCAGCGCCTTCGACAGGTAGGCGAACCACAGCTTGCGCATGAAGAAATAGTGGAACTCGAAGTTGAGCGAAGGGGTGATGTACGGGTTCGGCCTCTGCTCGAAGGGCAGCCGAATGTTCATCCCGATGGTCTTGCCGCCCGCCTCGTAGGCGCCGCGGTTGGCCGCTTCCATGATCCCCGGCCCGCCGCCCGACATCACCACGAAGCGCGCCCGTTGCGAGGGAATCCGCTTGGCCCACCGGGTCAGCATCCCGGACAACCGGCGCGCATCCTCGTAGTAGCGGGCCATCTCCACCGCCGCCACGGCGCGCTTGCGCTGCAGCTCCGTCGCCCGCCCCTCGGCGATCTCCGGCACGCTGGCCGGCTGTTCGTGACTGGGAGCGGCCTGCGTCGAACCCGTGTTGTCCAGCAACTCCAGCTCGTGGCTGGCCTCCGCGCGTCCACGGAACCGCGCCGAGCCGAAAAACACCACCGTGTCCTGAATCTGTTCCCGCCGGAAGCGCGCCAGCGGCTCCATGTACTCTGAGACAATTCGGATCAGCCGTCCGTCGGCGCTATCCAGAAAGGTGGAGTTCTCATAGGCCAGCGGAGCACGATCCAGCGGCGGCGGAGTCCCATTGCCGGGAATCACCGCAGTGCGGATCTCCGCACTTGTGGACTCCGCCTTAGCAACCGCCTGGTCTGATCCCTGATCTCTGATCTCTGATCTCTGCTTTTCGTCGCTCATTGCTTGTCCGTCCCTTGCCGAACCGCGTCTTGGAACGCAATCCACAGATTCAGAAGTCCCAGCCCCGACACAATCCCCCGCACGGCTCCATTGGCCGCAATCGCCGAAAGCGTGGGAAACTGCACAATGAGGGGATTCTGGTCCCAGAAGACTCTGGACCACGGAGCATAACAAACCGCCAGACCGATGTACATTCTGAGCAGAACCCGCAAGAACAGCTCAGCTCTCTCCAGCCAGCGCGGAATCCGCTGCGGGGTGTGCCGTGGAGCCTGCGCTGGAGGCTGACCCTCACCTTCGGTGCTGAACAGGGAACCGCTGACAGGCACGGTACCGCCTTCAGAGCCAGGCACGAGAGCCCGGTTCACGGCTGGAGCAGGCGATTTCAGTTCCGACTGCTGGGACATTCTCAATCTGTGCGCGCCGCCCCCGATCTCCACTGACTCGCTCCTTGAATGTCGTGCGTTGAATCTGCTAAAGCGACTCGAATGGCGCTTCCACGCGGCCGTTATCGCTTGCAAAACTCGGCCGCCAAGCGTGCGATCCGGAGAGAATCAAACCTGTCCGGTTCAGGGACGCTGTATTGCCACGGTATCACAGCCGCCGCCCTCGCCGGCCGCTGCCCGCTTCCACCTTGGCCTGCGCCAAACCGTTCGCCAAGATCGGAAGCGGCGAGTCTTCTCCACCGACGGAGTTCACTGCGTGAATCGGAGATTTGAAGCAAACAAACGTTGTTTTGGACGCAAAACGGGGACTGGCCGCGTAGCCAATCCCCGTTTTGCGTGTTTGGAGCATCAAGTTCAAAAAGATACAGTCTACCTTCGGCCCTGAATCACCTTCGGGTTCGCGCCGGCCTTCTTGGCTGCGCGTTTGGCGGCGATGGCGTGCATCTCCTTGCCGATACTGGATTGGTTGATGCCAATCTGAATGGCCAGGTTGATGATGTTGCCGGTGCCCCAGTAGAGGGCCAGGCCGGAGGCGAAGTGCCACATGGAGAAGCCGAAGATAACCGGCATCATGATGGCCATCATGCGGCGCTGGGCAGGATCCATGCCCGGCGAAGGGGTGATGAACTGGACCAGGAACATGCTGCCGATGATGAGGATGGGCAAAATGTGCAGCGGGTCCGGCGAAGAGAGGTCGGTGAGCCAGAACCAGTGAGCCTGGCGCAGTTCGACGGCGTTGAGCAGGACGCGATAGTAGGCGAAGAAGAGCGGCATCTGCAAGAGCATGGGCAGGCAGCCGCCGTACATGTTGACGCCCTCGGTCTTGTAGAGCGCCATCATTTCGGTGTTCATTTCGGCCCGCTTGGGGTCGGTGGCCTTCAGATGGGAGTAACGCTTTTTGAGGGCTTCGACCTTGGGCTGGATGCGCATCATCTTCAGCGAGGAGCGCATCATCATGATCCGCGTGGGAAACAGGGCCACGTTGAACAGGACAGTGACGATGATGATCGCCCAGCCCCAGGTATAGTAGCCAGCGCCCAGCGCGGTGTAGAGGAAACGCAGGGCCAGGTAAAGAGGCTTGGCGATGATGGTGAGCCAGCCGAACTGGATCAGCGACTCGAGCGTGGGTCCGGTGGGCTTGCCGTCGGGGCCGGAGGTGTGGATGGTCTTGAGCACATCCATCTGCTTGGGACCGGCGTAGAGGCGCAAGCGGGTGTAGCCGCTGGTGTCGCCTGCAGCCAGGCCGAGGACCGAGGTGGGCGAAGGCTTGCTGGTGGGGTCGCTCAGGTCGCTGGGCAGGTCGATGGTGTTGTGGAAGGTGACGACCGAGGTGCTGGCGGGAGAGTCAGGCAGGAAGGCCGCGGTGAAGTAGAGATCGGTGATGCCCGCGAACTCGTAAGGCTGTTCCAGGGTTGCGTTGTGGCTTACCTTGGCGGCGGCCACCGAATCCTGCTTGCCATTGAGAGACCAGGAGAACTGGGAGGGCTGCCGCGTCACGGAGAGGCTCAGGCCGTGGGCGGAGCCGAATTCTTCCATGTCGCCGAGGCCGGCCGGCCACTCGACCAGCGCCCGGACGGGCACGCCGTTGCGGCGGACCTGGGTCTCAATCGTGAGGACGTAGGTGGGGTCGAAGCGGAAGGTTTTCACCACATCCAGGCCGTTGCCGGCATAGTGAAAGGTGAGGGCGTTGGTGGCAGGGATCACGGCATAGCCGGTTGCCGAAAGCGGCGCTCCTGAAGCCGTCACCTGGTAGAGCGCCTGGTTGACCTGGGTGGTAAGCGCCGGCTCATAGGTGAAGAGCGACAGGGGCAGGCCAAAGCGGGCCGCAGCCTGCGCCTGAACCATGTCCAGCGGCTTGCCTGAGGTATCAAAGTCGTGCTTCAGATACCAATGCTTCACCTGAGCGCCGCGATTGGTGAAGACGAGCTTGTAGTTCGCGTTCTCGATCGTGGTCTCGGTTTCCACTGCGGCAGCGATGCCTGGAGTGGCCGAGGGTGCCTGCACGGAGCCGGCGGCCAATTGCGGCTGGCCGCCGGTGGCTTGCTGCGCGACCTGCTGGGCCTGATTCTGATTCTGAGCCTGTTGCTGCGGAGCCGGGGTCGGCGGGGCCGGCTTGGGCTTGAAGAAATACTGGTAGCCGAGCAGGACCACGAGCGCAAGAAACGTGAGAGCCAGCATGCCGCGCGAATCACCGCCGCCGCTGCTCTGGCCTGTGCCTTGCGTTTGAAGATTGGGGTTCTTGAATTCGGGCAAAGGTTACTTCCTATTCGTGAAGGGGCAATGCCGTCAGGCCGCCGCTCTTCCTATGGTAACGGTTCGTGAGGAAAATGGGATGAATTCGCGCTCGTGGAGCGGCGCAGGGGGACCTGATCCAGGCCTCCCCGCGCGAAGGGGTGGCAGCGCAGAAGCCTCCACAGAGCCAGCGCCATGCCGCGCACAGGGCCGTGGACGGCAATCGCCACCTGCGCATATTCCGAACAGGTGGGTTGGAAGCGGCAGCCGCCTGGACTCAGCGAATGCAGCGCGGGCGAGAGCCAGCGGCGATAGAAGGCGAGCAGGGCGAGAAGGAAGCGGGTCAGCATACGGATTTGGGCAGCGGTTCGGCGCGCGGGCCGGAACTCTGCCCCCAGCGGGCGGCATCGGCGTTTGCCTGCTGAAGAATACGCACAACCTCGGCCTCAAGTTTCTTGAAATCGATGGTGAGCACGGAGCGGCGGGGATGGAGGATCAGGTCGCAGCCCGCGGGAAAGAGATCCACGTGGCGGCGCAGAGCTTCTCTCATGCGGCGCTTCAGGCGGTTCCGCTCATGCGCCTTGCCCATCACCTTGCCGGCGGTGAGGCCGACGCGCGGGCCAGCCGGAGGCTTGATCCAGGCACAGGACTGCGGCTGCGGGGCCAGGAACCAGCTCATGGACGCAGACTGGCGCTTGCGGCCTGCCGCATAGGCGCGCTGATAATCGGCGTGCTTTTGCAGGCGCGCTCCCACCATCGATTGGCGGCTTGCAGGCTTGGGAGGGGTGTTCATGGTTATGCCGGGGAGTGCTCGATCCGAAATGGCCGCTGAGCGCGGCTCATTCCGAATCAAACCGAACGGCAGGGAGGGGTTAGTCGCGGAAACCGGCGCTGACTGCAACGCGCTTGCGCCCGATGGCGCGGCGGCGGTTCAACACGGCTGCGCCGGCCTTGGTCTTCATGCGCGCGCGGAAACCGTGTACCTTCACACGGTGGCGGCGATTGGGTTGAAATGTGCGCTTGGGCATAGAAGTGCGCTCCTGCTTCCTTAAAGAAATCTGAGCCTTAACGGCAAGGTTCAAGTGTAACGCAGGTTGGGCCAGGAATCCAGCGAAAACGCCCGGTGAAACGCGCGGGGGCGCAGGGCAGAGCTCCAAGCCGTGAAATCAAGCGTTCAAGGTAGAAGGCAAATGCGGCGTGCAGTCCCGTCGTTTGTGACGCTGGTAACCTCTCTTGAGAGTTTCACCACCAATGGTGCAGCCCGTGCACTGTACCCTAAAGTTATGTGAACGAATGATTGCAATCGTCCCTAAATGTGCTACTATCGGGACCGTTCAGAAAGTTTTAAAGCGTCCCACGGAACCAGTTTTATCCTGGGCCCCGAGATCCAATTCCAGGGGCCAGCCAGCGGTAACCATGCGGTCAGTGAGCAGCCATCGGACGTAGAGCCAGAGGCTTTGCGCGGCGAGAGATTTGTTGCCAAAACCCGCGGATGAACAGGACCGGCAATGAACGGGCGGCGCAGTCAAGGATTCGTACGATGTCATTCGCATTTTCGCCGACTTCTCCCCTCAACCCGTGGCTGCAGATTCTTGCGGCCCTTGAGAAGAAGGTCATTCGCCAGTCTTTTGAGACCTGGCTCAAGCCGACGCGCTACAGCCACTCTGCCGGCCGCAAGCTCTACGTGCGCGTGCCCTCTCCGGAGTTTCAGCACATCGGAGACAAGTACGGCGATTTGATACAGGAAGCCATCGATCTGCAATCGCTGGAGTTCGATGACGTGTGTTTTGTGACCGCCGAGGACGATCCTTCGATTCCGCCGCAGCGCAAGGACGGGGGATTCGGCCCGGTACCCGCGCACGCGCCCACGGCGCCACCGGCCCGGACGCCGGAGCAGGGGCGCTTCGACTGGTCCTCGGCGGCACAGCTCAACCCGCGCTACACCTTCGACGCGTTCGTCATCGGCAACGGCAACCAGTTTGCCCGCGCCGCCGCCTTGGCCGTGGCCGAGCGGCCCTCCCGCGCCTATAATCCCTTGTTCCTCTATGGCGGCGTGGGTATGGGCAAGACCCACCTGATGCACGCCATCGGCCACGAAGTGAAGCGCCGCCAGCCGGTGGCGAGCATCTGCTACGCCTCAGCCGAAAAGTTCACCAACGAGATGATCACCTCGTTGCGCAACGACCGCATGACCACCTTCCGCGACCGTTTTCGCTCCGTGGACGTGCTGCTGATCGACGACATCCAGTTCATCGCCCAAAAGGAGCGCACCCAGGAGGAGTTCTTCCACACCTTCAACGCGCTGCACGAGAGCATGAAGCAGATCGTGATCGCCTCCGACCGTCCGCCGAAAGAGCTTGCGGAGATTGAGGACCGGCTGCGCTCGCGCTTCGAGTGGGGCCTGATCGCGGACATTCAGCCGCCCGACTTGGAAACCAAGGTAGCGATCCTGCAAAAGAAAGCGGAAAACGAGCAGGTGGTGCTTCCCACCGACGTGGCGTTGTTCATCGCCTCGAATGTGCGCACCAACGTGCGCGAACTCGAGGGCGCCTTGACGCGGCTGGTCGCCTGGTGCGGGCTCAACAAGATGGAGATCTCGCTGGCCTCCACGCAGCAGTGCCTGAAGCAGTTCATCGACATGCAGGTGCGCAAGATCACCATCGAGGCCATCCAGCGCGCTGTGGCCGAGCAGTTCGGCATGAGGGTCAGCGACCTGAAGCAGAAGAACAACTCGCGCAACGTGGTGGTGCCACGACAGATCGCCATGTACCTGGCCAAGCAGATGACCGAGGCGAGTTTGCCGGAGATCGGCCGGCAGTTTGGCAACAAGCACCACACCACGGTGATGCACTCGATCGCCAAGATCGACGAGTTGCGCCGCGTCGACAAGGACCTGCACCGCACGCTGAACAAGCTGCAGGAACAGTTGAACGGCTAGAAGTCACAACAAAAGCAAGAGACCCCGCTTCCTTCACAAGAAGCGGGGTCTTTTGTTTTTGAACGGCTTGGCAGCTTGTTCCGGTTGCTACCTGCGGCCGAAGCCCCTCGGCTTGAGGGGCGGGGTGACGGGCAGGTCGGTCTTGCCCGCCGGAAAGACGGCGAGAAAGCGGTCCTGGCCTTCGCCGGAGCTGGCTGTCTCCACGCCCGGCAGGGACCGGAAAGCCAGGTGCAAGAGACGCCGTTCGCGGCTGTTCATGGGCGGGAAAGCATAGGGGATGCCAGAGTTGCGCACCTTCTCGGCGGCGGTTTCGGCGGCAAGGCGCAGTTCCTGGGCGTGCAGGGCCTTGAAGTTGTCGGCGTCGAAGCTGACCAGCTCCTGTTCGCGCTGGTCCAGGCGAAGCAATTGCGCGGCAACCGTCTCCAGCGCGCGCAGCAATTCGCCATTGTGCTGGGTCACCAGCGGCACATCGGGGCCGGCCAGTTCGACGTAGATCTGGCGGGCTTCGATGCCCTCGGGGTCGCGGGCGCCATCCCCGGCCGTGATGCGGTACTTGAGGCGCATGCCGCCCAACTTGTTGAGGGTGGCGAGGAATCCGGCGATTTTTTGTGCAGCCTGTTGCAAGTCGGCGATTGGCATAACAACACAGTATCGCAGAGCGGAGCGGAAGATGGGCGGCGAAAATCCGCGGAAAGCGCGCAGCGACTCTCATCTGCGTATCCTGTCCCCGGCGCTAGACTGAAATTCACCGAGGACGCATGAAGACCCAGGAAACTCGCACCATCACCCCTTGGCGTTTGCGCAGCCGGACGTTGGAGCTGGGACAGCGCACGCTGGTCATGGGCATTGTGAACGTGACGCCGGACTCGTTCAGCGACGGCGGGCGGTTTTACGATCCGCAAGCAGCAGTGGCTCACGCGATGCAACTGCTCGACGAGGGGGCCGACATTCTGGATCTGGGCGCGGAGAGTACGCGGCCCGGTTCGCGGGCTGGTGGTGAGCCCGGCACAGCCCAGGCTCCGGCGGTCAGCGCCGAAGAAGAAAAGGCGCGGCTGCTGCCGGTACTGCGCGGAATTCTGGCGGCGCGGCCCGATGCGGTTGTCTCCATCGATACCTACAAGGCGGCCACGGCGTGCGCGGCCATTGCAGCCGGCGCGGAGATAGTCAACGACGTGAGCGGCTTTCGGTGGGACGGGGAGATGGCGGCGGTTTGCGCGGAGGGGCGCGCGGGGCTGGTGCTGATGCATACGCGCGGCCGGCCGGAGGAGTGGCGCAGTCTCCAGAAGCTCGCCCCCGACGCGCTGTTGGAGTCTGTGCGCGAAGGGCTGGCGGAGTGTTTGCGTGTTGCCGCCGCCGCAGGAATTCCGCCCCACGCAGTGGTGCTCGATCCTGGCTACGGCTTCGGCAAAGGGTTCGACGAGAATTACGCCCTGCTGGCACGGCAGGCGGAGCTGCTGGCGTTGGGACGGCCGCTGCTGGCCGGGCTCTCGCGCAAGTCGTTCCTGGGGCGCACGCTGGCGCCGCTTCATGAGGGGAAAGACGCGCCCGTGGAAGAGCGGGAGGCTGCGAGCATTGCCGCGCTGGTGGCGGCGATTCTGCACGGCGCTTCCATTGTGAGGGTCCATGCGGTGAGAGCGGCGGTCGAAGCGGTGCGTGTGGCCGATGCGCTGCTTGCCGCGGAATAGAGCAGCAAGCAGCGCGAAGATCAGCTTTTCAGAGCCACGCGGATGTGCAATTCCTTCAACTGCTGCTCGGTGACCGTGGTGGGCGCGTCGGCCATCAGGTCGATGGCTTTGGCGGTCTTGGGGAAGGCAATCACCTCGCGCAGACTGGGCGCACCGGCCAAGAGCATCACGATGCGGTCAAGGCCCAGCGCAATGCCGCCGTGGGGCGGCGTGCCGTACTCCAGGGCGTCCAGGAAGAAGCCGAAACGCTTGTGCGCCTCTTCGTCGGAAATGCCCAGCGACTGGAAGATTTGCTGCTGCACGTCTTTGCGGTGGATACGGATCGAACCAGAACCGAGCTCGAGTCCATTCATCGCCAGGTCGTAGCAGTTGGCGCGGACGCTGGCCGGATCGGTGAGCAGATTGGCCATATCGGCCTCGTGCGGCGCGGTAAACGGATGGTGCGCCGGAACCCACGAGGTGGTGGCCAGGTCGTACTCGAACATGGGGAAATCGACGATCCAGATGGGCTGGAAGGCTGCCGCGCCATCGATCGCCTTGCCGCTCTTGGGGTCGGCTTCCCGAACCACCGTTTCCGTCACGCCAAAGGCCCCGTGCCGGTCGGCGTACTTCTTCGCCAACTCGGTGCGGAAGTTGCCGGCAGCCGAGTAGACGTTGATTTCGCGCTCGGAGAGACGGCCTTCGAACTTGGTGTCGCTGGCCTTGACCGGGTGGGCCGGATCGCCGGCCACGATGATGACAAAGTCGCCCTCGGCTGCGCCGGCCAGTTCGCGGACCTTGACGGCGGAGTCGGGGAATCCCTTGGCCAGCCGCTTGAAGTCGTCGATGAACTTGGCGCCCTTCTTCTGGTCGAAGATGGGGTGGTTTTCTTCGCGCTCTTTGCGGCTCAGCTCGCCGACCTTGGGGATGCGCAGGGCCACGACGGGCAGAGCCGGGTCGATTTGCAGAGTGGCCAGTTGGGCGTCGGTGAACGCCGAGCGCACGTCGGTGAGGCCGGGCAGGCGCAGGTCCGGCTTGTCCGTGCCATATTGGCGCTGGGCCTCATCGTAGGAGATGCGCGGGAAAGGCACCGGCAGCGTGACTCCGGCTGCGGCAAAACCTGCGGCAAGAAACTGCTCGGCGACGGCGAAGACCGCCTCCTGGTGCGTAAAGCTCATCTCCAAATCGATTTGCGTGAATTCGAGCTGACGGTCGGCGCGCAAGTCCTCGTCGCGGAAGCAGCGAGCGACCTGGAAGTAGCGGTCGAAGCCGGAGATCATGAGAATCTGCTTGAAGAGCTGCGGAGACTGGGGCAGGGCATAGAACTCGCCGGGATGGACGCGGCTGGGCACCAGAAAATCGCGCGCGCCCTCGGGCGTGCTCTTGGTCAGAATGGGCGTTTCGATCTCAAGAAATCCCTGCTTGCTCAGGCTCTCGCGAATGGCGAGCGTGATGTCGTGGCGCAGTTGGAAGTTGCGCTGCATTTCGGGCCGGCGCAGGTCCACGTAGCGATACTTGAGGCGGACTTCCTCGTTCTGGATGGCTTCTTCCGACGGCGAAAAGGGCGCGAGAAGGGTGTCGTTCAACACCAGAATCTGGGTCGCTTCGATTTCGATTTCGCCGGTCGGCATCTTGGGGTTGATGGCGTCCGCGTCGCGCAGCCGTACCTTGCCCACCGCGGCCACCACATACTCGGGCCGCACCTGTTCGCCCTTGGCGTGACCGTCAGGGGTGAGTTCCTTGTCCAGGACGATCTGGGCGATGCCGGTGCGGTCGCGCAGGTCGAGGAAGATCAGGTTGCCGTGGTCGCGACGGCGATTGACCCAGCCCATCAAGACAACCGTTTGTCCGGCGTGGGCGGCGCGCAATTCGCCGCAAAGATGCGTTCGTTCGAGAGTCCCTAGAAAATCAAGCACTACGTGTGTCCTTTACTCGCCAGCAAGGTTGGGGAAGTCCAAAGAATCCGCTGTCCGGTCAGTCAGCTAGAAAGGCCGCCAGATCCGTGCGCGGAACCTTGGTTTGAGTGCCTGTGGCGAAGTTCTTCACAGTAAGGATACCGGATTGGAGCTCGTCTTCGCCCAGAATGACGATGTTGCGCGCGGTCTTGTCCGCGGCTTCAAAGGATTTTTTGAGGCGGAAACTGCCGTCGCCCAGCTCGACCCAGAGGCCCTGGCGGCGCAATTCACGGGCCAGGCCGAGCGAGTCGGCATTCATTCCTTCGCCCAGAGGAGCGATGTAGGCGTCCGCCTTCTGCGCCAGCGCCGCGTCCTCTCCCTGTTGCGCCAGCAACGTCAAAACGAGACGGTCCTCACCCATGGCAAAGCCAATGCCCGGCGCTTTGGGTCCGCCGATCATCTCGCTCAGCCCGTCGTAGCGCCCGCCGCCCAAGAGAGCGTTCTGCGCGCCCAGCCCGCCGTGGGTGAACTCGAAAGTGGTGCGGGTGTAGTAGTCGAGACCGCGCACCAGGCGGTGATTGCGCGTGTAGGGCACGCCCGCCGCATCGAGGGCCGCGGTGACCGCGGCAAAGTGCGCCTTCGAGGCCTCGTCGAGCGAGTCAGCGATGCGGGGAAGCGTTTCGATGATCGGCTGGTCCTCGGGAACCTTGCAATCCAGTACACGCAGCGGATTGGTGACGGCGCGGCGTTGGCAGTCTTCGCACATCCGCGGAGCCAAAGGAACCAGAGCGGCACGAAGTGCCTCGTTGTAACGGGCGCGGTCGGCGGAAGAACCCACGGAATTGAGGTGCAGGGTCCAGTCCACGATGCCCAGCTCGTCCAGCAGGGTGGCGAGCATCTCCAGCACTTCCGCGTCGCGCAGGGGGCTCTCGCTGCCCGCCGACTGCGGTCCGATCACCTCGGCGCCGATCTGCGAAAACTGGCGATAGCGGCCCTTCTGCGGCCGTTCGCGGCGGAACTGCGGGCCGATGTAATAGAGCTTCTGCAACTGGCCGGACTCGCCCAGCTTGTGCTCGATGTAGGCGCGCACCACGCCGGCGGTGTTCTCCGGGCGAAGGGTCAGGGACTGCGCCTTTTCCGACTGCGCCCGGGCCTTGTCCTCCCAGGTGTACATCTCTTTCGAGACGATGTCGGTCTCTTCGCCCACGCCGCGGGCAAACAGTGTGGTGTCTTCAAAAACCGGTGTGCGGATTTCGCCGAAGTTGTAGCGTGCAAAAACCGAGCGCGCAGTGGCCTCGATCCGATTCCATAGCGCCGTTTCCGGCGGCAGAAGGTCGCGCGTCCCGCGGACGGCTTTCAGTGTCTGGCTCATAGGGTTAACCTTTGGGGCAACCTCTTAGGATACAAGGTTGGAGCCGGCAAGGCTGCGCGGGCGACAAAGGGAGTCAGGGCAAACGCATCTCAATTGCCATATGCGAGAAGGGGTTGGGGCGGTGAGAGGGGGGAGATGGACAGCCCCATGAGAAGCGCCTTGCAGATTTTCGTGATCGGAAGGGATCGTGGCGGAAGGTCAGGGATTCGAACCCTGGAGGGCCTTTCAGCCCCGCCGGTTTTCCGTACTGCTATAGCTTTCGCTACCAAGCCGAAGCTTGTTTGTCGTCTGGACTTTGCCTTCGCCATAGCCCAAAAAGAAGCCGTAGGCGGGAGCCGTCAAGTCTCTACACGTTCCTGGCCAGGCCAGGCTTCGCTCGGCGTTACCTCGGATCTTCCCAGGGGTTTCGCCGAATTTGACCCCTTACATCTGCCGCGTTTCCACGGCAGCGCTCGATTTAACAAGACCGGTGCATTCAACCACTCTGCCAACCTTCCGTCGCTGTATCCTATCACAATTTTCGAGCTGTCTGAGGGGGCCATCTGCGGCGTTCCCCGCGCCCTGTTGGGCACTCCCGGCGCGTGCGCATCTGCCGCAATTGCACCAGAAACGATGCACCGCAAGACTCCTCGCCGGCTTTCTTCCCGCTTTCCGCCGCCCCTCCAATATGAATCCCGTGCGACAATGGAGGCAATCGTGATGACCATGGCCTCTTCTGCAATTGTTCCCGCGCCGGTAGAAATAACCCCGGAGTTGCTGGCTCAGCACAGCATCACCGCGGACGAATACAGCCGCATCCACGCAGCCCTGGGGCGCGTTCCCTCCCTCACCGAACTGGGCATTTATTCGGTGATGTGGAGCGAGCACTGCTCCTACAAGTCGAGCCGCGTGCACCTGAAGCGGCTGCCCACCGAGAGCGACCGCGTGGTGCAGGGGCCGGGTGAAAACGCCGGCATCATCGACGTGGGCGACGGATGGGCCTGCGCCTTCAAGATCGAGTCGCACAACCACCCCAGCTACATCGAGCCCTTCCAGGGCGCGGCTACGGGCGTGGGCGGCATTTTGCGCGACATCTTCACCATGGGCGCGCGCCCCCTGGCGGTCATGGACTCGCTGCGTTTCGGCCCTATCGTGCCTGAACCCGGCACCGAACCCGAACTGGCGGCCAAGAATCACGCCATCGTCGAGGGCGTGGTCAGCGGCATCGCCGCTTACGGCAACTGCTTCGGCGTGCCCTGTCTGGGCGGCGAAACCAAGTTTGAGGCCTGTTACAACGGCAACCCGTTGGTCAACGCCTTTGCCCTGGGCATGGTCCGCAAGGACGAAATCTTCTACGGCAAGGCCACCGGCGCAGGCAATCCCGTCATTTATGTTGGCGCCAAAACCGGCCGCGACGGTATCCACGGCGCCACCATGGCCAGCGAAGAGTTCAGCGAAGGCTCTGAGGCCAAGCGTCCCAATGTGCAGTGCGGCGACCCCTTTATGGAGAAGCTGCTGCTGGAAGCCTGCCTTGAAGCCATGAAAACCGGCGCCATCGTCGGCATTCAGGACATGGGCGCTGCCGGCCTCACCTGTTCCACCTGCGAGATGGGCGGACGTGGCGGCGTCGGCCTGGATGTTGAGCTCGACCTGGTTCCGCAGCGCGAAACCGGCATGAGTTCCTACGAGATCATGCTCTCCGAGAGCCAGGAGCGCATGCTTCTGGTGGCCACCAAGGGCCGCGAAAACGAAGTTCTCCGCGTCTTTGAAAAGTGGGGTCTGGACGGTGTCATCGTCGGCACGGTCACGGAAGAATCCCGCCTCCGCATCCGCCACCACGGCGTTCTGGTAGCCGACATTCCCAACCAGTCTCTGACCGACGATGCGCCGCTCTACCATCGCCCCGTCGGCGTCTGGAAAGTTCCGATTCCGCTTGAACCCTCTGAAGAGATGCTGGCCAAGCTGGCCCAAGACCGCGACTTCACAGCCGACCTGAAGCAACTCCTTTCGAGCTCCAACGTCTGCTCCAAGCGCTGGGTCCATGAGCAGTACGACACCATGGTTCAGACCAATACGGTTGAAGGTCCTGGCGGCGAAGCCGGCGTCATGCGCATCAAGGGCACCGGCACTCCCGGCCATGAGCGCGGACTGGCCATGGCTTTGGACGGCAACGGACGCTGGGCGTATCTGAACCCCAAGCTGGGTGCCATGCACGCCGTGGCCGAGTCGGCCCGCAAGGTCGCTTCCTCCGGCGCGCTGCCCGTGGCCGCCACCAACTGCCTCAACTTCGGCAACCCTGAGAAGCCTGAGATCATGGCCCAGCTTTCGGCGGCCATCGACGGCATCGCCGAGGCTTGTACGGCCCTCGGCACACCCATCACCGGCGGCAACGTCTCCCTCTATAACGAAACCAAGGGCGAGGGCATTTATCCCACCCCGGTCCTCGGCATTGTGGGCCTTGTGGAAGACGTCTCCAAAGCTGTTCCCGCCCATTTCCAGGCCGGCGGCGACGCCATCCTCCTGCTTTTCCCCATTCCCGCTGGCGAGGAGCCCGATCCCGACCTCCACGTTCCTTTCCATCCCGAGCAGGTAGAGACTACAGCCGACCCGCTCTCGCCCGCGCTCGGCGGCGACCCAACCGCCATCCATCCCGAGGAAACCGGCGAGACGGAAGCCACTGCCACTGCCGAGCTCGTCTCCTTTGGATCGTCCGAGTACGTCAAGGTGGCTCTGGGCGGCATCTGGGGTCAGCCGCCACCGCTCGATCTGGAAGCCGAAGCCGACCTGCACACCCTGTTGCAGGTGCTGGCCGAGCGAGAACTCCTCAGCTCCGCCCGCGACCTCTCCGACGGCGGCATTGCCGTTGCCCTCGCCCAGGCGGCATTCCCGTTGGGGGTCGGCGCCACCGTCGAGCAGGAACAGTCGCTCATGGCTCATCCGCTCTTCGGCCTCTTCGCCGAGCCCGCCTCCACCATGCTGGTCACCACGCATCCCAGCCAGATCGATGCGATTGAAGAACTGGCCGATCAGTACGGCTACTTTGTCGCCCGCATTGGAACCACAGGCGGCGACCGGCTTGAAATCTCGGTCTACCACGAGCCCTTCATCTCCGCTCCTCTTGAAGACCTCCGCAAGCCCTGGGCCTCGGCTCTGGAAGCAACTCTCCATGGCGAGGTACTGGCATGACCCGGCGCCTTTTCCAGGGGATTGTTGGAGTCGACGACGCAACCAATCAACTTTCTTCCGGCACGGTTGCGTCGTCCCTGACCCCTGATCCCTGTTCCCTGGTCCCTGACGCCGACCCCAAGCTCCACGAAGAGTGCGGCGTGGTCGCCATTCACGGCCATCCGGACGCTGCCCGCCAGGCCTATCTTGCTCTCTATGCCCTCCAGCATCGCGGCCAGGAGTCGGCCGGCATCGCCACCGCAGACGGCCACCATCTGGCCAACATCAAGGGCATGGGCCTGGTCTCGGAAATCTTTACCGACGACGTGCTGGCCAAGCTTCCCGGCTCCATGGCTATCGGCCACACGCGCTACTCCACCACAGGCGACTCGGCCCTGCTGAATGCCCAGCCCATCCGCGTGGATTCGGTCAAAGGCCTCATCGCCATCGCACACAACGGCAATCTGGTCCATCTCGGCAACCTCCGCGCGCGCCTGGAGCGCGACGGCGCTTATTTCCAGACCACCTCCGACTCCGAGATCATCGTCCAACTCATCGCACACTCCCGCGCCGGCTCCCTGGTGGACGCCATCGCCGACTCGCTTTCCCAGGTCGAAGGCGCATTCTCCATCGTCATGATGACCCGCGACCGCATCTTCGCTGCTCGCGACCCGCGCGGCTTCCGCCCGCTCTCCATGGGCCGCATCAAGAATCCCGATGGCCCCGACACCATCGTCTTCGCCTCGGAAAGCTGCGCCTTCGACCTGCTGCGCGCCACCTATGAGCGCGATGTTCTTCCCGGCGAACTGGTCATGGTCACCGAAGACGGCGTCACCAGCCGCCAATACGCCAGCGGCGTCCCGCAGTCCAGTTGCATCTTCGAGCACGTCTATTTCGCCCGTCCCGACAGCCGCATCTTCGGCCGCTGGGTGCAGGAGAGCCGCGACCAGATGGGCCGCCAGCTCGCCCGCGAGTCCGGTGTCGCCGCCGATGTTGTGGTTCCCGTCCCCGATTCAGGAGTCACGGCAGCCCTCGGCTACGCGGAAGAAGCAGGCATCCCGTTCCGCCTCGGCCTCATCCGCAACCACTACGTCGGCCGCACCTTCATCGAACCCGAGCAGCGCGTCCGCGACTTCGGCGTTCGCCTCAAGCTCAATCCGGTCCGCAACCTTCTTGAAGGCAAGCGCGTCGTCCTTATCGACGACTCCATCATCCGCGGCACCACCAGCCGCAAGATTGTTCGCATGGTTCGCGGCGCCGGCGCAAAAGAAGTCCACCTGCGCATCAGTTGTCCGCCCACCATCTCGCCTTGCTTCTACGGCGTAGATACTCCCAGCAAGCGCGACCTGATCGCCGCCAATAAGTCCATCGAAGAGATTCGCCAATACATCGAGGCTGACTCTCTCGCTTACTTATCCCTGGATGGCCTCCTGCGCTGTTGCCGTGGCGAAGAGCAGACCGGCTACTGCACCGCCTGTTACACCGGCAACTACCCTACACAGTGGGTCGATGTGGAAGACATCCTCCCCGCCGCTGTCGCTCTCTAACTGTTGTTCCGGCCCGATAGGAACGCACCACCCCAGCGTTGTCATCCTGAGCAAAGCGAAGGATCTGCAGTTGCTTTTGCTCAACTCAGTGTCGACCGAATAGAGCCGGATCAATAACGTGGAATACCAAGACCAAAGCTGGGTGCCCCAGGTCCCGGTTTTGTGACCTGGGGAAACTCATTTCCACGCTCTGACCGCAGCGCAAGCGATCATGCGGTCGGAGCCCTCGCGCCTTGCACCTGCTTCCTCCGTCTGCGTATCCTTGTGAAGCAGCTTCAGCTATTTCTGGAAAGACCCTCATGGATGTACTAAAGCAGCTTTTCGAGCAGCACTTCCACTTGCCCGCCGAGCGCGTGCTGCCGCTTCAGGGCCAACTTGGCGGCTCGGGGCGTACCATCGTCCGGCTGGCCGGCGGAGGATTCACCGCCATCGGCATCCTCTATTCCGTGCGCGAGGAGAATGTTGCCTTTCTTGAGTTTTCCCGCCATTTTCACCGCCACGGTTTGCCGGTGCCGGAAATCTACGCAGAAAATTTGAGCCAGAACGCCTACATCGAAGAAGACCTGGGCAACACAACTCTCTTCGAATTCCTCGGGGCAAATCGTGACGGTGACGTCATCGCTCCACCGGCCATTGAGGCTTACCGCAAAGTAGTTGCCGCGTTGCCGCGTTTTCAGATCGAGGCCAGCCGCGATTTGAATTACAAGGTGTGCTATCCGCGACAGAGCTTCGACCGCCAGTCCATCGCCTGGGACTTGAATTATTTCAAGTATTATTTTCTGCGCCTTGCCGGCATCCCCTTCAACGAACAAGCACTCGAGCTGGATTTCACCCGCCTGACCAAGTTTCTTCTCAGTGCGGATCACGACTATTTTCTCTATCGCGATTTCCAGTCGCGCAATGTCATGTTGCGTGAAGGGCAGCCCTACTTCCTGGACTACCAGGGCGGCCGCAAAGGCGCGCTGCAATACGACATCGCCTCTCTGCTCTTCGATGGCAAGGCCGATCTGCCGCCAGAGCTGCGCCACCAGTTGCTCGACCACTACCTCGACTCTCTGGCCAGTTACATCCCGGTTGATCGCGATGCGTTCATGGAGCACTATTATGCATTCGTCTATGTGCGCATCCTGCAGGCTCTCGGCGCCTATGGCTACCGGGGATTCTTCGAGCGCAAGGCCCATTTCCTGCAGAGTGTTCCCTACGCGTTGAAGAGCCTGCGCTGGCTCGCGACAAACGTCAAGCTACCCATCGCTCTGCCCGCGCTGATGGAGTCCCTTGCGGGCTTGTCGGCCTCGGAGAAACTGCAAGGCCTCTCCGCTTCCGCGGATGCGTTGACGGTGCGCATTTTCAGCTTCTCTTTCCACCGTCAAATGCCCGCAGATGAGACCGGGAACGGCGGAGGATTTGTCTTCGACGCGCGCAGCCTTCCCAATCCCGGCCGCGAAGAGCGCTTCAAGCAATTGACCGGCAAAGACGCCCCGGTCATCGAGTATCTCAATCAGCAGGAGAGCGTCCACCAGTATCTTGCCAACGTTCTGTCGCTGGTGGATGGTGCCGTCGCCAACTTCAAGCGCCGCGGCTTCAGGGATATGATGGTCTCGTTCGGCTGCACCGGCGGCCAGCATCGCTCCGTATTCCTGGCCGAGCAGTTGGCCAAACATTTGCGCGCCGAGAACGGCGTGGATGTCGAGCTTCGGCACATCGAGATGGAGAAGATCGGCCGATGAAAGCCATGATTCTGGCTGCGGGCCTGGGTACGCGCCTGCGCCCGCTCACCGACGATCGCCCCAAAGCCCTGGTTACCGTCGCCGGCCGCACGCTGCTTGAGATCGCCCTCGGCCGCTTGCGCTCCTTCGGCGTCAGCGATGTGATCGTAAATACGCATCACTGTGCGGATATGATTCTCGCGTACCTTCAGGCCAACTCCAACTTCGGCATGAAGATTGAAGTCTCTCGCGAAGAAGTTCTGCTCGACACCGGCGGTGGCCTGAAGAATGCCGCCCACTTCTTTCTCGACGCCATTCAGGATTTTCAGGAGCCGTTCATCCTGCACAACGTCGATGTCCTCAGCAACATCGACCTCGGGCGCATGATGCGGTTTCACACCGAACACGACGCTCTCGCCACGCTTGCAGTTCAAGACCGTGCGACCTCGCGTTATCTGCTCTTCGACCGGCAGGGCCGGCTCTGCGGCCGCCGCACAGGGCGCGACGCCAAGAACGAAGACGGGAACGATGAACTGGTCCGGCCTTCTTCTTTTTTGCAGCCGCTGGCCTTTTCCGGCATCCACATCCTCTCTCCCCGCATCTTTGCCGAGATGGAGGAAGAGGGCGCCTTCTCCATCATTCCCGCCTATCTGCATCTCGCGGCCAAGGAAGAAAAGATCATAGCCTTCCGTGCCGATGAGTACTATTGGCGTGATCTCGGCCGCCCTGAGAGCCTGGTCGAGGCCGCACAGGATGTGGCCAGCGGAATCTGCTCCACCATCTGATGCGCCGCTCCTGCTCAGCACAAGAGACTTAATTGCTTATCAGCGTCCCATGCTGCGGGAGCAACAGAAATCCGCGGAAGTGCTTCCAGCGCGGGCACCACACTATAATGAGTTAAGAAATCGATTTATTGCGAGGCAGTCAAGGGGCCAGACCGGCCAGCGGCGGGAAGCGATCGGCTTTGAACGATGAAGCCATTTTATGCTTTTCCTTATGGCGAATAACGGCTCAGGTGTTGGCACGCGTGCGCAATTTTATCGCAATGATGAACTCTCCAAGGAACTTCTGGCGTTTGACGACGCCATTGATCGCATTGAATCGCTGTTGTTTAGCCCAACCAGAACAAAGGAGCGCAACTCCAGATGCATACGCATGAGATTGAACAGATGTGTGTAGTTGCCAAGGGACCAAATCACGGCCCGGCACCTATTCCACAAGAAGGCCGTTGGACCAAGGTCAAGGAAGTAACCGACATTTCGGGTCTGACCCACGGTGTGGGTTGGTGTGCACCCCAACAGGGTGCTTGTAAACTGACGCTGAACGTGAAGAAAGGCATCATCGAGGAAGCGCTGATTGAGACCATCGGCTGTTCTGGAATGACGCATTCCGCCGCCATGGCCGCGGAAATCCTCACCGGCAAAACCATTCTTGAGGCGTTGAATACCGACCTGGTGTGCGATGCCATCAACGTGGCCATGCGCGAACTGTTCCTGCAGATCGTCTACGGCCGCACCCAGACTGCATTCTCTGAGGATGGACTCCCCATCGGCGCCGGCCTTGAAGATTTGGGCAAGGGCCTCACCAGTGTCACCGCCACCATGTACGCCACCAGCGAAAAGGGTGCGCGTTATCTCCAATTGGCAGAGGGCTATGTCACCGAACTCGCTCTCGATGCAGACAGCGAAATCATCGGCTACAAGTTCGTCCGTCTCGGCGTCATGATGGACGCCATTGCCAAGGGCGTGGATCCGCAGACAGCGCTCGACAAGGCAACCGGCACCTATGGCCGCTTTGCCGACGCCGTTAAAACCATCAACCCGCGCAAGCAGTAAGGAGAAGATTATGGCTTTGTTTGAAGGATACGAAAGACGCATCGCGCAGATCACCCCCTTCCTTGCTGCCAACGGCATTGAGTCGCTTGAGAAGGCTGAGAAAACCTGTCTGGACAAGGGCGTTGACGTTCGCAAGATCGTAAAGTCCATCCAGAACATTTCGTTTGAGAATGCCGGCTGGGCCTACTTGATTGGCGCGGCTGTCGCCATCAAGAAGAACCAAAAGAACGCGGCTGAAATCGCCGAGACGCTTGGCACCGGCCTGCAGGCCTTCTGCATCCCGGGCTCCGTTGCCGACGATCGTCAGGTCGGTATCGGCCATGGCAATTTGGCTGCAATGCTGCTGCGCGAAGAGACCGGCTGCTTTGCCTTCTGCGCCGGCCACGAGTCGTTTGCCGCTGCTGAAGGCGCCATCGGCCTCGCCCGTTCCGCCAACAAGGCTCGCAAGTCTCCCTTGCGCGTCATCCTCAATGGCCTGGGCAAAGACGCGGCCATGATCATCTCGCGCGTCAATGGATTTACCTATGTCCAGACCGAGTTCGACTATAAGACCGGCAAGCTGAAGATCGTCAAGGAAAAGGCGTATTCCACCGGCGAGCGTGCCGCGGTTCGCTGCTATGGCGCCGACGATGTGCGTGAAGGCGTTGCCATCATGCAGTTCGAAAACGTTGATGTGGCCATTACCGGCAATTCGACCAACCCCACACGCTTCCAGCATCCGGTGATGGGTATCTACAAGAAGGAAAGACTTCTTGCCGGCAAGAAGTTCTTCTCCGTCGCTTCCGGCGGCGGCACGGGCCGTACACTTCATCCTGACAACATGGGCGCTGGTCCTGCTTCTTACGGCATGACCGACACCATGGGCCGCATGCACTCCGACGCCCAGTTTGCGGGTTCGTCGTCTGTGCCCGCGCACGTTGAAATGATGGGCCTGATCGGCATGGGCAACAATCCGATGGTCGGTGCATCGGTTGCAGTTGCAGTCGCGGTGGAACACGCCATGAAGGCGTAGTTCGATTCGTTCTGCTGTTTGCCTGCTTTTCTGTGACGGCGTCCTCGTTTCAACTTCTGGACGAGGACGCCGTCCAGTAACGCCGACCTCCTGGTCCACGCTCTTCGCTACACCAACCGAAGAATTCCCCTAAACAATTGCACTGTCCAAGAGCTGTCTTCCTGAGCAGCTTGACTCTCGGTGCGAGTTACGGCTGCAATGACCTGCCGCCAACTCGCTAACTCGCGATCTCCGCGAAGCGGAAGCTAACTCGCCGATTTTGTATATAAAACTCTTCATTCAACCTTTTTGTTCATCATGAGAGTTGTCATCCTGAGCGCAGCGCAGTCGAAGGATCTGCGGTTGTTCCTCTTCTTTTTCCGTCGCAATGCAACAGCCCCGGATCAATCATTGCTGATCCCAAAAGCCGCTCCCGCTGAGTGTCTCTTTCCTTAAGAGAGAGCCACCCAGCGGGAGCAGGTACCCACACGCGAATGAGAGAACTCCGCTACTGCGCAGCCGTTTCCGAGTAAGGTGCGCGTAGCGCACGGTGCGACCAGGTTGCATCTTTCTCGCTGCTGAAGACGAACTTCAGCTCGCCGCCTTCCATCAGTTCCTGGTGCGTCACATAGCTCCGGTCGAGCGACTTGCCATTCAGCAATACGTCCTTCACAAAGCTCTGCGTCTCGCTCATGCCCACGCTGGTAATGGTCAGCACCTTCCCGTTCGGCAAATGCAGCACCGCGCGATCGACAAACGGCCGCCCCAGCACATACTCATTCGACCCCGGCGCCACAGGATAAAACCCCATCGAAGTGAACACCAGCCATGCCGACATCTGTCCCAGGTCGTCATTGCCCACCAGCCCATTCGGCGCCGCTTTGTATTGCGTGTCCATAATCTGTTTCAGCCGCGCCTGCGTCTTAAGCGGCGCTCCCGCATACATGTAGAGATACGCCAGGTGATGGCTCGGCTCGTTGCCGTGGATATACTGGCCGATCATTCCTGAAATATCTTCCACATCCGCATATTGCGCCGGATCCACCTTCTGGTCGAACATTGCATCCAGCTTCGTCACCAGCTTTTCTTTACTGCCCAGCAGCTTGATCAGTCCCTGTTCGTCCTGCGGCTGAAACCACGAGTATTGCCACGAGTTACCTTCCGTAAAGCCGCTTGCCGCTCCCGCCTTGGCCGGATCGAAGGGCTTGCGGTAGTCGCCATTGGCCAGCCGTGGTTCCGCGAATCCATCCGCTACGTTGAAGTTGTTCTGCCAATACCCGGCCCGCTTCTTGAAGGTCGCAGCCACTTCCTCGTTGCCCATCGCCTTGGCCATCTGCGCAATCGTCCAGTCGTCGTACGCATACTCCATCGTCTTCGACGCGGCTTCGCTGTCGTGATCCACCGGCACATAGCCCAGCTTCATGTAGGCCCCGAGATTGCCGTAAGGCGCATAAGTCGCGCTCGCCACCACCGCATCCAGCGCGGCCTTTGTGTCGTAGCCGCGAATCCCCTTCATGTATGCGTCTGCGATAATCGGCACCGCATGGTAGCCGATCATGCACCACGTCTCCTGTCCCTGGAACTGCCAAATCGGCAGAATCCCAAACGGGCTCTCCTGCTGCGAGGCGATCAGCGAATGCACCAGGTCGTTGGTGCGTTGTGCCGGCTCCAGCAGCGTCATCAGCGGTTGCTCGGCGCGAAAGATGTCCCACAATGAGAGCGACGACACAAAGCGGAAGCCCTCGGCCTTGTGCACTTGATTGTCCGGTCCGCGATACTCGCCGTTCACATCCATGCTGGTGCTGGGAGCCATCATCGCGTGGTACATCGCCGTGTAGAGTGACTTCTCCATCTCCGGCGAGGCGTGCAACTCCACCCGGCCCAACTCCGCGCGCCACATCTGTTGCGTCTTGGCCCGCACGCTATCAAAATCGAATCCCGTAGTCTCCGCGTCCATATTCGCAATCGCGTTCTCTTCGCTCACCGGCGAAAGGGCGACCTTCACCACCAGCCCTTCCGCTGCAGGCGCAAAGTCGAAGACCGCTTCCAGCCCACGTCCTTCCTTGCTTTGCGTATCTTCCGGCCCCGTTCCCGGCGGCCTCATCCCGTGATATGGCGACGGATTGTCTTCCTTGTTATAGAGTTCATGGCGGTCGAGCGGCGCTGAAAAGCGCATCGCAAAGTACAACTGCCGTCCCGGCGCCCAGCCCCGCGTTTCGCGCATTCCGGTCACTGTGCCGTCCTTGCGAATCCGCACGCGCGACCACAGCACCTTGCCCGGATAGTTATAGATGCTGCTCCGCAAATCCAGCAGCAGATGGCGTTTCGCCCCTGCGGCAAAGGTGTAGCGATGCACGCCCACACGTTCCGTGGCCGTCAGCTCCGCCCGCACCTGCGCGTCCTCCAGGGTTACGGCATAGTAGCCCGGTTCGGCGCGTTCGCTGGTGTGCGAGAAGCGCGAGCGATAGCCCGGCTGCGTCCTCTCCACATCGCCCGGCTCCAGCGGCACCGTTTCGCCGCTCACCGGCATCACCATCACGTCGCCCAGGTCGCTGTGGCCTGCGCCGGAAAAATGCGTGTGCGAGAAGCCCTGAATCGTCGTGTCTTCGTAGCGGTAGCCGGCCGCCCACTTATAGCTTTCCTTAAAGTTGCGAATCTGCGTATCGGGCGAAAGCTGCACCATGCCGAATGGCGCGGTGGCTCCCGGAAAAGTGTGCCCGTCCGGCCCGGTACCGATCATCGGATCGACCAATTTGAGGGTGTCTGGAGCCTGAGCAAAGGCAATCGAGCAGGCCAGCAAAACAGCAAAGCAAAGGCTCTTCTTCATCCTACAAAAATACAATATCCGCCTTTCCTGCCGCCGTTTTCAGAACGCCATTCGCCCGCCTCCAGCCTGTGCCGCCAGTCACATGACGTTCACACTCCGCGTGTGATAGCATCCGCTTCTTAACAAAAGGTGCCTCGCGGATTCACTCTCCATTCATCTGCGCAGTGCCTGCCCGAGACCCTCCAGATGGACGAGGTAGACGGCAAACCGGGATCTGTGGCCCTCCAATCCGGCCACCTTGACGCCCCCCGGGACGTCCCCATGGATTCCCTGTGCCTCCCTCTTCAAAGTTCCGAATATCCCGCAACTCCAGCATTCAGCCGCAAAATTCGAGGAGAACACCATGAAAACGTACCAGGGAAGTGAGATCCGCAACGTAGCTGTAGTGGGGCATGCGCACAGTGGCAAAACCACGTTGATCGCCGCTC
>Ga0224528_1000317_pt1 | contig 39607 bp, 32 predicted proteins | sample CBST25metaG_2_FD_179888 | JGI IMG/M metagenome (GOLD analysis project Ga0224528, IMG submission 179888) | Peat soil microbial communities from Stordalen Mire, Sweden - C.B.S.T25 | ecosystem: Environmental > Terrestrial > Soil > Wetlands > Peat | place: Sweden: Norrbotten County, Stordalen Mire...
ATAAGATTCTCAAATCGGGCTGTCGCGCCGAACAAGTTCGTCTGAGAACCGCTCCGCGCCTGATGAATCTGCTGACGGTGTTCTGCATTCTGAGCTGGCGTATCTTCTGGCTTACCATGACGAATCGCATCGCGCCCGAGGCTAATCCCGACGGAGTTTCACGAATCTGGAGCTGCGCATTCTGGATCGATTGGTCAACAACAACTCCACAGTCCACAGAGGGCGGCGCAAGCTCTCACATTATTTGATCAAGTTGGCACGGTTGCGCGGCTACCTGGCGCGAAACGGAGATTCTCCTCCTGGCAACGAAACCATCTGGAGAGGTTTAACTTGCCTTATGGACATTCAACTGGGCGTCATCATCGGTCCTGGATTTGTGGGTAATTGAAAGGGCTCTGCCGGGGGTATTGACAGTCGGGCCCCAGTCCCGAGGGATAGCCTGGCATCAGCGGCGGCGCTTTACGGTTAGCTCGAGAGCTGTCATAACTGGTGCGATGTATGTCCGCCTCAGGAGAGGCACCAAGGCACAAGATCCCGGGGGTACGGGGGCAGCGTCAGGATGGCCACCTACTGACTCTGCGCGTTTAATGAGTTTCGCTCCACGTGAGAGCGTGCTTACTCACTATTCCCGGTGATCAGGCGTCCTATATCCATGTTTTGTGATTAAAGAGTCTCGTTCAGCAAGTTCCAGGTCGCTAGCTACCATTTCATCGACAAGCTCTTCAAAGGTGATGGTGCGCTTCCATCCCAACCGCTGAGACGCATACGCTGGATTGCCCAGAAGCGTATCTACTTCGGAAGGCCGAAAATACCTCGGATCAACCTCAACAATCACATTACCCCTTTGGTCTACGCCCTGTTCCTCGACGCCGTGACCGCGCCATGACGTCTCGATGCCAAGCCGGCGTGCCGCCACGGTGACAAAATCTCGCACGCTGTGCTGCTCGCCTGTCGCAATGACAAAGTCCTCTGGTTTATTCTGCTGCAGCATCAGCCACTGCATTTCTACATAGTCTCTCGCATGTCCCCAATCACGCAGTGACGCGAGGTTTCCGAGGTAGAGTTTATCTTGAAGACCAAGTTTAATGCGGGCCAGCGCCCGGGTGATCTTGCGGGTCACGAATGTTTCGCCCCGCAATGGTGATTCGTGATTGAAGAGAATGCCATTGCATGCATACATACCGTATGACTCACGGTAGTTAACTGTGATCCAATATGCATACAGTTTTGCAACAGCGTACGGAGATCGCGGATAAAATGGAGTGCTCTCCGTCTGCGGCACTTGCTGCACCAAACCATACAATTCGGAGGTTGATGCCTGGTAGAAGCGAATTCTAATCTCCGCGCCAAGGATACGAATTGCTTCGAGAAGTCTTAATGTTCCCAGGCCATCCACGTTCGCTGTATACTCGGGCTGCTCAAAAGAGACTTTCACATGGCTCTGTGCGCCAAGATTGTAAATTTCGTCTGGCTGGACTTTCTGAACGATTTGAAGCAAGCTGCACGAATCTGACAAGTCGCCAAAATGTAAGGCGAAATGCACATCGTTCACATGTGGGTCCTGATAGAGATGATCGATGCGGTCTGTGTTAAAGAGAGAACTGCGTCTCTTGATGCCATGGACATCATATCCTTTGTTCAACAGGAATTCAGCCAGGTACGCTCCGTCTTGCCCGGTAATACCAGTAATCAGTGCAGTTTTCTTCATGATGGTCTGTTGGAGATGCCTCACGACTGCGTTGGCTTAGGCGGGTTAACGCCATCTGACATATCGATTGTCAGGATGAAAGTGCTGGAGGCGAGCAGGACGGCACCGCGCCTGTCGAAGTTGGAGAGCGTGCGGCAGTGACCTCTCATCCTGTGGAGAAGCGGTTTGACGTCGCTGGCTGCTTCGAGTCTCCCGCCTGTAACCATTGCTTTAGATACATCTACCGAGAACTCGAGCATTTGTTCGGTTGAGACGACGGCCGGAAGGCGTCAGTGATATTCTGCACAGGCAAACTCTGGACGAGTGCTCCTCGCGAACACAATGTCCATTTGCCAGAAGCAGCCATCATGAGGCCTGTGAATCGGATCAATTAAGTCAAGACACCGAAATCCAAATCCCTCTAAGTACACGCACATTTCAGAGAACAGCAGGCATTCACGTGCTATCTTGAAATTGTAACACTCCATGATAAGTATTTCTGTGTTAGCCAAAGCCTTCGTCGCGCCGTTTAAGATCGGAACCTCAAAGCCGTGAGTATCGAACTTAATGAGGTAAGGCCCAGGTAGGTTACGCGCCAGCACTTCATGGTCAATCGTCGTAACGGGAACACGAATGTTATTCACAGGATACGGAGTATAGGATGCCTGCCCTCCGAAAGGGTCTCTTGCGTCAAAATACAAGTATCCGATGCGGTCTCCAGCGGCGGCGATAACGTAACTGACGTTGGGCCGCTTCGCGGCAAACTTCGAGACTGACTTTTCGTGAACAGGTTGTGCTTCAAGCAGAAGATAATTGCATTTGGGAAAGTGCCTCATGCAAGCGAGAGACCAGCGGCCTTCTGCCGCGCCGACATCTATAACCGTGTTGAACTGATGCTTCCTTTGGACAATCCCGCGAAACGCCCCGTCCATGGAACCCGGCTGGCCCATCAAGGCAAGCTTTTGTATAATTGTTCGGATTCTTCCCACGAGAGCCTGCTTCTTGGATCGGTTGTGATGACGCTCAGGTTGGTCTTGCGGGCGGCCCAAGTGCGACTTCGCATAGCTATCGCAGTCAGATGGATATCCCTGCTGGCGGAAACAGACGTGTTGATCAGGCGAGGGAGCGTCAGCCTTTCTTGTCCTTGTGCTTCTCCTGATGAGTCAGGTGCGCGGAACAAGGAACCGGTTCAACCAAACTTTAGCCGCGAAGACCCGCCTGCCGAAAATACAAAGTGAGCCAACACGAACTAGGAGCTTGCAAATGTCCGCCACCACAAAGAAGGCTAACCACCTGCGTGGACATGCAAGCCATGCAAAGACGAGCCGGTCACGAATATTGTTCGCAGACCGCCGCACGAACAGAGAGGGAATCGCATATCGCAAACTTTCGCGAGTCGTAAAGTCACTGAATCGCGCCGTCGAATGAACTGACTTCATGACGACTAGATCAGGAGATGTGGCTACGCGAAAGCCATGCTGTTTCGCGCGGAATACGAACTCGCTGTCCGCATGGTAGTGGGGTAAGAGCTTGCCGTTGATATTCCCGGCCACCTTGAACGCTTCCATCGGCACGAACGTAGCTTCTCCGCCAAGGAAGTCTACCTCGATAAGGCCACCGAGAGGCTGCTTGGAGTCGAGTTGATTGAGTAATGGCCAATAGGTTAGAGCCAGAGGCCAGCTTCGCATGATACCGCCTGCATAGTACGTACTGCCGTCAGATTCGTTCTGGACGACGCTGCCGAGAATAGTTCGAGGGTTGTTGTGGAGGATACGCTCGGCGCGAGCAAAGAGATCGCTTGCAAATGTGACGTCGTTATTCATCATCACAGCGACATCGCCGGGCGCGGAATGAGTCAGCACCCAGTCGACTCCCAGCCGCATGGCGCCACCCCACCATAGATCGCCGGCCCCGGCAATAACCTCGAGGCGCATGCGATCTACACAAGCGTTACCAACCCTAAGTCGAGTGTCATCGGTGGAACCATCGTCAACAAGCATCAAGGTGATGTCGTCGCGCTTCTGGTCGGCTAGACATTCAACAGTTCGTAAAGTCTGATGTACACGATTATGAACGGGAATTATCACGAAGAAGTTCATCTAATAGGGCGCTCCATATCCGTTTATTGAGGCATTTGGGTACACCGCCTTAAGCGATGCGAGGAAGCTTCTGCATGGTGCTGGTCAAGATCTGCCCGAGCCGGTAGCGATGTTCGCTGGGGCCGTATGCCGCGATGTGGCGTCGCCCTCGCTCGATGAGGTGGCGACGTGCATCCTCTTTGCACCACAGCGTTCCGAGAGCCTCTGCAATGGCCTCGGGCGCGTCGGGATTGACCAGCCACGCCGCGTCGCCCGCCTGCTCGCGCACACCACGAATGTCTGACATGATCACTGGGCAGCCAAGCGCCCATGCCTCAATGGGTGGAATGTTAGTCGGCCCAAAATACGTGGGCATAATAAGGCCGACAGCTCCTCTGTACAAAGGGGCCATCTCTTCATTGCTAACATAGCCGAGATAGCATACCTGAGGATACACGCCTAGCTGCGATGCGAGTCCCATGACATTACTGAATTCTGCATTGCGCATCGGCCCGGCGTTCGACCCCACAAAGACCGCGTGAACGGTGATCCCTTGTCGCTTCAGAATGCTCATAGCGCGAATAATGGCCTGGTGGTTCTTGTGGCGCCAGAACTGTGCCGGGTAGAAAAAGTAACGCTCAGGGAAGCAAACACCTTTGCGAACCGAGCCAGAATCTTGCGCGGAGTGAGCTCCACCCTCGAACAGATATTGAGGAGCGAGATAGGGGAGAACATGAATGCGGTCCGCTGATGCGCCACAGTGGCTATAGTATTTGAGTACATCTTCCTTGCCGACATCTGAATCGACAACAAGCGCCATTGCATTCGCCGCGTGATTTATGTAGCTGTATTCGCGGCTCGCGTACTCTGCATCGGTTGCCAATTCGGGGAAGTGCCGCAGCAAGCGATGCTGAAGGTCATGCACTACAGTTATGTAGGGCATACCTATCTCGAAGCCATTGTCGTAGGCTCCTGTGTAAAACATAATTTCGATTGCTGCTCTGGCTAATTGCTTTCGAATTAAGCCGGCACGATTGGTTCTCCTTGCGTCCCCTATTGCAGCTCGGACGGCCCGCAAGCCAGCACGAACTCGCGGATAAGCAATCACGCGACTGGCGACTCTGCTGATCAATGGCCGGGTCGTGATGGTTCCGATCGGAAGCAGATCGAGCCCAAAGCGCCTCGCACTATTTCGAAGCTCGTTTTGTCCGTATAAGTCGCATATGATAGCTTCATGGCCTCCAGATTCAGCTGCCCACTCTGCGAGAGCTGCGATGATGCTGAGGTTGTACTGATAGACGCCGCCGTTCTCTGGATTCAGATTCGTCATGAGGCCAATTCGCGTCATAGGGTCCATTCGCGCAACGAGACGATAGCAGATAGCAAGGTGTACATTCTGAAGGCCAAGTTCTATTCAGCCCCTCCCTGAGGTCGCTCATCGAAACGCACTTTCTCGTGCGCTCCGAGGTAGGGCCCTTGTTTAATCTCAAGTAACACGGTGTCTTCGAGCATGCAGAATCCATGACCCCCACCCACAAGCGAGATAACGTCTCCGGCTTCGAGTGTCCGCGAGCAGAGTAAGGTCTGGTCCTCGCGGTAAAGGTCCACGATGCACCGTCCAGACCGCACAAGCAGAACTTCCGATGTTCCACTTATGGCTCGTGGAAAGTATCGGTGCAGATGGGGCGCGATTCGTCCGTTGCGAGGATATACGATGAATCCAACCTGTTGTTTGTAGCTGTCGGGAGTTGTGAATTCCGTGGCGACAGGCTTATACCCAGCCCGGATAATGATAGCGAAGGTGCTGTCGCCTTCCGCGATCCACTCTATCGCGTCCATCTGAAGTGATGCGCTAGCAGGCTTGCCCAACTTCCGGGCGACAAAGGTCGCGTTCCAAGTGTCGAGTGTCAATTGACCATCAGGAGAAAGAAACGGGCAGGAATGAATAATCTCCATGCCGGCCAGCGATGCCACAATGGAGAGTTCCCGCGGAAACATCGGGCGCATCGAATGGTTCTCAACCCAATGTCGCGCGGACAAGCCGCTCTCGACGACACTGAGGTCATAACGTACTGTAACTACCTGCTGAACAGGATCGAATGTCGGGGTGGCTTCACGGACAACCGTCTCGCCGTTGCACTGATACTCGTGCCGGCGTTTTACGGGCGAAGTCGACAGCACTGCAGGCCCGAACCAGCCGTCGAAGATAAACAGTCCACCGGGATCGAGGTGGGCGGCAGCAGTTCGAAAGCTTGCCACCAGGTCTGTATTCTCGATCATGTATCCCATCACCGCGAACAGGGACACTACCAAATCGTATTTGGCGCCATCCCTAAAGGAGATGACATCTCCCGAACTGACAATTGCGCCGGTTCCGGCAATACGCTCGCGGGCACTCTTGAGCATCTCCTCAGATCGGTCGAATCCGGCGCACCTCACGCCGCGCTTAGCAAATTCGGCTAAATGACGTCCCGTGCCGCACCCCATATCGAGGACGCTACCGGGCTCGTCACCGAACCTACGGGCTAGATCCAGGATGTACTGTGCTTCCGCTGCATAATCCTTCTCAGCGTAAAAGAGATCGTAGTATTCAGCATATTTTTCAAAGATGGCCATAGCCTACCGTTCTTCCGCCGAATGCGGAGAATACCCACAACTGTCTCGCTGGAGATGCGTTCAAGTCGAGTGTGAAGCGGAACTGCGGGTTGCGGTTCGTATCTGAAGAAAATGTGGGGTAGCGGGCCATATGGATCGAAACCACCCATATGGGTGTTCTATAAGATACTCCGAACCGCTGAGACTACTTTCATAAGTGACTCTTCGGTCAGAGTCTGTCCGCTGGGGAGGTAGAGCCCTCGCCGAGCAATTCGCTCCGTTACCGGGAAATGAAGGTCAGACAGCCAGTTGGCGTACACGGGCTGCTCGTGCATGCCGAGGAAGAAAGGGCGTGTCTCCACGCCCTTTTCCAACAGCCGTGCTGCAAACGACCTTGCATCAAGGGGAACAGACTCTTCGAGAACTACGGCGTACATCCAAACGGAAGTTCTCGCCCAGGACTCGATGTAGGGCAACTGCAAAGGCAAGCCGAGGAGCTCCCGAGTGTAGGCCTCGGCAAGTTGCAGCTTGTGGGCAATCAACTCGCCGGCGCGTTTAATCTGGGCGCAGCCGAGCGCAGCCGCCACATTGGTCATACGAAAATTCCATCCGCGTCCCTCGTGCAGGAACCTCTCTTTCCTGCCGAAACATAGATTGCGACGGGAGCGCAACCGGTCGGCCAACTCAGCCGAGTCCGTGAGAACCATCCCTCCCTCTCCTGTAGTGATATTCTTGTTTGCATAAAATGAGAAGGCGGAGACATCACCAAGCGTTCCGCACTTCTTCCAGATATCATGCACAAGACACTCGGCCCCGTGCGCTTCAGCCGCGTCCTCGATGATCCTGAGGTCTCGTTCCTTCGCAAGGTCAAGCAACGGCTGCATGTTCACAGGGTGGCCGTAGATGTGTACCGGCATTATTGCTGTCGTGTTCGCGGTCACCTTTGCACGAACATCCTCGACATCCATGCAGTAAGTGTTCGGATCACACTCAACCAGTACCGGCGTTAGACCATTGCGAAGAACCGCATCGAGCGAGCTGACAATGGTGAACGAAGGTAGAATCACTTCGCTGCGAAGGGGAAGTGCGAGCACCGAGATAGCCAGTTCAAGCGCCGCCGTGCCGTTTGTCACTGCCACGCCGTACCGCCTTCCGCAGAACTTTGCCCATTCTTCCTCAAACCGAGTCAAATACGGGCCCGCCGACGAGATCCAGCCGCTCTTGATCGCATCGGTGACGTACTCGATCTCCAGAGACGAAATGGAAGGCTCGCTCACTGGAATGATGGTCCGCTGCTGGACCCCGGCAGGCGCAAAACGAAGTAACTCGGCTGGATTCAGATTGATTGACATTGTCCCCATACCTCCCATTTGGAAACTCATTGGTTGAGGCTCACCTCGGACTACAGGCCATTATGGCAAGTGCTTCAACGCGCGGGAGTCGGCGTTGCATTAGCCTCGATTGTGCTGCGTTGCACCCGCGCCCGATGTTGGACCGTCTGCTGTTTGCGCAGAAGTACGACGGCAATCGCCGCGTACAGCACGCCGTAATAAGGCGAGAACAATTCGGGCCGGTGATAGAGTGACAAGAACGCGGGAATGAGCATCAATGTCATCGCAAATTGGCGCGCTTGCAAGGGCCTAACAATCAACCAATAGAGCGGAAAAAGAACCCCGAGAGCACATCCGAGGATTCCATACTCGTAAACCGTTGCTCTGTATGTAGACCATTCTGGATACATTCCATCATTGTTCGCGGGCGTGGGGCCATTCCCGAATACGAGCTCAGAGGTTGTTGCCGAGCGCATATAGTCGTCGAACTCCTGGCCGAATGCTTTACCTCCAGTGTCCCATGTGCTGCTCGATCCAGAGGAACCATCTCCGGCGTACATTGCCGCGAGTCTTGCGCCGATCAACTTGTTGACTCCGTATTCCGCATCGGGCAGTGTCAGGAAAGCTGATATGGCGGCGCCGATGAGAAGAATGATCGCCCAGAAACCCCATCGACTACCGCCTGAGGACCGAAGCATTGTGCCCATCAAGATGAACAGTAGTGACAAGTAGAACGTTAGCGAGCAAGACAGTAGGCCAAGGATGAGAAGGATTGCCTTGCGCATACGATGGCCGGGGCCTAAGGCTAGATCTGCCATCAAAAGGAATGCCATGATCGTGCCTAGCATCCCTGGTTCCTCAAAGAGACCATTGAGGCGCGCAAACGTGAAATGGTCGGTTTGAATGATCGTATCTTCGGTGATGACCGCAAGGTTGAAGTAGTTTCGGCATACCACGTCACGATCGGCGAGTCGGATGGGGCTGTAAGGCAACCCGAGGTTAAGCACCACTCCGAAGAAGATTGGAATGGCCATAAAGTTGAGGATGGTCATGATCTGTATGTAACGATTCGCAATTCGCTCCATTACATCGGAACTCTCGCTCAACAGCAAAATAAAACAGATGGTCGTTGTCACGCCCGTAGGAATAAGTAGGTCTCCCGTCGAGTACTTTCGAAAATGAATCCAACGGAGCATCATGATGTAACTGGGATACGCGAGCAATAGAAGCGGAGAGAGAACGACGTTCAGGCGACCGCGCGCCACGAGCACAGCCAGCACAACCCACGAAGCAAGAGTGATAACGGCCTTCGGCAGGTAGACCGTGGGATCGAGGAAGAAGAACGACGTTGTGATCAGAAGGAATGCAACATAGAGTTTAACAGTGGTGTTGCTTCCACTGTCCCATGCGCGCTTCGCCAGCACCCTTGCAGGCGAGCCCGGCGTTCCGCACGCAATGTGTGGCACGAGGGCATTCGAAGTGAAAGGCGTAAATGCCATCTGTTCTTTCCCTCGACAATGCAGCGAGGCTGCCTGTGTTCAACGGAGTGCGCCTGTCTATCGGCTAACTGTCGCGCACAATTTAGAAGAGAGCTTAGATCGCACAATCTGATCGAAGAGTTCGATGCGGATCTCATGAGTATGATCGCTGAGACAACGCCTTTGCCCGGCATGTGCAATTTCATCACAATACGCAGGATGATCGAGTAGGTAGCGGAGCTTCTCGCAGCACTCTTCAGCGTTACGATACGTGACAATTTCAAAGTCTGGAGTGAACAGTTCCGATATGTTAGGCTTCCAGTCCGTAAGCAGACACGATGCATTCCCTGTGGCCTCGAAGATACGCATGTTGGAGGCATGAGTAGGAGATGAATTGGCGTGCATATTGAGTGAAACGCGCGACGAGTGGACGACGTCGTGCATCTTGAGGCCGAACACGGCCGGCCTCAGATTCGGCTTGAGTATCGTGTTCGCAGCAGATTTCGGTGCACATGGGTAGCGGAGCACTTTCTTAATCAGGGGGGTACTCTCGAGCACACCTTCTGGAATGCCTGCTCCGCGAGCGCCGCGTGCCACATAATAAAGAGCGCGCTTCAATCCCAACTGCGTCTCCGAGTATGCCCCGAAACGGAAGCTCGGGGAGAAGATTTGCAGGTCGACGCTGCACCGGACAAGGTGTTCGAGCAGTCCTTCGCGATCGCCGTGATATTCCGCGCCCTGACAAACCTGGCCCACAAACGAGCAGTCGATATTCTGCTTGGCCGGATCGAGATGATTCGTCACGCGAGTATCGAAGCTATGGCTGAAGAGTTCCGCATCAAGGCCTTCTGCACGGAATCGGGCCACAGTTTCCGGCGCGCAGCTCAGGATAAGATCCAGCTTGGCCCAAACATCGCTCGGAGGGACGGCACTTCCGACTGGGCCTACGACGAAGCGGATAGTTGGGACTTCGTCGCGAATGGCGGCGAGTAAGTGGCTGTCATGCGAGCCAAAGTAAAGAACATCGGGCCGACTCTCTCTGACTTGCGCCAGTGCAACGCTTTCGAGCGAGTTGAATCGGTGATTACTGCTCTTGCGCTCACGTAACCACGCCTGCTGCAATGGCGGGATGTTGTACTGAAACTCCTCTGCTTCCCAACCGTGGCGGGGCAACAGGGATTCCCAACTGCCACAATAGTTGAATGCGTCGAGTGATAGTGCTTCTTTCTGTGCGCGATACGGCTGCGAGGCTAGCTCGGGACGCTGACCGTAGAAAGCTCGGATGTAATCAGGATACGCAGCCTTGAGAAAGGTAATTTTCATAGTGCCCAAACAGAGCGGTTGCGGTACCGTTGCTCTCTTTCGCCATCACTTCATTGGGTATCGCTGCAGCGATCTGCATGTTCTACTGATTTACTGCTTTTGTGACGGTTTCCTAGTAGAGACAATGCCCGATACAAATCACCCAAGCCGGGTGTTTCCAAGACGAGGCGTCGAGCTTTATGAGAGTTAAAGACTGGCTTGAAGCCGCGTGCAGTTAGTCGAACCCGCGCATCGGCAATCGTGTAGGGGAACGAGTCGAATCCGGCGAGTGCCAAATTAACGGTTGCCTCGGCTCCGGTCCAAACGCCGGCATAACCATCCCTGTGGTGAGAATAGTCGTGCGACTGATGGATCGCCGTGATGCGGGACGTTCCGTCAACGATATCTAACTGCAATTGTCCAGCTCGCCTGAGAAGCCAGTTGTCCCAGCCCGGTCGGCCGACCGCAAACTCGGGGAGTTCTGCGAATGATAATCGGGGAAACACAAAGTAATCGATGCCGGTGGGCGCGTGCAGTCGCCCCCGCTCTGATAGGGCGCGCCGAAGTGCTCGCTGCCAGTCGTCGACCAGCCGAACTTCCTCCAGAATCTCACAGTCGGTGCGCTGGCCCACCAGAAGGCAGTGCGGTTTGGCAGCGAACACTTCTTGTATGGAATGAGGAAAATCGGACAGGAATATGATGTCAGCGTTCGAATAGCAGGCAATCGGAAATCTGCCCATCTGGGCAGCAATGTCGAACGCAGAACTGATAAGCGGTGTACCTTGCTGGTTGGTGCGAATGTGACGAATGTGGGTTGCGCCCACCTCCGCAGCCATCTCGCGTGTACCGCGCTCATCGCCCATCAGGATGATCTCGACCTCAGGAATCACTTCTCGCCACGAGCGAATCGCATTCCTCTGGATTAACCCGAAGTGGCCAGAGAACGGCTTCGGAATACTAAACAGCGTAATCATTTAGTTGCCTTTCCGCGCGGCAAAGGCGCCAATAGCGTATACCGTGGGGCTTCCCCGAAAACCGAGCGCCATCTCTCGAGACGCCTCTATCCACAGGTTGTTGTCGTCCTTAACGAAGTAAGCGTCGACTTCGATATGATATCCCTCGAACAGTCTGGGCAGCCTCTGATGGCCGTAAATCCTATGGTAGACCCCGCATACGTCGTCGATCCCCACCGGGATAGTACACACAAGAAGGCCCCCGGGCTTGAGCAAATCGTTTATGCGGGTGAGCGCCTTCAAATCGCCGTTCGGATCCTGCTGATCACCATATCGAGACAGACCCACGTGCTCGAAGACGGAACAACTGATTACGAGGTCCAGCGACCCGGCAGGAATGGAAGTCTGTAGCAGGTCCGCTTGGAGAAAACGCAGCTTTGAATGCTTGTAGTGCCAGCGAACTGGAGTTAAGTCTATCGCTAGAGTATCGAAGCCTGACTGAGCAGCAATAAGCCCGAGCGCGCCGCCTCCGCATCCAAAGTCGAGCGCGCTCCCCTGCCCATGCGGAATATGACTGGCCAACCATGCGTATTCCACGTCTCGATCACCCAAGAGATTAGGCGGGGCGGGCAGGCGGTACGTCGCGTATAGGGAACTTGCGCGTTTCATGGTCTCGGAGACGACGCGGGACCGTATGGTGTGGGTGAGGAATTGTTTAAGCACGCTCTTTACCTTTTTGATTGCGGTTGAACTTGATCACAGCCGGAACGCCGACCGCCAAGGCCCCGGCAGGAACATCCGAGATGACTACAGCATTCGCGCCGATCACGGCGTCGTCCCCTATGCGAACCGCGCCCAGCACCTTGCTTCCCGCACCCAGAAACACTCTATTACCGATCTGTGGCATCGTGGATGGCGCGTATTCCTCTCGAATCAGATCTGTCCCGACCGTAGTTCCCTGCAGTGCAGTGACATTGTTGCCGATACGCACGTGTTGTCCGATTACGATTCCATGTGCGTGAGGCATCACAAAATGTCCTCCTATATCTGCCGAGGGATAGATGTCCACGCTGGTAATCCACCGCGCTAACAGCCATATAAGTTCTGAGGCAGCGCGGTAGCCTCGCAGATATAGAGTCCGCGAGAGCCTGTAAGCCTTGAGAGCCCACCAGCTCTGATTAAGCAGACTAAAGATTACGGCTTTGGCTCTTGTGTTAAGGCCCGCCATTTGGCGCCTTCCTTCTGTCTGGTTAGCGCGCTTTCAGAGGCAATCGCCATCATGCATTTTCGACCTCAGGGACTCGTGGAGTCAATAGCTTGTCCTGCTGTGCAACATGAAGAACAGGGGAGATATCCAAGTATAGGCAGAAGGTAATGATTATTTCCGAGCAGACGATAAGCAATGGAACCGTCGCAGGGGGCCAATTGCGAATCGGCAGCGCTGCGGCCGCGAACGGCAGGACTGCGGCCAGTGGGAGGGCCAGCACGGTCTTTCTAAGGTGCGTGCATCCACCGGCGACCATTGACAGGTTAGCGCGGAACATGGTCGCGGCAGCCAACAAACCTGCCGATAGAGTTAAGGAAAATGGAACAGTCACATGACCGCGGCTCAGGATACGTACGACGACGGACATCAATGGCAAGGAGCAGACAATTGGCAGTACCACAGCCACCAACACCAACCAATTCGATCGTTTGAACGTCGAGGCGATCCAGCGAACCTCACCTCGTGCGTAGGCTTCACCGTATGCGGGCCATAGCGGCGCGACGGCGTATTGGCCCAGGCTTACCAGTGTTCCGAATACGCGTTGCAGAATTCCGAAACCAGCCACAGTCACAGGGCCGCAGAGGCGCGCCAACAGCAGAAACGGCGCAGCGGAAAGCACGGTCGCACCAATCTGCGGGCCGAGAATGACGAAGCCCGTCCTGCTGACCTTCCGCGCTGCAGCGCGGGAAACCGCGCTCCATCGCGGTGCGAGTTCCGGTCTGACGAAAGTGAACTGATGTAAGAAACAGAGAATGATGGATAGTACTGGTCCTCCACTCATAGCCAGAACAAGCCATGGAAGGCCCAAGCGATGGTGGATGACTGTCAATACGCCAGTGAGCCCCGCAAGGCTTCCTGCGGCCTGCCACAGCGCTGCGAAATAGCCCTCTTGAAATCCCATCTGCACGCGCTCCGCAACAGCAAACGGAAGCGATACGGCTGCGCACGCGAGAAAGATGGCGCAACTCGGACTGGCTTCCGCGATTGCCTGCGGAGACGTTACATTGAAGAGCCGGTACCAAGGTATATATGGAAGCGATAGTCCGATGGCGGCGAGCAACAAGGTTCCTGTTGCAGCCAAGATCCAGAACCCAGTCGCCACATACGATCGCGTAGCCTCCTGATCATCCTTCCCATAGGCTTCGGATATGGAGTTCAGCAGCCCCGCACCGATACCGAAATCTGCAAAGGACATAAGCACGTAGAGTGATGCAATGGTCATCCACATCCCGTAGCGCTCGGCTCCGAGATAGGTGACTGTCAGCGGTACCGATACGATCGCCGTTAAGGCCGACACGCCACGCGCGAACAAATTAGCCCCGAAGGTCTTAGCGGCGCGGCGATAACGCTCGCTCGAACGGTCTTTCCGGGATGTGAAGTTGACGGCGCCCGTTGTTAATCGCAGTCTGATGTCCTCGATCAACATACGGACTCGGAAGATGTCTGGAATCATCTGGGATCATTTCCTTGCAGGAAGCAGCTGCTACCTGCTGAACAGCGCCGCTCGAAGTTCGAACGCTTGTACGCGGAGAGATTCGTTCGCATTTAGGATGGCCTTCCCGATCACATAAAGGGATGCACCGAGAAGTCCAAGGACGGCAAAGATGAGAACGATGGAAGAACGATGCGGAGACGACTTGCGGTCGGGAGGACTTGCCTGTTCGACCACCTGAATCACTGCCGCGCTCCTCGCTTCATCAAGCTGAGCTGCGTCGTACTGCTTCAGCAGCAGGTCAAACACGATCTGACGATACTGCGCTTCATGCTCCGCGCTCAGATACTCTATTCCGCTTCCGGCCACATCCTGCAGTCCCATTCCGATGGAGTCGGCCTGACGGCCATGCAGTTGCATCTGGCCAGCTTGAGCCCTCAGCGCCGCGAGCTCGCTCTCGAGCAGTTGTACCGCGGCATTCGATTCTGTTGAGTACGAGCGCACAGCCTGCAACTCGACTTCCTTGGCCGCAATCTGGCTATGCAGGTTGGCAAGCGCGCCAATTACCGCCTTAGCCTGCGCGTCCAACTGCACCAGGCCCTTCTCTTTTTGGATCTCTTGCAGGCTAGCCTCGGCCTTGACCAACTCGTCCTTGGCGCGCTTCAATTGCTCTTCGTAAAAGAGCCTGCGCTGCGACGCTTCGCTGAGGGCGAGTCCCTTGGTCGATGCTCTCAGTTCACTAATGTAGGCGTTGGCCATCTCGGCGGCGCGCCTGCGATCTGAATCGGTCACTGCGATTGCGATAAAGCCGCTCTTTTCTCCGTATATCTTTGTATTATCGGCTAACGAACGCCGCGCCCCGGTCATATCTTCTGCGTGATAACGTTGCATCAGTCCAAACTTCTGAATTATTCCATCTGCGACCGGATGCGACATGAGCAGCCCTATGTAGATATCGTTCGGATTCTTAAGGCTTAGTCCTGATGCTGCGACCGATGCCAGAGCGCCCTGTCCGGAGCTCGATAGCTGACTCATCAACAAGGTTGCCGCCGATGGCGTCTGCTGAGGTGTCATGATCCGCGCCGTCGCCGTGAAGACTTCCCTCGGGATGAAGCTGAACCCTATGCCCGCAATAATTGCGATGCCGACCGCCCTGGCAATCAGCCACTTGTTTCGCGTGAGGACTATCAGCATATCAACCATGCTGACCGTCGGGGCGCTCGCGAGTGGAATCGCCGACGGCACAGGGGCGGCGGTCTCGGCTGCGGCCGTAGCTTCAGACTCAATCATGCGGCACCTGTCAATAGGTTATCCCAATGCTTAGTCCAGCTTTGACGCTCAACGAAAGACAACTCCCATCGGATCGGCACAAGACCAAGGCTAAGGTTCACTCCAGCAATCACTAAGGAGTCTCTCCGCGAATGCCCTGTTTCTCAGCAACGAAGCAGATAGGTCCAAGTTTCAGATGTCTTGGTCAAGATTCGGTCGGGGAAAATGCCACTGGTTAGCCGGAGTGTTTTCCGCAGCTCGGGAAACAGTCACCAGAGGCACTGCGACCTATGAGGGGCCAGATGGTTGCGGATGTGGCATAGAGTCAGCATCGCATGCCCGTCCATAGCCACTCAAGGATTCTCCTTCAAGCCTCGGTAGCGCCACCTTCATTTGCAAGGGCTTTTCGCTACTGAGAACAGCTCCGCCTCTCGTCCCGACATCGGCATTCTTCCTCATTGTGTCAGCCATTTCCCATTTCCCTTCTCAATCGCAACGAGGTTATCACGTTCCGAACCAAAGCCTGAACGGAGTTCACGCCGCCGACACACCGGCTGCCGTTGGACCCAAAATCAGTCTTGGCTCCAACCGGTCCCCAGGGGCAATCGCCAACCCCGGTTGTGGCAGCAAGTTGAAGAGCTAACGATGTGTCCTTTGCGGTTCCCTTTCGCTCATCTTCTCCATCCACACCTGCCATCTTGCCGGGACACTGTATTAAGCGCTCACTACGAAGCCTTTCGTGCGCAGCGGCATGATGCCGTTTGAAGCCAGCTCCTGCAAGCTGGCTTCGGGGGGCCTACTCCCATCTTCTATACAGCATCACGCGCCTGCGCACGTGTTCGTTACATCCACCACCCCTGTCTCTTCCTGGTCTGATGCATTTCACGCTGTTTGCTCGCATTTTTCGTCGAACTGGGCGCCTTGATCAGCGTCGCACCCAGTAAGTGGCGAAAGCGCTGAAACGTGGTCTCATCAGGCACAGTGGCGCAGCGCTTGAGAGTCACAGAGGGCTTCCTCCATACCGGGATCAACCGGATTGAACGATTGTTGAAGAAAACAAGTCCGCAGTATGATCGCAACGGCTGCTGGCTGCCGGCCGTGCCAGCCCCGGATTAGTGAGCCTCGACCAGCGACAACTACTCCGCCCACGGCACAATTTGCTCCACCTGGACCAGACAGTGCTCCCGGTTGCCCTTGAGACCACACTCCTCAAACCTTGCATGTGACGCGAGTGCTTGTTAACACATCGCCCTCACCCTCTACACATCATTTCATCCAAGCAGAGTGCGCGGTTGGCACGTGCGCAGAGGCTCTCTGCGTCACGACACATCACTAGTTGACCCAGCACGCCGAAGTCATTCACAAGCATGTGAATGAGATGCTTCTCAGAACCACGTAACCGCCTCACAAGCGCAGTCTAGGATTAGTGATGAATACCATGCCCGCGCGCGACCCTCTTGACCGTCATCCCCACAACGCGCAGATCGAACAAGAATGACTGGCGCTGCAGATACTCATAGTCAAAACGTACTTTGGCCGCGGTCGGTAGCTCGTCTCGGCCGTTCACCTGAGCCCAACCGGTAAGTCCAGGCGCAAGACAATGAACCCCGCGTTCGGTTCGGAGTGCGATCAAGTCCTCTTGATTAAAGAGCGCTGGTCGCGGACCGACAAAACTCATTCTACCCGCTATGATGCTAAATAGCTGCGGCAATTCATCTACACTCGTTCGGCGCAGACAACTGCCTGCCGGAGTCAGATATTCCGACGGCGTCGCCAGGAGGTGCGTGGCTAGCTGAGGAGCATCCATACGCATGCTGCGGAACTTCGGCATCAGAAACAGTTGGTTATCCTTCCCCACGCGCCTCGACCAGTGAAAGACTGGTCCCTTCGAGGTCAGCTTGATTATCATGGCAACTATCACGAACAGCGGTGACAAACCTACGATAAGAAGCAACGAGAGAACTAAATCAAACAATCGCTTGGATGATAGCATAGATACTTTGCCACCTTTACCCGCGCTGCCGGCCACACGGACACGACGAGCGTAGGAGACATTATCGTCTCCGTCGATCACCAACGGAACTAAGGGACTTACGATACCAATCGACTGTCGCCGTGAGCCCTTCCTCGAGCGAAACCGGCGGAGTCCAACCTAGCATTCGCCGCGCCTTGTCGGAGTTGACGACCAGAGAGCTGAGGAGTCGATCGATCTCCCGCCTGCGCCCCGCCACTGCGCCAGTAAGTCGCAAAAGCACTGTCGGAATGGGCAGAAAGCGCACGTTCCTTCCTAGCGCTTGAGCTATTCGGAGGATCAACTCGCGCGTAGATATACACTCCTTATCGCTGACCAAATACGTTTGGTTAGCGGCTCGCTCTTGATGAACGCACTTCACGAGAAAGTCCGCAAGGTTAGCAACTCCGACGAGACTTCGTTTGTTTGATTCGTTGGGCATAGGTAACGGAACGCGATGATCCACCAGCGTTAGCAGGTGCAGGAAATTGGCACGAACGCCCGGACCATACACTAGCGGTGGTCGAACGATCACCACTTCCATCCCAGTTCTCGCCGCGATGCGTCGAAGCGCGTCTTCCGCCTCGCATTTCGAGAGGGCATATGGACCCTCTGGATGGGGTTCATCTTCCTCTCTGAATGGGGTCGACGAAGTGCGTTCACCGTTGACCTTAACCGTACTGACAAAGACGATACGTTGGACCCCTTGGTTTGTGGCTGCTTGAGCAATCGCTATTGTCCCTTCGACGTTGGTCTTTCGATACGTCTCGATGGACGAACCAGTACGCTGATTCATGACGTGGACGCGGGCAGCGAGATGGATGACCGCTTCGGCGTTCCCCAACAGCTTTTCGTGTGCCGTTGCTGTCCCTAGATCCCCAAGAACGACAACTCTCTTAATCCCAGGAACTGCGGCACAAAGGGAGAACCATCCCTCCTCCCCTCGCACTCCCGCAATAGGTGTATGACCACTTTCGAGCAAGCGGGCGCAGACAACTTTTCCGAGAAATCCGTCCGCGCCGGTAACGAGAACATTACTCACGACCTGCCGTCCCGCCTAACACCCCATTGCTTTCCTGTCTGCGTCGCATCTGTGCAAATGATCCCGTTGTGGCTACGCTCGATGACCGAAACCATCTGCGGTATGATCGTGCTACCTGAAAACTGCATTGCAATCCTGGCATTTCTTGGATCGCGATGTTGACCACTAAGAATAGCTTCGCGAATATAGGAGACCACTTGCTCGACTTGTCCATGCTTTGCGAAGTATGCCGATCCTGACGATGGCGTTACGATTTCTGTAATATGGTTGGGCGACGGACCGATATAGAGGAACGGGCAGCCAATTGCCAAGATGTTATAGATCTTGCATGGATGCACCGTTCCGACAAATTTGTCACCCATCAGAACCACATGCAAATCTGCCGCTGACAGGGAGCCCGGCAGTTCATTGAGCGGTTGGTAAGGTAAACAGATAACGTTAGGCAGTGAGTGTCTCAGCGCGAAATCCTTAACCATAGCAAACTCGCTTCCGCCTCCAATAAACAGAAACACAATGTCTGATTCTGTCGCCATTGCTTTCGCCGCCTCCAGAAGTGTCGTCAGGGGGTGGCACGGGCTATGATTTCCCGAATACATCACCGCGAACTTTCCGGCAAGTCCGTAGCGTGATCGAAAGCGCGTGCGTGCTGCCTCATCGAAGCGCACTACGGCGTCGTGCGACCAAGGGGGTATCACTGAGATTCGTTTTGCGGAACCGCCTCTCGCTGCTACACGATCGAACATGAATCGATCCAGCACCACAGTTTCTGCCGATGACGCAAGGCTGAATTTCAGAAGGCGCAGAAGAAGTCTTGCCACAAATGTCGTCTCACCTAACGCCCCCGCGGCGATCGCTTCATCAGGATTCAAGTCCATGATCCAGGAGACAAGCGCTCCGCCTCTGAACTGAACATAGAGAGAGGCGAGCACGGCAATGAGCGGAGGAACTGTCATGGCGATCACAACGTCGAAGCGAGGTAATCGGGCCAAGCGGCACAAACAGAAGACGTAAAACGAAGCAATGTCCGCAACGCGACGCCAGTGCGCGGATTTTCCGAACGCCGTCGATCCCACGCGATAAATCCGTACGCCCCGCCAGGTTTCGGACGAGGCGAACCTTTGCGACGGACAATCGTACGCGCGCACGGACGCAACTACCGTCACATCATGTCCGCGATCCACTAGCGCAACTGCGAGGTCAGCAGAGTACTGGGCCACCGCGACCACATCTGGGTAAAATGCTTGATTGAGGATTAGGACCTTCATAAGTCTGGTGGCGTTCACTGCCGAGTCTCCCGCGATGAATCGATATAACTTAGAGCCGTCCAGCGAGCAAAAGCGGTGTCATAAGTTGGCGTGTCGGGCCAACCCGTCCCCTTTGAACTCATTCAACGTATATTGCGAGACGAGGGATCGACACGCACCTAATCTGACGACGATGTCGGAGCGCCTATGCTGCGCGAAGCCCGCGATGTCGCTCTCATGTTTGTACATCCCTGGCAAAGAGCGATTGAACTTGCAGTCCTGGATGATGGTTGCGCCACAGCCTTAATTAATCGACATTCCGATTTGGGACGTCCACTGCGCGTATCACGCTTTCGTTGCCCGAGGATAACACGATAGCTTATGGTGCACTGCTTGAGTCGCTATGGAACACACGCACCGTTGTCGCTCACATATGCGCAGTCTCTTCGGTAATGTCAATGGGTGGGCCCCGCCTGGATCGACGGTTCCCATTGGATGAGCTGACCATCTATACACTGAACGAGGCATGCGACGACGGAGGCATAAGGGGCGATTTACGAGGCTTCGCCATCCTGACTTAGAACGTCATTGTTTTACGCCATTGCTGTGTCGATAGCATCCTTCGGCGAGTCTTCGATATTCGAGAACTATGCTCTACCCGCCACCAGCCCTCGTCAAAGCGATTGGCCGCTTGAGACAATTGAACACAAACGCAGGACCAATTGTGAGTAAAACAGGACACGTTTCATATTTATGATTGGAAACACGATGATAGGGCGCGTTGGACTCGCGAAAAACAACGGAGGTCGAACGAAATCGCTTGGGCAGGCTGTTGTTTTGGCGAGATGAGCAAATTCAATCAACGATTTAGCGTCTATCGCCGTTGAACTGTGTTGCGTCGGCCCTGTCCTTGTATCTGGCCCGGCGATGTACTCTGGTGCGGCGCGATTCCAATCGTGGCCAGTTGCATCGAGCGAATCGGTTGACACCATTGGTTGGTTGCGGTTCGATCCTGGATTACGGTAGAGCGGTTCGGCCGAAAGCCAGCCAGCACCTTCAGGCCCGGCTGCGCGGTGCTGAGAGGAGGTGAAGATCTAATTCATCATTTAGTAATAGCCTTGAGGCGGTTGATTTGGTCCTCGATTGGGCCGTTGCTCCACGGTGTCGTGACGGATAGTTCGACAGCTTGCAGATCGCGACGCAGCGTGGTGGGGAACTGAGCGACAAAGGGGAATCCCGAAGCCGTGGCTGAATCGATCCAGTTGTCCAGTGTCTTGGCGCTTCCCCATCTGAGCATAGCGCCGAAGCGAAGACAGAGCCGAGGTAATTCGTGGGCCTTCGGGCAGAACTGAAAGAAAGCATTCAGATGTCGTCTCTGTGATTCAAACAGATCTGGTGGCGGCATTGTAAGCGGTGCTGCAACGCGGCCGGAGGAGTAGTGAGTGCGCGTCAGCGATGGCTGTAATCCGTGTTGTCGAATCTGGAGGAAGAGAGCCTGATCGCTTCGCCGGTCGCTTCCGATCCTTCGCTCGGGAAACACTGGCGCATTAAACCTGAGAGAGACTGTCTCTGGGTCGATGCCGATCTTCTCCGCAATCTGCAGCTGCGTTTGATCCTGACGGTGCAGTGCATGCGTTTCCAGTATCGTTTGTATCGCGCTTGCCGGCATCTTTGCGGCCGCGCTTCAACCATCGTCAATCGTGCATTCGTGTTTTCAGCGGCCCTCTTTAAAGCGACGAATTCGGTTCTCGTTGCGGCAAGCCGTTGTACGATTGGTCCCGATGCTGGTCAGCGACGGAAAACTGTTGCGCACACTGCGGCAGGCAGGCAGCGCGGTGGCAGAAACCGTGGAGGGCGGCGGTGACCTCTTGAGCGGGAACGACGCACAGACCTTAATAGGGAACGGCAAGCTGACTGGCAGCAATGTTCCTTCAAGGCGGGAAATAACACCTATGCAGGAACGCTGAAGCAAGACCGGATCGAGTTAGAACGAAAGACCGATTTCGGATTTCCGATGCCGCATGTCGCGGAACCGTCGGGGCCCCGTCCGGCGATCGGTCCCCGCCGGATGGATCGGACTCTTCGATTGGCAATTTGCGGCGATTCCCGGCGAGCACTCCAGGGTTCTGCGCCGCGTTCACCGATAATCGGGAATTGTGCTTGGGCCAGGAGAGCGAGCATTTACCAGAAGTAAGCGGCTTCCATCTTTGGCGAGCCGGGTTCACCATCTATAATCTGGGTGCTCAACACGACTTCCATGTTCTTCTTGTCGCCAGCGGCTTGGGCAGCTCGCTGGACCTGAACCAGATCTGAAGGATCGGTTATAAATTCTCCTGCCGCGATGGTGCCGCCGCGGGCCAGGCCGGCGACAATCACCGTCAACTTGCCGGTGTTGGTGTCGGTGAAGCGGGCCGCAATGGCGTAGTCGCGATAGTTGTTGGTGGAGTCCTGCACGGCACGCTCAACCGCCCAATTGGACAGCGCTGGATTGGCGCGATCGACAATCCGAACCTCGCTCATGTCGGAATTGTTCGCGAAGTGATAGCGCAATGGGTTGGTGAGCCTCAGCGTCCAGGCGTTATCGAAAGCTCCGATGAAGACCGCCGGGCCGGAACGAAGATCGGCCAAACTGGTAACTCCTTCGCCGCGAAGGCTGTATTGTTTGCCATTTGATTGCAACAACCCTGCGATTTTGACGATTGCGCCCAGGTCATCGATGGCGACCGTAGTGAGGTTGTCCTTCGGCTTGCTCATAGGCTTGAGCAACACCTGGCGCGTGGGGTCGGCCGCGTCCCTTAGAGATTGGCCGCTGGATTCCGTCTGATCCGCGACGCAGATCAGGACCGGGCCGGTTGCAGTCAAAGCCGGCTGCCAGAAGAAGTCAGGCGCGGAGCGATGCATTGCTTGCCAAAGGAGAACCGACGCTACCGACAGCACTGCGACCCCGAGGCAAGCCAGCACAACGACGAGCGAAGAATGTCCGCGGGCATGGTCACGCTTGGCTGTTGTAGGCGCGACGACTTTCAGTTCAAGCGCAGCTTCTTCAGGCAAGGCCACGTCGTTGGGGCTTTTGGGCCAGTGAAATTGTGGAATGTAAGAACCGGAAGGCAAGGTAATGCGCAGTTCGTCCTGATGCGCAGGGTCCTGGTAATACTGTGCCACCCGCTTGCGGATCTCGGCAGCTGTCACGCGAACAATCGGATCGGAGGCCGTATCGTAATTGGCATCTCTGCCGAAGATTTCGATCCCCAGTGTTCGTTCCTTGATCTTTTCGGCGTCCCCAGCCAATGTGTGCTCGATCACAAAGCGGAGGAATGTCGGAAAACGCTTGCTGTGGCTAAAGTAAGGATTTGCCAGCAGCCGATTCAACTGCTGGCGGACCGCGTGGTTGTCCGGCTCGCTTTGCGTGGCGCGTTCCTGCTCTTGTGAGGCTGCCGACATTCAGGGCTCCGCGTAATCGAAGCGATTATACGCCGCTGGGGCGTACAATCCCATTCTCTGAATCGGCATTGACATGTATTGATAATAAACCGCTTACTCGCTATTTTCCTGATAAGAGTTTTCCTGCCGATGCCGTAAGGACCCTGCCCCTCCATGCCGTAAGGACCTTCACAGCGGCGCAATGAGACGCCTACAAAGGTTGCGGTTTTCAAGCCCCCAATCTCTGTGGACTCTGCTGCATGTCCGTCATGCCCTGGAGTCCCGGGCCGACGGGGGCCAATCTGCAGGAGGCGTCACATTGAATCTCGACAGCAAAAAGAGACCCAGGTCTCGGTGGTACTGGGGTGGACTGGCAATTCTGCTTGCCCTACTGGCAGGCGGCACTGCCTGGGTTCACGCGCAAATCGCAACCACAACGGCAACCCTATCCGGAGTTGTGACAGATCCCACGGGAGCCGTGCTGACCAAGGCTACGGTCACCCTGACAAGCTCTGAAAAGGGCATCAACCGCAGCTTCTCGACCGACGCCGGTGGCCGGTATTCGTTCAACCAGCTTCCGCCGGGTGCCTATAGCCTCACCATCAAGGCAAAGGGATTCGAGGCATACAAGCAGAACGGGATCCTTCTGAATGCAGCCCAGACCGCGACACAAAACGTCACGCTGACTGTCGGCTCCGAAACCCAATCGGTCACCGTAACCGCCGATGCATCCCAACTCAACACCGACAACTCGAACATCGCGGCCGACATCGACGCCAAACAAATTGTCGAATTGCCGCTGAATCTGCGCAACGTGTATGGACTGGCGACACTGAACTCCTCTGTGGGCAATACCACGGAAGGCCAGATGCTTCTCGGCGGCGGCTCCAATGCCACCGACAATGCGGACCAGGACATCTCGTTTATGAACTTCGCAGGCGGGTTCTTCGGAACCACGGCCTTCATGCTGGATGGTTCCTGGGACACAGACCCCGAATGGGGGGCGGTCATTTTCGTTCCCTCGGTGGACGCGGTGCAGGAGTTCAAAATCCAGAACAACTCGTTCACGGCGCAGTATGGCTGGAGCACGGGCAACGTCGTCAACGTCGTGACCAAGGGCGGAACCAACACCTTCCACGGCTCGGCCTACGAGTTCTATACCAACGAAAAACTCAATGCCCTCAACTATTTTTCCACCTCCCAAAACGCACTTTCACGCAACCAGACCGGTGTTGCCGCCGGGGGGCCGCTTTACATCCCTGGTCTCTATCGGCAGAGGAACAAGACCTTCATCTTTGGCTTGTACGAGCACTTCATGGTGTCCGAGCCAACGACAGGAACCTACACAGTTCCCGACACCAACTTCCTGAATGGCGACTTCTCCGAGATTCTGGCAGGACAGGGCAAGGACAGCAATGGCAATCCACTGGTCGACGCGCTGGGACGCCCAGTTCTGGTCGGCCAGATCTATGACCCCAGAAGTGGGCGCGCGGTCACAGCGGGCGACGCCGATCCCGTAACCGGAATCATGGCCACCAAGACGGGCTACGTCCGCGATCCTATCCCGGGAAACGTTCTGTCCAATCTGGCGGGCTATGCGCCTGACCCTGTCGCCACCAAGTTGTTAAGCTACTACCCCAAGGCGACCGGCACAGGACTCTCCAACAATCTGATCAAGTCCGGAAGCGCGCCCGGGCATTCGAACGAATACAACATTCGTGTGGATCACAACATTACCGATAGCGCCAACGCCTACTTCCGCTACTCCTACAAAGAGGAGTTCAAAAGCGGCCAAGCCGATCTGTGGGGGTCGGATCCCGCAGGTCCCGGCAACGCCCGCCCGAACAATCGCTGGGGCATGTGGGCAGGTCTGACCAAGATCTTCAACCCCACCCTTACCATGAACGTCACTGCGGGCGTCCAACTTTGGCATGAGACTTCAGACAATCAGTCTTTCGGATTCGATCCGGCGGCCACGCTCGGGATGCCCTCGTATATCACCGAAAACAGCCCGCTCTTCCCGACAGTCGTTGTTGGCAGCCAGTCCTCCCTGGGGCCGGGCACAAACGATCAGCAAGCGGTCACCAATCACGGGCCCGTGGGCACAGTGTCGGTGGACCTGATCAAACTGGCCGGGAAGCACACACTCAACTTCGGCTTCACAGGAGTTGAACAGGTCGACAGTCAGCACAGCTACTACTCGACAGTCGTGAACTTCAACGGCGGCTTTACCAGCGGCCCGGATCCGACCACTGGATCGGGAGTGGCCAGCGGCAACGGCGTGGCTGAAATGCTGCTCGGCGTTGTGGACTCATCCTCAACCTCGCCGACCAGCGTCGGAACGGTGTATAACCCGCTGGTCTCCAACCACCTTTTCGGCGGTTATCTCCAGGACGACTGGAAGGCGACTCACAAGCTGACGCTCAACGTGGGCATCCGCTACGAGATCCAGACGCCCGATACGTATCGACACAACCAGGCTTCGGTTTTTGACCCCACTCTGCTCAACCCGATCAGCTATGCAGCCGGACAGCCGTTTATGGGCGCTCTCAAGTTCCTTGGACCCGGCAATCGCGCCGTCTACAACCCAAACTACGACAACATCGCCCCGCGTCTCGGCTTCTCCTATCAGTCGTCCGCAAAGACAGTGGTTCACGGTGGCTATGGAATCTTTTACCCGCAGTCGGTCACCTGCTGCTGGCCGGGCGACTCGGACGGCTTTGCCGCAACAACGTATGCCAACACCAGCATGGACGGAGGCATCACTCCCAACCCCAACATCAGCACCGCCAGCCCTTGGGGCGGAACGTACGCGCAGGTCACCGGAAACACGAACGGCGAGTTTCAGCAGCTGGGCAACGGAGTGGGAAGTGTTTTCCGCAGCCGTCCCTCGCCCTACGTGCAGCAGTGGATGCTGGGCGTGCAATATGCCCTCACTTCGAACGATCAACTTGACGTGGACTACATCGGAAATCGCGGCGTCCGCATGGTCGGAAGTCACCAGTACAACCAGTTGAATCCGAAGTATCTGGCCCTCGGCTCCGACTACCTCAAAGCACCTGCGGCCTCCAATCCTCTGGCTGCTCCCTTGGCCGCCCTTGAAAAGAGTGGAACCATCGCTCCAAGTTCATGCAATCTGGACAACGCAAATGCGACCAACGCGCAATTGCTCTCGCCCTATCCACAATATTGCGTCGGGGCTGTGAGCCAGACCGACGCTCCTGTCGGCCAATCGCTGTATAACGCGTTGCAGGTTACCTACAACCACCGCATCAGCAAGGGACTCACCGCGCTGGTTTCCTACACCTACTCGAAGTTTCTCGACAACGTGGAAGGCAACAACGGCTGGTCTTACAACGGACCAACCAACTGGGGCGTCACGCCGGCAAACAACTACAACCTGGCCGCAGAAAAGAGCGTCGATGCGGGAGACATTCCGCAAGCCCTGGTGGCCAGCTACACCTACCAACTGCCCATTGGCCGTGGCAAGTCGGTTGGCTCGGGAATCAGCCGCATTGCTGATTCAGTGATTGGCGGATGGGAAATCTCCGGCATTGCAACCTTCCGGAAGGGCATTCCGATTGGTATCTTCGGTAACGACTATACCTCGTACGGCGGCAACCCAAGGCCCGACGTCACTGGAAACGTCAAAGCTCCTCATCGCAGCATCCATGAGTGGTTCAACACGGGTGCGTTTTCCTACGCGCAGTACGGCTCCTTCGGCAACGCACCTCGCTTCTTCAGCAACTTGCGCGGTCCAGGATACCAGGACTGGGATACGACGCTCGAGAAGAACTGGCTATTCAAGGACAGAATGAGAGCCCAGTTCCGCTTCGAGACATTCAACACCTTCAACCATCCAAACTTCTACTCACCTGGCGCGGGCTCAACCAGCTACTCCGGGTGCGATCCCAATGCAACTTCCACTTGCGCCAGCAGCTTCGGACAAGTGACAGCCGCGTTCCCTGCCAGAAGCGCTCAGTGGGCAGGAAAGTTCTACTGGTAATCGATACGTGAAGAACAGCGTCAAATTGCTACTGCTGCTCCTGCTGGTCAAGCCTGTGTTCGGGCTTGGCCAGCAGCAGCCGGCCTCCAGACTTGAATCGCTCGTAGCTGCGGCCCAACAGGCCCAAGCCGCGCACGACTATGCCGCGGCCGCAAGCGACTTGAAGCAGGCTGTCAAGATTCGAGTGGATATGCCGGAGCTATGGGCCAATCTCGGACTCGCACAACATCAGGCCGGAGATATTCCAGGTGCCCTTCTGAGTTTTCAGCAGGCCAACCGGCTCAATCCGTCGTTATACGTTCCGAATCTCTTTCTTGGAATCGACTCGTTACGCGAACACAAAGCAGTGCAGGCAATCCCGTTTCTGATCAAAGCCGAGAAGACGAACAAAACTGACTCCCAAGCACCACTTGCGCTCGGCCGTGCGTATCTCTCCGCGGGAAAGTTCTCGTTGGCTGCCCAAGAACTTAGTCGTGCAACTGCTCTTGACCCGAAGCTCGCATCCGCTTGGTTCATGCTGGGCATCGCCCGTCTCCGCCAGGTGGAGGCGGACGGTTTCAAAATGTCAGCGCTCGGGGCTGAATCGTCCTTCGCCAAGGCGCTGTTTGCCGAATCGCTGCAGAAGCAGGCAAGATTCGGAGAGGCCGCAACCCTCTACAAGAGCTTGATCGACTCAAAAACGCAACCTCCATGCATCCAATCGGAACTGGGTTTTTCGCTTCTCCAGGGACACGATGAACCGGGCGCGGCCTCCGCATTTGCCGCCGAGCGCACGGCGCATCCCGAGTGCGGGATGGCGCTTCTTGGGCAAGCGCGAATAGCGTTGGACAGCGGAGACAATGGCCGGGCTGTCGAGCTTCTTAAGGAGCTATGGGACCGCGATCATGGTTTTGTCGAGTCCAACGCTCCCCTTCTTCTGGATGGTTTATCCAGCGAGAAAGCCGCAGCCGTTGCAAGCCTTTTTAACGCCACGGATTCCACACGGATTTCAGCGGATTTGCGTAACGGATTGCTGAAGGCCTTCAACTTGTCCGCCCCAAGGATGGAAAATCCGGTTGAAAGTCCGGAAGCGGGCGCTTCGTCGACCGTGCAACGGACTTCTGGCTCCAGTTACACGGCTGAGGAATTGTATGCGACAGGACAGTTTCAGCAATGTGCGCTTCAGCTTGAGCCACATCGCACTGCGCTAAGTGCGGACAAGCTTCAGCTGTTCGCGGCGTGTGCATTCTTTATGGGAGACAATCAGCGCGCTTCCAAGGCGGCAGCCGCCCTGCAGGCATTGCAGCCGCAATCTCTTGAAGCCCTCTTCTGGTCCATACAGGCCAACGAAAAGCTGGCGCTCCAATCCCTTGCGCGCTTCCAGCAACTGGAGCCGGATTCGGCGAAAAGTCATGTGCTGCTCGGAGACATCTTCCATCAACTCGAGCGGCTCGACGATGCGCAGGCCGAATACTTGAAGGCCCTTGCTCTCGCCCCTGACGATCCGGCTGCAATGCTCGGCCTGGCTTCTGCGTATGTAAGCAATAAAAACGAGGATGGAGCCAAACAGATTGCGCACCAGGCCCTCTTGCGCAATCCGGAAGATCCGGAACTGAACCTGATCCTGGCCGAGGCGGCGATCACGCACAACCAGTTCGCCGAGGCAGAGCCGTATCTCCAAATGAGCCTCAAGGCCAAGCCGCAGATGCTGCCCCGCGTTCATGCGCTCATCGGCAAAGTCTATGCGGAAACCGGCAGGCCGCACAATGCAATCGAACAATTGAAGATGGGCGCTTCGAGCGACGAAGACGGCACGGTCCATTACCTGCTTGCCCGTCTCTACCGCCAACTTGGAGATGCCAAAGACGCCTCCGCAGCGATTGAGCAAATGAAGGAAATCAAGCGGCAGCGCAGTGAGCGGGGCTCGAAGGCCATCGAAGATCCCGATCTTTCTGCTCTGGAAGTAATCCCCAGCGAGCCACCCAAACCATAGCGGCTGAAGTCCTTTTGGCTGACCCTAACGAACAACTCTGCGATCGATATTCTTTCAGGAGTCATCATGCGTGTGTACCGCCCGTTTTCTGCGACGTTGCTAGTGCTCTTATTTCTGCTATGTCAAACATCTCCATCGGTCCGAGCTCAACCGGGCGTGCATTCGCCGGAGTTGCATTCTGCCACTCACCGTGCGACCGCGGCTTCGCTGCCCAACGGAATCGAAGTGCGGGCCGGAGACTTGCTCGAGAGGATTGTCGCCTTGCGCGATGACGTGCTGCGGATCACTGTTGCGCGCGGCGGCGTCTTGCCCGAAGACGCATCCTGGGCTGTGCTGGCTGACGCGCGCCATAGCTCTGTGCCCGTCATGAGGTCGACGAGCAGCGATCAATTCGGCTTTCGCACCCATGCGCTGGACGTTGAGTTGGACAAGAAGACTCTCGAACTCACGATCCGCGATCTTGCGGGAAATATCCTGCAACGGGATGCGCGCCCGATTCGCTTCGATGGCGATGCCTATCGTCTCTACAAGATCATGCCAGCGGACGAGCACTACTTCGGCCTGGGGGACAAGACCGGACCGTTGGACAGGCGCAACGAGGCCTTCACGCTTTGGAACACGGACGCCTATCGCTTTCAGGAATCCACTGACCCGCTCTATAAAAGCATTCCCTACTTCATGACTTATCGTGCCGGGCGCGCCGTGGGCGTCTTGCTCGATAACACATGGCGATCCAGTTTCGATTTCGGCAAGGAGTCGGCAGGAGTCTATTCCTTTGGTGCGCCGGGTGGACCGCTTGACTACTATCTGTTCTACGGCGCCTCGCCGAAGCGCGTGGTGGAGACATACGCGTGGCTCACGGGAACTCCTCCATTGCCTCCACTGTGGAGCCTTGGATTTCAGCAGAGCCGCTACAGCTATATGTCGCAGGCTCGCGTGCTTGAGGTAGCCAAGCGTTTCAGGGCCGATTCGATTCCCGCCGATGCCATCTATCTCGACATTGATTATCAGGAGAAGAATCGCCCGTTTACGGTTGATCGTGCCGCTTTCCCCGACCTTCCCGGAATGGTTTCTACTCTCAAGGCCGAGAATTTTCACGTCGTTGCCATCACCGATCTGCATATCGCAAATCTTCCCGGCCAAGGCTACCCGCCATTTGACAGCGGGACGGCGGGCGACCATTTTGTCAAGAATCCTGACGGCACCGTCTACACCGGCAAAGTCTGGCCTGGCCCGAGTGTTTTTCCAGACTTCACTCGTCAACAAACACGCGCATGGTGGGGCACGCTCTATCGCGGCCTGAGGCAAAGTGGCGTGGAGGGCTTCTGGAACGATATGAACGAGCCCTCCGTCTTCGATTCGCCCAACTTGACCATGCCTGAAAACGCCGTACATCGCATCGACGAGCCGGGCTTTGCTGCGCGCACAGCAACGCATGCGGAGATTCACGCGGTCTACGGAATGGAGAATTCGCGTGCCACTTTCGATGGACTTCGAGCGCTCGACCCGCAAACTCGCCCATTCGTGCTGACCAGGGCGTCGTACGCGGGCGGGCAGAGGTACGCCGCCACATGGACGGGCGACAACAGCAGCACCTGGAACCATCTTCGCCTGACCACGCCGATGCTTGAGAATCTGGGGCTCAGCGGCTTCGCCTTCAGCGGAGCGGATGTGGGCGGCTACGCCGGAACGCCGACGCCGGAGTTATTGACGAAATGGATTGAGATCGGCGCGTTTCAGCCCATCGATCGCGATCACTCAGAGAAGGGAACAGGGGACCAGGAGCCGTGGGCCGGAGGGCCGGAACAGGAAGCAATCCGCCGTCACTTTATCGAGACGCGCTACCAACTCATGCCCTATCTCTACACGCTCGCCGAAGAAGCCTCTCGCACCGGTCTACCCATGTTGCGGCCACTGTTCCTTGAATTTCCGAATGCCGCGGCCGACGGACACCCGATCGACACGGACGCCGATGCGCAGAGCGAATTTCTTCTCGGCGCTCACATGCTGATTGCACCTTCACCGTATCCAGAGGCGCTGGACGCTTACTCGGTCAAACTCCCTTCGCCGGATTGGTATGACTTCTGGACGGGAGCGAAGATACCGCAGCCCATTCCTCCGCTAGCGACGACACCGTCGGCAGTTGTAGAACACAAAGGGCCGCTCACTGTACGAGTTACTCCTGAATTGGCTCAGCTCCCAGTCTTTGTGCGGGCGGGCTCAATCCTGCCTATGGCGTCTATCGTTCAAAGCACTAATGAGACACCGCGGGGACCGCTCACCTTGCGCGTCTATGCCGGGGAGGATTGCGCCGGCGAACTCTACCAGGACGACGGCAAGACCTACGCTTTTCAACAAGGCGCCTATCTGCGTATGACATTCAGTTGCCGAATCACTGCTGGAGAATTGCGCGTGGACATCGGCGCGCATGAAGGATCGTACCCCGCATGGTGGAAGGAATTACACGTCGAGGTGTATGGATGGACGCCCAAGAAGGGCAAGGTTCTGGTGAATGACAAGGAGGCCACAGTTCATGTGGATCGTGATCCCCAAAGCACAGGTTTCGTGATTGCCGATGAAGGAGAAGGCGAAAGGATTGAGGTGCAATGAATTCTCGTGGTCTTAGAGGCGTGCGCGAAACATCCCTTGGCGGCCGAGCTCGAGAGTGTGTAAAGTCGTGGGTGCTCACGCCGAGAGAGCCTGCTGGGCCTGGTCAGCGACGGGCCGGAAGCCTTTGTGCCAATGGCAGAATGCGTCTTCGATAGTCCCGTTGGCATGTGAATGCGAACGTCTAAGAACTGCTGGACGGCATGCCGATTCCAACGGTCGCTGTCGCGCTGCAGTTAAATCCCGGAATTTCAGTCGGGCGACCCCTCTATTGCAGTTAAATCCCGGACAAACCGTCGACCACGGAAACCGGCGATTAGGCGACCGTCTTCTGGCCCGAAGGTGAAGGGCGGAGGCAAAGCGCCGCTGCCGAGTGGCCTAGCCCTCAGAATGCGTGTCCCTTAACCGGCCGGTTTAGGGGGATGTTCATTCATTCCCGTTGCGGTCGTGGCGGTGGTAATGTGGGAATCGCCGCAGCGATTTCCAAGGTCTGGGGGAAGAGTGGGAAAACAGCTTTATGGTTTTCCCAGGCCTTCCGCGGACCGGCACTCAGGCCGCGATCTCCGTTGTGGTGACGCGGAATTTACGCTTGCCGTGCGTCTGCATCAACCGCTGCACCCGCTGCTTGCCCATGCGAATGCGCGGCCAGCCGTAGGCTCCTCGGTTCTCCGCGGAGAACGCGCTGATGTGAACCAGTAACGCGTCGTCGCTGAGCTATCTCCCGGCGGCGCGCCAGATGTTGGTGGTACTCGGTGCGGCGGTTCTGAATATTATGCCTCTGTTGCCCACGGCAGGCACGCCGTTCGCTGCAGTACCCGAGCCTGATAGAAAGGTTGTCCAAATGGCACGTGCGATTGCATCCAGATATCTGCCCAAGATGACGCACTGCTCACGGTGTCGAGCCGATGCCGTAGGACTCATTGGGGAGGAGAACCGCCAGAGGGACATCGATCTGCTACAAATTGCAGCACGCCCCGCCAAAGCGCCTTCGGGACCGAGCACACCGACGCTCCAGAATATTGACAGTCATCCATCGCGGGAGGCTCTCTCGGAACTACGGATCATCCCGACGCAGGAACGGCCTTATGTTGCAGTCGCCAGTCGTGATGATGTACGGATCAATCGACATCTCGGTGAAGCAACCGAGGTGAGAGAGCCGGTAATGCTCCTCTTGAAGAGGTCGTGATGGCGATGAGGTTGCTTGAAGGAAGAGAGACGCATGTTTATCAAGTGCAACAGTCCGGGATTTAAACGCAATAAAAATACAGTTAAAGACCGGAAAATTGTCGAATCGTATAGAGGCAAAATCCTGGATTCAAGTGCCGCGCGACAACAATATCATTGGATTCCGGAAGATTGATCTGACCGAGAATCGCGGTTTCACGGATCACAATGAAACTCAGGTGCCGAAGAACCGCTCGTATAATCCCGCGTTTGAAGGAAACATCTCGGCCATCATGCCGTACTTGTCGATCTGCGAAAACCAAAGTAATCCACATTAGGTATGGATATTTCTTGCGATACGCGGCGTACTATTGGCCTCAAGGAGTCAAGTATGATCAGAAATCAGATCGTCAATTTAGGTGTTGCCGCTTCGCTCTTGTTCGTATTGGGTGTTGGAACCAGCAATGCCAGTTCAAGGGATGCACTTCCCTCGTCAACTGCGATCCCGGTGCAGTTTACGCGCTTAGTCGATGCGCAAAGGGCAAAGCAGGGCGATTTGGTTAGCGCCAGGACGATGCAGGAGATTGTCCTCCCCGACGGACAGATCCTGGCCAAGAACTCCGCGTTGGTGGGCCATGTCGTGGAGGCACGCTCCTATGTCTTCGATCCGACGCCCTATGCGGTTCAGAGGCCGTCTTCACTCTCTGTGCATTTCGACAGCATCACCACGGGCGGCGTCGCAATTCCTGTTGCACTTTCTGTGAGAGCCTTGGCAGGCGCTCGATCTTCAGCGGAAGCTGCAGCGCCCCACGAATTGCTCGACACAGGAATAGCGCCGACTATGATTCAGATCGGTGGGGATTCTTATTCGCCCGCCGGCAAGATAGTTATGTCACAAGAGGGAGATGTTGTTGGGTACAACCGGAAAGCGGGCGTATTCGCGCGACTGATCGCCGGCGACTATTCCAGTATCTATTCGTCCTACTCCTGCGAGCCGACAAGCGTGGAACAGTCGGTTGCAGTCTTCTCTGCTGGCGCTTGCGGCCTTTATGGATTCAGCGACAAGGATTACATTTCGGAGAACGGGCGTGGTGATGGCGGAACATTTCGGTTGGAAGCCATCGGGCACAACGCTGAGCTGAGCGCGGGAAGCACGGCGTTGCTCCAGGTTGTTTTGCCGGATTCCCAGACCGCTCGGATTTCTCCGCTCAGCAAATAGGGGCTGCGGTTCTCATACATTATTTGCAACTGAATGGGTGATTCAGAGTATGCCGGAACCTTCGTAAAGTGAAGGTCCCGGCATTTCAATTTACGGCAGGTAATAGCGGAAAGATGTATCAAAGATGTTTTCTATTCCACGCGGAGCGCCGCCCTTGCCCGACCAAGTGGTCTTCTCGAGGTAGGAGTACTCCATTCCATATAGCACCTTTCCATAGTTGCCTTGGTAGAAGCGGTACCAAATACCGGAAGTTCCGCCCGCAAGGCTCTTTACGCTGGCACTGCAGGAGAAACCCGCTTCGGAAAAGCATTTGGTGTTATCGATGGACTTGAGCCCGTAGCCATAGTTTCGGACTAGATACTCGTCTCCGCCCAAAGCATACCAGTCGAGCTTCGATGTCGGATGGGTCAGGAACCCGGTCAACACATGAGTGCTTTTCTCCGGCGAGAGTAGACCGTTGGGCTTGACCACAACGTCTGTTGCGGTGGCGCCGTAGCGGCCGACATTTCCCCACATGCCTTCGAGAATGTAGTCGACGCGCTTGGGGACGATCGGAAGATAAATGCCTCCACCCAAGCCTCCGCCGAGTACAGTGCTGTTGCTTCCGGCAACCGCTGCAATGGCGGGCGTGTTCGAGGTGCCGGCCACTGCAGCTGTCGAGATCAAGCGGTCACGAAACGTGCGGCCCAAAGCCTTTATCTCGTAGTGTCCGAATCCCGGATCGAATGCCACCTTCGCAATCAGGTCCGGGGCGAGATTGGTCGAGTACGTGGTGTTGGCCAGCACTCCCGAACCTGTTGTGGACAGGCCGGCAATCCTTGCGACCACGGCTGCCGGAACATTTGCAGGAACTACCGCGACTGTGGCGGGGTTCTCAATCGCAAACGCCATTGCCATCTTGTTCCCCAGGGCTGTCTTCGTCACGCGCAATGCGCCTTGACGGGCATAGTCATTGGCGATGAACTGGCTGGCATCGATGGTTGGCGTCGTAAATTCTTTAAAGTTCGCAATTCCTTTGGTGTTCGTGGTCACCAGCGACCACATCTGGCCACCGGCAAACGTCCACCCTCCGGGGGTCTCCACACGTGCCCATGCCTGACGCAGGCGAGGGCTGTAGCCATTGCTCTGGACTTCACTGGAGCCGTATCCTGTCCCTTCGAAATCCGCCTCAAGATAACCGGTAAATGTTACCTTTCCCGCCGCGCCTTCGCTGAGGAGAGTCATCCGACTCATTCTCGCGCTTTCGCGGAATTCACCAAGATAAGCCATGGTCTGCGCGTCATAGGGAACACCAACCCAGGACGTCGGCAACTCGGAATTCTCTGCATGCGTGCGGTACAGGGCCTCGATGGCCAGGAAGCCTCCAGGAGTGATATTGACGCCTTTGTAGTGCAATGAAGTTGGGTGCTCGCGTTCAGAGAAATGTGCTTTCTCTTCCTTGACAAAGGTGGTCGTTAGATCTTGCGACACCTTGAATTCCGCAACTGCCGTCTGCAGTTTGAGTATCTGGGGATCTGACGCGGACTTTAATCCGTTGATCTCCAGCTCGGCGGAAGAAAGTTTATCCTCGGTCTGCTGGAGCTGCTGCGCAAGACGCTGATTCTGCTGCTGTATCGTGTCGAAACGTTGCTGCTGTTGCATTTGCTGTTGAAGAATCGTCTGCTTGAGTTGGTCCAGATCTTCCTTCGTGACTTGTGGAAGCACTGGTTTGGGTTTGTGTTGTTTGCTGGAAGATGCGGACGACGCGGTCTTCTCTGCCAGTGGTCTCGTTGATTGTGCTTTGTGATTTGCCGGTGTCTGCGCCAGGCATGTGCAACTGAGAACCATCGCAGCAACCAGGTGGCCTATGTGCTTCGTCATATCTTCCTCTCGAAATACCGATATATTTCAGGGCACAACCAGGCATCGCCCAGACGTGCTCCTGGGGTGCACCTGTTATCCCCTCGGACCTTAGCGACCAATAAGTGTTGCCCTTGCACAACTCCTCGTCTTACTCACTTGATCTATACAAACAAGATGTGGGTGATAAGTTATCCATCGTGCGGGCCGTTTAGGTAGCTTAAGTAAGACTCTGGTAGCAGCAGGCATCTTGCTTCGTCTCATCATCGGCATAACGATGGATTCGTCCAGTTACTTAAGATTTAGGTCGATATTCGCTCGGATTAGTATCGATATGGCATGTATTCAAGGGCAGGTTATTAATTGTTGAAAGCACAGTCAGACTATGCCGATAGATAAGAAGCCAGTTCCAAAAGTTCAGCACTGACTCGGGAACCGGAAAAACTCAAGGAGATCGATACATGTCGTGGTTTAGAAATCTAAATGCAAGCGCTAGATTGATGCTGAGCTTTGGTGTCCTTATGGTTTTCATTTGTATCGTCGGCTATCTCGGAGTCAACAGCCTGAACGCTGCCAACGAGCGCATTGACCGGCTCTACCACGATGATATGCAAGGAGCTCTTGCAGCATCTGATATGTCTTATGCCCGGGTAGAGATTGGGCGAAATGGCCGTGACGCCATTCTCATGATCGACAATTCGGCTCAGGTGACGAAAGATGAGAAGGGCATGTTGGGCGACTTTGCCAAGATCCATGCGAGCCTCGCGATTCTCCAGAAGAGCCCTCATTCCAAAGAGGGGGACGACGCTTTAGCGTTGATTGGCGGGGCCCTTCCCGCTTATGAAAAGGGCCAAGCGGACATGTATGCCCAGATCCGCGAGAAGGATGCTGCCGGTGCAAAGCTCGCGCTGGATAACGTCGTTGTAGTCAGCAAGCCCGTAATTGACGGCATTGCCGTGATCATGGGAATCACAACATCGAACGCCGAAACTCGATTTCAACAGAACGGCAAGTCCTATCAATCCACGCGGAATCTGATTATTGGTGCCACCGGCTTCTCGCTTTTGGTGAGTGTTTTGCTGAGCATCGTCATAGCGCGCGGATTCTCGGTGCCACTCTCACAAGCCGTGGTCGTGTTGGAGAAGGTTGCCGAGGGCGACTTGACCGTCACGCTTGATGTGGATACCGAAGATGAAGTTGGACGGATGGCTTCGGCACTGAACAGAGCCCTGCAGATGCTCAACATTACCTTGCAGAAAGTGGCAGACAGCGCAGCCAGTGCAAGCTCTTCATCGCAGCAATTGGCTGCCGCATCCGAGGCTATCTCCTCTGGCGCGCAGGAGCAGGCGGCGAGTCTGGAAGAGACGTCAGCCAGCTTGGAAGAGATTACCGCAGCAGTGCGGCAAAGCGCCGATAACGCGCAGCAGGCCAGCCAACTGGCTGCCGGTTCAAAGGATTCCGCACTGCAAGGCCAGGAAGTGGTCGCCAAAGCGGTTACGGCGATGTCAGACATCAATGACGCGTCGGCCAAGATTTCCGACATCATTTCGACCATCGACGAGATCGCATTCCAGACCAATCTCCTGGCAGTGAACGCGGCCGTGGAAGCGGCTCGTGCGGGCGACGAAGGCCGAGGCTTTGCTGTCGTGGCTACGGAGGTGCGGAGCCTGGCGCAGCGCAGCGCAGTTGCAGCGAAAGAGATCAAGGTCCTGATTCAGGACACGTTGCACAAGGTGGAAGTAGGATCCTCGTTTGTGAATCGCTCGGGCGAGACGTTGCAGGGCATCGTCGGATCAGTGAAGCGGGTGACGGATATTGTCAGTGAGATGGCTGCGGCGGCCGGAGAACAGAGTACCGGCATCGAGCAGGTAAACACCGCAATGACGCAAATGGACCAGGTGACGCAATCCAACTCGGCACAGACTGAGGAGCTTTCGGCGACCGCGGAGTCGCTTTCGGAGCAGGCCGCACACCTGCTGGAGTTGGTGAGCACGTTCACGTTGAGCCACGAAGGGGGCGGCCAGCGGGACCGGCAGACGCCCCAGCAGCATGGAGCAGTTCCTGTGTATCAACCGAGTTCGGTGCGGCATTTGAGCTCGGTATCGCGTCAACCGGAGAGGGCAGTTCGAAGCAACGTTGCGGCAAAGCCGGAGTTTAACGGTCGCGGCACCACGCGGGTCAACAGCCGGCAGTCAGCTTTGACGATCACGAGACCAAGCGCACCTGTTGTAGACGATGCCAGCTTTCAGGAGTTCTGAAGCGGTGCGTGATAGACGAATGTATGTACGTACGCCAAGCGCTCGTACGTAACGGGCGGTGCGTGGGGAAAGCACTGTAGAGAACACTAGTCCCAAAGCACAAGCAGGAGTGGGCACTGGTCCGTCACCATCCTGCTCGAAGAGCGCGAGATACGGGCGGGAGCCCTCCATCGTCCTGAAGATTTTCAGCGGTTCGCCGGTCACCCCGAATCCGATGAATCCCTCTCATGTTAGCGGCCTGATGAACCTGATGGGAACCGTGCTGCCCGCATTCGACTAACAAGAAACCGGACCACGGTTAAGCAGCAATGGGCTTGATTTGAACGTCGAATCCGAGGTTTTGGAGACGGTTGACGTGTCGCAGAACTTGCTTGCCTTTGGCGTGGTTTTCGAAGTGGTTCGCGCCGAGGTCAGGGTAGAGGTCGCCGTTCTTGTGCATGTGGTATGCGGCGGTAAACATGGAAGCAGCGACGGCACCGATGGCCTTCGGTTGGAAACGGCTGTGGAAGGAAATCTAACAAGCGTGCTCCGGGGCTGTCGATAAGCCCGTGGCATAATCCTGGGTGCGCAAGGGGTCCGGGTCCGACTAGAGCACGGGCTCATGCGCACCAAGAAATAAACGACTTCTGCTAATTTCCAGGACAAGAGCGCTCGTTTTTCCGGCTTTTGCTGGCGCAAATTCCGGGAGAAGGCTTCTCGGCCGCGTGGTTCGAAAACACGCGCAACTGGCACCTTGTAGGTACCCGCTACCTTTCCCCCTCCGGGCAGATTGGCGGGAACCACACCGATATTCAGGAACGAGGGCGCGCTCCCGGAGGTCGCCGAGACACTGAGCCAGTCGCCACCGTCGGTGGTCTCTTTGCTTGCAGTCCATGTCAATACATCTGCACCGCCACTGCGAATCTGGAGCGAATGCGCAGGAGGCGCCGTACCGCCGTCACCATGGAATAAGTCAGGGAGCCGGGGAGCGCATCAAAAAAGCCGCACTCGCGGGCGCCACGGTGAGCGTTGCAGGAACCACGGCCGCAGTATTGCCGTCTTGCGATTTGAGGATGATCGCCGCGAAGTAGGTTCCTGACGCAAGCGACGGGTCGGGCGTGGCCGAAACTGTGGTCGCGGAGTAGCCAAAATTGACGCCGGTGCTGGCAACGGAAATAACCTGGGGCAAAGGATTCCCGCCCGCATATGCTCTAGTAAAAAACAATGGATTCTGCTGCCTGAGAACAGAGTCGCCGACGAAAACTGTCACTTGCACGGTGACGCGGTCTTGAGAAAGTGGACTGGCTGTTCGTCTTCAGTTGCGCCGCGCACAACCTGATCCGGTTGCCGAGATTGATGGCTCAACCACCGGCAACTCTCAGGGAGTAGTGTGCCTAAACGCGGTTGCGGGCCTCCGGGAAGTTTCCCGGAGAGCCGAAAAGCCCTATAAACAC
>Ga0224528_1000318_pt1 | contig 39271 bp, 38 predicted proteins | sample CBST25metaG_2_FD_179888 | JGI IMG/M metagenome (GOLD analysis project Ga0224528, IMG submission 179888) | Peat soil microbial communities from Stordalen Mire, Sweden - C.B.S.T25 | ecosystem: Environmental > Terrestrial > Soil > Wetlands > Peat | place: Sweden: Norrbotten County, Stordalen Mire...
GGCTCTTGGTTACTATTCCACATGCAGGGAAAGTAACCTGTCAAGTTGGCGAGTTGGTAAACAGGTGTCCGGGTGGACACCGGGGTTTTTCGCGGGCCGCTTTTTTCTTGCGGCCCGCGTGGATGCTGCGGATTTCGCTACACTCACCACCGCCGCGTAGGGTGCACCTAACCATCATTCCTCAACTTTTGGGATAGTCCGTGGCCTGCGTCAAGGTGGAGACGCGATAAAAGGCGGTGGGAAATAAGGGGTTCCGGCGCAATTGGGTGACGGCGTGGGAAGCCGCATGTTCGGGCAGCGGGCAGGGCCACGCCCCAGGGCGCACAACGCAGGGAGGCCAACGCGCGACACGCGCGGGCCGACCGGCCAGACCCCCACGGCCCTGCCCGCTGACCGATTAGATGCGCCTGGACCCGCCGCCCAACCCCGCGCCGGTACCCCTTTTTTCCACGGCCTTCTCTTCGTCGCGTTCTACCTTGACACAGGCCACACACTCGCTTTGTGAGGAATGATGGTTAGGTGCACCCTTCCACCTACTGCTTTTTGCTTCGGCTGCCGCTGCTCTTCTTTCTCCCGCTACGCTCGTGTTGGGTCACGAAGCGCGATCAATTGCTGTTCGTTGGTGCGCTGCTCTTCCCCCGCGCTGAGCACACGGACGCTGCGGTTGCGCTTCGAGGGGGTTTTAGGGGGACGCTTCCCCCTAACGAGTGCTTTCTCTGTTGCCGCGCCGCACACACCGTCCGCAGTGCCTCAATCATTCCGGCGCTTACCGCTGAGACAGCCGGTAGCCACCACCGCACCAGCGCACGCATAGTCTCGCGCCCTCACAGGCGCATGTGCGTGCGCGGCCCCGCGACAAAGCGAACGGGAGTGAGCGCCGAGCGGCACTATGTTCGAAGTGGGCGTCGGCCCGGCTTCGGGCTGCGAGAATGCAGCGAGGAGCCGAGCGACAGGCGAGGGCCGAGCGGGCAGGCGGCGGCGCCGTCGGCGGTTGCACGCAGCAGCGAGGAGCCGAGCGACAGGCGAGGGCCGAGCGGTCAGGTCCGGCACGCTGTCCGCAGCAGGTCCCAACACGAGCGTAGCGACGTGGCTACGACGGGCCAAGTTCTTCCCGGCGCAGCGACACGATTCGCTCTAGCAGGGCTCGGGTGTCTTTGCCGTTGCGGGCGGCGTCGCCGATCTGGCGCGTGAGTCCTGCAAAGGCTATTTCCTTGTCGGTCTGTTGCTGCTCGATATAGCGCATTTGCATTGCCAGGCTGATGAGGTGTTTGGTGTCGGTGCCGGTTGCGTGCGCATCTGCGATGGCTCGTCCGAGGACAGCGAACTTTGTTTCGTTAGCGATCTTCGTTGCTTCTTCGGCGTGGCTCTGGTGTGGCATCGGCTTCCCGTTCCTTTCTGGCTGTCTCGATGATGTGCGGCATATCTTGGCTACGGTTGCCGCGCTTCACTTCGCGGATTGCTTCGACGAGTTTGGCTACTTCCTGTCTCATGATTTCTGACTCCGGAGGGTGGGGGGGTGGTTGGCCCGTTTGGGGTGGTTGTTATAGCAGGTCAAGCCGGTCGAGAATCGCGGTCAGTTTTACCCTCGCGGAGGGTATCAGGTAAACGAGCTTGCGCACGCTGCATTGTGCGGCTGCTGCGATCTGCGGATAGCCTTCACGGTCCCGGTAAAAATGCACCAGCGCGATCTGCTCTTCGTTGGACAGTTCCGATAGCGCCCGCTCGAAGTCGAGCACGCGGACCTGACGCGCGTCGAAGTTGGCTGCGTTGCGTTGCGCCCATCCTTGGTTTCGGTAGCAGGTTGTTTTGCCGTGGCGTGTGGCCAGGCGCAGCACGGCCCACTGTTTGAGCCGGGCAACGGCGAGGGCTTGGTCTGGTGGGAGTTGCGTTTTCATTGGTCCTCTCGATAGTCGTCGTCACCGGCAAGCGGCCCGGTCCAGCGCGGCTCCGCTGTGAGTTGTTCCGCGTAAGTCGTGGTGTGTTGCTCTGGTTTGTCAGGATCGATGAGCCACGCCGCGACCGCAGCCGCGCTGGCATTTTGGCCGGCCTGGCTGCGGTCTGAGTTGGCTATGGGGTGGGTGGGTGCCATGCGGGAAAGATACTACCTGTTGTGGTGTTTTGCAAGTTCACCACAACAGGTGGTAGTTACTTTGTCGGGCAGGCGGCCAGTATCCGGCTTGCGATGGCGCGTGCTTCTTCCCACATTTCGGCTGAGTCTGTGTACGTGCAGAGGTCCCAGAGTTCCGTTGCGGCGTGGTGCAGGATGGTTGCGAGGCGGGCGGCGTTGGCTGGCTGGCGCACCAGCGGGCCTTGCTCCTCGACTATCGCGTCAATCGCCAGCCCGCAGCGGCTGGAGGGTGGGGGGGTGGTCATGCTTTTTTGCCTTTCCGGTTGAGGACCGATAGCGCAACCTGCGCCGCGTAAAGGAGTTGGGAGCCGTCGCGCCCGTCGAAGACTTCAAGCGTGATGCCGTGGGCGATGCAGGTAATTGCGGCTCGGATGGTTGGTAGCGTGTCCATCTTTGGCATGGCCAGTTTGTACGCCACGCTGGCCATGCGGACGGCGCGGGCTTCGCTCTGGCCCTTTTCCTTGGCGAGGTTATAGGCTCGTGTCCATTCCTCTTTACAGACCTCGACGGCCTTCGCGGCGCGTGTGGTGCGGTCGCGTGGCGGGTCGGCCTGTGCGTCGATGGCTAACGGCCTCATCGTGTATGCGATTCTGACCAGGCTCATGCTGCGGTGTCCTTTCTCCTTACGATGTACGGGAGTTTGATTGTCTCCAGTGTTTCGAGTTCGACCGGTTCGAGGTCGTGGTCGAGGTACCAGATTGTCGCTTGCATACTCCGGTGACCGAGCAGCGCCTGAACCTTTCGCAGGTTGCGCGTCTGCCGGTACATCGCGACCGCCGTCGTTCGGCGAAGGTCGTGCGGCGTCAGCGGGCGCGTGATTCCGAGCGATGCTTTCAGCCTTCCGAATGCTGCCAGCAGTGTCAGGTGTTGCGACCGTGCTTTTGCTGAGGCGTGCGGATGATGGTTGCCCGGTTGCGCGTGCCACAGTTGTCTGACGAACGGTTCCGGGTTTCTTAGGTCGCACATATTTAGCATTTCGTCAACGGCCTGGGTTGTGGGCAGAGTGAGTTTTTCGCCGTATTTGCTGGTGAACGTGAGTTTGCGCCGGTTCGGATCGTAATTGTCCGGGCCGAGTCGCGCTGCTGTCCCGCTTCTTATTGCGAGGTCGGAACAGAGCAGGATGAAGAGGCGTAGGTGTGTTGGCGCGGCTGCGAGGATTGCCGCGCGGTCATCTTCCGTGGCCGTGATGTTGCGCGGCCTGAGTCCGGGATATTTGTGTACGTGGTCGTCGAGTTTCGGTGCGCCGTAATTCTCCCACAGGTAGCGCAGCACGCGACCGAGGGCGCGCGCGTGGTTGGTGCGTGACGAGTGCGATTTTGTGGCGCGCTGGATGGTGAGGTTTACTTCTTCAACGTGCGCCGCGCTGAGGTCTTGGGGCTTGGCATTGCCAGCAGTTTGGGTGAGCCAGCGTGAGACTGTCTGCTGGTGACTTCGCGGGCCGGGTGTTTCGTACCGGGCGCGCAGGATATCGCCGACTGATTCCCGCGCGCCTTCTTTTTTGGGTGGCTGCGCCCCTTTTGTTCGGCCTCGAACTGGAGTGCTGCGCGTTTGCTGTTGAACGATTTGCGAATTCTTTTGCCGGTGTCGTTTCGCCAGTCTGCATAGAATTTTCCTTGCTTTTCGAACATGGTGTCCAGTCTCCTTGGCGCGGTGTCCGCTGGACACCAGTTGTGTCCTTGCGCATCGCGCCTTTGCTTGTGTTTTTGTCTGGAGTGGACACTAACAGATGGTTCGCCAACAACACGGAAATCGCGCTGGACGCCAAGCTGGTGTAACGTGTGAGCCTCTGGCCGCCCCATCCTTGCCGCGTCTTTGTTGATGTGGCAAGGATGGGATAACGCGAGAATTGGTCCTTCCGGTTCAACTGAGCCGCCAAAATTTGACACAAGGTCCCGCATTTGCGAGACTCAGAGTTGCTGCCGGTTCAGTGGAGAACGCTGGACCTGTTTACTGTGCCGAAGTGGCGGAATTGGCAGACGCGCGTGGTTCAGGTCCACGTACTCGCAAGGGTGTGGGGGTTCGAGTCCCTTCTTCGGCACCAGAATTTTGTTTATTTAGAATCAAGAGCCACCGCGGGTCGGCTCCCATCGGCAATATTCCCAGGCACAATTACCAACACCCCGAGGCGAAGCTCGATATCTTCGTGGCTTTTTCGGGAAAACTGATGCGTTTCTGAAGCTATAAATAGCCGTGCCGCCGGAGCAGGGTTGCTCCGGCGGCACGGCGGAATTACTTTACCGCTTTCTTTTGGCCAGCCTTGAAGTGGTAAGTTACACCGAAGGCCAGGCGCGCATCGTTCTGCGTGTTGGCGGCGCCGTTGGGTAGCGCTGTGTGCACGTAGTCGGCCTCCAGCAGGCGAATGCCGAGGCTGCGGGTAAGGTAAAGGTTCAGGCCGCCGCCGGCCTGGACGGCGAACGAGTTGGCGCTGGTGGTGGGCGCCGGACTTGCCGGATAGTAACCGTCGAAGCCGTGCGCCGCGCCGAAGAGTCCCTGCGCGAAGATCTGCAGCCGCCGCTGCTCCGCCGAGCCGGCCTGGTCATGCCAAACGGTTCGGGTGTAGCGCGGCCCGCCCAGGTAGGTGAGCTTGTTTATATTCACGCCGGGCGCAAGGTTCAACGTCGTGTCTCCGGTAAGGCTGGCGGCAACGCCCAGCCCTTTCCAGAAGGTCACTGCCGCGTCCGCCCCGCCGCCCTTGAACCAGAAGCTGGCCTGTCCGGGCACCACCTGCGCCCGCTCGACAGCAAAGGTCAGGGCCAGGTCAGCCGAGACGTTTGACTGGACAATCGGCCTCTGGGTTTGCTGGGCCCAGACTGCTGGCCCAGCCAATATGCACACGCCCACAAGGAGCGCCTTTCCGCGAATCGAACTACGCATTTCAGCTCTCCTCATTACTCAACCGTTAAAGTGACGTTGGAAGTGCGCGACAGCGTGCCCGAAGTTGCGGTCACGGTCACCGGGTAGCTCTGTTGCGCCTGGCCAAAGAAGCCGGTGTTGGAACCGCAGCCGCTCAGCCCAACCGCGGCAGCCATGCCCGCGATGAGCAAAAGCAGAACCGGCAGCATACGGCTGAAGCGCTTGCCCGCCATGCGCATCCTGCCGACGAAGGGCAACAGCAGCAACGCCAGCGAGATGCCTGCCAGCCGTGAAGCCAGCCTGCCGCCCGTGTTCGGCGAATTCTGTGCCGAGGCGTTCGTCTGTATGGTCAAGGTCACAGTGGCCGCGCCCGCGTTGGCCGCGATGGTGGCTGACGGCGAGAAGCTGCCGGTGTATCCCGTCGGCAAGCCGCTGACCGTGAGGTTGACGACCGCCGGGAAGGTGGTGGCAGGGCTCACCGGGCTCACGGTGAACGTGTACTGACCCGAAGCGCCCGGCATCATCGTAAGCGTGGCGTTCTGCGCGGTGATGGTGAAGTCCGCCAGCGCTTCTGTGAACGTGCCGCTGGAATTTCCGGTGAAGTTCGAATTACCCGGAGTGTAGGTTGCGGTGATGGCGTGCGTGGCCGGAGTTGTGCTCGTGTAGCTGACCGCGCAGGTTGCCAGGGCCGCGTTGGTGGTGAAGTTGTATGCGCCCAGCGTCGCGGCGGAACAAGTCGTGATCGCCGTGCCGCCGTCGTAGAAGGTCACCGTGCCGGTTGGTCCGGCAATCGTTGTCAAGGACGGGGCGGTAGCAAAGCCCACCGCAGCCGTATAGGTAACGGTGTTGTTGATAAAGGCCGGATTGGCGCTGCTGCTCACGGAGATCCCCGAAGCCGCAGAGCCAACAGCCAGCGTGTAACTCTGTTGGACGCTGTTGGATGCGGCGTCGGTCACCGTGACGACGACCGTGTATGGAGAACCGGCGATCGAAGTCGGCGTGCCGCTCATCACCCCCGTCGCTGAGCTGATGCTCAGTCCGGGAGGCATGCCAGTCGCCGTGTACGAATAAGGAGCGGTGCCGTTGCTGGCGGTAAACTGCTGGCTGTAGGCCGCTCCATATGCCCCGGCGGTCAGCGCCCCCGAAGCGGGCGAGAGGGTCATCGCGGCGATGTTGAAATCGCTGCTATTGGCTTCGATGGAGTAAGGACCGACCGGTGCCCGAGCGATCAGGTAATCGCCTGTCTCCGGCGTGGCGACTGTCACCCCGCTGAAGGTGGACACACCATTCAGAGCGGTGCCGACCGTGGGAACTCCGCCACTGATGGCGCCGGCATAGATCGCCAACGTAATCGGTGCGCCGGAGAGTGCAATCGGCGCAGACTTGCCGGTAAGGGGATTGAGGTCATTCAACTGCACCACCGGAGCCGGCGTGAGCGCCACATTGATTTTCTGCGAGCTCGAGGGCGAGGCGGTGAAACTCAGCGAGTAGGCCGTCTGCACTGCGCCCGCATCCACGCATGCTGTGCTGCTGCTATAGGCATTCGTCGAGCGCGGATTGCCGCGTTGGTCGGCGGTCAGCCCAGCCGCCGTTGCGTTGGCCACGGTTCCGGCGCAGATGGCCGCGCTGCCCGGCAGTGGAGGCATGGTCTGCGTTGTCCCGCCGTAGTAGCCCAACGGAGCAAGAGTGATGTTGCCCGAGGTTACGTTGCCGCCATTGTCGGTGTACCCGCCTGCCATGGCATCAGGACTGAGCACATTGGCCAGCACCGCGGAGGAGCCGCTGTTGTAGACGCCGGCGCCACCGAAAGGTGCACCTCCGGAATTACCGCTGAAAGTGCTGTTGGCAACCGTCAGCGCGCCTTCGTTATTGAAGATGCCGCCGCCGCCTTTGGACCCGGAATTGCCGCTGAAGGTGCTGTTGGTCACCGTCAGCCTGCCTCCGGACTCGCCAAAAATGCCGCCGCCAGCTAATGCGGTATTGCCGCTAAAGGTGCTGCCGGTCACCGTCACTATGCCGAAGTTGAAGATGCCGCCGCCAGCCGAGGCAGCATTGCCGGAGAAAATGCAGTTGGTTATCGTCAGCGTGCCGTAGTTCAAGATGCCGCCGCCGCCATCCAAGGTAGCATTGCCGGAGAAAATGCAGTTGGTTATCGTCAGCGTGCCGTAGTTCAAGATGCCGCCGCCGCCGTTCTCTCCGTTGCTGCCGAACCCTTTGGTAATCGTCAGTCCGGAGATGGAGACCGTTCCGCTGGATATGTTGAAGACCTGTACCTTGCCTCCGCCGTCAATGCTGAGCAGGTTAGCGTTCGGTCCCACAATGTTCATGTTGTTGTTGATGGTCAGCGTGCCGCCCGTGGTCACGTTGTAGTCGCCGGGAGCGCTCGCGGTCAGGTTGAGCGAACTGGCGAAGTTAACGGTCGGCGTTACGGTCGAGGTGCTGGCTGCCGCGGCCGCCGCGATGGCGTCGCGCAGGCTGCAAGTTGCATCCGGAGTGGCTCCGCTCTGCGATTGATCGGTGCAGTTAGCCGCCGTGCCGGTGGCATCATCGGTCAGCGTGGTCACCGTGAAGGTCGGAGGAGCCAGATTAGTCAGCTCGAAGACGGCAAACCCGCTGTTGGGGTAGGATGCGGTCACCTGGTAGGGACCGCCCGCCGTCATATTTGCCGTGGCTGTCACGGTAGCCCTGCCGTTCTGATCCGTGACTGCGGTCAGGCTGGAGAGTATGGCGCTGGCGCCCGACGAAGGCGCCGAAAATGTTACCGTCACCCCCGACATGGGGTTGCCAGACGTGCCCGTCACGAGGGCAATCAGTCCTTCGCTGAAAGCCGTGCCTTCATACGCTGACTGGAGACCGCCGAAGGTCGGGGTGATCCCGCCCGGCGTATCGGTGATGGTCGTGATGCTCTGCGAGGACGAACCCGCGGCATAGTTGCCGCCGGCCGCCTGGGCGGCGTCAATAATGACTGTTCCCATGCCAGTAATCGTCAGCGTGCTGCCATTGAGGGTGGCAATTCCGGGAGTGGATGCGCCGTCGAGGCTAAAGGTGACAGCATTGCCAGAGCCCCCGCCCGTGGCGCTGATCGCGTATTGCAGATTCACCCCGTTGTAAATGGCCTCGCTGGGCAGGCTGTCGGTGAATGTAATGGTCTGCGGCGCGCCCGTGCCCGTGCCGTTCAGCGTGATGGTCTGCGTGGCGTAGTTAGGTGCAGACGCATTGAGCGCATCGTCGCTGATCGTCAGAGTGGAGCTGTTGTAGCTGGCGACAGAGGTTGGCGCAAAGGTGACCGGCAAAAGACACGAGGCGCCAGCAGCCAGTGTTCCCGGCGACGAAGCGCCGCTGGCCACCAACTGGCAGTCTGCCCCGCTGCTGCTGTCCAGCGTAAAGCCGGTCGCGATGCTTGGATTGTCGCCCGTGGCGGGCGCGGGGAAGCTCAGGTCCGCATTGCCGATATTCTCCACCGTCACCGTCTGCGGGCTGCTGGTCGAATCCATCGGGGTGCTGGCGAAATTCAGCGTGGGCGCGTCCGCCAGGTCCAGCTTCAGGACGCTTCCTGGGGAGTAGGGCAGAAGATAGATGTTGCCTTTGCCGTCGACAGCCGCGTTCTGAATCTGAGGCAATTCGCTGGCCAGCGTATTGATTGTTGTATAGCCGCTCGCGGCCGTGATCTCAGCGATGACGCCATGGCCATTCCAATAGGGGACAAAGACGTTGCCGTTGCCATCCACCGCAATGCCATAGAAGCTGGAGAATTGGGAAGAGGAGCCGCCCAGCGTCTTGACCGTGGCGTAGTTGCTCGCGGCCGTGATCTCCTTGACGGCGCTATGGCCAGAGTCGCCGACAAAAACATTGTCATAGGCGTCGACAGCGACGGCGTGCGGCTCGCTGAAGCCACTGCCCAGCGTCGTGACGGTCGTGTACCCCCCAGCCGCCGGAATCTCGTACACCGCATTGTTGCCTGCGTCGGCAACAAAAAGGTTTCCGGCGCCATCTACTGCGATGCCATAGGGATAGCCGAACTTAAAGCTGGTGGCCAACTGATTGACCGTGGTGTATCCGCCCGCTGCCATAACCTCGTATACCGCGTGCTTGTTCTCCGCGGCGACGAAGAGGTTTCCCGCGCCGTCCACTGCTACGCCATCGGCGCCTTCGATGCTTTTGCTGAGAGTGGTGGCGCTCGAGCTGCCCGCCGGAATCTCCGCGAGCATGTCGGTGGCCTGCGCCACAAAGATATTGCCGTTGCCGTCGACCGCGATGCCGGCGGGCGCGCCGTTGAGGCCACCGCTGCCCAGCGTGCTCTGCGTGGCCGGAAGGAAGGCAACTTGCGGCCCCGTGCCCGCGCCTTGCAGATAGGCGGTAGCAAGCACGTTTCCGCCGAGATCGGTCAGTTCCACCGTGCCATAGCGCGTACCGGAGACGGCGGGCTTCAGGGTTACATCCACCGAGCAGGTGGCGCCTAAAGCATACGGTTGGCTTGCCCCGTGAACCTCGGTGCAGCCTCCCGTAGTGGCGTCCGCAAAGTCCTTGCCGGTTGCGCCCTGGGTCAGAACTATCGGGGCGTTGATCGTCGCTCCGTCTGTATCAAAGATAAAGTTCAGCGTGTAGGTGGAGCTCTTGGTGTTCACGGGGACTTCGCCGAAGTTCACAGCGCTGACAAAGTCCTCGGTGATGGTGCTGCTGTTCTGAATGGCGATATAGATGTTGCCGCTGGTGCTGATCGCCAGAGCCTGGAGATAATTGTAGGTGTAGAGCACCCTATTGATGGCGCTGCTGCTGGAGACGGCGCCGCCGCTCGCGACAATCTCGTAGACCGACTGGCCTGTATGGGTGGTAACAAAGAGGTCGCCGCTGGCGTCCAGAGCTACACCGGTGGGACCGCCCCAGCCGCCGCTCGGCGCGGGCAGATAGTTCGACGAACCGACTGTAACTGGAAAAGTGGATCCGGCAGGAATCTCCTCCACGGCATTGTGATAGTAGTCGGAGACATAAATGTTTCCGCTGCCGTCCACCGCCACTCCGGAGGGGTCGCTGAATCCTGTGGCCAGAAGAACAGGCGTGCTGTTGTTGGGAACAACACCGCCAGTCGCCTGCAACATATACAGATCTTGACCGCTGGAGCGGACCGTATAGACATTTCCGCTTGCATCCAGCGCAACCGAAGAAAACGCCGTCGATCCGATGCTCGCCAGCGTATTCACCTGGCTGCTGCCGGAAACATTGCCGTTGCTGTCGGCAACGACCTCGTAGATGTGCGAGTTCCCTCCGTTGAAGCCGTCGGCGACAAAGACGTCTCCTTTGCTGTCCACGGCCACGCCCAGCGGATAACTGTAGCCGCCTCCCACGCTAATCACCGAGCTGCTGGTCGAGACCAGCCCATTGACAGCGACGATCTCGTATACCTTCCCGCCGAAACCGCTGTTGGCGACGAAGACGTCCCCTTTGCTGTCCACCGCCACGCCCGCAGGGGCAGTGAAACCGCTGCCCGCCGTGATCAGAGCGCCGCTGAAGTGCGCCGCCTCCGGCGCCGCGTTCGCGCTTGGCGTGAGCGCCAGCAAGACTGCCACTGCAAATGTCAGGGTTGCGACCCAGGAAGACCCGGTATTGCCGGTTCCAAACTTAGAGGAAAAAGAGCGAAGGAATCCACGAAGCATCGTACGCCTCCCGCCGAAGAGCATCGCGGGAGGCTAGGGACTACGGCATTGCGCCGCATCCACAAACCGCGCCAGGATTCCCCGGACAGCGTGATTGCATTTTGCTGCCGTATGACTCAGCGCGGCGAGCAAAAAACGTTGTCGTTTGACAAGCGATCCAAATGTGACCCCTTGCCCGTGTTTACAAAGCAGCAAAGTTACCCTTGGGGATGAAGGCAGAACTGAGAAGCAAGGCCGCGAGTAATTCGGCGCAGGTACACCTGCCCCAGTTTTGCAGAAAGCATAATAGCATAAACATAGTCTCGTCAATGGGTTCAGCGTTTCAAAGAAAAAGGCTTTTTATCGTAAAAAACCTGAATTTTCTGAAAATTTAAACAACTGAGTTAAATGGCCAATTGATTTTGCCGAAACCGGAGCGTATCACGGCTAACAGTGTCTTGTTTTTGGACAATAAAGGAGTAACTGACTCCACATTTCCGAAGAAACTTCCGCATAATAGAACAGCTCGGCGATCTTACCCAGATGACTTGCAACAGCCATGCAAGCAGTTACGAGCGAGTTAGGAAAGCTCTGATTAAGTAGACGTTTTGAAAGGGCACGACTTTAGTCGTGCCGTAAATGCCTCAAAATCAACCTGGCCTTTAGGCCCTGAGGGAAGGTTTTCCATACAGAACGGGCTTAATCAGAGCTTCCTTAGCCGTTTTGCCATACTGCGACACATGAATTTGCGCGGGTGGATCAGCGCCGGGCACCAAGTCTCTCACCGTTTGATTATGTACCCACTCCGTGCCCCATCCATTCGCCTTTTTCCTGGCGAATCGGGGTCCCCAACGACAGGTCTTCGTCGTTGGGGTGATAAAGGGTGGGATACCACAAAAGCCAAAGGACAAATTCATACGGTCAGAGGACGAGAGCTGTCGCCGGTTGCAGTACATGGGCTAAAGTCTGCTCGCCCATTCCGGCTCTACAATGAAGCGGTATGCCTACTGCCGTCCGCTCGCACGCAAAGATCAACCTTGGCCTCTATATCGGCGCTCCGCGCCCCGATGGTTTTCACGCGCTGACTACCGTTTACCAGACACTGGAATTGCACGACATAGTTACGGTGACGGCGCGGCTCTCGTCCGCTGCTTCAATTCGTCTGATCTCGAATGACGCGCGTGTCCCCACCGACGCGCGTAACACCGCTTGGAAGATGGTGGAACTGGCGCTCGAATCGCTGAGCATTACCGCCGAGGTCGAGATTCACATCGAGAAGCGTCTGCCGGTGCAGGGCGGCCTGGGAGCCGGATCGGCCAATGCCGTGGCCGCACTGGTCGGACTGGAGTCGGAACTTGGGATGGCGAGTCTGCCGTTCAGCGAATCGGCACTGCAATCCAGAAGGCCGGGTGGCCCAGGTCCCGCCCTTGGGACCTGGGATTGCTGGCCTGCATGCCGTCTGGAGCTTGCCGCCAAGGTCGGCTCCGATGTACCACTGTTTTTGATTGGCGGCGCTGTTCTTGGACTCGATCGCGGCCAGGAAGTTTATCCTCTGCCCGACATTGAACCTGTCTGGTGTGTGGTCGCAACTCCCGAGGTTGGCGTCTCCACTCCGCAGGCCTTTCGCGACTGGGACACTCTTTGCGCCGCCGAGGGTTTGACCGCCGAGGCCAGTACGGATAAACTAAAAGAGTTGAGCCGCGCCTATGCCAGCGCCTTTGCGGGAGGAATCCCGGAAGGATGGCAGGGAGTTGGCTCCTCCGGTGTTCTCACCAATGGAGAGAACCTGGCCGGACCACAAGAGTCCGCGCTTGTCCGCACCGGGATCAGTAGCTGGATCCAAAACGACTTTGAACGCGTCGTCTTTCCCCAGCATCCCTCCCTTGCAGAAATCAAGCGTACACTTTTGGGATTTGGCACACCGGAGGCAGCCCTCCATGCTTCGCTGTCCGGGTCCGGTTCGGCGCTCTTCGGGTTGTATCTGACCCGCGGAGATGCGGAAGCAGCCTGTCAGCGGTTGGAAGCGGCCGGCGTTCGGAATCAGTTGACCCGGACTCTGCCACGCACGAATTACTGGCGCGAAATGCTTTTGCCGTAAGCAGGTTGACAGCCGTCTGTTCAGCGAGAGAGACTCGCCAGCGGCTGATGAGTTGGGCGATCGTCTAATGGTAGGACAATGCCCTTTGGAGGCATTTGTCCAGGTTCGAATCCTGGTCGCCCAGCCAAGTTCTCAAGTGGTAAAACCGGAAACAGCCAAAGCCAACCAGCTTGGAGGGAATTCGGAAATGGAAGCGGAAATAATGACGGTAGCGATCGAAGAAAAGCAGCCGGAAAACGGGCCAAAGACGGTAACAGACGGTGCGGGCAAAGAGCCCACGCCCTTGGAAACCGCGCCAGCCTCGGCCGATGCCGCCAAGGTGAAAGAGGTCAAGCCGGCCGTCGAGCGCAAACGGAGCCGCAATCTGAGCGAGGACAAACGGTTCAAGCTCTTCAGCGGCACTGCCAACCGGCCACTGGCCGAGGAGATTGGCCGCCACATCGGCGTGCCCGTAGGCGAAGCTAAGATGCAACGCTTTGCCGACGGCGAAGTCTACTTCCAATTGCTCGAGAACGTGCGCGGCGTGGACGTTTTTATCGTCCAGCCCACCTGCTATCCCGTCGATCAGCACCTGGTGGAACTGCTGGTGATGATCGATGCACTTAAGCGCGCCTCGGCGGCCAGAATCACCGTGGTTGTGCCGTATTACGGCTATGCCCGCCAGGATCGCAAGGACCGCCCGCGCGTGGCCATCAGCGCCAAGCTCATCGCTGACCTGCTCACCACGGCGGGAGCCAACCGCGCCCTCTTTGTTGACCTCCACGCCGCACAAATTCAGGGCTTCTTCAACATTCCCGTTGATCATCTCTTCGCCAGCCCGGTGCTGGTGAGTTATTTCCGCGAACTCAATCTGCCGAATCCGATCGTGGTTTCGCCCGACGCCGGAGGCGTGGAGCGAGCGCGGTTCTTTGCGCAGAAGGTGGGCGCGCCGCTGGCCATCGTGGACAAGCGCCGCACCGACTTGAACGTAGCCGAGGTGATGCACGTTGTCGGAGATGTGAGCGGCAAAACCTGCCTCATTCTGGACGACATCATCGACACCGCCGGCACGCTGGTGAAGACGGTGGATGCTCTCTACGAAGCCGGCGCGAAGAGCGTTTACGCCGCCGCCAGCCACGCCGTGCTTTCCGGCCCGGCCATCGAACGCATTGCCGCGTCGCGCATCGAACAGGTGGTGGTTACCAACACCATTCCCCTGCGCGAGGCGGCGCAGAAGTTGCCCAAGATTAAGGTGCTTTCCATCGCCGGCCTGCTGGGCGCGGCCATCGAGAGCATTCACATGGAAACCAGCGTGAGTACGCTGTTCAGCTAAGTGGTCAGTGATCAGTGGTTAGTGAACAGTGGCCGCTGAACAGGGATCAGTTTTATTAACAAAGAGTTAGTGGTTGGCAACAGAAAACAGGCGAGCGGCTTTTACTGATCACTGTCCACTGTTCACTGACCACTGGCCTCAACAAAGGGAGCGGAGCAAGTCAGTTCGTAGCAGCAGCCGGAGCTAGAAGCTGGCGGCTAGAAGCTAAAAGCTGTTCTTCCGTGCCCGAAATCAGGAAACGAGAAACCGAATGTCAGAAGTAGTCGTAACCAAGCCCCGTGAGGGCAAGTTCACCAAGAATGCTGCGCGCCGCGTGCGTGTCGCGGGCAAGATTCCTGCCGTGCTGTATGGCCCGGGGCACGATCCGGTGGCCATCGAAGTGGACCCCAAGCAGATTTCCCGGATTCTTTTCTCCGAGACCGGCCACAACACGATCTTCGATGTCGAAGTTGAAGGCCAGTCCGCGGCCAAGGCCATGATCGTCGATTTGCAGCGCGAGCCGATCAACGACAAGTTGATCCACATCGACCTCAAGCGCATCGCTCTCGACAAGACCCTGCGCGTCAGCGTGCGCGTCAAGCTGCTTGGGATTCCGTTAGGCGTCAAGACCGCCGGCGGCATCCTCGACCAGGTATTGCGCGAGGTCGAAATCGAGTGCTTGCCGGCTGACATTCCCAGCCACATTGATGCGGACGTCAGCGACCTTGAGATGTATGGCGTGCTGCGCGTCAGCGGCCTGCCCCACTCGGACAAGATCAAGTACATCAATTCCGAAGATGCGACCGTCGCCCACGTCGTCTCCATCCGCGAAGAAGCGCCTACCGCTGCCGAAGCCGAAGCAGCAGCGTCGGCTGCGGCAGCAGCGGCTTCAACAGCCGAGCCGGAGGTCGCCAAGAAGGGCGGCAAGACGGAAGATGCGGCCAAGAAACCCGAGGCGGGAGCCAAGAAGTCTGACTCTGGCTCAGGGGCGAAGAAGTAAGCCTTGGCTGAAGCAAGTGAGTACGTGGAGCGCCGTGGCCCCTTTTTAGTGGTGGGGCTGGGCAATCCTGGCATGGATTATCTGTGGACCCCGCACAACGCGGGGTTCATGGCCATCGACCGCATCGCCGAGCAAGAGGGCGTTGTGGTTCAAAACCGGCGATGTAAGGCCGCCACCGCAACCTGCCGCATAGCGGGGCGCGAGGTGGTCCTGGCCAAGCCGGAAACGTTTATGAACTTGAGCGGGCTGGCTGTGGCCGCGCTGGTTCACGAGTTTGAGGCGGACCCGGCCCGGGATTTGCTCGTCATTCACGACGAGCTGGACCTGAAGCTGGGAGCTTTCAAGATCAGGGAGCGCGGATCAGCGGCCGGGCACAACGGAGCCCGCAGCGTGACCGGCGCCCTGGGTACTCAGGAGTGGTTGCGGCTGCGCATTGGCGTGGGACTCGATCTACCACCTGAGGCCATTGCGGCAGGCGGCGGTAGGCGTCCCGGCAGGGATTATCTGCTCTCGCCCATGCGCAAGGCGGATTTGACGGTGCTGGACGAGGTGCTGGACCGGGTGGCAACCGCGACGCGGCGCATTCTCGAACTGGGACCGGCAGCCGCGATGAACGAGTTCAACCGCAGGGAAGACAGGGATCAGGGAACAGGGATCAGGGATCAGAACTAGAAAATGCTGCAAACTGAGATCCTTTGCACTGTGAATTGAGTATTGAGGGCTGGAGGCTAAGTGACTCCAGCGGAAAAGGAAACCGAATGCCCCGTTTGTATGAGGTTATGTTCATTGTTCGGCCCGATGCGGCCGAAGAGGATATTGACAAGCTGATCGCCGGCTTTTCCACCAACGTCACCAGCGGTGGCGGGGTGGTGAAGACTGTCGAGAAGATGGGCCGGCGCAAGCTCGCCTACATGGTGCGCAAGTTCAACGACGGCAACTACGTTCTGCTGACCATCGAGGCCAACGGAGCGGTGATATTGGAGTTGGAACGCCGCTTGCGCGTTACGGAGCCGGTGATCAAGTTCATCACCGTGCGCATCGACGAGGAAGAGAAGCGTCTGGCCAAGGTGAAGGCTCTGCGCGGCGTCCGCCGGAGCGCGAACGTAGCCGCTCCCGCTCAGGCCGTTGCGCCTGCGCCGGTTGCTGCGCCTGCTCCTGTTGCCGAGCCGGTCCCTGTCGCCGCTGAGCCGGTTCCGGCCGTCTAAACACAGCTTGTCATGAATTGCCGCCGCCTTCCCCATTGATTGGGGCCTCGGCTGCGGCCCGATCCAGTGTTCCGGCCTGCGCCCCACGGGTGAGTTCCGGAACCCAAGAGAGTAAAGAGGAAACAGCATGTCTGACGAGACTCAAGCAAAAGCGCCCGAGACGAGCGCACCAGCAGCTCCCCAAGCCGGTTCCGGCTCGGAATCCAGCCCGGTTTCGAGTTCCGGCCCGAGTTCGGGTTCGGGACCCGGCTCCAGTTCCGGTCCCCGCCCCGGCGGACGGCCTGGCGGCGGACGGCCCTCCGGTGGCCCCGGCGGCCGCGGCAAATTCTTCCGCCGCAAGAAAGTCTGCAAGTTCTGCACCGAGAAGATCGATGCGATCCCTTACCGCGATGTGCGCCTCTTGCAAGGCTTTGTGGCCGAGCGCGGCAAGATCGTGCCCCGGCGGCTCACCGGCGTTTGCACCAAGCACCAACGCCGCCTGACCCGCGCCATCAAGCAGGCCCGGAATATCGCCCTGCTGCCGTTCGCAACACGGCACTAACCGTCGGCTGCCGTTCCGCCGTGCGCGGGTGCCCCATCCTTCGCGTTTTTTGTGATGGGTGGGAATCGAATGCGTTTTGGCGGATGGCTATATCGTGGATGCCGATCTAGAACCGAGTGCGGCCCGCTTTGGCTCAACTCTCTGTCCGATAGGACAAGAGCGCCCACGGCGGAAGCCCGCACACAGGAGAATTAGTCATGGAAGTAATTCTGAAGGAAGATGTACTTCATCTGGGCCACCGCGGCGATCTGGTCAAAGTGGCCGATGGCTACGGCCGCAATTTTCTGCTGCCGCGCAAACTGGCAATGCAGGCTACCTCGGCCAACAAGGCTGTCGTCGAGCAGATGAAGAATTCCGCCGACCGCCGCTCTGCCACAGAGAAGGCGCAGGCCGAGGCTCTGGCCGTCAAGCTTGAGCCCGTCGCGCTCGACTTCACCCGTAAATCGGGTGAGGCCGGCCGTCTCTTCGGCTCTGTCACTTCGGCCGATATTGCCACCGCGCTGGAAGCCAAGGGCTTCGAGATCGATCGCCGCAAAATCCAGTTGGACGAGCCGCTCAAGAGCGTGGGCGAGTTCAGCGTGGCCATCAAGCTCTATCGCGAAGTCAGTGCTCACGTGAAGGTGACGATTGTGGCGGAAGCTTCGGAAGAAGCCCCCGCTGCCGAAGCTGCCCCCAAAGCGGAAGCCGCCGAGTAACGCTTCTCAACCCGTTCTGCACCCGCCCTTCGGCTCGCCGAGGGGCGGATTATCTATTGGCGAACTATCTGTTGCCAGAGCTGGCGCTGCTGCTGGACGGATGAAAAATGTCCTTCTCCTCAGCGCCGCCTGACAGCACAATCAGCTTCTTTACGACCTTCATCATCTTGTCCTGGAAGCCTGAAACCTGCTCCGATTTCGCATAAGAAAAAAGCAGCCGCACACGGTTTGTGTTCAGCCCCGCCTCGGGCTGGCCCTTCGTGTCATAGCAGGCTCTCGCCCTTTTGCCGCCCACAGAGGTTACCGTTAGCCGCAAGAGCGCTTCGCGGGAGTTGTGGGCGTCGCTGGGATCGAAGACGTCCCAGGTTGCGTTGTTAATGTCGAGCGCATTCAGGAATTGATCGCAGCGGCTGCCTGGTTGGAGGATGGTCAATGTGCCGGTGGACGGGTCGAACCTGGCCTCGATATTGTCGTTGATTCCGTCGCTGGGACTGAGCGCAAGCAGCTTGCCGCGCAGGTATTCCACGAGATCCTGCTGGGTGGCGTCAAGCAGCGGGTCCGGCGTTTTTACATGTCTCCCCGGCTTGCCACTTTTTTCCGGCTTTGGCAGCGGCGCGGCTTGAGGATCTCCTGAGTTCTGATCATTCTTCGCCGTCAGCTTGTCCACCAAATTCCGCGCGTCCTCCCTGGAACACGCCGACAGGCATACAAGGAGCGCCGTGAAGCAGATGGATGCAGCGTACCTCATAGGTCGATTTCTCCTCGTTCTTGACCTGCTCATTGTCTTTACCCGTGAAAGAAATTCTACTCCTAAACCATTGCCCGCTCCTTCACCGTCAGGTACTGATTCAGCACCGACGCGGTGAGAGCTTGGGGATTGAGGTCAAAGGTCAACGCGCCCTGCTCGTGCAGCCGCGCCAGCAAAAGTTCGCGCCGCCCGGCCATCTCCTGGGCCGCCGCGGCGCGAAACATCTGCTCCACGTTTCGGGGTCTCGTCCGCGCAATTAGCTCCACCTCCGGCTGGGCCATAGCCACAAACAAAAGTACGTGGCGGCGCAGCAGTTGCAGCGCGCCGTCGATCACCTCTGGGCGCATCGCGGTCTCAGCCAGATCGGTGACCCACAAAATCAAAGACCGGCGGGGTTGCAAGCGGTTCAGTGTGGCCGTGGCTCTCAGATGATCGGCCTCGCTCGTCTCAGCGCGCAACTGGGCAAGCGACTCGATAAGCTGCCGCATATGGGCCGCGCCGCGACCGGGCAAAAGCCGCTGCTGAATGCCTTGCCCGTAGGCCAACAGACCGACACGGTCACCGGAGTAAAGCGCCAGTTGCGCCAGCGCGACAGCCGTCGTGCAAGCGTAGTCGAGCTTGGAATGGTTTGCCGCTGAGTTGGGCTCTTTCGTTGACAGTGAAACAGCCACGCGCGCCCGCATCAGCCTGCCGCAATCAATCACAATCCACACCGGCTGGCTGCGTTCTGTCTGGTACTGGCGGGTGATGGGTGTTCCTCGCCGCGCGGTGGCCGTCCAGCAGATGTCGCGCAGATCGTCGCCCTCGCGATAGTCGCGCAGGCTCTCGAAGTCGCGGCCCAGTCCGCGCAGTTGCGACCGGCGCAGTTGCAGATCGATCTGGCGGCTGCGGGCGAGGAATATCTTCTGCTCTTCGCCGCCGCGCAGTGCCGGATAAATGCGGACAGTCTGCGTGAGCGGCGCCCTCGCCCAGCGTTCGGCCAGGCCCAACGGCGAACGGTAGCGCACGTACAGCCAGCCCGTCTCCCAGTCGCCGCGCTCTTTGGGCTGCACGTGGTAGCGCAACGAAGCCGGCACGCGGGGAAACGCAGTGAGCCGGAGCGTCTCCGGCTCCGCAACCAGGGCAGGCGGCAGGTCGTCCACTAGACGGCATTCGATGATCGTCCGGCCACGGTTTTCGACCGTCAACTCGATCTCGGTTTCGCTATCGAGAGCCGGCGCGTTCGACCATGAGCGGCTCACCACCAACTCGCCGGCAGCGGGCAGACGCAGCCCATCCAACAGCGCGAAGATCAGCACCAGCGCATCCCAGGCCGGCATCGCGAAGGCCAGCCGCCAATCCCAAAAGCCCGGAACCAGCCAGACGAAGCCCACCAGCAGCAGTCCAATCGACCGCGCCGTCAGCCCGAAAGCCCAGCGCCGTCGCCGCTCGCAAGCAGCGCTGACCGAATCGGGATGAAGAGAGGGCGCGATCATGGATGGTAGTCAGTTACCTCGAAATCCTGATACCGCGTTTTTGAAACAATATCCTGTCAGAGGGTGAGACTGTTGCTCCCCACTCATTTTGAGGGCCAAAGACGCGCTTCTACGGGTGCTTCACATTGTTGAAATTTCAAATCTGAAAAGTCTGCAATCTGTTCACTGGCCTCGACAGGGCCAAGCACGCCATCTTGGTAGCGAAGGCGAAAAAGACATCCCGACTGACAAAAAAGCAAATCGCCAGTTTGCGACCAATCAGCCCATTCACTTCTTCCGATTGTTCCAACAACCTCGTCATTTCTGACGATTGAATGTTCAATGAGATACCAGGGACCATCCATCTCCTTGATCCCAAGGATGGACATTTGAAGCGTGTAGTGATCCGGTCTATGTGGATGCAACTTCTGCCAAAGAATGGGCGGATCATACTCGACCATGACCTTTGCGCCCCAATCATTTTTCGTCTTGTCAGGGTAACTTGTCAGTTTCCAACCATCCCGCTGGAGGCGAGCAGACCAAACAGGATCATCCTCGCCCCATCCGGGATGGTCGCCGAACTGTGCGACAGCCATCCAATCCGGAATCGAAAAATCCAGCGCGAGTTCCATCTCCCTTTCGCGATGGTTCAAAAAGACCCTATTTCTCTGGAAAAACTGCCCACCACCACCCCATCCATCACCTTTTGGCCATAATGCCAACGCTGAAAGATATGGGGGGCGGCTGATAGCAGACCACGATTGGTAAGGCTCCTTCCAGTTCGCCGCAAAATACAGTAACAACTCTCCTTTCGGAGATAAGTCGCAACGTCTCTCGTAGATTCTGCCCTTGAGCCACTGGCCAATCTCAAAAGTGTCATTGTCCATATTCCACTTGATCAGAAGCACCTGTCTGCTTGGTCCTCGACGGAATATCACACCGACTCGCGCATTGCGAGCGACAATCACGAACAAGCGCGTTGATGATGGAACAATCTTCACCCAGCACCTTCTACTGAAGAGCTCTGAACCCAAAGGCAAATCTCACCGATAGTTTCGTTGCCACTTGGTTCTCTTGTCATTGCCGCGGCACCGGAACGCCGGCAATCACGTCGGCCAGCACGCGATCGGCGTCAAAGCCTTCCAGTTCTGCCTCAGGCTTCAACATAATCCGATGCCGCAGCACCGGATTCACGGCGCGCTTCACGTCGTCGGGAACCAGGTAGTCGCGGCCATCGAACGCCGCCGCCGCCTGCGCCACGCGCATCACGCTCAGCGCCGCGCGAGGGCTTGCGCCCAGCAACAGTGTCGGCCACTCCCGCGTGCGCCGCACCAGCGCCAGAATGTAGTCGTAAAGCTCCGGCTCAATCCGAATAGCCCGCACCTCGGCGCACGCCGCGGCCAGCAACCCCTCCGGAATGGGCGCAATCTTCGCGTCTTCCAGCAGTCCCGCGCCAGAGCCCGCATGATGCCGCTCCAGAATTTGCCGCTCCTCTGCTTCGGAGGGATAAGCCACGCGAATCTTGAGCAGAAACCGGTCCAGTTGCGCTTCAGGCAAAGGATAAGTGCCTTCAAAATCCACCGGGTTCTCCGTGGCGAAAACGGTGAACCAACTCGGCAGCGCCCGGCGCACACCGTCGCTCGTCACTTGCCGCTCTTCCATGCATTCCAGCAGTGCGGCCTGTGTGCGCGGCGGCATGCGGTTAATCTCGTCTACCAGCAACAGGTCAGTGAAGACAGGCCCGGCATGAAATGCAAAATCAACAGAGCCGGGGCGCAGAATCGTGGTGCCCAAAATGTCAGCCGGCATCAGGTCAGGCGTGGCCTGCACGCGCTGAAAGCCGAGGCCGAGCAGCCGCCCCAGTGCTTTGACAATTAGAGTTTTTGCAATGCCCGGCACGCCTTCCAGCAGCGCATGGCCCTGGCAGAGAACGGCGATCAGCACCTCCTCGATCACCTCATTCTGTCCGGAGATCACACGGCCCAACTCCGCGCGGGAGTGGGCGATAAGCTGGCTGGTCGCGCGCAGGCTCTCCGAGTTTTGGTTTGCATCTTGCGTAACTTCGATATTGTTTTCCTGGCTCATGAAGCCCTTTCCTGCTGTTTGGATTGAATCTTCTCAGATTGCGCGGCCTCTTTGGCTGTCTGACTGCCCGGCCTGGCCGCTTGCGTCAATCTTTCGTAATGCCCATGCAGCAATTGAATCAGCTTGAGCGCCTGCCGGGGATTAGCTGTCTCGGCCCATGCCGCATCTTCGCAAGCGGCTAAATCGGCTTCCAGGCTCTCGTCAGCATTGGGGAAGCGCCGACGAATCACCGCTGCCAGTTCTGCCGCGCTCATCTTGCTCGGCCTTTGCCCGCAAAGCCGCAAGCTGTGGCGTCGAAACCGCTCCCACGCAACCGAGACAGCCGTCGATGCGGCTCCGGCGTTTCGGTAAAGCGAACCCAGAGCCTCAAGAAATTCGATAGGCGTGGCGCGCGCCGGCGGAGGCAGATCGCGCACCGGTCCGCTCCGACGGCTGAAGCTGAGAACGATCAAAAACGCGACCACCACCAATCCAATCCACAGCATGGTAAGCGCCGGCCCGGCGGCATAGCTCCATGTCGAGCGAATGTCGCCGTGCAGCGACTCATCCCAATAGAAGCGATGGCCCGCGCGCGGCCCCAGCGAATTCAGCAGCAGATCAAGATTGTGAGCGCGGCTGAGCGAGCCGTTTTCCAGAGGCGTCGAACTCGCCCACCAAACGATGTGCCCCTTGCCCCAGCCGTACTCCACCACGGCAGGATTGCCGGCGCAACTGTACTCGACGCGCGCGGCGGGGTTGCCCATCTCCCATGTCGCCTGCGGAACCATCCACGTCTCGCCGGACCCGGAAAGCGCATCCAGTCCCTCAGGCTCCAGCCGGCACGCGGCAAAGTTGAATTCTTTGGGCTGTGCGCTGGCCTCGCCCGGCAGGATGAATCCGCCCCAGTATCCAGTCGAGAGCACCCGCCCGCCACGCTCGGCAATCTTGCGCACCGCCTTAATGTTGTCCGGCTCGCGAGAGTACGGCTGCGCAAGAATCACCACCGTCTCCGGGCCGGCAGTCGCTGCCAAGTCGCCCAGCGGCTGCTCCCAGCGTTCAATCGGATAGCCGGAGCGGAGCAGCGTCTCGTATGCGGCGCGGGCTCCGTGCTGACCGGCAAGGTAAGACGATGGCAGAGGATTGTCGTTGTCGTTCCCGTTGGGCAGCAGAAAGCCGGTCGCCACGGCCAGCGCAATCGCGATTCCCACCGACCACAGCAGCAGCTTGCGATCCTTGGCGTCGAGCGAGGAGAGAAACGTCATCGCGCGCCGCCGTTCTGGTCCAGAGATTCTGGGTGCCCCACCTTCGCCGCGTCTTTGTTTTTGCGGCTAGGGTGGGATTCAATACCGCTCAATTTGTGCTGCGAATCAATAGTGCCTGAAATCAACCCGTCGGCCAGCGTTTCCGCCTGCGAAAACTCCCTCTCACCCGCTGCCCTTCCACCGTACCAAGTGCGCTCAAAGCTGCCAGTGAGGGTGGACAGCCCTGCCTTGCGCGGATCTTCCGCCGCCACCAGCGCCAAATACTCGCGCGGAGTGCGCGCCCGGTCGGCAGGCCACAGCCGTTTCGATTCAAGCCTGGAAATCGTCGCCCAATAGACGAAGTGAATCGCCTCGCGCCACTGCCCGCCAGCAGCGGCGCTGCGCGCGTCCGCAAGCCACAATTGCCAGTCGCGTGCCGAAGCGGCTCCGGCGGCGGGTCCATCGCTCTCCGGAACCAGCCGTACGCGCCAGCGGCGTTCCAGTTGCAACAGCCCCCACGCCAGCCCCACGCACACCGCCAGAATGAATCCCCATACAATCACTCGCCCCACCCAAGCCGCGTGCGCCTGGAGCTTTGCGGCGTTCTCCCAGAGCAGGTTGAGCCATTCGCCCAGTTTTTCCAGCATCGTATCGCGCGCCGTGGACGTTTCCAGGTTGCGAAAGTCGCGGCCTGCGAGCACCTGCTTCATCGTGATGCGCTCGTTCGCGCGATCGGCCGTGACCGCAGCCGGGCCAGCCGCCATCGCGTCGGCCTGGGCAATGTCCTGATTCAGGCGCGTCTCGGCAGCCTGCAAAAGCACGCTGGTGGTGGGCTTGGGCGGCCGCGTCGTCTCTTCTGCCGGAGTCTGCTCAGCGCCGTCGGCGGGTTTGGCCTGTGTCTTATCCTGATTTTCGTTCGGTGGATTGCCTTTGCCTTGCGTCTTCTCAGGCGTCTCGTCTTTTAGCTGGGCCTTCAAGAGCAGCCCGCGCAGCCAGTTGTAGCGCACGAGCCGCCGTTCCGCATTAGGTGCATTCCCGAGCGCCACATGGTCGTCCCGCCCCACGAGCGCGGGATCGCAACTCTTCGCGTCCCGCGCCGTCGCGCAGGCGCCGACGATACCATTCAGCTCAACCAGATGCTGCCGATACTCAGCCAGCGTCGTCTCGCGCCAATTGCCCGTGGGCTGAGCCGCAGCGGTCGCGTCAGCAGCATTGCAAGCCGCTGATGCGCCGAGAAGCGCAGCCAACGCCACAGCGGCGAGCTGAGAGCGACCCGTCAAGCCTGACCCTCCCCGGCCTCGGCTGGCGCGACAGAAGCAGAGGGCAAAGTGGCTGGCGCGGTCAATCCCGCAGCCTGCATCATCCACTCAATGTCGTAGCCCTCTTTGCGCACGCGCTGATCGTAGTAGAAGAGCGTAATGCCGGCGGCCCAGATCGGCCCAAGAAAACTGTTGGTGAAAAAGCCAATCACCTGCGAAAGCGCCAGCACTCCCGGTCCCAGCGGTTGGCCGGGGTGCTTGAAAGCCAAAACAAAGACAAAGAACTGGGTGAGACCGGTCAGGCCCAGCTTGATGACGCCCACCAGCAACGCCAAAAGGAAGATGCGTCCCCACGAGTCTTTGGCCAATTCAATGCTGCGCCGAATCGCCTTGCGAGCCTTTAGGTCCTCCACCACGCAAGCGGGAATCGCCAGCGAGTAGCGCAGGCCCATCAGTGTGGTGTAAACGCCAACGGGAATCAGAAGCAGGAAGAAGGCCAGGAAAACCACGACGAGAACTGCGGCGTTTTGTGGGTTGACCGCGCCGGTTTGAGTTCCCGCGCCCTTGAATCCGCCGTAGTAAACCAGGGTTCCGATCAGCCCCGCATAGAGCAGCACAAACGGCGTCCAAACCCTGAAAGCGGTGATGGTCATCAGCCAAAGATAGCGGCCCAGGCGGGGCAGGATGCTCAGATAGGCGCCGCGGATGGTAGCCGGTTCACCCAGATGGACCCACGCCACGGCGCGGCTGATGGCGGCTGTCGCTGCCCCAAGCAGGAGAAACAGAACCAGCAAGTTCACGCCGGTAGTGATCACCGTCATCCAAACCACAGCCCCGGCCAGGTGCTGAGCCTTCAGCAACACGCCAAGGCCAATCTGCAACAGGTTCAGCACCAGCGCAACACCGGCGTAGACGGAAAATATTCCGGCAAACAGCAGAAAATTCGTGCGGTAGAGCTGGGCGGTACGGTCCAGAATCTCACCGAGAGTAAGCGGGCGAAGATTGCTTTCCATGTCTGGCTCCCTTGAAATGCGATGTTGGCATTTCCCGGGATACTAACACAGACGAGCCGCTATTCCAGATTCTGAATTTTGGTTCCTTCAGGGATCTTGATTTGGAACTGGTCGTCGGAAAGCGTCATGTTCTCCTTTACGCTCTCGACCGTCAGAACCAGCTGGTACTCCTCTAGCGGGCGCTTGATGGTGATGATGGAGGGGTACCGTACAGAATCGAAATCATGGTAGCTCGCATAGTCAACCACGGTCTCCAGGTTGCCCGCGCTGTCGTATATATCCTGTTGATAAGGCATTAGATCGTCGCGGCGAAAGGTCACCACGCGCACTGGCGTCAGTTCATTTGTGCCCGGTTTGCGGCGGCTGATGCTCAGAATGTATTCCGGGACAGCGAACAGGTGCTTCCTGGCCGCGTCTTCCACTGTTTCCGAATCCGCCACCACCGCGTACAAGTCGTCCGGTTCCAGCCCGCGCACCACCATGGCGTCGAAAAAGAACCCTGGCCGCATATTCTCGACCTGGCTGGCGGACTTCTTCCTCAGGTCGTTTGCGCCCTTCACCGCCATGCTCTTCGACGGAATGTACAGGGTGAAGTTCTTTCCGTTGCTGGCCATGTCGAACATGCGCGTGCCCAGCACGGGAACTTGTCCCAGGACGCGCAGCATCTCCGGCTTGCGCATAAGAATGTGTCCGCGAAACGTGGTGTAGTCCCTGGCTGTGCCTTGACTCGTCTTGAGTACGCTTGCCTGAATTTCGACCGTGGCGTTGAGGCTATCGAGCACGGCCCAGCTCTGGTTGAGCCGCTCCACCAACTCGCCGGGAGTGACCGTCCGAGTGATCGAAGGCTGCTTGGGAATGGGCAGTTTGCGTTTGGAGTAGATCAGCGAACAACCGGAAAGCAGCAGGAGCGGCGCGAAGAGCATTGCGGCGGCAGCGCGACAATGGCTTGTTTTCATCGGTCGCCTGCCCTTCGCAATGCGTGCCGGTAGCCGGCCACGTCGCGCGCGTGCTCCTCAATGGTGCTGGAAAACAGTGACCCACCCTGGGGATTGGCTCCAGCGGCCACAAAGTAAAGATAGTCCGTTTTCGCCGGTGTCATGGCCGCGCGCAGCGATCGCAGGCCAGGATTGGCCACCGGACCCGGCGGCAGGCCGGCGTGCAGATATGTGTTGTAGGGTGTGTCGAGCTTCAAGTCGCTCCCATAGATTGCGCCGCGCCAGCGCCCACTGAGTTCGAGGCCATAGATCACCGAGGGGTCCGTCATCAGCGGTATCCTTTTTGCCAGCCGGTTTTCAAAGACGCTGGCCACAAGCGGACGCTGCGCATCTACGGCAGTCTCCCGTTCCACCAGCGAAGCCATGGTCACCACTCGATGCACATTTCCCTTCAATCCAATTTGCCCCGCCACCACACGGAAGCGCCTGACCATCGCCGAGCAAATCTGGGCCGGAGTCGCCTTGCGGGCAAAATGATAGGTATCCGGAAACAGGTAGCCCTCCAGGCTTGCCGCCCTGGGGTCCAGGTCAATCACCAACTTCGTCTGGCTTGCCGCTGCGTCCAGAAAATCTTGCCGGGAGCCGAGTCCCGCCTGCTCCAGTCTCGTGCCGATCTCAAAGATATTCGCGCCCTCTGGAATGACCACCGTCCGGGTATAAACATCGCCGCGGCTGATGCGCGCATAAACTTCGGTGACTGGGGCGGGATGGTCGAACCGGTATTCGCCGGCCTTGAGCGTTCTCCGCCTCACCCAGCGCATCAGATCGAAGGCATACTGGCTGCGCACTACTCCAGCCACTTCCAGTTGCCGGCCCATCTGTATCGTCGAGGAGCCAGGCGCCAGCTCGACAAAAGTCTCCGTCTCTGGCCCGAAGGGCGTAAGAACCAGCCAGCCAAGCGCGCCCGCCCCAACGAGCAGCAAGACGAAAAGGGCCCAAAAGACCCCCGCCGCGCCAGAACTCTTCTTTCGTCTGCTCGTTCCTCTGCGGCGCGCCATTCTTTGCTGTTAACCCTTCATTCCTGTTAATAAGACGCGAAAATCCCCCTAGGGACTCACCTCCTCTTATTGTAACGGGTAAGCTGGCTTCTCAGGGTGTACAGTAACTGGCAAAGCCGCTATCGAAAGGTGCACGTCCCAATGCCCCTGATCGACAAAATTCGCGAAAAGAAGCTCATCGAACTGGCAAAAACCCGCTTTGATCCAAACTTGACCCCAGCCGAGCTCAAGGTGCTGCATGACTCGGCCAACTCCGAAGAATTGCCCTACCCGGCTCAGAATGCCCCGCGTCCAGTAGTGCGTCCGCAGTTTATTCGCTGGCTCGCCGTCGACCCGGAGACAGCGCCCCATATCGACCCCGAGGGGCTGCGCGTCTATGGCTTCACAATTCCGGGCGATCTCGACCTCAGGGAATGTCACGTCAATCCGACGCTGACGTTCTGCCGCTCTGACCTTCAAGGGCAGATCAACCTCCGGTCTGCTGAGACCCGGGGCCTTTTCTTCTTTGAGTCTTTGCTGGCTGGTGACATTCTTGCCGACAGAGTTATTGTCCACGGCCCGCTCTTTCTCCAGGGAATCCGGTCCTACGGCGGAATAAACCTGGTCGGCGCCAAGATCGAGGGCGGCCTCGAATGCACCGGCGCGAAGCTGAGGACCCGGGGCCTTGCGCTCAGCGCGGACAGCGCCCTAATCGTAGGTCACGTCTTGCTGAACGGCGGATTTGAGTCCGAGGGCGAGATTAGCCTGCGTGGCGCGGAGATTACAGGACAACTCATCTGCGGCGGCGCAAAGCTGAAGGCCGCGAGTGTTGCGCTCTTAGCGGACGGTGCGAAGATCGGCGGCGGCGTCGTCCTGATGCGTGGGTTCGAGTCCGAAGGCGCGATCCTCCTGGCCGGGGCGGAGATTGGCGGGATCTTAGAGGTCAGAGGCGTGAAGGTTGCCACGGTCGTCTGCGAGAACGCGGTGGTCAGGGGAGATTTGGTTTGGCAGAGAATCGAGAAATCTGAGAACACAACACTGAATCTGATTGGCGCGAAGGTGAATATCCTGCGCGATGACCGAATGAGTTGGCCGGATGAGGGAAACCTTAGACTTGAGGGTCTGGTCTATGAAGAGTTGATCCTCCATGCGCCCTCATCGGATGAGGATATCAAGGGCCACCAGTATTCGAGTGAGCTAACTCTGAGAGCCGAGGATCGGATTGCATGGCTCGAACTGCAGCCGCAAGAAGCCGCTGCGGCCGCTCAGCCCTGGGTGCAGTTGGCCAATTTTCTGAGAGCAAGCGGCGACCCGGAGGGCGCGCGGGAGGTTCTGTATACATACCGGCGTCGTTCGCGCGGGCAGGGTTTGCTCTTGCGGGGCGGAACTTACCCAATAGACCTATTCGAGCAATGGCCGTTGGGAATCTCGGTTCCCATCCTATTTTTCGGTTCAATTGGCTCACTGATCTTCTGGCGGGCGCATCGCATGAAGATGATGGCTCCCACCGAAAAAGAGGCATACGAGGAATTTCACAAAACAGGGAAGCTCCCCGAACGCTATGCGCCGTTCAATGCGATTATCTATTCGCTGGAGAATGTACTGCCAGTGGTGAAGCTGGGCCAGGACAGGGACTGGGCGCCGGACCCACAAGCCGGGAAGGCAAGCTCTTTGCCGGAGCGGGGCAAGCGGCGGGCTCTGACCCGTCGGGTGCCACGACTGAATTACAGGTGGCTGGCGGTCTCGCGCTGGTTGCTGATTCTGCTTGGCTGGGCTTTGGCCATCATTTTGGCCGGAGCTATCGGTGGCATTTTCAAGCCCTAGCCCAGGTGCCTTGCAGATGATTTCCCTATTGAGGCGCACAATCGAATCCATGAAGACCATTCCCTTCGCCGCACCCGCCTTCTCCGTCAGCACATTCTCTCCGTACCCCTACCCCCTCCCCCTGTTTAGGCCATCTTTCGGCTCCTCTATCTCCTGTAACTTACAAGGAATCAATTGCTTGAGATTTCAACCTGTTAACTGACTGGTAACAGTAAATCTCGTTTTTCGTCCATTTTTTAGACTCAAAGAGCGCAATTTTGAGCCCAAAATGCCGAATTTTCGAGCTATTTGAAGGCCTGATCAATACAAGCTTTAAGCTAGAAGTCAGGAGTCAAAAGCTGGAATCCGCCCCTCATCCCCGCTACCTCGGCCTCGACGTCGGCAATCGCCGCATCGGCGTAGCCGTCTCAGACGAACTGGGTCTCACCGCCCAGCCAGTGCTGACGCTGGAGCGGCGCCATAACCAGCGCGAAGACCTGCGCTCGCTGGCGCGGCTGGCGCGGCGCTTCGCGGTCGTGGGCATCGTGGTGGGCAATCCCGTCCATCTTTCCGGCGACGTGAGCCCACAGGCCGCCAAGACGCAGGCCTTTGCCGCCGAACTTGGCACATTGACCGGCCTGCCCATCCATCTCTGGGACGAGCGGCTGACCACGCGCGAGGCCCACCAGATTCTGTATGAAGCCGGCCACGCCCGCCAGGAACATCGCCGCGTAGTAGATCAGGTGGCCGCCACGCTCATCCTGCAGTCGTTCATGGAAAAGCAGGGAACAGGGAATAGGGAATAGGGAACAGCCGGTCTTTGCCGTGCTCCAGACTCGCTGCGCCGCAAATGCAGACTATTCTCATCTCCTCGTTTCTCTGTGGTTTTGCTTAGCCGCCGTATTTCTGTTCCCTGTTCCCTATTCCCTGTTCCCTGCCTTTCCCCCTGCGTATAATGAGAAGTTAAGTTCTTTATCTCTCGCGGACGAAGCCAATCCTGCTCGCCGCCACGGACCATAAATGCCCGAACACATCAAAAAGCAGCTTCTCGCCGAGATTGAGCTCCTCGAGCACGAACTCCAGCACGAGCTGCCCGCCGAGATCAAAAAAGCCGTGGCCATGGGTGACCTCTCGGAAAACGCCGAGTATCACATGGCCAAACAGCGCCAGACGTTTGTGGACGCGCGCCTGGGCCAGCTCAAGCGGCGCATGGCCGAGCTGTCGCTGGTGAATCTGACGAACATTCCCAGGGACAGGACCGGCTTTGGCTCGACCGTGGTGGTCTTTGACTCCACCAAGAACGAGGAGATCGTCTACCGCTTGGTGACCAGCGAGGAGTCCGATGTGTCAAAGGGGCTTATCTCGACCACTTCGCCCATCGGCCGCGGGCTGGTAGGCAAGCAAGTGGGCGACGTTGCCACCATCGTCACTCCCAACGGCAAGCGCGATCTTGAAATTCTGAAACTGACCACCATCCACGATGAGGCCGCGAAGGGCGAAAACCAGAACGGCGACGCCGCCGGCGCACAACAGCAATAGGGAAGATACGAATGACCTGGACCAGCGCTTTCGGCCGCGCCTGCGGTTGGCTTCTAGACAAAATTGTTCACGGCCTGGCGCTGACCCGCATCTCGCCCAACGTGCTCACCTTCATCGGCCTGGTCATCAACATCGTGGCCGCGTTTCTCTTTGGCCACGCCAACGCCGCCAACGCCGACTGGATGTTTCTTTACGCCGGCATGGTGATCTTCGGCGCGGGCATCTTCGACATGGTCGACGGCCGCGTGGCGCGGCGCAACAATCAGGTCACCGTCTTCGGTTCATTTTTTGATTCGGTGATCGACCGCTACTCCGACGTGGTGCTGTTCTTCGGATTGCTGGTCTACTACGGCCGCATCAACCGTTTCCGCTACGTGGTGCTGGTGGCCTTCGTCATGGTCACTTCGCTGATGGTCAGCTACACGCGCGCCCGCGCCGAGGCCTTGATCGGCCAGTGCAAAGTGGGATTCATGGAGCGCCCGGAGCGCATCGTGCTCGTCATCATCGGCGCCCTGTTCAACCACTGGGGCGCAATGGCCCCGGTACTGTGGGTTCTGGCCGTGCTCTCCACCATCACGGTGGCGCACCGCATCATCTACACCTACCAGAACACCAAGCAGCTCGCGCCGCCAAGCTAGAGCATTTTCAACTTAAGTGTTAACAAAATTCTGGGTGCCCCATCCATTTCGCGTATTTTGCGAAATGGGTGGGATAGCACATCTATCCATTTCGACAGTTAACACCAGAACCGAAAATGCTCTAAGGCGATAATTCCAAAGGCCGTCTCAGGCCGTTGGAATCAGTCATCGTTTAGCAATTCACTATCACAACCGAACAAGGCTGCTCCGGCCTCCATTGCACCAGGAAGCTGGTCACGGCTGACACGTCCATGCGGCGCATGGCTTCAAACTCGCCGCCCTTCTGGCTGTAGAGAAGCCTGCCGCTCTCGCTCAGGACAGCCAGCGCGGGCACGCCCCTTTCCATCGGAACCTGATAGCGCGCGGCGATGTCCAGATTGGCGTCCATGTGTCCAATGTTCACGTGCACCAGCACGAAATTCGCTTCAAGAATGTGCCGGTTGGCCGGGTTGTGCAGGTAAATGTCCAGCACCTGGCAGTCGGGGCACCAGTTTCCTCCAAAGTCCAGCAAAACGCGTTTGTGGGTGCTGGCTGCGGCCTTGAGAGCGGCGGCCACGTCAGCCTTGGCCTGCGATGGGTCGGGGTAGATCTCGCGTCCTGCTGAGCGGGCGCTGCCGGAGCTCAAGGCAAGCAGGCCGGCGAGGGCGAAAATCTTCATGATCTTCACGGGGGAACCTCCACAACTGTTCTCAGTGTGCCACAAACCCTCGCCGCGAGCCACATTGCGGGCTATGAGGCCATTTCCACGCCCCCGCTCCGCTTTCCCTACTCCCAATAAAGAGCTTGAGAGTTTATTCTTGGAACTGGATGAAGAAACCCGCCGATCTGCGCAAACGCCTGGAGTCCTCGAGCTTCCCCGACCTGGGGGCGATGATGGAGGGCTATGCGCGGGCCGCAGCCGAGCGCGCCACAAACGAGTTCAAGCAAAAGCTGGACTTCACTTCGGAATCGATCGACGGCCTGGACGAGATTCTGGTCGTGGTGGGCGAGAGTCCCGAGCTGGACCTGGACTTTGAAGTGCGGCTCTGGGGCAGCTACCTGGGCGAGGTGCTGCGGCGCCGCTATGCCGGCAGTTGGGAGATGACCCAGTATCCTGGCGGCGCAATGGCGGTTCCGTCCATCGAGGTGCGCGGCTCGCGGCTCTTTCCGCTGATGAAGGTCTACCGCCGGCTTACCGTAGGCGATGAAGAAGACCTGCGCGCCTTTTATTCGATGGTGACCGAGCGGCTGGGCAAGCCGGCACAGGTGAACTAGGTCTCTGACCGCTTGATTATGTACCAACTCCGTGCCCCATCCATTCGCCTTTTTCCTGGCGAATGGGTGGAATCCCACAAAAGCCAAAGGACAAATTCATACGGTCAGAGGACTAGCCTGGCCGTGCCGTATCCAGCGCGCATACGCGCCTTTGTGCGACAATTAATACTGTGAGTGCGCGCTAGCTGTGTGCGACGCGCGGAGGGTGAAGCCATGGGTGATCTATTTCAGCCGACGCATCTGCTGATTATTGCAATTGTTTTGCTTGTTCTTTTCGGCGGCAAAAAGCTGCCGGAGTTGGGCAAGGGATTGGGCGAAGGTCTGAAAGGCTTCAAAGAAGGACTCAAGGGCATCAATGATCCCCCGCCTCCCGCGGCTCCCGCGCCCACCGTTCAGCAGAATGTGACTCCCGCGCCGCCGCCGACAACGCCGGTCGAGCCCAAATAAGACGCCGCGAGGCTCTCTGCGGAGGCGATTCAAGCCTTGCCGGGGCGTACTGCCAAATTAGCTCGAAATGTTGAGTTCAAGAAGAAAGGCCTGCGCGATAGCGCAGGCCTTTCGTATTTATTCCGGTTGAGCGGGCCAGCTTTAGTGCTGATCCTCGCCCGAGGTCTTGTAGCCGGTTTTGGCGATGACCTCCATGCCGGACCGTTCCAGCCGCACCTCGATCTTGCGGAACCTGGTGTCGATGACCGGCTGGTGTGTGTAGTAGCCCAGCGTGTATTGGTTGCGCGCTTCTTCGGCGATCCTGGCGTAGCTCTTCTCGATGCCGTCCACACCGCGCTCGGAATCCAACACTCCGCCGGTGGCGTGGGCGTACTTGATCAGAATGTTGTCATACATGGAAAAAGGCAGATGGACGCGGCTCACGGAGCCTTCGCCCCAGCGTGCCGAGTCGCCCACCAGCGTTCCGTAGACTGCCGTCTTGTTCGTCAGCAGGTAGTCCCGCACGTCGTTGAATTTGGCCTTGCTCCCATTCTCCTTGCCGTCGGAGATGACGTAGATGATGCGGCGGCGGCCCTTGGGTCTCGTCGAAAGCTCCTTGGCCGCGGCCAGGATGGCGTCGTTGAGGGTGTGAATCTCCTTGGGGATGGTCATGAACGTACTGCCCCCGGCCGAGCGTCCGGGCTGAATGTTGGGATCGACGCAATTGCCATTCTGGCGGATATTGCAACCGGCCATCGGGCCGTCGTTGACCGGCACCAGCATCTCTTCGCCGGCAGCCTTGGCCATGGAGAGCACGAAAGGAACCCGTGCGCTCTGCGCTCCGGTAAAGCCCCCCGAGCGATTCTGCGCGCCATTGTTATAGGTAAAGACGGCAACTTCGTCGTAAGGCGTGAGCGCGCCTTGAATAGCTCCCAGCGAGTTGTTCACCTTGGCCATCACGTCGGTGGTCAGGCTCTGATCGATCACGAAAGCGATCGAAAGCGGGAACGAATCCGTGGTGAAAAAGGCAATGGGCTCGCGCGTTTCGTTCTCGAAAACCCTGAAGTCGCGGTAGGTGAGGCCGGCTACCAGCTTTCCCTTCGGATCCTTCACGGTGACCGGAACCTCGACGAAAGTGGTGCTCACGTGGAGAATGTTTGATATCTTCTCCACGCCTTCACCGGCGGCGGGCTGCTCCGGAGCCGTGGTCTGCACCTGATCCTTGACTTGATTGGCGGGAACCTGATTGGAGGGAGCCTGGCTCGCGGGCGCGGGCTGCTGCCCCGGAGGATTGGAGGACGAGGTAGGTCCAGTCGTGGTCTCCCCGGCACCCTGGCCGGGCGTAATCGGGCCGTTCACGTCCGACGCCAGCGGCTTCGGAGCCTGAGGCGTTGGAGCGTCAGGCACGGCGGGTTGTTGCTGTTGGGCCACAGCCGCAACACTCAGGCTCAGGTGCGAATTCGTGCTCAAACTCAGTAGCGCAGCCACCGCGATTGCCGTTAAACCTAGCTTCACAGATATTCTCCACTCAAAAAACAGGGACGCAACCCTCAGAGTATCAGACGTGCCGAAGCCGCGCAGGTTTCATCTCAGGCCGGAATCCGCTCAGGTATGCTCTCCTCAGAGTCCGGGTTTCGTCTAAAATGACCGGAATGAGACCTCTGTGGGGCGTTGCAGCTTTGTTGCTTGGCCTGTCGGCGTTGCTTCCGGCCAGCGCACAGATCGCTCCCTCGCCAGATGCGCCCCCGGTCAGCACCGCGCCGGCCTTGCCGCCCGAAGACGTGCCTGCGGCAATCCTCAAACTGAATGTGGACCTGGTGAACGTGTTTTTCACCGTCAAGGACAAGGCCGGCAATCTGGTTCCTCATCTGACCCAGGGCGATTGCGCGGTCTCTGAAGACAACCAGCCGCAGACGCTGAAGAGCTTTGTGGCTGAAACCCAGCAGCCGCTGACCCTGGGAATCCTCCTGGACACTTCGAGCAGTCAAACTCGCGTTCTGCCCCTGGAGCAGGACGCGGGTAGCCAGTTCATCGAGCGCGTGCTTCAGCCCAAAGATGAGGCCTTTCTGCTCTCCTTCGACGTAGACATAAACCTGCTGCAGGATTACACCAACAATCCCCGTCAACTGGCGCGCGCCATGAGCAAGGCCGATATCAACACCGGCAGCAACAATCGCGCGGCGGGCATTCCCGGCGCCGGCGGCGGAACCATCCCTTCCATCGGCAAACCCAAAGGAACCCTGCTCTACGACGCGGTCTATCTGGCCGCCGGCCAGAAGATGAGCCAGGAGACGGGCCGCAAGGCACTGATTCTGCTCACAGATGGCGAGGATGCGGGCAGCCGGGCAAAGATCAGCGAGGCCATCGCCTCGGCGCAGAAGTCCAACGTCATGGTTTACACCATTCTGATTGCCGACCGCAGTTTCTACGCAAGCCTTGGCTACAGCGGCTATTCGGCGATGAAGAAGATGACCGAAGAGACTGGCGGACGGCTGATCGATGTGGGCAACGACGGCAAGAAGTTGGAAGCTGCTTTCCAGCAGATCGCCGACGAGTTGCGCACCCAGTACGTGGCCAGCTACACGCCCACGAACGCCAAAATGGACGGCAGCTTCCGCACGCTTTCGGTCCAATGCCGCGGCGACGGCGCGAAAGTGCAGGTCCGCAAAGGCTATTTCGCGGCCGCTCAGGAAAACTAGAACCAGCCAAAACTGTCTGCCTACCGGTCTCAGTTGTGCAAAACAGGCACAAAATAGCCTTATCTGTCCTGTTTTTGGGCAAGAATTACCTTTGTGTCGTCACAAGGTAATCTGGCGCGCGCAATTAGTCTCTTCTAATATCGGCAAGGGTCGAAAATTCTTTAGCCCTCCGGAGAAATTATTTTTCGGCGCGCGAAATTTTCTTCCCAAGGAGCCGGCCATGATGACCAACTGTGCAGCCAGCGAAGGTTTCGAGATCAGTCCGCGGTTTCGCCACACCATCGAAGAGCGGATTGCGCGCCTGGAAAAGGATGCCGCGTTTGATGAGGAGCAGGTGACCCTGTTGGAGAACGGCGACCATATCCGCAGGCATATGCGGCTGGTGGCCTTGCAGCGGGGCGACGCTCTGCGCATGAGGCTGTTTCTGGATCGCGCCAGGCCCCGCCCGTCCCGGCCGATGACCGCGCTCTGAAAAAATGGAGATGAACCCGCGTGCCCAGACAACTGTGCCGCATCAGCTTCTGCTGAGCGCCCGGCGCTGATCCCGTCACCGCTGCGATCTACTATTCCCTTTTCCCTATTCCCTGGTCCCTGTTCCTCAGATTCCTCGCTAGAATTGTGATCAGCGGATCAGGCGGCCGCATCCATGGGCAAACAGTGCACGTCCATCGAACCAAACCACCGCGAATTCATTCTGAAGCAACACATCTTCTTCACTGCCTCCGCCGCTGCTGAGGGACGCGTGAATCTTTCTCCCAAGGACAGGGCATCGTTGCGCATCCTCAACGCAAACAGCGTTGCCTATCTGGACCTGACCGGCAGCGGAAATGAAACCGCTGCGCATCTGCGCGCCAGTGGGCGGCTGACCATAATGTTCTGCGCATTTGAAGGCGCGCCCAACATTCTGCGTCTCTATGGCCGCGGCAAGGTGCTGGCACGCGGCAGCGCCGCCTATCGCGAGCTGCTGGCCTCGGCGTTTGGCGATGAGGAGAGCCCTGGCGCGCGGCAGATGGTGGTTCTTGAGATTGATTTGGTAAAAACTTCCTGCGGTTACGGCGTGCCATTGTTTGACTACGCCGGAGAGCGGCCCACACTGTTGCGATGGGCAGAAACAAAGGGCGAGGCTGGCCTGGAGGAATACAGGCTTGCGAAAAATGTCTTCAGCATGGACGGCTTTCCAACCGGAATTGCTGAGTCACAGGAGACCGGCGGCGGGCAGTAGAGAGGTTCGAGCCAACAGTCCTCCCGGAGCAGTGATGGGGCAGGACTATTTTGTCGTGGACGTTTTCACCGGTACGGCGCTGGCGGGCAATCCGCTGGCTGTGGTGATGAACACTGCGGGGCCTGACCGCCGGGCACGCTCTTTCATCTACGCCAAGGCATCGAGATCAACCGGACAAGCGATCCGTACCTTTTTGCTCACATCGCTTCGGCGAGGGTCACGAATGTTCGCGTCGCGGGCAGCACTGTTGTTGGGTCAAAAGGACGGCTTTTCCTGCCGTGATGCACACGCTTTCAACAGGTTTTCATCGTGGCAAGTGACGGCATGTCTTGAATCTAACCATTTTCCACCGAACGCTCTCGGATTTTAAGACAAATCTTCGCTTTCCCTTCCCTCTTCACACCGGCTTCGATCCCCCGTACTCTTGGCCTTCATTGAAGGAATTTAACCGGTCCCGTTCACGGTATTGACCTTGGCATCATATGTAAACTGATCGTGAGCAGAGACAGCCGTCTGTGCATCGAAATGCCGCTTGCCGCATTGCGGGTTCGCCGCGCCCATCAGGGCTAGGCGCGCCACGCAAGGCAATCCGGTCGTGCGATGACGGCACGCTCGCTCCCGGTCACAGGGCCATGGAGGCAAATCGCGCCAACCTGCCACAAGAGCGGGAGGGGTGAAGACTTCCCTGACAGACAAAAATTTGTACGAAGGAGTTTACCCCGTACCATGCGACCCAAGAAAGTGATTCTCTGCGTAGACGACAACGAACAAGAGCTTTCCGTGCTCAAGTTCATGCTGGCAACCAACGGATACCGTGTGATTTCAGCCTGCACCGGGCAGGATGCTATCAGCGTCTTTGCCGAGACGCCGGTGGACCTGGTATTGGCAGACTTTGCAATGCCGCAGATGAACGGCTGCCAGTTGGTCGAGCGGCTCAAGCAGATTGCGTCTCATGTGCCCATGATTCTGCTGGGCGATCCGCAAAAAATGGCCGGCGAGATGCACTCGGCCGATGCCCTGCTCGCCAAGAAGAACTGCTCGCCCCAGGAGTTGCTGGAGCGCATCAAAGTGATGAGCGCCCGCAAGCGCGGTCCCCGCAAGGGTTCTCTGCGGATGGCTCCCGTGGTTGAGCTGGCGGTAGCGTCGTAGTAGTGGTTAGTGGCTAGTGGTTAGTGGCTAGTGGTTAGTGGCTAGTGGTTAGTGAACGGGTATGCGAGTATCGCCGGCCGTTGCTGACACCTCCAAGTGTTTAACTGCGCCACTGACCACTAACCACTGCACTCCCCCCTTGACGATACCGCATACCGGTGTGATACTCGCCAGCTATACCCAGCTTGGAGGTTTCCCTCCTCCTCCAGCGGAGGTCGGCCTTTATGGATCTGATCGTGCTTCGTCTTCTTTTTGTGGCTCTTCTTGCCGGAGTCTGTTTTTTCCTTCACCCATTCGGCATGACGGATTGGGTGAGTGCGTGCGTGGGCGCCGGGGCGGCCTGCGCGGTAATCGTCTTCGAATTTCGTGTGCGGGCGCTCAGCCTGAGGCGGCTGATCGGCGCCGTCGCCGGTAGCGTACTGGGCATTATGGGCGCGGCCCTGTTTTGCCTCGTGCTGCGCAGTGCCCCGCTGAGCGGGGCTACGTCAGCCGCATTGCAGATATTCGTCCTGCTTCTGATGACCTATATCGGGCTGCTGGTGGGCGCCAACAAAGGTGACCTGTTGAACCCCGCTGCGCTGGGTACGGTCTTCACAGGCGACCGGCCCCTGCGGCGCAGCGCTAAAGTGCTCGACACCAGTGTCATCATCGACGGCCGCATTGCCGACATTGCCGAGGCCGGCTTCATTGACGGCATGATGGTGGTGCCGGAATTCGTGCTGCGCGAGTTGCAGATTGTGGCCGACTCCACTGATAGTTCCAAGCGCCAGCGTGGCCGCCGCGGCCTCGACATGCTCCAGCGAATGCAATCCAACACCGCCATCCAGGTGCAGATTGTCCCCGACGACTTTCCCGCCATCCGCGAGGTGGACCTGAAGCTGCTCGAACTGGCCAAGAAGTGGGAGGCCAAGGTGGTCACCAACGACTTCAACCTGAACAAGGTGGCCCACCTGCATCACGTCGAGGTGCTGAACATCAACGACCTGGCCAACGCGCTCAGGCCGGTGGTACTGCCCGGTGAGAAGATGACCGTGCTCATTCTCAAGGAGGGCAAGGAGTTCAACCAGGGCGTGGGCTACCTGGACGACGGCACCATGGTGGTGGTCGATCATGCGCGCAAGCTGATCGGCAAGTTGGTCGAGATTTCAGTCACCAGCGTGCTCCAAACCGCCAGCGGCAAAATGATCTTCGGCAAGATGGATGAAAACGGCAAGAGCGTCGAGCCGGGACGGCCAGGGCCAGTCGAGATTTCGCACTAGGTCTCTGACCGATTGATTTTGTACCAACTCCGTGCCCCATCCATTCGCCTTTTTCTTGGCGAATGGGTGGGATATCGCAAAAGCCAAGGG
>Ga0224528_1000319_pt1 | contig 39066 bp, 31 predicted proteins | sample CBST25metaG_2_FD_179888 | JGI IMG/M metagenome (GOLD analysis project Ga0224528, IMG submission 179888) | Peat soil microbial communities from Stordalen Mire, Sweden - C.B.S.T25 | ecosystem: Environmental > Terrestrial > Soil > Wetlands > Peat | place: Sweden: Norrbotten County, Stordalen Mire...
GGACAGACCTGATTGTTCTTTTGGCGGGAACGGTGCTCTGGGGTGTGTTGGCGAAATGGGCGTTGGAAAAGGCCGGGTCGGCGCTGCCCAGGGTGGCGATGAAGCGGCTGGGGCTGGGATAGGGCGGTTTTTCGTTCGGATGCGACCGGTTGGACGGAAAGTGTTGAAAATGCAGATCCTTCGCTACGCTCAGGATGACAGGGATTACGGGGGCGAACTTAGGAGACGGCACACTCGCCGCTGGTCGCAGACCCGAACCGCCGGTCCTTCGAGTTGACTCTCTCAAAATGAACCATAAAAAGCACCAGCGCCCTTGCGTGCGGCAAGTGGCGCTGGTGCGCGCTCGAAGACGAAAGCCCGGTTAAAGCTGGACGGGCTTGAGAACTTCGGTGACGGGTGCGCCCTGGGTTGAAGCCTTGGCTTCGGCCTTGCGCAGTTCGATGCCGCCCTTGAAGAAGGCGCCGTCCTCGATGCTGATGCGGGCAGCGATCACGTCGCCGGTCAGGGCTCCCTCGGCGCGTATGTCGACGCGGTCGGAGGCGGAGATATTGCCGCGCACCTTGCCCAGGATGACGATCTCCCGTGCGGTGATGGAGGCTGCGACCTGGCCATTGCGGCCTACGGTCACGCGATTGCCCCCGAGGTTGATGCTGCCCTCGACCTTGCCATCGATGAACAGCGATTCGGAACCGCCGATTTCGCCCTTGATGAAGAGGCCCTTGCCGATGGTGGCTTGGTCGCCTGCCGAAACCGCGGCGCGGGCAGGTTCAAATGCCGGGGTTGGCGGCGTGTTGCGGGTGGGCTCTGGCGTTGGAGTAGGAGTAATCGATCCGGATTGGCTGGGTTTCCACATTGCGCTCAAGATAAATCCTTTTCTGTCCTGCAGGGACCGGGCTTCCAAGGCAGGGGCCAATGCCATGGGCCCAAATCAAAGTGTGTGGACGGCCAGAGGAAGATGACCTGGACGACCCCTAGGCAGCCACGAATACGATGCTACCGTTTCGCAGTCTGCCGCAACGTTGCTTCCACCCCATTCTATGACCGCGAGGCGAAGATTATCGAGAACGGGAGCGAAGTTGGGGAATCGGTAACCAATGTGATAACGGAAGGCGGGTTGTGGTTCAAAGCGGGAAGTTGTCTGGGATGTAGAGGAAAAGTACAGCAAGTTGGCGAGTCGGCGGTTGAAAGCCACCCAGGACACAGGCGGGGAGATTTGCAACCTGGATCGCACGGAAAACGCAGGGCGGGCCTGGAATAGCCTAATCTGGAGCTATGACAGATCGTGAACTGGTGGCGCGCATTGCCCGCTCGGCGGGCCAAAAGGCCGGATACAAGCAACTGGTGCTCGAACTGGGGCTGGGCGGCGGACGCCAGCGGCGGCTTCTGCTGGAGCAGCTGGCCCGTCTGACGGTGCGCGGCGAGCTGGCCAAGGTAGATCGGGAGCACTGGTGCATCCCGAAACGAGTGGGCGGACGAGACAACCTGGTTGCCGGGCGGCTCGATCTGCACCGCGACGGCTACGGATTTGTGCGGCCCAACCCGCGGCAGGCTTCAGCGCAGCAGGAAGATATCTTCATTCCGCCCAACGAGATCAACGGCGCAATGCAGGGTGACCAGGTGCTGGTGGAGGCGGAGCCGCCCAAAGCCGATGGGCGGCAGATGGGACGGATTGCGCGCGTTCTGGAGCGGCGCAACCCCACCGTGGTGGGGACTTTCCACTATGCGCGCTCTAATCGGGAGCAAGGGAACAAGGTGACGCCCTTCGACGAGCGGATGACGCAGCAGATTCTGATTCCGGAAGGAATGGAGATTCCGGAAGTGGACGAGAGCGCGACACCCCACCGGGTTCTGGGCAGCGAGGCCGCGGCGGCCGCAGTCCACGAGAGCCTGGAAGGGCTGGTGGTGGATGTGGAGATCACCAGTTGGCCGACGCTGACGCGGGAGCCGGTGGGCAGGGTGATCGAAGTGCTGGGCGACCCGGACGACTTCGGCGTGGATGTGGAGATGATGATCCGCAAGCACCAGTTGCCGCGGGTTTTCCCGGAAAATGTACTGGCCGAGGCGCGGGCCGTCGCGCATCTGGATGAAGAAGCGATCGTCGGGCGGAAGGATTTCCGCGGGCTGCCCATTGTGACCATTGACGGGGAGACGGCGCGGGATTTCGACGATGCGGTGATGGTGAAGGAGCGCGCAGACGGCGGCTACGAACTGCAGGTACATATTGCCGATGTGAGCGAGTATGTGAGAGCGGGAACGGACCTGGACCTGGAGGCGCGGCTCAGGGGAACCAGCGTTTACTTCCCGGATCGGGCAATTCCCATGCTGCCGCAGGAGCTTTCGACGGGGATTTGCAGCTTGCGTCCGGGGGAAGACCGGCTGGTGCTGAGCTGCGTGATGCAACTGGACGCGGGCGGACGGATCGAGAGCTACGAAGTGCAGGAGGGAGTGATCCGGTCGGCGGCGCGGATGACGTACAACGAGGTTCACGCGATTCTGGAGGGCGATGCGGAGACGCGGGCCAAGTACGCGGAGCTGACGCCGGATTTCGAACGGATGCAGCGGCTGGCCGAGCTGATGAACAAGGGGCGGGAGGAGCGGGGATCGATTGATTTCGACCTGCCCGAGCCGGTGATCGAGTTCGACGAGCAGGGACAGATGCGGGGCGTGACGCGCGCCGAGCGGACCTGGGCGAACCGGCTAATCGAGGAGTTCATGCTGGCGGCCAACGAGTGCGTGGCCACCTGGCTGGAAGATTTGGGCGTGCCTTCGCTCTACCGTATCCATGAGAAGCCCGACCCGCGGCGCGTAGTGCAGTTCGAGGAACTGGCGGCGGCCTTCGGCTACACGTTGGGATTGGGCGCCTTGCCGGTGAAGCGCATCCAGACGCACGGAGAGCGGAGGGATGCGCGCAGAGAGGGGCGCGAGGCGCGCGTGCACGAGGTGCCGGAAGACATTCCCGTGACGCCGCGGATGTATCAGAAGCTGGCGAAGCGGATCGAGGGCACGCCGGAGGAGCGGATTCTGAGCTACCTGATGCTGCGCTCGCTGAAGCAGGCGCGCTACTCGGAGGTGAATGAGGGCCACTTTGCGCTGGCCGCGCCGAGTTATACGCATTTCACTTCGCCGATCCGGCGCTATCCGGACCTGATTGTGCACCGCATTGCCAAGGCACTGCTGCGCGAAGGCGTAAGCGGCGAGGGAACAGTGGCGGAGGGGCGGCAGAGCTCTCCCTGGACCCATCCCAACGAAGGGCTGGCGGGGATTGTGATTCACCGCGGGAAATTGCCTGGACAGGCGGGGGAATTCAAGGGCGAAGCGCCGATTGCCGAGGCGGAGCTGGCGCAGATTGCCGAGGAAACCAGCGTCACCGAGCGGCGCGCCGCCGAAGCCGAGCGGGAGTTGGTGGAGTGGAAGAAGGTTCGGTTCATGCAGGACCGGGTGGGCGAGGAGTTTGCCGGACTGGTCCTCAATCCGACCAAGTACGGCCTCTTTGTGGAGCTGACCGACCTGTTTGTGGAGGGCCTGGTGCCCATCGACTCGCTGCGCGACGACCGCTACACCTGGCGCGAGAACACGCACGAGATCATTGGCGAGCGCACCGGGCGCCGGTTCCGGGCCGGGGACCTGGTGCAGGTGATTCTGGACCGGATTCTGGTGCAGGAGCGGCGGCTGCAGTTCTCGATTGTGCAGGAGGGGATTCCCCTGACCGGCAAGCTGCCACCCAAGTCCCACCCGAAAGCGAAGAAGAAGAAGGGGACTTCCGCGCCGGGGCGCTCCTTGAAGGCCAGAGGCAAGAAGGGAAAGAAAAGCAGGCGGTAGGCTTAGATTACCGGTTGGCCTGCTGTGTTGTTCTATTTCGATCCGGCGGCGGGCTCCAGGGGCTCCGATGGCGCCTTTCCGATGCGATCCAATACAATGAAAGCAGGAGCATGACGGATGGCACACACGGTATTTTGCGTACGTTATAAGAAGGAAATGGAAGGGCTTGACGAGCCCCCTTTCGACTCGGAGTTTGGGCAGAAGATATTCAAGAATGTCTCGAAGACGGCCTGGGGCGAGTGGATTGACCACCAGAGAATGCTGCTGAACGAGTACCGGCTGCAACCCTGGACCCCGCAGGCGCAGCAGTTCCTGGTGGAGCAGATGGAAGCCTTCTTCTTTGGCGAGGGCTCGTCCCTTCCCCAGGAGTACGTTCCCCCCACGCACTGAGGAACGGTGGACCGGGAGACGGCTGAGAAGCCAAAGGGATTGCTTTGATCGTGTTCTCGCAGCAACAAAGCTCCCGGACTATACCTGGCATTGCAACAGGCGCACTTTTGCCGGTAGACTGGACAGGAACGGCGCCGATCTCCGCACAGTTGGGGCATTCCTCCGCCATCGAACGTTTCAGATGACGATAGGTTATGCTCCTCCAGCGGCAGATCGAAAGCTCGAAGCGGTCTCTCGCCTGGATACGGAGACCAGCACAGGCCGTCGGGCTGGACGAAGTCCGCAAAGGGCTGCTTAGCGGGAGTGGCGAAATGGCAGACGCACTTGGTTTAGGTCCAAGCGGAGAAATCCGTGGGGGTTCGAGTCCCTTCTCCCGCACCAACTCATCCAGAAGCTGATTTGCAGTTCATAACGGTTCCTGCTCTTACTGATCTTGGCGCCTGTCCATCGCCAAACGGAATGACTGGAAGACACTTCATTGCCAGCCGCCGCCCAGCGCGCTGTAGAGTTGGACAAGCGCGAGCGCCTCGTTCTGTTGCGCAGTGGTCAGATTGAGTTGCGCTGTAAACAGATTCGAGTCAGTGGTCAATACCTCTAAATAGCTTGTTGCCCCGCCGCGATAGCGAACACGCGCCAGCCGCGTTGCGTCTTCTGCGGCTGCCACCAGTTTCTCCTGCTCCTCGCGCGTTGAGCGCTGTTTGTTGACTGCGATCAGCGCATTGGAAACATCGCGGAAGGCGCCGAGAATGGTCTTCTGGTAAGACAAGACCATCTCCTGCTTTTGTTCCTTCGAGAGCTGCAACTGGCCGCGCAGTTTGCCGCCCTCGAAGATGGGCTGCGTCAACGAACCGATACCGTAGACCAGTCCGCCCGAGGTGCTGAAAAGATCGGCCAGCGAACTTCCGCTGGTGCCGCCGGATGCGCTGATGGAAAGCTGCGGAAAGAACTGCGCGCGCGCCACACCCACTTGCGCGTTGGCAGCTTTCAGTTGCGCTTCGGCCTGCTGAATATCCGGGCGGCGTTCGAGCAGCTGCGACGGCAGCCCCGAGGGCAGATTCTCTGGCGCCGGAGATAGCGCGTCAGGGCTCGTGTGTGCGACCGGGCCGGGGTTCTGACCGAGCAGCATACGCATGGCGTTCTCGTTCTGCTGGATCTGCTGCTGGATCTGCGGAATCTGCGAGGTTGCCGTGTAGAGCAACTGTTCCGCCTGGCGCACGTCGGAGAGTGGTGCATCGCCTCCCTGCGACAGGGTGCGCGTCAGTTCGACGGAATCCTGCCGCACCTTCGACGCCTGGCGCGCGATCTCAAGCTGCCGGTCGAGTGCGCGCAGTTGAATATATTCAGTAGCGACCTGCTCAACCAGACTCATGCGCACGGCGCGCTGTGCCCACGTTTGCGCCAACATCTGGTCGCGCGCCGCTTCGGTCTGCTTGCGATAGAGACCCCAGAAGTCCGGCGTCCACGCGGCGGATAGATTCAGGCTGCCTACTGAGAGCGGGCTTTCCAACGAGTTGCCGAACTCGCCGGAGGAAAATGTGGCGCCGATGCCGGAGCCACCGACGGTAATTTGTGGAAACTGTTGCGAGCGTGTGACGCGCACCTGCGCCGAGGCTTCCAGCACATGCTGCGCAGCGATACGTAGATCGTAGTTATTGGCCAGCGCGGTGCGGATCAGATCCTGCAGCTCCGGCTCGCGAAAGACCGCGGCCCACTGCTGATCGCCGAGCGAATTCGGCGTATCGCTGGAGACAGCGGCTTCGTCCGCGCCGCGATATACCGGCGGCGCCGTCATCTGTGGCCGCGCGTACTTCGGTCCGACATTGCAGCCGGTTACAAGGACCGCAGCAAAGCCTGCCGCCAGCGCAAATTTACTCATTCGGATTTTCTCTTTCACGCCTGGTCTCCCTCTGGCTCGGTCGAGAGCCGATCGCCGCTATGAAGCGGCTCCGGCACATGGTGCGAATCCATCGATGTTCCCTTGCCGCCGTGGCGCAGCCTGTGCGACAGATACTCCACCACCGAGAAGGTGACCGGAACCATGAGAATGCCCACAGAGGTAGCCAGTGCCATGCCTCCGATGACGACGGTGCCAAGAATGCGCCGCGACGCCGAGCCCGCGCCGGTCGCGGTCCACAGCGGCAGGCAGCCGACAATGAACGCCAGAGCGGTCATAACGATGGGGCGGAAGCGAAGCCGCGCCGCGTGCAATGCGGCTTCCGCGATGCTGTGCCCACTCTTGTAATTGAGCACGGCGAACTCGACAATCAGGATCGCGTTCTTTGCCGAAAGGCCGATCAGCATGATGAGGCCGACGGTGGCGAAGATGTCGTTTTCCAGCGAGCGCATGCTGAGCGCGAGATATGCGCCCAGGATCGCGACAGGCGTACTGAGCAGAACGCTGAAAGGCAGCGTCCAGCTTTCGTAGAGCCCCGCGAGAATCAGGAAGACAAAGAGCAGCGACAGCGCGAAGACCGCCCACGCCGGCACACCCCGCGCGGCTTGCTGTTCCTGAAAGCTCATGCCCTGGTAGTCGAAGCCCATGCCGGGTGGCATCGCCTCGTGGAAGGCATCCTCAAGCGCGGCTCGCACCTGGCCCGAGCTGTAACCGGGCGCGCCCGTGATGTTCAACTGCGCGGCGTTGAATTCGTTGAAGCGCATGACGAATTCAGGCCCGGTAATCTGCTTTACATGCACGAGCGACGACAGCGGCACCTGGCTTCCGTTGGCGCTGCGCACGTAGAACTGATCGATGTTATTGATCTGCGTGCGCGAACTGCCTTCGGCTTCCACATACGTCTGCCATTGGCGGCCGAAGCGGTTGAAGTAGTTCACCAGGTAGCCGCCCATGAAGGTTTGCATCGTTGTATAAACATTGTTCAGGTCGACCTGCTGCTGAGATGCCTTCTCCTTATCCACATCTGCGTAGAGCTGCGGCACCGCGGGAAGATACGACGGAATTGCCGCGGCAATCTCCTTGTGCTTTGCGAGCGCACCGAGGTACGCCATCAGATTTTTCGTAAGGAAGGTTGGATCGTCGTTGCCCGAGCGGTCTTCGAGGATCATGGTCACGCCGCCCGAGGTTCCCACGCCAGGAATTGCCGGGGGCGGGAAGCTGAACGCCAGCCCATCGCTGACTCCGCCGAGTTGCCGCAGCAGGCTGGCCTGAATCGCGGCAAACTGTTCCTGCTTCGATTTGCGCACCTCCCACGGCTTGAGCGAGACAAAGAAGAAAGCGGTGTTTGTACTGTTCGTCTGCGTGAGCAGGCTGAAGCCGTTTACCTGTACCACGCCGCCAATTCCCGGCGTATTCAGCAGCGCATTTGTCACGTGCAGTGCGGCGGCATCGGTGCGCTGCAGGCTTGCCGCATCGGGCAGTTGCATGGCGACGAACATGTAGCCCTGGTCTTCTGTGGGAATAAATCCACTGGGCAGGCGCGAACCCAGGAACACAGCGGCGACAGCGACCAAAGCCAGCGCCAGCATGGTGAATCCGGACTTGTGAACCAACACTCCTGAGGTAGAGACGTACTTGTCGGTGGTCTTGCCGAAGAGTTTGTTGAACCACGCGAAGAAGCGCCCCAGCGGTCCGCGATGATGGTCCGCGTCTTTCGGCTTGAGCAGCATGGCAGCCAACGCGGGACTCAGCGTAAGTGCGTTGAACGCGGAGATCATGACCGAGACGGCGATGGTGACCGCGAACTGCTGATAGAGCCGTCCTGTAATGCCGGGAATCGCGGCCGTAGGGATAAAGACGGCGGCGAGAATGAGCGCAATCGCCACGACCGGTCCGCCTACTTCTTCCATGGCTTTGACGGTCGCGTCGTGCGGGGTCATTCCCTCTTCAATGTGGTGCTCGACGGCCTCGACAACAATGATGGCATCGTCCACAACGAGGCCGATGGCAAGCACCAGTCCGAAGAGCGACAGGGTATTGATGGAGAAGCCCAGCAGCGGGAAGAGCGCGAATGTGCCGATCAACGATACCGGCACGGCCAGGAGCGGAATCAGCGTCGCGCGCCAGCCTTGCAGGAAGAGGAACACTACCAGGATGACGAGCAGCAGAGCGATGCCGAGCGTGATGACAATTTCATGGATGCCGGCGGTGACGGCTTTCGTGGTATCGAGAGGCACATCGTAGCGAAGGCCGGCAGGGAAACTGTGCGATAACTCGTCGAGGCGCAGGCGCACGGCCTTTGCGGTTTCTACTGCGTTCGATCCGGGCAACTGATAGATGCCCATCATGCCCGCCGGAGCGCCGTTGTACCGCGCTGTCAGGCTGTAAGCCTGCGCGCCCAGTTCGACACGCGCCACGTCGCGCAAGTGGAGAATCGATCCATCCGGATTTGCGCGCAAAACGATGTTGCCGAATTCATCCGGCGTGATGAGGCGGCCCTGCGTGCGCACGGTGTAAGTAAATTGCTGGCCCACAGGCACCGGCTCGCCGCCGATCTGTCCCGCTGGGTTCACATTGTTCTGCGTCGTGAGGGCGCTGATGACGTCGGTCGCTGTCACGCCCAGTTGCGCCAGCTTATCGGGTTGCACCCAGATGCGCAGCGCGTATTGGCCGCCGAAGATCTGCACACGGCTCACGCCCTTCACGCGCGTCAACTGGTCCTGAAGATTGATGATGGCGTAGTTGGTCAGGAAATCCGCGCCGTACTGGCCCGAAGGCGATGAGAGCCCGACGATCATCAGCGGCGACGTCAGTGACTTCTGCACCACAACGCCTGCTGTATTCACTTCGGACGGCAACTGCGGCTCGGCCTGCGAGACGCGCAACTGCGAAAGCACCTGATCGGTGTCCGGGTTGCTCTTGACATCGAAGTCCACATACACGGTCGCCTGCCCATTATTGGCGCTCACCGAGTACATGTAGAGCATGTTGTCCACGCCGTTCATCTGCTGCTCAAGCGGCGTGGCGACGGCCTGCTGCAATGTTCTTGCGTCGGCGCCGGGATAGGTGGCCTGCACCATGATCTCCGGCGGAACGATGTCCGGATATTGCGAGGTCGGCAGGCTGAGCATCGACACCAGGCCAACGACGACGGTGATGATCGCGATCACGATGGCGACAATGGGCCGCCGGATGAAAAACTTCGACACGCGTTACCTCCCGGCCGGTGAGCTGCTGGTGTTGGTGGTGGAAGTGGCGCCGGCCGCTTCGGCAAGAGGAATTTCGTGCGGGTTTACGGACGCGCCTTCTCTCAGCTTCTGCAAGTTGTCGGTAATAACACGCGTGCCCGGCTGCAGTCCGCCGGCGACAATCCAGTTGTTGCCCACCTGCGAGCCAAGCGCGACATTGACGACATGCACCTTGTTGTCCGCAGACACGGTCGCGATTTGCTGAATGCCCTGCAGCTCCTGCACGGCGATCTGTGGCACGAGCAGCGCGTTGCGCTCGACCTCAGTGCTGGCGCTGACTCGGCCGAACTGCCCTGGCCGCAGCAGGTTGCCGGGATTTGGGAATGCCGCTGCGATGCGAATCGCGCCGGTCTGCTGGTTCATTTGCCGATCGACGAAGACAATGTGCCCCTCGTGCGGATAGACTCCGCCGTCTGCGAGCGTCAGCGTGAGCGGTAGTTTGTCGGATGCTTTGAGCAGGTCTCCGCCGCCCTTTTGCGCACGCCGCGTCAGCGCCAGGTACTCGCCGTCGCTGATGGAGAAATAGACCTTGATGGGATCAAGTTGCGAAACGGAAGTCAGCACAGACTGCGGACTTACCAAGTTACCCACCTGCGTCGTCGCCTGGCCGGCCACGCCCGAAATCAGCGACCGCACCTCTGTAAATCCCAGGTTCAGCTTTGCGGTAGCGACGTTTGCTTGCGCGGTGCTGATGGCCGCCTGTGCTTGCTTCACCGTGGCTTCGGCCTGTGCCTGCTGCTGCAACTCGTTGTCGAGCTGGCTCTGCGCAATGGCGTGCTGCGCGGCCATGGGTGTGTCTCGCTTCACGTTGATCTGCGCTAGAACCAGTTGCGCTTGCGCCTGCCCAAGCTGGCCTTCAGCCTGTCCAAGCTGCCCTTGTGCCTGGTCGAGCGATGCCTGGAACGGTCGCGGATCGATCTCGAAGAGCACGTGACCCTTTTCCACCTGCGAGCCTTCGCCGTAGTTCTGCCGTACGAGATAGCCGCTCACCTGCGGCTGAATTTGTGCGTTGACGTAACCATCCAGCGTGCCGACCCACTCGCGCTTGATGGGAACATCCGTCGCCTGAATTTTGACGACTGTCACCGGCATCGGCCCGCCGGGACCGCCGGATGTGGCGCCCTGCACCGATTTGCAGCCGGCCATCGCTGCCGCGGAAACGGCCAGCCCCAGCATCGCCGCCCATGCACCGAGTCGAAGCTGCTGTTCTTTGAAGAGTCTGCTCTCCTGCCGCATCTGCATTGTCACCCTCTCTGCTCAGGTTGATCTCGAAAAAACATACACGGATGTATGCAAACTGTGAGATTCTAGGAATGCAGTGCACGATGCAAAAACATCTTTGGAAAATGGCGAGGCCCCTGTTGCCGTCCTGTGCAAGCAGCAGAGGTCTAGCGCAACACGCAAACAACTCGTCGATGCTGCGCGGGTGATTTTTGCCCGCGATGGCTTTGAACTTGCGCGACTTGAAGACATCGCTGCCGCCGCCGGCAAGACACGCGGTGCGTTTTACGCGCATTTCCGCGACAAGGAAGATGTTTTCTTTGCGATCTTCGAGGAAGACATGGCGCGCGACCAGGAGCGAATCTGGCCTCCGCTGCGCGCGGCTACATCACGCGAAGAACGCGTCGAGGTGCTGGTTGAGCATCTGGCCACCCTCCTCGGCGACCGGCGGCGCATGATGCTGAACCTCGAGTTCAAGGCGTACGTGATCCGCCATCCTCGCCGGCAAAAACGGCTGGTCGCCCTCATTTCCGCAATGTGCCTTTGCTGTGCTGAGACCGGCATTGACCACCTGGTTCCTGAATTGCGCCACGAGGATCCGGCGATCAAACGCGCACAGGCCGCGCAGTTTGGCGCACTCGTCGACGGCCTGGCCATCAATCATCTCTTCGATCCCGCTAGTCTTGACCTGAACCAGATTCGCGGCCGCTTGCGCACCAGCGTGGACGCAATTCTCGATTTGCCGGCGAATACCGAGTGCGCCCTCGCCAAGTGAAAACTGAATCGGATGAACGCGCGCAGCATTACTCGGCGCGCAGCGCTCCGACCGGATCGACCGAGGCCGCGCGGCGGGCCGGCAGATAGCTTGCGAGCGCTGCAGAAGCCGCCAGGATCAGCGGCACCATGATGTAGGTGAAGGGATCGAGCGGGCTGATGCCAAACAGCAGCGACTTCATCAACTGCATCAGCACAGCCGCCGCGCCCACGCCGATCGCAACGCTGGCCGCGGTCAACAGCAGAGCCGACCGGACGAACATCCACTTCAGTTCGCCCCTCGGCGCGCCCAGCGCCAGGCGAATTCCAATCTCCCGCGTCCGCTGCGACACCGAGTACGAGATCACTCCGTAAATTCCGATAATGCCCAGCGCCAGAGCCATCGATCCAGCAATGGCCAGCATCACCAGCGTGAACGATGTCCGCGCCATGGATTCGCTGGCGATGTCCTGCATGGTGCTGACTTCGGCCACCGGCAGATTCGCGTTGACCGACCATACGGCCTGCTGCATCTCGTGAATGAATGCTTGCGTCCCGGCGCGGGGCGTGCGCAGCGCGAAGTAGAGATCGCGTCTTGCATCGAAAGATCCCGGACCGTAAATGCCCTCCGTGATCGACGGCCAGTAGACGGTTGCGGGCGACACTTGATCCACGCCATTTTCACGCACATCCTGGACCACGCCGACCACCTCGTGCCAGGGCATGGACTCCCACTCGCGGAAGTGCTTGCCGACGGCAGCTTGGGGCGATCCCCACAGCTCGCGGGCGAGGCTCTCGGATACGATTCCGATGGGCCTGAGATTGTAGACCTCTGTCCATGTGAAATCGCGCCCGGCAACGAGCCGCGTGCCGGCAGTGTGGAAATAGCCGGGTGAAACGTAGTTGAAGAGGCGCATGGGAACGTTGTCGCCTGCGTAATTCTTGCCTTCGATGAGGATCTGATTCCAGGCTGGCTCGGCTCCGCTCATGGGAACGGAAGCGGTAAAGCCGGTGGAAGATACGCTGGGAATCGCTGCCAGTTTGTCTAGAATGCTGTTCTGCATGCGCGTGACCGCCCGTGGATCGCGCACCAGAGTATCGGGAATGGAAAGACGCATGACCTGAAGAGATGCGGGACCGGAAAAGCCGGGATCGACATTGCGCATCGCCGCGAAGGTGCGGATCATGAGCATCGCGCCGATGAGCAGTACCAGCGCCATCGTCACCTGGGCCACGACCAGCAGGTTGCGGCCGCGCTGCCGTTCGCGGCTTACGCTCGCGGTGCGCGTTGCTCCGAGCACGTTCAGGCCTTGCCGCGAAGGGAGGGCATAATGCAGTGCGGGGATCGCGCCGAAGAACAGGCCAGACAGCACAGAGAGGATGAGCGTGAAGGCCATGGACCAGCCGTCAAGCGAGATTTCGCTCAGGCGCGGCAGTTCTCCTGGCCCGATCGCCGTCAACAGGCGGAGTCCGGCGTAGGCCACGGCCACGCCTGCCGCGCCGCCCAGCAGGCCTAACGTCAGGCTCTCCAGCAGGAGTTCCCGTGCAATGCGGCCTCGTCCCGCGCCGAGGGCCGCGCGGACCGCGAGTTCCTGGCGCCGACCATCGGCACGGACCAGCAGCAGGTTGGCCACATTGGTGCAGGCGATGAGCATGACCAAGCCGATGGTCCCCATGACCACCCACAGCACGGTCCGGATGCCGCCCACCACCGTATCTTTCAGAGGTTCGATTGCCGGTGCAATCTTCCATCTCAGGTACCAGTGCGGATTTGAGCCGGGACCGTTAGTCCACGAGTCCATCCATACGTTCAGCAGGTGCGCAACATCGGCATTTGCCTGGGGAATGCCGACTCCCGGCCGGAGGCGGGCGATGCCGCGATACGCAAAGCCAGCCAACTGCTCGTTTGTCGGATCGAAGGCCAGCGGAACCAGCAGGTCGAAGTCGTAATTCAGGATCTTGAATCCGCGTGGCATGACACCGGCGATCACACGCTGCTGCGAATTGACGTTTACGGTGCGGCCTACCGCGCCAGGGTCGCCGCCGAAGCGGCGCTGCCAGTAGCCATAGCTCAACATGACGCGGCCCAGGCCGTGGGAGTCCTGGTCGGCCGCTGTGAGCCATTGACCTGCGACGGCGGGGACGTTCAGCGTCTCGAGAACGCCGCCGGAGATTTGCGCGGTATCGACCTGCTCCGGCTTGGCGAGGCCAGTGATGCTCGCCGTCCCCGGACCCCATACGCCTACGGACTGAAAAGCCCGGTTGTGCGCAGCGAAGGTGAGATACATTGAGGCGGACAGGCGCAGCTCACTGCGAAACTCAGCGAGCCCCGGTGCACCCGGCGCGTTGAGGTGCAGCGAGACAAGTTGTTGCGGCTCCGGATAAGGCAGCGGACGCAGCAGCACGCTGTTCACCACGCTGAAGACCGCCGTATTCGCGCCAATGCCGATGGCCAAGGTCAGCAGCACAGTGACCGCAAACCCCGGCGATTTGCGCAACCGCCGCAAGCAAAACTTCGAATCGGCCAGCAACGACTCCAGCGCCTGCCACTGCCAAACCTCCCGGCTTCGCTCCTGGAGCACGGTCACGTTGCCGAACTCCCGCCGCGCCTGCTGCTCGGCCTCGGCCCGCATCACGCCTTCGGCCTCCAACTCGTCGGCTCGCTCGTCGATATGCTCCTGGATCGAGACCCCGATGTCCTCGTAGCGCCGCCGACGGCCAAAAAGTCTATCCACAATCCGCATGGAAATCCTCCTACGCCCGCGCCACCGCGAGAACGCGGGTAATGCCGGTAAACATCCGCTCGAAGCTGGCGACTTCCTCTTCCAGATGCCGCTCCCCCGCCTGGGTTAGCCGGTAGATGCGCGTCGGCCGTCCCTTCACGGAAACGCCGGCCTCGGCCTCCAGCCACCCCTCCCGCAGCATCCGCTGCAAAGCGGGGTACAAGGATCCTTCTTCCACCTGGAGCAAGTTGTCCGAGACCTGCTTGATGTGTTTGACCAGTGCATAGCCGTGCATCGGCCGCAACCGCAGCGATTGCAGGACCATGATCTCTAGCGCGCCTGGGAAAAGGTCGCGATGTTCGGGATTCTTTGCCATCTCCGGAATATTACCACAGAATACCTATTTGAAAAATAGGTATTCCACGTAAAAACGGATTTCGCCGACCTACCCCGGCCGAGCGCTCTCGACCCGCCCTCACCTTCGCCGATGCGCCCCTGGCAGAGTAATCTGGTGAAACCATGAGTTCATCTCCACAGCAGCCGCAAATGAAAATCTCGCAGAGCCCCGACTACCACGATGCCTATGCCAACAGCGTCCAGGTCCGCGTCAGCGTTTGGGATTTCCAGCTTGTCTTTGGCCTGGCCAGCAGCGAGGCCCCCGACCAGGTGAACATCCGCAACCACCATGGCATCTTCCTCAGCCCCCAGCAGGCCAAGGCCCTGTGGAGCCTGCTCGGCCAGAATCTTGCCCAGTACGAGCAGGCTTTCGGCGTGCTCAACCTTGAGCCGCAGAGCCACAACTTCCCGCAGGGTCCGGTCAATTAAGCTGAGGAGCGATTTGTTGCGCTGGAAAAGATGGATCGTGCCGCGGCGGAACGCGCCGTTTCCCGCCTGGATGATCTTCCCGGTGGTCTTCGCGGCCCTGTACGCCACGCACTTCACCCTGCTTCGCCTGCCCTACTACTGGGACGAGGCCGGCTACTATATTCCCGCAGCCTGGGACTTCTTCCGCACCGGATCGCTGATCCCCATCAGCACGCTGACCAACGCCCACCCGCCCCTGCCCAGCATTCTTCTCGCGCTGGCCTGGAAGGCCGCTGGCTTTTATCCCGAGGTAACCCGCGAGGCTGTCCTGCTGGTGGCTTCGCTGGGTCTGGTTGCGGTCTGGCGGCTGGCTACGCGCCTGGTGGGCGTGGGCGCGGTTTCCTTCTGGACCGTCGTCCTCACCGCTCTCTACCCCATCTGGTTTGCCCAGAGCGTCCTGGCCCACGCCGACATCTTTGCCGCCGCCTGCACGCTGTGGGGACTGGTCTATGCGCTACCCAGCCAGGACCGCAAGCCCTGGGCTGCCGCCGTCTGCTTCTCTGCCGCCGCGCTCTCCAAGGAAACAGCCATCGTGATTCCGCTCACCCTGGCCGCGGTCAGCTTTTTTGAGGGCTTGCGCGCCCTTCCGGCAGTCCGCCTCCGCCTGTGGCGCGAGACAGCCTGGCTATGCGGCTGCGTATTGCCGCTGGCTGCCTGGTACGGGTGGCATTTCCACAAAACCGGCTTCCTCTTCGGCAATCCCGAGTTTCTGCGCTACAACGCCCAGGCTAACCTGGAGCCTTTACGCATCCTGGCTGCCTTTGGCCATCGGGTCCTGCACCTGACCGCGCACATGAACCTCTTTGTGCCGGTGCTGATGACGATCGCCGCGCTGCTGCTCAGCCCGCTTCCCGACGCCGACGGCCACGACCGCCCCAACATCGCCGTTTCCGCGCAGCGCCGCATTTTCGTCCTGCTCTTGGCCAATACGCTTTTTTTCAGCGTTCTGGGTGGAGCGCTGCTAACCCGCTACTTGCTGCCCATGTTTCCGCTGGTGCTGCTGGTGGCCGTCACCACGTTTTACCGCCGCGTTCCCTATTGGCAGGGGCTGGCGGCGTTTTCTGCGGCGGCCTTTGTCGCCGGGCTCTTCATCAATCCCCCTTACGGCTTTGCCCCGGAAGACAATCTGGCCTTTGCTCACGTGATCCGCCTCCACCAGGCCGGCATCGACGAGCTCAATCGGACCTACCCCGGCTCGACCGTCCTTTCCGCCTGGCCAGTCACCGATGAAATTACGCGTCCCGAACTCGGTTACCTCAGCCAGCCCTTCGACGTGTACCCGCTGGACGACTTCACCTCCGAACAGATTTCGCGCGCCGCCGCCGAACCGGGAAGATATTCCACCGCGCTGGTCTTTTCCACCAAGTATGATCCGGTTTCGCCTCTGTTTACCCTGGGTCCAAAGAGCAAGGCGCTTGACGAGAAGTATTTTGGCCTGCACCACGACCTTCTGCCCGAGACCATCGCCCATCAGTTGGGCGGAACGCTGGTGTGGAAGCGCCAAGACCAGGGCCAGTGGATCGCACTGATCCGCTTCAACCGGCAGTTTGATGCGGCTTTGCAAGCGCCCGATCCGCTGCCTTAGCGCCGTAGCACCTATAATCAGCCTGTCGTGCTTATCTCCTATTCATCTCGTTTGCGCTGGGTGCGGCAGGTTGCCGCGAGCGCCGGGTTGTCGCTTCTGGCGACCCTGGCTTTGTCTTTTACCGTGCGGGCTAGCGGACAGAACACTGCCGCAAGTGCCGCTGATCGCTCGGCCGAAGACCATGGCCGCATCCTGCTGGTGCTGCCGTTCGACAACCGCACCGGCCAGCCGAGCCTGGAGTGGATTCGCGAGGCCGCGCCGGAGATTCTCAGCCGCCGCTTCGCTTCGTCGGGTTTTGCGCCCATGCACCGCGCCGACCGCATCTATGCCTTCGACCATCTGGGCCTGCCGGAGGGATTTCAGCCCTCCCGCGCCAGCTCACTCAAGCTGGCGCAGACCCTGGACGCCGATTCGATCATCGTGGGCAGCTACATCACCGACGGCTCCGGCATTGTGGCCGAGGCTCAACTGGTGGACGTACCCCATCTGCGCATGAGTGAGCCGGTGACCGCCCGCGGCGAGATGCGCAACTTGATCTCGGTCTTCAATTCGCTGGCCTGGAAGCTCACCCGCCAGCTCGACCCCGGCTTCAATGTGGCTGAAGATACCTTTGTGGCCGCCGGTTCCGGCCTGCGCCTCGACGCTTTCGAGCAATATATCCGCGGCATCTCCGAGCCTGACCAGCAGGAGCGCCTGCGCCACCTGAAGCAGGCGGTTGTCCTGAATCCCGCCTACGGCCCGGCCTGGATGGCCCTTGGCCGCGAAGACTACGCTGAACAGCAGTACGAACAGGCTGCAGACGCCTTCGCCAAGGTGGGTCCCAATGCAACCGACGCTCTCGAGGCCGGTTTCTATCGCGGCCTCTCGCTCATCTTTTCCGGCGATTACACCCGAGCCGAAGAGGCCTTTGCCGCCGTAGCTCGTGTGCTGCCGCTGGCCGAGGTCCTCAACAATCAGGGGGTGACGCTGGCCCGCCGCGGCAAGGACGGCGCGCCTCTCTTCCGCCAGGCAGTGGCTGCCGATCCCAATGGGGCCGATTACCACTTCAACCTCGCCGTTAGTTTGAAGCGCCACGGCGAAGCCGCCGAAGCCCTCACCGAACTGGCCCAGTCTCTGAAGCTGCGACCTGGCGACACCGAGGCTCAGGTCCTCCAGAGAGCCTGGACAGGCCAGAGGCCAGAGCCTGTTGCCGGTGGAGAACCCGGGGCCAAAGCCGATCCCCTGGAGCGCATCATGCGCAGTTTTGACGCCCCAGCCTTTCGCCAGGCAGCCGTCATGATGGATCAAATGGACGCTACGCGGCTCGAAGCGCTCTCCCCTCACGCGCGGGCGCAAAAACTCGCCGCTCAAGCCAAGGATTACCTGGACCGCGGCCTGTTGCTGGAGGCCGAGAGGCTCTACCAGACCGCCGTGGCAGCGGACAGTTCGGTCGCCGAGGTGCACGCCGGACTGGCCCAGGTGCGCGAGCGCTCCGGCGACGCCGAGGCCGCCCGCAAAGAGGCAACCCGCTCCCTGGAACTGATGCCCTCGGCCGATGCGTATCTCGTGCTGGGCCGGCTCAACCTGGCAGCCGGACACCTGGACGACGCCCGCAAAAATGACGATTCGGCCCTGAAAATCGACGCCAACAGCAAGCCGGCCCAGGATTTGCGCCGGCAGATCGAAGCGCACCAGGCTCAGGTGAAATAGGGGCGGAAGAAAAGCCCTTCAAAGGAGCAAGCCATGCTTCAGCGCACACGAAGGTTCACCGTTTGGTTCGGTCTGGTGGCGGCTGTAGGATTGGCGGGCTGCCTGTTTTCCATTCCGGCGCGCGCCCAGCAAGTGCAGGCTCCACTGGTTGACAAGCTGATTCTCTACGACACCATCCAGCCGGTCACGGCCGGCCAGCTTGAACGCGCCCTTGCCCGCGCTAACTCCGACGGCGCGCACGCCTTGCTGGTCGAGTTGGACACGCCCGGCGGCCTGCTCGACTCCACCCGCACCATGGCCGGCTCCATCCTCAGCTCCCGCGTCCCGGTCATCGTCTTTGTCTCCCCGGCAGGCGCCCGCGCGGGTTCGGCCGGCTTCTTCCTGCTGGAATCGGCGGACATCGCCGCCATGGCTCCCGGCACCAACGCCGGTGCGGCTCACCCGGTGCTCGAATTCGGCGGCAAGCCCGACGAGACCATGAACCAGAAGATCGAAAACGACACCGAAGCCTTCCTGCGTTCCTACGTTACCCGCCGCAACCGCAACGCCGAAGCCGCCGAGGCCGCCGTCCACACCTCCCACTCCTACACCGCCCAGGAGGCTCTGGACCAGCACCTGATCGACCTCGTCGCCAACAGCGATCAAGCCCTGCTGGCTTCCCTCGATGGCCGCGAAATCACCCGCATGGACGGCAGCAAACTGACCCTGCATCTGACCGGCGCCCGCATCGAAGTGGTCCAGCCCACCCTGCGTGAAGAACTCCTCGGCTGGCTCGTCAATCCCAACATCGCCCTGCTCTTCCTGGTCGGCGGCGCGCTGCTCATCTACCTCGAGTTCAACACGCCCGGCACCATCGTACCCGGCGCGCTGGGTACGCTCATGGTGCTCTTGGCCATCTTTGCGCTCAACCTGCTGCCCATTCGCTACACGGCCGTGCTGCTGCTGATCGCGGCCCTGGTGTTCCTGCTGCTTGAAGCCAAATTCGGCGGCCACGGCGCCTTGGCCATCGCCGGCATCGTCTGCCTCGCCTTTGGAACCCTCACCCTGGTCGCCGCCCCGGTGCCGGAGATGGCGATCAGCCCCTGGGTGGCCCTGGCGGTCAGCGCCGGATTCGGAGGCATTACCGTCTTCCTGGTTCGGCTGGCGGTGCGCGCGCGCCGCATGAAGGTGCGCATTGGAGCTTCGGCCCTGGTGGGCAGCCCAGCCGCGGCCATGGAGGCGCTTGCTCCAGAGGGTCACGTCCTGGTCGACGGCGAAATCTGGCGCGCAGTTTCCACGGCGCCCGTCCTCGCCGGGGCCACCTTGCGCGTCGTCGGCCACGAACAGTTTCTGCTCCACGTCGAGCCAACCCCGCCACCGCGTTCCCCGGAGTCCGCCGAATAACGGAGTGCTTCAAAAAATGCACCGGAATGCCTTTTCCAATCCATGAAGCGCGCACAAGCGCTCTACACGTTCCAATGTGTGGCATACTACACTCACAAGGAGGCGAAGCCATGGCGACGAATCTGGCAATCGATGACGACCTGATCGACGAAGCCCGCCGGATCGGCGGTCACTCCACAAAGAAAGCCGCGGTCACTGCCGCTCTGAACGAATACATCCAGCGCAGAAAGCAAGTCGAGATCCTCAAGCTCTTCGGGAGCATCCAGTTCGACCCGGCCTACGACTACAAACGGGCTCGCGGGCTCGACCGGATTGAGGTTGAACCGTGAAGGTTCTGGCGGATACCTGCGTCTGGTCGCTGGCGCTTCGCCGCAGAAACCAGGCAGCCTTGAGCGACGACGAGCAGCGCACGGTCGCTTCGCTCGCAGAAGCGATCAAAGACGGCCGGATTGTTCTCATTGGCCCGATACGGCAGGAAATTCTATCGGGCGTGAAGGAACCGGCGCAGTTTGAGAGATTAAAGAGCGCCCTCGAAGCTTTTCCCGATGAACCCCTCACCACGGCCCACTACGAAGAAGCGGCGCGACTCTTCAATCTCTGCCGCAGTCGCGGTGTCGAGTGCGGACCCGTCGATATTCTTATCTGTGCCGTCGCCGTGCGAGAGCACTGGAGCATTCTCACCCTCGACCGGGGCCTGCAACGCTGCGTGGAAGCTCTGAAGAGCGATGGACCCGGCGGTGGCTCGACTTCAGTGCAGGAACCCTGAAACCGAACGGGTCGATACATTCCAGTTTTCAGTACGATGAGCGCAGTACCGCTGGAGTACAATCCGTCCTGAGTGAGGGAAGTCCAATGTCCGGTGCCGATCTGCCCATTCCGATTCTGATTCTGGTTGCTATCGTCGTTCTCTATCTGATCAATTCCATCAAGATCCTGCGCGAATACGAGCGTGGCGTCATCTTCCGTCTGGGCCGCGCGCTGCCCACGCCGAAGGGGCCGGGCATCATCCTGGTCTTTCGCCCGCTGGACCAGATCATCCGCATCTCGCTGCGGCAGCAGGTGCTGGAAGTGCCCTCCCAGGACGTGATTACCCGCGACAACGTCACCCTCAAGGTAAACGCTGTCGTCACGCTCTACGTGGTCAATCCCAACAATGCGGCTATCAAAGTGGAAAACTACGTCTACCAGACCTCGCAGTTTGCGCAGACCACTCTGCGCTCGGTGCTGGGCGAGGTCGAACTGGATGAGTTGCTAAGCCATCGCGACAAGCTCAACCTGCGCATCCAAACCATCATCGACCAGAGAACCGAGCCCTTCGGCGTCAAGGTGATTTCAGTCGAAGTCAAGCAGGTGGACCTGCCCGAGCAGATGCTGCGCGCCATGGCCAAGCAGGCCGAGGCGGAGCGCGAAAAGCGCTCCAAGATCATCCATGCCGAAGGCGAATTCAACGCCGCCCAGAAGCTGGTGGATGCCGCCGAACTGATGGCCACGCAGCCCATGACCCTGCAGTTGCGCTACCTCCAGACCCTGACTGAAATCGGCGTGGAGAAGAACACCACCATCGTCTTTCCGCTGCCCATGGAGTTGATGTCGCTGCTCAACAAGATCGGCGTATCGGGCGCGCCGCCCAAGCCCGCCGCCAAGCCGACCTTGGAATAGCACGGCTGCGGTTAACCTCTCGTGCGGGTCATACGTCTTATTCTCAGGCGCTGACCCGCAGGACAAGATGCGAAAAGCCTACGACCTTACAATTTCGCCTGAGGGCGCTCGATGCACGGAGTTTTTGACCCGCAGGAGTTTCAGCAGTTGGGCCGCCAGCGCGACACCGAGCTGACGCTTGGCCCCTTCAAGCTGCTTGCGCTCTTTTTCTGTCTGGTGCTGCTCTGCGGCCTCTGCTTCGGCCTGGGGTACTCGATGGGCAGCCACAGCGCGAAGAATACAGCCGCGGCCGCACAGCCTGCGGCCGCAGTGCCGCCCCCGGCGGCGCCAACCCGCACGCAGTCCAACAAGCCCTCCGCCGCGCCCCAGAGCGCTCCCAAGCGCGCTGTGGCCGACGCGCCGCCGCCGGCTTCCGATGCGAATCAGGTTGTTGTGCAAAACGCCCCGCCGCCAGCCCCCGCGGCCCGCACCGGCCAGTGGGTGGTCAAGCCCGCGTTGCCGCCCCAGAACACGCAGCCGCAGGCCGTCCCGGCGCCCGCTGTGGCCAGCAAGGCGCAGGCCGCATCGTCTCCGCCGCTCATGGTGCAGATTGCCGCGGTTTCGCATCAGGAGGACGCGCAGGTGCTGGTCGGCGCCCTGCGCAAGCGCGGTTTTGCGGCCACCGTCCGCCACGATCCCGCCGACGGCCTGCTCCATGTGCAGATTGGCCCTTTTGCGAACTGGACAGCCGCCGCCGCCATGCGCCAGAAGCTGCTCAACGACGGCTATAACGCGATCGTGCAGCCTTGAGTTTCGGCGTTTGCGGATAATTCCCCTGTCCACATGCACAATAAAAACAAGGCTCTGGAGTTCGGATTCCCACGCAGAAGCTGAGGTCCCCCCCATAAGCGTTAAAATAAGGATCGAACTTCTTTGATCTGCTGTTTATTCTCTTAGCATGAAATCGCTTCCGGTTCACGAAGATCAACAATGGCCTTATTTGCTTTCTTTGCTCCCCTCTGACTTGGAAAGTCTGCGCGGCTGAACGGGTCACTGTTGCGATGCCGCAACGTTCCCGATGCGGCTGCGTTGATGCGCATGGCACTTGCCTATGCCGTTTCTGACCTCTCGTTGAAGGATGTTGCGGCTTGGGCGCATGGGCTGGGAATCGCTGAGATCACCGGCCCTGGTCTCTTTTACCGTCTGCGCGAGTCCGAGTGTCTGCTCTCGCGTGTCGCAGATGTGCCTGAATGTCCTTCACAGTTGATCCAGACAGCCAAACACATCCGCTAGCAATTTGCCCGACTCCGCAAGCAATGCGACTTCTTCCGGCCGCTTGGTCATGTCGAAGCCACCTTGCCCACTTGTGCTACGACGCCAGCGGCTCGCAGTTCCCGGGCAACGAGTTCATTGAAACCCATCGTCGGATTCATTTCGCACAACATGCCGATCTTGATCCAGAAGGCCACTTGCGCGTTGATTGACCGGCACGACACTGCGCTTGCCTTTCGTATCTGATCATGCAAATCGTCGTCAATATTCACAATCCCCACGGCGCTCTCCATATATAGAACATATGCGAATCGCATATTCGAATCTGATGGTAGTGCAAGCGCTTTCTGGCATCAGAATTCACCGGATTGCACATATCGGCCACAAACGGGGGATCGGCGCCTTCTATGTTGATCCTCTGCCAAGATGAGAGTGTAAGAACTCCCCTATGTCATCCAGCGCCTCCCTCGCAGCCTGCAGCAGTTCGACATTGGAGGGAAATACATGAACCATCCCCTGCCATACATCGATGCGCGCCGTCCCGCCAGCAGAGTCGATCCGTTCAGCGAAACGGCACGAATCGTCGAACAGGATTTCGTCCTCGCCGACATGAAGAAGCACTGGAGGGAGTCCTGCTAAGTTGCCATAAAGCGGTGATGCCTGAGGATTGTGCAGATACTGTTCGCCGAGATAGAGTTTCGCGGCCTTCTGCAAAGCGTCACGCGTCAGGAGAGGATCGGCATCAGCCCTTGCCTTAATGCTGTCTCCGGTAAGGGCCAAATCGATCCACGGAGACATCACCGCTGCCAGCCGAAGAACTGAGCCGTCTTTCGATCTGGCCGTGGCGATTGAAAGCAGAGAAAGAGCCAGCCCTCCACCGGCCGAGTCGCCAGCCAATGCCAAGCTTGAATATCCGGCTCCCGAAAGGCCACGAAATGCCGCAAGAGCATCGTCAACCGCGCCGGGGAACTGGTGCTCGGGTGCGACCCTATAGTCAGGAATGAAAGTGGCCGCCTTGGCTCTGACCGCGATCTGACCTGCAAAATTGCGGTAAGCAGAAGCCGAGCCAAGAACGTAGGCCCCGCCGTGCAGGTAAAGGATCGCAGCACCTTCAATTGTGTTCGGCGGACTGCACCACCATCCGGGCACTCCGCCGACCGTCACTGCTTTGTAGCTCACATCCGGGGTTGCCGGTGTCATCGCAATGATGTGATCGAAAACGGGGCGTGCATCGGGTCCAAACTCCATTGCAGGATGAAGCCGAAGTTCGGCCCGCATAGCCTGTATGACTGCTCGATCCGCCGGGTACTCATTGTGGTATGTCGTATTCAGGGGAAATCGTCCTTTTAGCTGCGCAGTTTGTTGCACGCAGTGAATGGGCGCGGTGCAAAGTCACATTCATGTCCTGCAATTCTGTACGAGCTGCTTACGCTCGCTCCAGCAGCTCGATACCATACTTCGGGGCAATAGCTTTTACCTCTTCTAGAAATTCAACCATTTGCTCCCCATCGAGCCTGGGAGGCGGAGTTGTTCGCGTCGGCATGGGCACGCCGACTTCGAGGAAGAATTCATCGTTCCCGGCTGGAGAACAGATGCAGATCATTCGGACAGGTTTGGAGGATGCGTTATGGAACTGGTGCGGAGCGTTGGACGGAACATTGACCGTATCTCCAGCACGCACTGTGGACTTCTGGCCCCGGAATGTTACTTGCATCTCACCATCGAGCAAGATGAAGGTCTCTTCGAACTTGTGACGATGTGGAGGTGGCCCGCCCCCTGGCGGCACGTGCATGTCGATCACACAGAATCGACCGTTGGTGTCCTTCCCGGCGACGGTGATGGTATACGTGTCTCCTACCAAGCCGATATGTCGTGCTGCAGGACTATCCAATTGAGCAAGGGACAAGCCGCGACTGAGATCGTCGGCGGGAAGTGGAGCGAACTCCGATGTTGTCTCAGGCATGTGATTTCTCCTTGTACTTCTGGTTGGTCTGACGGATGGACTTCACCCGCAACAGAGTTCAGGATGCCCCAAGTGTGAAGACGACCTTGCCGATCGCACTTCCCGATGGTCGCTTCGCCCAGATCGCTTCAGGATTCCAGAGGGCTTCGGTATGGCCGATCAACGGGACGACGCTTCCCGTTGTCACACGCCCCGCGAAGTCTTTGAGACCTTCCGTCCTCACTTTAGTCTGTACGAAGAAGCCGTGAATGCCACGCTTCTCGCACTCCTGAAAGTCGGGTGGCTGATTGAAGGTAACGATGATTCCGCCACGTTTGACAATGGAATAAGAGCGTGCAAGCGTTTCCCCGCCAACCAGGTCGAGCAATGCATCGACCGGCTCAATCACATCTTCGAACTGCTCCTGCGTGAAGTCGATGACGCGATCTGCTCCTAGCCGGAGTAATGTATCCTGCTGTTTCGACTGCGCGGTCGTGATGACGTGCGCACCGGCATTGTGTGCAATCTGGATGGCTAATGAGCCTACGCCGCCGGCGCCGGCCTGAATAAGAACAGTCGAACCAGCGTCCACCTTGCCAAGTGCGAGAGCCTGGATCGCCGTCTGGCCGACGACTGCGACCGCCGCTCCCTGCTCTACCGAAAGCGCCGAGGGACGGACTGCAAGCGCAGTAGCATCGATGGCTACGAATTCAGCATACGCGCCGCCCGTCATGCTGTAGCCGAAGACCTCGTCTCCAGGCTTGAAGTCAGTAACACCCTCGCCAATACTCACGACGGTGCCGGAAACATCGCCGCCTGGAATCCACGGAAACTTCAGCGGGAACATCTGCCGCATGACTCCAGAGGCGCGGCCCGGATCGATAGGATTAAGACTCGTTGCAAGGTTGCGGACCACCACCTGCCCAATGCCTGCTGATGGTGACTCGATTTCATCTAACTGGAGTGGGCCGCCGTACTCGTGAATACGTAGTGCTTTCATGACATTTCCTCCTGTACCGCTGGCTGTTTCGTTGTTCAGGGAGTATAGCTGAGTAAGACTACGCCTTCCACATTGCCGCAGTTTGAGTTGCGAAATCTTCATAACTGCGCGGAGCGTGGCCGAGGAGCTTCGTAAGGCGTACGACTTCCGTTTCGGTCGACTCGAACCCGCGGTCGAAGTAGCCCTGAAACATCATGCGAAGATCGTAGGCGCTCCAACTCGGCATTCGAGTGCGCATGTCTTGCTCCCATTGATCGAAGTTGTGCCCGGTGTACTTGATCTGCTTGCCGAGCAGCTTGCTCCACAGAGCGGCGTTGCCGGGACCGCTGATCATCGCAGGCGCGACGATATCGTAGGTCTGGCCATCGTGGCCATCTTCGGTGAGGGAGATGGCAGCGGCTTCGGCGATATCGCGAACGTCCGCCGCCGCGATTCCCGCAGTGCCGATCGGCATCGGGTAGACTCCAGGACCCATGAGAGCGTCCTTTAAGCTGGCGTCATTTTGAATGTAGTAGCCGGGCCGCAGAATGGTATATGGAACGCCGAACTCGCGTAGCGCGCCCTCGACGGCCAACTTGGAAGCAAAGTGCGGCACATCGCGAAATTGGTCCACCTTGAAGACCGACAGATAGGTCACGTGCTTCAATCCCACCCGCTTGGCGATGCCGTAAGCGATCAAGGCCTGAGACAATTCGTCGGTAACGACGGCATTCAGCAGGAACAGCTTATCGACCCCCTGCATCGCCTGTTCCACAGAAACCGGATCGAGCAGATCGCCGATGGCAACTTCCACTCCCGGCGGTAGCTTGCCCGTCTCCGGCTGTTTGCGAGCCAATACCCGCACCTCTGCGCCACGCTTGAGCAGCTCCGTGACCACGGCGCCGCCTACATTGCCAGTTCCGCCTGTTACTAGAATTTTCATTTCGTCTCCCTCGCCTTCTTGTCTTGCGTTCGAAACTGCTCTGCAGTTCGTCAACGCATGTATTCGCTATAAGGGATGCTGGTGAGAACGGTGAGGAGACCATCATCCAAGCAAATCTGTGTTGCGCTATCGCAACACCGAAGTAAGATTAGTCATGCGGGTTGGCTGGCCTTCAGCACGCAGACTCCTGCGCTCGGCTCATGACCGGGAGGTCCAGTGGAAATACCCGATCTCAATGATGTTCGCACTTTTGTCGCTATCGGCCAGGAAGGCACGCTGACCGCTGCTGCCAGAGAACTGAACCTTCCTACGTCAACGGTTAGCCGCGCTTTGACCCGTCTTGAAAAACACCTGGACGTTCTACTCGTACAACGAAGTCCGCGTGGGCTCGTCATGACTGATTTCGGCAAAGAGTATCTACAGGTCTGTAGGCGAGCGTTGGGAACCTTGCGGGATGGAAGCGAGCTGTTGGAGACGCATCGTGAACGGCCAAGCGGCCTCATCAAGATTGCTTGTCCCATCACCATGGCGCGCCTTATCTTTGCGCCATTGTTAAAAGAGTTTCTGGGACGCTATCCGGATTTGCGCGTCGAAATCGAACCGTACAGCTCCGGCTGGGACCAGGAGCCGCGGGAAGATGTGGACGTGTTCTTCAAAGTGCGCGCGCCCCGGGATTCCATACGCCGGGTTCGCCCATACCCAGGAACGAAGCGAGGACTCTTCGCGAGCCCGGATTACATTGCGGCGTGCGGCAACCCGGTCACTCCCGACGAACTCGTAGCGCACACCTGCATCGGTTCTGGAACCTGGAAGTTGAGCCGCGGTTCGAAGGTCGCGGCTCCGAATATAGTCTTCAAGATAGTTCTCAGCGACCCTGGTGTTCATCTCGATCTTGCCCTCAGTGGACTCGGCATCGTCATCCTGCCGCTTTACATGGCCAAGCGCCCCGACACGCGCAATAGACTGATGCCTATATTGCCGCTCTGGAGTCCAGAGCCGATTACCCTCTGCGCCCTCTTCTCCGGCCCGGCGCGGCTCACTCCGAAGGTTCAAGTACTGCTGGACTTCCTGGGGGAATACGTCGGGACCGATCGCGACCCGCGGCTTCATCGTGTGCCCGCAAAGGGATTGTTTACTGACCCGAAGCTGGAGGCAACCTCTGGGCCTTAGCCTGCTTTATTCGTGAACCTGTAGCGAGCGGGGCATATTGATGGCCGATTGTTTTTGGGATGCCACCAGAGCTCGATAGCCAACGCGCAGGCCTTTATCGATACCTCTGGCGAAATCCCGAATGGTTACGAAGCTCCCGAAGTGAACGTTTTAGGCATAGCTATGCCCGACAGGTTGGAACCCCTCTTGGCACGAAGTTCAGATGTGAAGGCTGCTGCGAGGAATCTATCCGGCTGTTGCGCCCAGTGCACTCGCAATACGCTGGAAGTCGCTCCGCCAAGGGACCGACTCGGGCAGATGCACGACGATGCGCCGCACAGAACTGACCAGACGCGCACCGAGTTTGAGCAGACGCTCGCGCAGCGTCCAGACCTGCGCCCGGGCCAGCGTTGTCAGTTCCGCATTCAAGCGGATCTCCTGCATCAGCACATCGGTCGCAGCCGTCATCAGCGCGCGCAGTTGATTGGCCCAGAAGTTCGTACAACTGGTGCGGTCTGCATCGAGAGCCTTGAGTTCCCTTATTCTGTTCTCGACATCGCCGCGCTGGCAATAGACCTCTTCATAGAGCCACCTCGGCCTTGAAGATTACACGCCGTTGATGCTTCCAACTCTTGGCGGCGTAGTGCGTATCGCCGTAAACATGTTCGGTCTTGTCGGTCAGTCCGGCGCACAGGCGGACAACATCGAGCGCACCAGAAACGTGACGGTCAAGCACGGCGTTGGACGCCATCGCCACGACATACTCAACCTTCGGTTCGGCATCCAGGAAGTCGAAGACCGCGGGCGCGGCAAAGCCACCATCGAGACGGACCCGCATGTGCGCCTTGGGAAACGAGGCCCGCACCAACGTGATCAGACGCCGCAACACGCCCACGGCGTTCGTTGCCGCACCGACATTGCCGGGCCGCAATACGGCTGCGCACAAATACTGATCCGGCTCATCATCGAAGCTGACGAAGCCCAGCATGGGCAGATAGCAGTGGTTGTCATAGTGCGTGTTAAAAAAGGACAACTGCCGTGCACCATGCATTGCGGCGTCGGTTGGCTGCAGAAAGCGGAATCGCTCCGCCATCACTGGAGCCATGCGTCTAGCTTCGCTGCACACTGAAGAAGGGCCCCCGATCATCTCGATGAGGTGCGCCAAAAGTTCCAGCTCATCGTTTCCCATGGACTCCTGCGAGATCTGCACGAAAATCTGAAATTATCGTTTGGTTTGAACAACTTGTAGCTCACGAAAAGAAGAGGAAGCGCAATTCCCATGCGCGAACGCGGGCAGGGGCTGAGGCCTCTTGTGGCCAATTCTCACGAAAAACTGGAGATTTCTTACGAAGTGTCGATAGAGTCTTTTACACTGGACCGAACCATGTCGACAACAAGCGATGGCAGGATACTCTCCGGCCACATCTGGCGCTTTGCCGGATGTGAGTTCGACGATTTGCGGATGGAACTACGTGTCGGCGGAGAAGAAACGCGGCTCGAACCCAAACCCCTTGAAATGCTCCAAGTGCTGATCTCCAGGGCTGGCGAGGTCATTACCAAGAACGAATTGCTTGACGCAGTTTGGCGCGATGAGTCTGTGGTCGAGGGCGTCCTCACCACGAATATGAACAAGCTTCGGGACGCCATCGGCGATTCGGAGAAGAAGATCATCCTCACCGTGCGCGGGATTGGCTACAAGTTCACGGGCTCCGTGCAATGGGAAAAGGCGACGTCGGTTGTCGAGGAATCCCCCGAAATCAGCCGCGGTTCTCAGGTCCCTGGCCGCGATCAGTGGCATCTCCGGGAGCGGCTTGACAAGAGAGACGGCGGCGGCGGGGTGTGGCTGGCCGAGCACACGAAGACCCACGAGCTACGGGTATTCAAGTTCGCACTGGACCGCGAACGCCTGGACAGCCTGAAGCAGGAGGCCAAGCTTTCTCGTGTTTTGCATCCCGATTCCCTGCGCCGCCCTGAGTTCGCGCGCGTTTTGGAATGGAATTTTGTAAATTATCCGTACTTTCTGGAAAGCGAATTTGGCGGGAAGAACCTTGCCAAATGGGCCAAGGATCAGGGTGGACTCAACGCCATCCCGACGGAAACCCGTCTTCAAATCATTGTCGCAGCGGCAAAGGCCGTCGCCGTAGCTCATGACCTCGGCGTTCTTCACAAGGACCTGAAGCCCGAGAACATCCTCATAGGAGCTGACGAGGTTTCAGGACTCGAAGTTCGCCTGGTGGATTTCGGCTGTGGCATTCTTCTCGATCCTTCGCGATTGAAAGATCTTGAGATTTCTGTTTTAGGCCAAGTACCTGAGGATCGAACGGGACTCTCCGGCACGCGGATGTATTGTGCTCCAGAGGTCCTGGCGGGAAAGTCTTCCACTGCCTGCTCGGATGTCTATGCGCTCGGCACCTTGCTCTACCAGATGCTGGAAGGGAACTTCCGCATGCCCATCACTTCCGGATGGGAATCGTCCATTGATGACCCTCTTCTTCGCGAGGACATTTCCATGGCGGCTTGCGGCGATCCCGCACGGCGCATCTCCACCGCCGCGGAATTGGCGCAGCGCCTTGAAAATCTCGAAAATCGGCGCAAGAAGCTCATAGAGGCCAACCGGATTGAACAACGTGCCCGCGAAGCCGAGCGCAAGCTTCAAATCGGTCGAGCCCGGCGGCCCTGGATCGTCGCCTGCGCCGCATTCCTCCTGGTTTGGGTTGTTACCTCAACGGTGCTCTACATCCGGGCTTCGCGGGAGAGCCGCCGGGCCAACTTCCAGATGTCCATTGCGCAGGCGATCGACCGCTTTTTGGCTCAGGATCTGCTCGGCCGCACCGACCCCATGGTTGCCGGGAAGCCCGATGAAACCCTCTTGGGCGCACTCAAACAAGCTGCGCCGGATATCGATCGGCAGTTTGACTCAGCGCCGTTGATTGCGGCGCAATTGCATTCCACCATCGCGCTTGCCTTGGGTCGCAGAGACGATACCGAGGGCGCGGTTCGCGAATTCATGTCCGCCGCGAATCGGTTTGTACAGGCGCAAGGAGAACTCTCTGAAGACGCCATCACCGAGCGGCTCAAAGCCTCCATGGCGCTGAGCAGAACCTTCAAACCGCAGAATCTGGAGAGGGCGAAGCAAATTGTCGACGCGCAACAGGTTCTCATCGCGCGCCTGCACAAGCCAAGGCCAGAATTCGCTGTCTACATGGCCACGGCGCGCGCTTACATCGCCTTCTTCTCCAGCGACCTGAAAGTGGCCGCAGCCCAGGCTCAGTTGGCCCTCGACAGAGAAGCACAGGTTCCTTTGCTCGATGAGACCGCTCGCAGCGGCCTGAAACATCTTCTTGCCGCTGCCTACATGCGACAGGGGGAGAACCAGAAGGCCGAGCTGTTGATGAAGGATGTGATCGCCACGAATACGCGCCTGTACGGGCCGCAAAGTCCCGCGCTCCTGCAGGTCAAGATCCCGTTGGCTGAACTACTTGCCCACGAGGGCCGTTATCGTGAAGCCAACGAACTGACGACCGAGGTCTATCCGGCCTTCGTGAAGGTCTTTGGCGATTCAAACGATTTCACTTTGCAGGTTTTGGCCATCCGCGCGCTCAGCGAATCTTCCCTGGAACAGTGGGATGCCGCCGTTCAGGACGAAGCGACCATCCATACGATGGCTACGAAAGCGGACCCCCACGGCGGCTTTGCCACGGTAGCCTACTCCGACCTCGGACTTTACCTGTGTCAGGCCGGAAGGTACAACCAAGGGACCCCGATCGCTCTTTCGTCCTACGAACAAACGAAAAAGCTATTCGCGGGCCGCCGTGATTTCATCGATTCCACGGCGTTCACACTGGCCTTCTGCGACATCGGAGCGGGCAAGACGAACGAGGCCGCCCCCTTGCTCAACAACATCGACACAAGTTCCGTTTCGCAGTCGCAAGGGGATCCATCGTTCGCCGCCAATCTTGCCATGGCCAAGGCGCAGGTTGCTCTGGCCCAAGGCAAACGCGAAGAAGTGGGCAAACAGCTCTCCCTGGCTCAACAGGTGTTCCGGCAGGTTCCCCCCACCTCGTTTCAGAAGCGCTGGTTGGCCAGCGTCCAGAATAGTATGGGAAGCGCCAAGTAGAACAAATGGTCGCGGGCGACTACTCGAAGAACCGGGGTATCGCCGACACATTCTGTCCGAGGAGGGTGATTCGCCTGCCGAGGTTCCTCTGCTCTGAAGAGGCGGCGCGCTGATCGCCACCCCAGTTCTACATAAAACGTAAAGTGTGGAGGCTGCCTTAGTACAGTGCCCACTACAGGTTGTGTTTTTCCATCTTTTCGAGAGATCGTGATGGCCTGTACCGAGTTGGCTGGGTGACGACAGAATTTTGCGGTAGCCGGAGAAAGAGCAAGCCACGACGGCGTGAGTGGCGGCGATTGAAGCGGAAAGCGAATTCATTGAGATAAGCAACCAAATGCGCGGCTGTAGCCGATCCTTAATGGGTGCCAAGCAGCCAGCGTTTGAGTAGCGCTGCAATGCGATGCACTCCGGCATGGTAATGAGCGCCGGATCTCCGATGCTGGATAGGTTGGTCGCCCGGTGCCTGCATCCCTGTTCGGAAAGGCCGTTGTATCCTTTCCAGCCGTCGGTGTGAACTTCTGAGCCGGACTCAACCGCCGCCGAGAAAAAAGGACCAAACTGGCGCCGGAAACGTCGTCGACGCGTTGCATACGCACACGGCCAAACCCCTTTGGTGACAATACTTAGATGGCGATCACCACAATGAACTTGGTCTCAGTGCCGCGCCTGCGAACGCCCTGCTCAATGCCGCCCACATAGATTCTTACCGTCTGATCTAAAATGTGGTGACCCCGGGAAGACTCGAACTTCCGACAAACAGTTTAGGAAACTGCTGCTCTATCCACCTGAGCTACGGGGCCACGTTTATTTTGTTGCATTTACACTTTCTGTACTAAAGCTCCAACCCTACTTTAACCCACCGCGATATGGCCAAGGTGTTTTGGCGGATGCAAGAAAACACAAAGGAGTACGAGTTGCGAACGAAAAGATCACGGTACCAACAGGGTAGCATCAAGAAGGTTCAACGGGCGAAGGTCGGGGTCACCACGGAGCTGAACCGGGGCCAAACGCCTGCCCACCCTGCGCCATTCCATCCAGAATACGAGCTTTTACCAGCTCAGGGACTACATTGAGTCCAGATGGAACTCGGCAGCACTCCAAAGTGAAGAGTGCTTCGGCCTCAAACCTTTGGACGAGGACAGAGTGCTCCTTAGGCAGTATTCTCTCGCAAAAAGCAAAGAGAGGCTGCAAGGTGATCGGAAAATCGAATCGGACCGGGCGACGTGCGTTTTTGAAGGGCGGCGGGCTGGTTGCCGCAGGCGGTGCGCTCAGTTCAATTGGCGCCCTCATGCCGGCAGGCAAGCCGGAGGTGCGTGAGCGGAAGCACACGTTGTGGATTAGATCTGTAGACCGGCCGACCCTGAGTGAAACGACGCCCAACTACACGCGATTTTCCGGCAGAAACATGTTCGCTCTCTATCCGGAGTTGAAAGCCCAGCACGACGGTGAAGGCTCACTCGAGGCGGAACAGAAATCGGCGGAGAAGCGCTCGGCTCAGGAGATGAACGAACGGAAGCCCGGATTCACATTGGCGGACCGGCAACTGGGCAGCGGCGCCTGGACGCTGATGCACAACACCAAGCCGGGCGTGGGGCTGCTGTCGTGGACGCGCATTTCCGTTCGCACCCCGACGGAGTTGGGTACACAGCGCCACAGTGCGCCGCCGGAGGAGATGGCGAACCTGGTGAAATCCGCAGCGCGGCTCTATGGCGCGGGACTGGTCGGCATCTCCCCGATGAAGGAGGCGTACGTCAATCTGAAGCAGCCGGGAGACGATCCGCACGAACCGGCGAAAGATGTTGTCTTCGCGGAGGTCGATGTACCTGCGGTGACGGAGACGCAACATGTGATCCCGAAGAAGATGAAGTGGGTAGTCACGATTGCCATTCCGATGGATATCGATCTGCTTTCGCGCACGCCGACGACTTTGGGCGAAGCCGCAACCGCGCTCGGGTACAGCCGCTCGGTATTTGTGGTGGCATCGCTGGCGGAGTTCATTCGCGGATTGGGCTATGAAGCGATCCCGATGGTGAACGATACGGCGCAGAGCGTTCCGTTTGCGATGGAAGCGGGGATCGGCGAACTGAGCCGGCTGAACAAACTGGTGACGCCGGAGTTTGGGCCGGCGGTCCGTCTGTGCAAGGTTTTCACCGATATGCCCATGGCCTGCGATAAGCCGATCGATTTCGGCGTGGTGGACTTCTGCAAGCATTGCAAGAAGTGCGCGGAGGCGTGCCCTTCTCATGCACTCTCGTTCGATGATGAGCCGAGTTTCAAGACGGTTGGGGTCTGGAATAATCCAGGGCATAAGGCGTGGTTTGAAGACTCGTACAAGTGCCTGCAATATTGGCAGAAATCCGGCACGTCCTGTGCGGTCTGCCTGACGAGTTGCCCGTATACGAAAGGCGATCAGGCGTGGATTCACGAAGGCGTGAAGGCGGTTGCGTCGATTGCGCCGGCAGTGGATCCAATTCTGAAAACGATGGACGACGCCTTTGGTTACGGCAAGGAGCGGGCACCGGAGGAATGGTGGACGAAGGACGGGTCGTCCGGGAGGAGAGGCTGACCATGAGCGAGAGCGCTGAGAGTTTCACGATTACGATTCGCAAGCGTCCATGGTGGGGATGGACGGTTGCAGGACTGTGGTTGCTGGCGGAGCTTCTCTTTGTGCAGACGGCGGTGGGGAGCATGCGGGAGGGCGAGGGTCGTGCAGCCATGATCAGTTGGATCGTTGCTGCGGTGCTTTTGGCAGCGGGCCTTGTGGCTTGGCTGCGTCCGCAGCGGACTCATAAGCAGGCCAACGCGCAATCCTGAAGCTGTCCGGCTTCAGAATTGCAGCAGGTGACGGCTCTCACCCTGGCTCGTGACGTACACGCCCGGCTGCCCCAGAGGGCACGCATACTCACACGCGCCGCAACCAACACAGCGATCCGCATCGATGTGCGGGCGCTTCAGCTTCTGTGGCTTGCCGTCGGAGTCGGAGACGGTTCCCGTTTCGAGGACGATTGCGCTGGGCGATACCGGGCACCACTCCACGCAGACAACGCAATCTATCGCCTTGGCCCAAGGCAGACAGCGCTCCTTGTCATACGCTGCGGTACCCAGGCGCAGCGGCGCGGAGTGCGTTTGCAGATCGGGGTCCCATCCTTTTTGTTCGGGCGTCAGCGCAGCGATTGCGCCGGTGGGGCACACCGCGGAGCAGAGCACGCACTTCGCGTCACAATAGCCAATCTTCGCCGTCAGCATCGGGCTCCAGATTCCCTCCACACCTGCTTCATTGAAGGTTGGTTGCAGAGCATGGTTTGGACATGCCCTGACACATGCGCCGCAGCGAATGCAGCGGGCCAAAAATTGCGCCTCGGCGAGCGCGCCAGGGGGACGAACCAGAAGAGCGGCATTGCGGCTCTTGTGGAGCAACGTATCGACGCGCAGAATGGGCACGGCAGCCAGACCGGTTGCAACGGCGGCCATGGCTGTGCGCCGCTTCAGGTTCGGCGTTGCAGGGAGCGCGGCCTTGCTGGAGAAGCGAAATTCGAGGCTGCCTTGGGGGCACGCTGCCGTGCAGTTCAGGCACAGATGACACTCCGCTTTGCGCCAAGGCTCGGTGCCGACAGGATCTGCGCCTCCCTGGCAGGCAAGCAGGCATCGGCTGCATCCATTGCAGGTTGCCCGGTCCTTATGGAGGTTCAATGGAGACAAGCGCGAGAGGACGCCCAGCAGCGCTCCCAGCGGGCATAGCACACGACACCAGAAGCGCGTGATGCGCAGGTTCATCGCGAGCAGCGCGAGAAACCCCACGGCCAGCAGCACGCTTAGCCCGTAATGCGGCTGAGCGACCACGGCATGCTTATGTGTGGCCGCGGCGGGCAGCATCGAGAGCCCGGTTGAGCGGACGAGCAGGCTGATGGGATCGATCCAGCCAAGGACGCTACTGGCGAATAGCGCTGCCACCAGCCCGGCGATCAGCAGAACGTATTTGGTAGCCTGCCCTTTCCAATATCGATTGGAAGCCATCCGCGCCTTGCCGCTTCTGGCCGTCGCGCCGAGGTCCGAGACGAAGTGGTTGAAGCTGCCCATGGGGCAGATCCAGCCGCAGAAGAAGCGTCCGAGAAGAAGAGTGGGAAGAAGCAGGAGCAGCGGCCAGATCAGTTCCCAGTAAAAGGTGCGTCCGGCCAGTGCGTTGACAAGGGTGGCCAACGGATCGACTTTGAAGAAAGGATTGACGCCATGGGCGCTGGAACGAGAGAGCCAGTTACTACTTACCAGCATCCATGCGAAGAGGATGAAGAATGCGATCTGCGATGTGCGGCGAAGTCGAAGCACCGGAAATGAAACCCTCGTGATGGTGCGGTTGCAGATGAGATGCGGCTGAGAGCTACTGCACCCAGCCGCAACGGTTGTAGCGTCAGAACGTGAGTGTAAGGTGGATTGGTCCTATTTGAAGTTGGGGTCCATCCTACGAGCCACAACAGGGAGTGTCATCCACACGATGTACGAGCTATAGCTCATCTGCTGGGATGATGGTGGCTTCCATCCTTGGGATGAACTGCGGCGATATAAGATCACTGCCCGAGCCGCTTGGCCATGGTGGCGAGGAGTTTGGGACGGACCGCGGGCCTCGTCCACGGGCACTCGGCGATGCAGATGCCGCACGATGCCGCCTCGGCAAAGAATGGAATACACTTGTCGAAGTCCACATACCAGCGCTCGACACCGCGCACCATCTGTTTTTGCTGATTGATTGCGCCGGGCGGGCACGCGCTGGTGCAGACCTGGCAATTCAGGCAGAACTCGTCTGCGCCGAAGCGCTCGGGCGCAGTGGCAATCAGCGGCATGTCGGTGGTAACTGCGGCCAGGCGTACCCCGGCTCCAAAATGCTTGCTGATTAATGAACCGTGCTTCCCAAGCTCTCCCAAGCCGGAAGCGATGGCGGGCGGAATCAAAGCCAGCGCGCCCGCCGAAGGCCCGGGGTACGGGTTGGCGTTATAGCCCTGGGCACGAATCCAATTGGCAAGAGCGTAGGAAGACCGTGTACCGCGCGCATACTGATCGCCTACATCGCAGACACCCACGCCGTTGGTCTCGTCGGAAGGAACTTCTTTGAGTCGTTCGTAGTTATGCGCGAGCGCCAGAACGATGACCCAAGGCTCGTCGACCGTATACCCCTCGAAGACATATAGCGGATCCATGGGCGCGATGCCGGCCGCATCGGCCTCATGTGCAAGCGCGAACGCGGTTGCCTCGGCGGCAAGTTGCGCGGGCGGCGATTGGTTCCGCTGGCCGGCAACCGGAATGAGTTCCGGATAGGCGTAGGCCGCCTGAAACGCCGACTCCGAACCGGGGCATTTGCGCGAACTCAATCGCGCCACCTTTTGCAACTCACCCCACGGATGCAACTCGGGCGGATGCCAGAAAAACGGCGAGGGCCGGCGCGACTGTGTTTCGCCGAGGCCGTTGATCGGGTTGCCCGAGATCGTCAGCAGGGCAATCGTTTCTAGTTTTGGGACATAGCTGCCCCGCTTGGGGCGCCTTGGGTTCGGTTGCTCCGGCATGCATGGCCTCGGGGAATAGGCTCTTCGAACGAGCCCAGTATAGGGGCGATCTTCATTCACCGTATCGATCAAAAGGTTGAGGCGGCTACTGCGGTGCGGGATCATGCAGGGCTCCAAGGTCTCCATCTATTGGAGGAGACGCGGCTCATCCTTGCGGCGGTATCGCCCCGCTTGAAGATTCCCGAATAATGCAGTCTGCACCCGGTTTCCCCAATCGGCTTCCCACTCCACGTTCGATCGCACAAAGTTACCAATGGTTTATTCGCCATGCTGCGGCATTCGCAGAGAAGGATCATCTTTGTGGCTGAAAACAGTCCTCAAGTTACAAGCGAAACATCCCTGCGCTATCCCGGATGGACGGTTGTGCTCGCAGCGTTCTTTGGCGTAATGGTAGGCTTTGGGGCTGTGATTCCGTACACCTTCAGCCTCTTCCTCTCGCCGCTTCATGCAGCGTTTGGCTGGCGGAGCGAAGAAATCTCGCTCGCGTTTGGCATCACTGCCATGACGATTGCCGCGTTTTCGCCAGGCATTGGCTACCTGCTCGACCGCTATCCGCCGCGCTCCGTCATCCTGCCGGCCACTGTGGCTTTCTCGTTGGGAGTTGCCTCCCTGGCATTTCTCGGTCCGCACATCGCACAGTTTTACCTTTCGTACTTTTTGGTCGGCGTGGTCGGAAACGCGACGGCGCAACTAGCCTATTCACGCGCCGTATCGACATGGTTCGTCGCTCGAAGAGGATTCGCTTTTGCGCTGATGCTGACAGGCGGTGGCGTGGGGTCGATCCTGCTGCCGCTGATTGTGCAGCGCTCGATGGAGACCTACGGCTGGCGCGCATCCTATCTGGTACTGGGCGCGTTAGCCCTGGTTGTCGGATTCCCATTGACTGCACTCTTCGTCCGAGAAAAGCCGTTGGCCCTTCGTGCCGTGGATGACCGCCTGACAGCGGGAACGTCGACTGAGCCACGAATGCGAAGAGCTGTCTTCCTTATTCTCCTGGTGTCCATTCTGCTCTATGCGATTAGCGCCAACGGGATCATTGCCCACCTTTCGGCGATCCTGGCCGGGGATGGCATTCCGGTCCAAAGCGCCGCCATTGCGCTCTCGATGCTTGGTGCGTCGGGAATTGCCGGCCGGCTTATCACCGGCCACCTGCTTGACCGGTGGTTTGCCCCGCGTATCTCGATGGCAATGCTGTTGCTTTGCTGCGGCGGGATGATTCTATTGGCCCATGCGCACTCTGCGCTCGCAGGTATTACGGCTGCGGCGTTGCTGGGCTTCGGGTTTGGCAGCGAGGCCGATGTCACGCCTTATCTCATTGCGCGCTACTGCGGGCTGAAGAATTTCTCCACGCTCTACGGCGTGAGTTGGACGGCCTATGCCATCGGCGGCGCACTTGGGCCCGTCATCACAGGAAGAGCCTTCGATTTGGCGGGGAGTTATCAATCCAGCTTCATCGCACTGCTTTCACTGCCTTGTCTGGCCGCTGCCCTGCTGACACTCTTTATGCCCCGATACACCGCTCAAAGCGCAAACGAAGTGCGTGTAGACCTTCTTGAACCGGTACTGTAAACGCGATTGCGTGTAGAACATGAATTGGCTATGCGCATGACGCATCGATTCGCCTTTCCAATTGATTGGAGAATGTGAGGGTCGATCTCATACGCTTTGCTGACCAAACCTACTGGCGGGATAACGGAAGCCGTTCCTGCGCATTCGCATCCAGCATCAAATGGAGAAGAGACTGCGCACGCAACCGGCGATAACGTCAGACTGCCCCGGCCCTCTGTGCCAACATCAGTGAGACAAGTAGCCCCTCAACAATTACTGTAGGGCGGGGAAAGAAATCTCACCTTGATAAGCATGAGCAAGACCAGCACTTCTTCCGCTGCGTTGGCAGCTTCGGAG